>Ga0187886_1001609_pt1 | contig 20008 bp, 8 predicted proteins | sample June2016WEW_20_1_FD_133001 | JGI IMG/M metagenome (GOLD analysis project Ga0187886, IMG submission 133001) | Peatland microbial communities from SPRUCE experiment site at the Marcell Experimental Forest, Minnesota, USA - June2016WEW_20_150 | ecosystem: Environmental > Terrestrial > Soil >... | reverse complement strand
GCGCCAGGGCCGCTCAATCCCAAGACGGGCGTGGTGATCAATCCCCCTAATCTCCCCGGCTGGCGGAATATCGAACTGGCCAAGATGGTCGGGAAGCAATTCGGCCTGCCCACCATGCTGGAAAATGACGCCAACGCCGCGGGGTTGGCCGAAGTCCTGTTTGGCGCCGCCGTGGGGTTCAAGGACGTTTTCTACGTGACCGTGAGCACCGGTATCGGCACCGGCATCATCATCAACCGGAAGATTTATCATGGCAAGAACGGCGTGGCGGGTGAAGGCGGCCATGTTTCCATCGACTACCGCAGCCCCTATCGCTGCGGCTGCGGGACACTCGGCTGCATTGAAGCCCTGGCGGCCGGCCCGGCCATGGCCAGGCGGGCGCGCGTGATGCTCGAGCAGGAACACACTCTTCCCAGCGCCCTACGCACGATGACTCACGGCCGCCTGGAGGAGATTTCGCCGCTGATGATTCAGGAGGCGGCGCGCCGCGGCGACCGCGTCGCCAAAGCAATCCTCGACGAAACCGGTTTCTACCTGGGTGTGTGGCTTGCCGGCATGATCACGCTTTTCGATCCCGAAGCCATCGTGTTTGGCGGCGGTGTTTCGCAGATCGGCAAGCCCTTATTTGATAAGATCAAGAAGACCATACCCCAATACACCATCAACCGTCTCTTCGCGGTCAACACTCCTGTGCTCCCCGCCAAACTCCGGAAGAACGTCGGCGTTTACGGCGCGGCCGCGGTCTTCCTGCCCTCCGGAGAAGAAGCTGAAACCGGCGCGTGAGGGTTTGCGCGGTTTCCTGTGGCTCGGAGGTTCTGGGAGTACGGGGAGGGTTCGAGAGAACAGAGCCTGTGGGGGAAGATCGGCTGTAGCGGCTTGCGGCGGCCCTTCGGCTTTCGCTCAGGGTGGTGAGCGACAGTCGAACCGCGACTCCTCAGCGCCGCATCGGCTGTGAGGGCTGAGCACGACGCGCCCTTGGCGTGCGAGTGTACCCTCCCGCCCTGCGAGAGGGTACACCCAAGAACAATCTCGGCGCGGGCAGCGGCCGAGAGGAATCAGAATTCGTACCGCAGCGCAAACTGCATCACTCGCGGGTTCGTCAGCAACCCCGTGTACTTCCCGAACGCGGTGGCGAGGTCGATCTCCGGAGGATTGGATTGGACGTTGAACCGGTTGGAGTTGGGGACGTTGAAGACATCCCAGCGAAACTGCAAAGAATGGCTTTCTGCATAGGGCATCTTCCAACGCTTGCCCAGTCCCATATCCAAACTGTAGAAGCCCTCACCCCGGATGACGTTGCGCATCCCGCCTTCGCCGGGCAAGGGATTGCGGAAGGCCTGGAGCGCTGCGGCAGGATCAGGAAACATGTTGACTGTCCCGTCCGCGTTCTTGGTGGTCCGGGTAACCGGCGGGGCACCGCGCAGCATGGCATTGCCCTCGAGTTGCCAGTTCGTGGGCCAAGTGTAGCCGTTAAAGACGTTGACTGGAAAGCCGGAGGTCCAGTGCAAGATTCCGGAAACCTGCCAACTCCCCACCAACGCCTCGGTCGCGCCGCGGGCGTTGCGGCCGATGGCCCGGCCCTTTCCGAAGGGCAGTTCGACGATCCAATTCGAGTTGAGCTGGTGAGTGGCGTCGAAGTCAGACACGGCCCGCGTCTGCTTGTACGACCAGGAGTTGATAATCTGCCCACCCAAGCCGCTCCAGGGACCCACGCGCTCGGCATCGGAAGCCAAGTCGATAGATTTTGAAAAGGTATAGTTGAAGTCGAACAACACGCCATGGCCCATGTGTTTCCGCAGGCTGAGCTGCAAGGCGTGGTAATTCGAATTAGCGATGGAGCGCCACGCGTAAAGCGAAGAGTACTGGCGGTTCCAGAAGGTGTTAAGCCCCGTCACTGGCGTGACAGGGTAACCCTGTAGGTCGAGAGCGAACAACGCCGTCGTCTCGTTGTACAAGTATCCGTTGGTGGGATCGCTAAACAGGTCGAAAGCGGCCTGAACCGCAGAGGTGGTAGTTCCACCCACCATCGGGTAGCCGCCTGCGGGCGCAGGCCCGAAGAGGTCAGCCCAAAACTGGGCAGTGGGTCCGACCAGACTATCCGTGATCTGCGAGGTGGAATGACCCGCCGCACCCAGCCGCGACAGGGTGGCGGCCGCTGTGAAATAGTCAATTCCTGTCTTCGGGTCCCTCCAGTCGAGCGGCATCGCCAAGTCTTCCTGAACGAGAAGCCGGTGCGCCAGATGCCCCACGTAGGCTGCTTCGATCGTCAGGCCCCTAGGGAGTTCACGCGTGAGAGAGAAGTCAAGCATGTAGGAATAGGGAGTCCGGATGGAGTTATCCAGCCCCCAGGAAATGGAGAATCCCCCGGTGTCCAGCGTGTAAGGTGGGGTCTGCGGGAAACCGCCCGGCAGGGCGGGGATAAGGAGCTGCGCGCCCGTGCAATCTTGGGTGGGAATGACGTTGAGACTTGTCAGGCGCGGCGCGCAATCGAGAGTCTGAATGGCAGCGGGGTTGGTGAGGGCGGTCGAGAGCCCGAACTGATACCCGTCAAAGCTGTTCAGCAAGCCTGCTCCGATGCGGTCATAGACGATTCCGAATCCCGCGCGGATGGAGGTCTTGTCAGCCTCCCCGAACACGTGTTTCAACAGACCTGAGTTGAAGCGGGGCGAATAGGCAAGGGCCAAGCGTGGGGCAAAGTCCTTCTTATCCCAATTGTAGTACCCCGGCTTCCCATTGGCCGGACCGCCCAGACCGAAGCTGATCAGGGGATCCTGACTAGAGGGAATGCCTTTCATCATATTGATCCCGCGCTGGAGGAACCACTCACCCATGTTGACGTTGGGCACGGCTTCGAGACCTGTCGTCTCCCACGGGGGTGAGAGCAGTTCATAGCGCACGCCAAGCGTCAGGGTCAGGTTCGGTTTGATCCGGAAGGCATCTTGAGCGTAGAACTCATACTCGTCCGTAGCGAAATGCCGCCGCGTAGGCGCGCCCTGAGGAAGCAAGCTGCCCTGCTTATCGTAATTGTAGGTCGCGTCCAGCTCGGTCACGCTGCCCAGGAGGGCAATAAGAGGAAAGTCGTAGGAGTTGTTGAAGGAGGGGTCAACCGCCGGGAACCCCGCCCCCGCCGGATCCATCGAGATGCCCGTGTTCGCAATGCCTGCCGAGGCCAGCCAAGAGGCATTAGTCATGCCATCGCTGAACGAGTTCGCATAGCTGAGACGGGGGTTGCGAATGAACCGGACGTTGGTGCCGAACGACAAGGTGTGTCGCCCTTTCACCCAGTTGAGGTCATCCACGAAGTTGTGTACCGGGAGAGTGAAACTGCGCGTTCGGGTCACGCCCTGGTCCAACCCGCGGAAATAGATCCAGGGGAGGCTCGAGCTTCCCAGCACGGCGTGGCTCTGACGCGTCAGACCCCACCGGAAATTGTTGACGAGCGTCGGACGCAATATGCTTGTGTAGCCCACCACGAAACCCTTGCTGAAATCCTCGTTGATGGTCAGCGGATTGCGGCCGGGCAAGAAAGGCGCCCCCCGGTCCAGGTCATACGGTTGTAACGTGCCCCGGAAGAACAGGCTCTGATTGCCGCTGGAAGTGAGCTTGTAGTCGAGGCGAGCAAGATAGGTGTCGAGATGCCGTTGCACCGGCCCCGGGAAACGGAATCCGGAATAGTTTAGGCCGTCCCCCACCGAGGTGTCGTTGGGCATCGGATAACTCTGGAGATAGTCCAACATGACCGGGTTGGGACCAAGGTGCAGGGGATCCATGTTGGTCAAGTCCTGCGCCGTGAGCGCCGTGACCCCACCGTTTACATCCTGGTACCGCATAATACCTTGGCGCAGAGTGGCGCTGGGAACTACGCGCACCACACTCTCTTCCTGGCGGTCCCGTCGGCCATCGTAGTTCACAAAGAAGAAGGCCCGGTCTTTCTTGATCGGTCCACCCAGCGAGCCGCCGAAGATATTGCGAATCAGCTTGGGGGCCTGATTCTTCTCACCGCTCGAGAGTTCCGCGCGCTTGATGAACCAGTCATTGGCGCTCGTGGCGGTATTGCGGTTGTATTCGTAAAGCGAGCCGTGGAAGTTGTTGGTGCCGCTCTTGGTGACGATGGTGACCTGCGCCCCCGAAGAGCGCCCCTGGTCGGCATTGTAGTTGGTCGTCGTGACGCGAAACTCCTGCATGGAATCGGGATTCATGCGCAGGACGGAACTAAACGCGTAACCCATCCCTTGGTCGTTGGCGTCCACCCCGTCGATGGTGATGTTCGACTGGTCACTGTGCGCGCCATTCACTGCGCCGCTGCGCGTGTCATAGTCGAGATTAACGTCCGGGCGGTTGCCCAGGTACGCCACACCCGGCTGCATGCTATACAAGGCCGCCACGTCCCGCGCCTCCAAAGGCAACTGCTTCACCTGTGTCTCGTTAATGGCGTTGCCAATTGAGGCGTCCGTGGTGTTCAGAACCAGTGCCTCCCCGCTTACGGAGACAACCTCCGTGGGATGGCCGACCTCGAGCGTCACGTTGACCGTGGCCGGAGTGTTCACCAGCAATTCGACGCTCTGCCTTACATATTTGCGGAACCCTGTGGCTTCCACCGCCAAGCGATAGTTGCCAGGCAACACCTGCAAGAACTCATAAGTGCCTTCTGGGCTGGTACTCGTAACTCGAGTTGAGCTTGTATCCGTGTTGGTAAGAGCAACCTTCGCTGCGGGAACAACCGCCCCCGAAGCGTCAGAAATGGTGCCCCGGAGCGACGTAGTCGCCTGGCCCCACAGCATTGCGGCTGCAATCAGAATGAGGATTAGAGACTCAATCATCAGGGAAAGAAGCTTTTTCATGACACGCCTCCTGGAAAGGGAGCCCCGAGGTTTAAGTCATTGCGACTTTTACGATCGGTTGGCGTGACTTCTCTATGAAAGAGTTTTCTCTTGCCACAGACTTCTTCGAGCGAACCTGCCATCCCGCCGTAACACGAGACCGCCATCATTTCTCTCCGCTTCCGGAAGGAAGGCAGCGCCGCGGAGGTAACAGCCGACGTGGGACCTGCCTACGTCTGGTTGCCCGTAGCCATCTCGTATAGCACTATATCGAAGCCGAACAGGGCTACGCCGGCATCGAGCTCTTCACCGCGCACCTGCTCCGTCGACCTGTACGCCACTGTTCCCAAGCCCGCACCGGGACTTGTCAGGTGGAACTCATCAAGCGAGGCAGCGGACGCCGCCCAGCATAGCAGAGCCAGGATGAAGAATAAAGACCTGTCCACCACCACGGGTCCACTTCTTCAGTATTGGGTACCGCCTCTGAAATTGGATCTCATCTCTTCATGAATTCAGAGGAAGAGGAATATGAACAAGACCTGCCCGAAAGGCATCCATCACTACCGCCCGTGGCAACAACGGCGCAACTAGCACTCCCACGAAACTCTCTAGGCGCAGGGTCCCTCTCGATGCGCATCCCAACGCTCCCGTGGGGCTGCGATTACTCAAGTATTCCTAGACCCCGGCCGGACGGAAATCCAATCGATTCTGTTTATGTGAATCATCAGGCAATCCGGACGGCAGCGTGTCCCGCAGGTCCTGACTTTTTGACAATTCACCCTGCGAGGAAACGCACGGGTGAAGGCTGCGGCTTCCAGCCCTGCCTCTGGATGAATACTCATCCTCTTCCCTGTCTTAGAAGGTTAGGGAATTGTTGGACTACCGTCAAATCCCGACGAAGCGACGAGAAGATATAGAACCTCGCGAGTGGTTATCAAGCAAAATCTGGGCCATTGCTCCTATGGGTGCGTGAGATTTATTCCTTTGAAAACACAGTGGATACAAGATTCAGGCAGCTCAAACCTCATGCCTCTACAAAATGTCATATACACAAATTTGTAAAAGTCCAAGCGCACGCACTCAACCCACGGACCACGTATCTTGTGCCAGCCCCCCGCGTGACAGAGCGCGTTTTCAGGCTTGGCGGTCGCCGACTGACCTCCGGGGGAACCTACTCGGGCCCGGGCTGCTTCGGCTGGGTTAGGCGTTGGTAGGCGGAGTTCTCGCGGTCGGCTGCAGCCGCATCACCCTTTTGACGATAAGCGTTGGAAAGGTTGAGCCGGTAGCTGGCCTCGTCCCCTGCCAGTCGCACGGCCTGCTCGAGCGCGTCGATCGCATCATCCACGCGCCCTTGTTTCAGCAGCAAGTTACCGAGCGCGTTATAGGATGCACCATCGCTCGGCTCCAGCAGGATGGCCGTGCGGAGCTCCTGCTCCGCCTCGGAGACTTGGCCCAGCTCCAACAGTGCCATCGCATAAAGCTCGTGATAATCGGCCTTGTTAGGTCGGCGCTCCAGTGCACGACGGATGTACTGCACGGCCTGCTGGGGTTGACGCGCGTTCAGATAGAGACGCGCCAGGGCGAAGGAGACCTGAGGTTCACCGGGAGAAGCCTTTAGGATCCTCTCATAAATCTCAATGGCCTCCTGGCTGCGCCCGGAAAATTCCAGTTCCTGGGCGTGCATAAATTCCGTTTCAAACTGCGCCAGTTGCTGGGTTTCCTGTTGCGATTGCTGTGTGAGTGCGAAAGCCTGCCGCTCTACCTCGGCGGCCTCCTTAGGCATCTTGAGGCGGCGGTAGGCGGTGGCCAGAGCACTGAAGACATCCCGGTCATGGGGTTGAGCTCGGCGGACTTTTCCAGCGCTGCCCGAGCCGCCTCCAGATTTCCCTGGCGCAGGTACGTCAGGCCCAACTCATACTGCCAAACCGCGTTACGGGGCTCCAGCGCCACGGCCCGCCGGAGATGCTCAAGCGACTTTACGAGGGTTTCGGGGTTGTTCCGGTACAGGCGTCCCAGCCCCACACGGGCCGCCCCCAGCTTGGGATCAAGCTCCACCGCCCGCTGGTAAGCCGCCAGAGCCTCAGTGGGGCGGCGCAGGATTTCCTGCGCGCGGCCCAACTCGAAGTAAAGCGTGGGGCTCTTGGGCATGCGCCTGACTGCTCCCTGGAGCAACGCAAGCGCCTCTTCAGGTCGCCGTTCCCGGATCAGGAGTTGCTCCAGCAGGAGGACCCCCGCAGCGCTGGCGGGAGCCAAGTCGATGTTCTTGTGATAATCGCGCTGCGCGGCAGCGATGCCCCTGATCGTCTCGTACATCTGGCCCCGCAACAGGTAGTAATCCGCCTGCTGCGGATCGATCGCGATAGCGCGATCAACTTCTCCCAGAGCAAGAGTCAGTTCCTGCCCGTGAAGAAGCACCGCCGCATGCAGAAAGTGGTACTCCGGGTTCGCTTCGAGCCCAGACACGGCGTCCAGCTTGGCCCGTGCCTGCTCCCAGCGCTTCGCCAGAATATCTGCCCGCACCTGTCGCAGAATCTCGTTGCCACTCGCTGATGGAGCTTCCTGTGCCCTGCCACCGACCGCCACTATCGTCACCGGAAGCAGGAATGCCCACGCGATAAGGAAGGCACGACAACCCAGTCTCACAAGAGTGCAACTCCCGTGGCCGAAAACGTGACGGAACCGGAACCGAAGGGTGAGAATGCGCGTGCAGGGGATGGAAAGATCGGTACTTGCCTGTCTCAGACCTGCTACTCTGGGAAGTGCTGCTGCGGCCTCTTGCAGGGAACGCCCCAGGCACTCGCCTGTCGCGAAGGGGTCCAAAAAAAGTCGGGGATGGGCCGCGGTGGCCCATCCCCGGCAATCTATCCTGGGTTTCCGAGACTACCAAACAAAGCGCAGCGCCAGTTGGATGTTGCGGCGCTCTTTGCCACCGCCCGGCGGGAGACCGCGCGTGGCAACCACAGTGCTGCTGCTTCCGGAGAACACGTTCGTGTACGGATAAGCATACAGGTTGGAATGGTTCAGGATGTCGAAGAACTCGGCTCGGAACTGGAGCTTCATGCTTTCCCGCGGCAGCTTGAAGTCCTTGAGCAGCCCCAGATCCCAATTGTAGTAACCCGGCGTGCGGAACAGGTTGCGCCCCGAGAGCATGTTGGAATGCAGAATGTTGAGATCCGCCGAACAGGCTAGTTCCGTAGAGTCGCTACCGCCGCCGCAATAAGCTTGCTGGGTCTCGAAGGCAGAGCCGATGTTGTACAGCGTGAAGCTGTTGGGAAAGACGGGATCCGGTGTCGCGGTCATTTTGGGAACCGAGCCAACCAGGATGGGATAGCAGAAGTTTGTGCCGTCGTTATTGCACTGACTGCTCGTACTCCCGTCATAGACGCTGAACGCGCCACCGGTCTGGGCTGTGAAAATCCCGGTCAAACTCCATCCGCCCAGGGTTTGGCCTCCCACGCCGGTCATTTGTCGGCCCATGGGAACCTGCCAATCATAGGAGAGCCCGTACCGGTGCCGGATGTCATTAGTGGAGCTGGCCCGGTCCGCCGCGGGGGTGAAGCCATTGCGGAATCCGAACCCGAAGTCCGCCTCAAAGGGGGAGTCGGCAAAGAAAGAACTCTCGTTATCAATCGAGTGCGCCCACGTGTAGCTGGTGGAGAGGAGCAGTCCGGTCTTGCCTAGGCGCGGCGTGCGCAGGCTGAGCGACATGCCGTTGTACCGCGACAGCCCCTCATTGCCTCGCCGGTTCATACCGGTCAACCCCGTCTGGTTCAGGCGACTGGTCCTACCAGCGGAGGGGTCGCACACCGGGTTGATGTCCGGCGCCAGCAAGCAGCTTCCCCGCTGATTGAGGTTGTTCAGTGAGTACAGCTTGATGCCGCTCGCGCCCACGTACGAAATCGATCCAACCACATCTTTGCCAAAAAAGTTGTGCTCCAGGGTCGCGTTCCACTGCGGGCTATAAGCGGTGTCCATGTCCGGATTCATCATGCGGGCGGAACCTGAGAGCGTCGTGGAGGCGCCGGACAAAAGACTCAAGGTGTCGAACTGGTTGGGCATAATGGGCGCGTTATCGCCGCCTAAAGACCCCAAAGGGACCAGCACCGCGGCCATGTAGTTCGGGGGATTCTGGATGACGTTGAAGAGTGCGTTCCCGAAGTTGCGCTCGTAGAAGATCCCGTACCCGCCCCGCAGAACGCTGTGGCCGTTGCCAAAGAGGTCGTAAGCAAACCCCAAGCGGGGCGCATAGTTGTTGAAGTCGGACCGGTAGATGTGGTTCGTGCGCCGGAAGCGGGCGTCCCGGACCTGCTCGTAGATGCTCTCGTTGACATCGGAGGACCCAACGGCGCTCAGGTACAGGTTGGCATCCAGGTTCTTCTCGTTGGCGGGGCTGTGAAGCACGCCATCGTACTCCCAGCGCAGACCGGCCGTCAAAGTGAACCGCGGCGTGACCTTGATGGAGTCTTCAACGTACCAGGCAAATTCGTTGTAATGGAAGTGCCGCGTGAAGCTGGGCGGACCGAACGGCCCGTCAGTCGCCACGCTGTACGTGTCGCCCGGCACCTTTCCCTTGGGATCGATGGCGAGGACAATCTCGTCCGTCTGGCCATCGATCATCCCTTGCATATCGAAGGTGTCCATGTAACCGTTCTCATAGGCGCCAAAGCTGCGATTGTCGCGCATGTGGACGTACTGGCCACCCCACTTGAAGGTGTGCTTGCCGCGGGACCAGGTGAATCCCTGGTAACCTTGGTAGACGTTTTGCGGCCCACCGTAAGGAATGCCGGCAAAGGAGCAGACCTGGGGCACGTAGCCGGGGAAGGTGATGCCATCGCCCGTGGGCGTCGAACTGAAATAGTCGTACTGCCAGCACGGTGTGGTGGAGGGCGCCTTCCCGAGTGGCTGCAAGTCAAACATGCGGTTGTAGACCACCCGGCTCTCGCTGTAGAAACTGGGCGTGAAGGTGTGGGTAAGGGTCAGGTTCAGGTTCTGGTTGCGAACGTTCTCACCTGTGTTGAAGCCCTGGTAGGGGCTGAGGCTGATCGCACCCTCGGGGTAGCGGATTTGCGAGAACGCGTAGCGCCCCATCAAGGACGTGCGGTCGCTGATGTGGTGGTCGATGCGCCCCGTATAGTTCCAGTTGTTCTGCTCCGTTCCCCCCCCGGCGTCAATCGGCCCCTTGAGCGAGGTCCGGCAGAACAGATTCGTGCTGCCGGGGATAGCTAGGCCGGTGTTGGCGTCGACCAGGGGCGTGCCCCAGTCCTCCAAGGTCACAAAATCGTCGGCAGTCATGCACATGCTTGTGTTAGCCGTGGGCAGGCCGCCAAATGTATCGATGAAGTTCTTGGTGTAATCCGAACTGGCGTTGTAGAAATCCTGCGTCGGCACGAAGTAGTGCACCGTACCTGAACTCCGGACCCGGATGGCTTCCATAGAGCCGAAGAAAAAAGTCTTGTCCTTCCGGATGGGCCCGCCAGCGGAGAACCCAAATTGATTGCGCACGAAATTGCTTTTTGCCACGCCGCTGGCGTTGTCATCAAACGGGGTAGAAGACAAGGCTGCGCCCCGGTAGTACTCCCAGGCGCTGCCATGAAAGGCGTTGCCGCCACCCTTGGTAATGGCGTTGACCACAATGGCATTGCGCCCGAACTCGGCGGTCATGTTGTTGGTTTCTACGCGCAACTCCTGAACTGCGTCGAGCGGCACGCTCTGCCCTACGCCAGCCACAAAGGCGTCGTTGTTCTCGCCGCCGTCGAGCATGAAGTTGATGTCTGAAGTGCGCTGGCCATTCACGGCCAGGCCCAACCCCCGGGTGTCGCCCGTCACCGACCCCGTATCGGCGGCGCCCGAGGCCGACCCAAGCAAGGAGTAGACGTTACGGGTCACCAGCGGCAAGTCCATAACTTGGGCCGGGGTGATACTGAAGGAGAGGTCACCCGATTGTGTATTGACGGCCACAGTCTTTTCCGCAACCGTCACAACCTGAGTCATGCTGCCGACTTCCAGGGTGAAATCCATACCCAAGCGCTGGGCTACCTCGAGGACGGCACGCTGCTCGATCTTACGGAAGCCCCGCTTCTCCACGCTGATATCGTAATCCCCTGCCGAGAGGTTCGCGAAAAAGTATATGCCCTCCGCGTTGGTCGTCGCGGATCTTGCGACATTGGTTGCGAGATTGGTCAGGGTAACTTTTGCGTCGGGCACCACCGCTTGTGTCGGATCGGTTACCCGCCCACTAATCATCCCAAACTGAGTTTGGGCGACGAGGCTGGTTAGGCCAAGACACGTCACGAAAAGAGTCCCAAGAATTATATAAAGGAGTCTTCGCATAGTTTTACCTCAGTCCTCTAGACTGTTTGGATATCCGTCAGGAGAGCTAATTGGCGGATTCTGAAAAGCCATCACACGCAAGCACAAGTAAAAACCCGTCGGTGCAGCGGAACGGAATCGCTGTCCAGTTTCGAAGGTCAGCAATCTACCCCTACCCGCAGGTTCTGTCAATATGTATACTTCCGCCAGTCGCTGGAGTCTCTTGCCTTCCCTGCTGGCTCGTCGGAACCAATAGCGGGTCCGTCCCGAGGTTGCTGCACGGTATGATTACCACCACCGGCTCCCTCATCTGAGCTAATCACGCGGCCAAACCCGGAGTCCGGTCCACTTTTTGTTAAAAAGTGCAGGCTTGATTGCCAAAAGCTCGTTTCCCCTCGGGACCGCTGCGTTCAGTATGGTCTGAACAGTTCTTACTACTCGCAAACTTGCGGCCAAACTTGCGGTGACTATAAATCAGTGAAATTAAAGTAGAAGATTGAATTTCAAATACTCGTCACCCTAGCGCAATATGAAATATCGTAGGGACTCTCCCTTTATTTATAGAAACTGCAGGCGACGAATTACCCCCACAGATAGGGTAATCAGGTTCGCCATTCTCCTGGCCTCCCAGCCGAGCCGCCGGGCTGGCCAGAACTCCACAACCGCCGCAGGTTTGTCGAGACTGCCTAGTGGTTTCGTCCCCCCATTAGAACTGAGCTGCCAAAGCCCCCAGCCACAAACACGCAACAACCGCCGGCCGGTGCCGCCCTTTCCGTGAGGGAAACGCCTACCACCGCGCGCCACGGGTCCCTGTAATGGCGCAGGGCACAAAAAGCAAGGGCGTCCCGACCAGTCGGGACGCCCTTGGTGCGCGGAATCAATGTGGTGCGCGACTAGAAGATGAGTTTCATCGCGAACTGGATTTGCCGGGCCCCAGTCGTGGCATCCGGCTGGCCGACCTGGGATGAGGAGAGGCCAAAAGTTCCCGTGTCTGCAATCGCGTTGTCCGGCTGGGCGAATTGCACCCGGTTAAAGAGATTATAGAACTCGAACCGGAGCTGCAGCTTCACTCGCTCGGTGATGGCCTGGTTCTTCAGGAGCGAAACGTTCCAGTTGTTGACTCCCGGGCCGTGGAACTTGTTGCGGCTGAGATTTGAGGCTGTATCGTAATCCGGCAACGCGAACGCGCTCCGCGGCGGTCCCGTTTGCGTGCGCGGGGCACCAGCAGGGATGGCTGTTGAGCCTACTAACTCTGCACGGTCGGAGAGCCCGGTGTGCTGGGAGTCTCGGTTCCCGAAGACGTCAAAGGGCAACCCAGCCTGGAGGACAGTAATGCCGCTGATCTCCCAACCTTCCATAAACCTTCCCGCAAAACCGTTGTTCAAGTAGGCGCGGCCACGCCCCATGTTGGGCTGATAGATAAAGTTGAGTGACAGGCGCTGCCGAACGTCGAAATCGGAGTTGCCGCGCTCCGCATGCAGATTGAAGGAGTTGCGTGGAAGGGCGCTATTACCAGATGCCGGGTCAAGCGGGTCGGAAGAATTGTCGATGGAATGGGACCAGGTATAGGCTCCTTGGATCTGGAGACCATGAGAAATCTGCTGCGTCGCATTAAGTTGGAGGCCATGGTAAATCGAAGCCGCGATCGACTTTATAAGATAAGCCCCTGGAGCAGCCGCGAAGGCGTTATTGTTGGTGGCATCAAAGGGCAGATAGGGTAGCCCCGTTGAGGGGTTGGTCAACTCCGCCCCGTACCATAGGAGTTGATTCCTGAGCGTTGAGTCTGTCGGGCTGTCCACACAGCCGTACGCATTGTTGGGGTCCTTGCAGTACGCCTCCAGCTCGGCCACGAGTTCGGGCTGCGGCGGGTTCCCGTCAACGACGCGGAACAGCCGCGTACCCTTCACACCCACATAATTCACTTCCAGTTTCAGGGAGTTGATGACTTGACGCTGGATACCAAAATTCCAATTCTGGCTGTACGGGGTGTGGAAGTTGGCATCGAAGATTATCGGTTCGATTATCGACAAGTCGGGGACCACAGGAGACGAGGCCACCGTGCTCGGAACGGGCAGGCCAGTGACCGGTTGGAAAGGATACTGAAAGTAGGTTCCCGTAAAAGGTGGATTTCCGCGGGCGTTACCGAAGAGATTGCCGTAGGCGCGGTCATGGAAGATACCGTAAGCGGCGCGGATGGAGGTCTTGCCATTCTTGGCGGGGTCCCAGGCGAGGCCTACCCTCGGTTCAAAATTCCGGTATTCATTGTTGTAGAGGGGACGGGTTGCGCCGGGCCCGACGATATCGAAAGTGAAGGGAGCGGGGCCGCTGGGATCCGCGGAGAGGTTGGAGAAATTGTTGTGAACCTCAAACGGCACGCCGTAGCGCTCCCACCGCAAACCGTAAGTAAGCGTTAGATTGGGCCGGATTTTCCAGGCGTCTTGGGCGTACAGTGCCCATTCCCTCTGCCGGAACCCACGCAGGTCGTCACCAGTGCGGGTTCCCTTGGAGTCAAAGAACTGGGCCTGATACTGAGTGTCGACAAGACCTAGGAGGGTGGCCACCTCATCTTCAAGCCTCGTATCACCGAGGAGCCCCGTGCGAAGAGCCCGTAAGGACGGAATGCCGAAGTTATAAAAGGGAGTGAACGTGAGATAAGTGCGCGAGTAGAAGTCATCAAAGGAATTGGAGTAAACATCGCGGAACTCTATCCCGAACTTCACGGAATGGGTGCCGCGGAGCCAAGTGAGGCTTTCCAAGGCTTGGTAAGTACCCGTGAACCGGGCCAGACTGTTACTACCCCCAAGCTGGATACACCCAAACCCCGTGGGGCCGGTGAGGGCGTAGTCCCGGCCGCGACCGAGGGAGTCCACGCCGCCAAAGCTGTCGAACGTCTGCGTGCCAGTGCAGATGAATGGCAAGTTAGTGCGGTTGCCACCGAAGCGAAGATCATTGACCACGGTGGGTCGCAGGATTGAGGTTAGATCCAAGGCCAGATTCTGGGTGCGCTGGGAGGAAGCGACCGCACCCAAATTGCCAGGTAGGATATCGAGGTGAAAGGGATTCGGATCAGTGAAACGGCTGAAGGCGTAGCGTGCGCTAAGAGCGTTCTTGTCCTTGATGTGGTGGTCGATTTTAATCGTGAACGCGTCCGAAGTCGATCGAGACGAACTGGGGAAGAAATAGAGGCCGGTGGCGTCATCGACGGCCGGGCCATTCGGCGGCGGGTAAAGCTTTAGAATGCTTTGGATCGTGGAATCGAGTGGCAACCCGATGCCGTTATTGGCCGCGGTGGGCGTACTCACGTCAACCGGGACAGCTTGGCCTGTGTCTGGATCTACTGCACTGAACTGGCCGGTTCTGAAAGCTGCGTTGGGTACAGTGCTGTTGTTGGTGAGCGCGGTCACGAACCGCTGGCCCTCGTAGTTACCAAACCAAAAGGTCTTGTCCTTGCGGAGCGGACCACCTGCGGACGCGCCGAAAATGTTGCGGACATAAGGGTCCTTGGGAGTATCCGGCAGGTGGTTGAAGAAGTCGCGGGCGCCCAAGGCGTCGTAACGCCCGAACCAGTACACGTCGCCATGCACCTGGTTCGTCCCGCCCTTAGTCACCACATCGATAATCGCCCCGTTGTTGCGTCCGTACTCTGGAGCGAAGTTGTTCGTGATCACCCGGAATTCCCGGGTGGAATCGGGGTTGAGCGGGTTCAGGCCACTGGCAATTCCTGGTACATCGGTGTCGTTATTGTCAACCCCGTCGAGCAAGAAGTTGTTATTCTTCTCGCGCATCCCATTGGCCGAGAATCCACCCAGCCGAGTATTGCTTTCAATCACGCCTGGGCTGAGAAGCACGAGCGAATACGGGTCACGCGTAATGAGGGGCAAGTCGACGATGCGGCTCTGGTCCACGAGATTGCTGATCTGGGCGTTCTCCAGGTCAACAGGCGCCACCGCTTGGCCGCTGACCTCCACAGTCTGAGAGACAGCGCCAACTTGCAGAGAAGCGTTCAAGGTCAGGACTTGGCCTACGGTAAGAACGATGCCCGTGAAGCGCGCCACCCTGAAGCCGGACCTCGAGATTGTGACATCGTAATTTCCGGGGGGCTCCCCAACTCGATAGAACCCGGCGGCGTTTGTGGTGACCTCAAGGTCGATTCCGGTCTCGGTATTATGGACTCTAACAGACGCCCCGGGGACAGTAGCTCCGGAAGGATCGGTCACCGTGCCCGTAACCGCGGTGGTCTGCGCCCACAACAAGCTTGAGTTCATGACGGCTGGCGCCAAAATCACACACAAGAAATACCCAACCCCCAGAACTAGTGTCTTCAAAGTCGGGTGGATACGCATACTACCTCTTGACCAGAAGAAATCACTACACTCCCTCAGATTTGATGGAAAATGACGTACGAGTCCGCAAGACCTTGAGGAAGCTGTCTTTCCTAGGATTTGGTGAAAAGTGCAGGTTTGATTGACAAAAGCTTGCTTCACCTCAGAGCCGCCGCGTTCAGTACCGACTGAGCATTTCTGCCTACTCGCAAACATGCAGCCAAACTTGCGGTGACTGTAAATAATTGAAATTAAAGTAGAAGATGGAATTTGAAATACTCGTAACCCTGGCGCAATATGAAATATAGTATGGAATCTCCCTTTATTTGTAGAAACTGTAGGCGACGAATTACCCCACAGATAGGGTAATCAGGTCCGCCATTCTCCTGGCCTCCCAGCCAAGCCGCCGGGCTGGGCAGAACTCCACAACCGCCGCAGGTTTGTCGAGACTGCCAGTGGTTTCATCCCCGCAATGAAGCTGAACCGACGAAGCGCTTAGCAACAGACGTGCAACGAGCGCTGGCCGGCGCCGCCTTTTCCGTGACGGAAACGCCCACCACCGCGCGCCACGGGTCCAAGACAACTCCTGAAAGTGGCGACCTGCCGCACCCCTGCAAGGGGTTGTTCGCTTGGTACCGGGATTGGTGCGCAGCGGGCGTTGACCTGTTCATTACCAACGACTCCCGTCTCCATTCGAGGCACGCCCCGGGTGTCCAGTTCATCGTCCCTCTCAACCCCGCACCCTTGTGAGGGCGCGCCAGCCACGACTGTTGAACAAACCGCGGGGGGGCAGACATCGTCTTTTGATGTCCGCGAACTGTGCAGACTCCGGACCACGGACAACTGACCACGGACGTTCTCCTATTCTTTCCCCAACCTTGAAAATGACCGGTCGATGGTGAATGACAGGCTGGCGCGCGCACTCTCTACGTAATTGGCCAGCGCTTCGCGATAAAACGCCAGGCTACGCTCCCGCACGGCTTCTTCCGGCGCCTGGGGCGCGACCATGTGGTGAGTCTCGTGCAGCAGGATGCTCAGCAGGCGGAAGCGCAACCGCTGTTCATGGAATTCTCTGAGGCGGCTTCCGGCGATGAACTGCGTATCGAGCGCGGTATCCATGAGCGGCAACGCCAGCCAGCTTTCGACGCGATCGAAGGCGATGTCCATCTCGCCCACGGCCGCGCCGCCGAAAGCGTCGTGCGGCTCGGCGAAGGGCGCCTCTTTTACGATCACGTGCCGATGGCCCAGGCACCCGCACACGTTCCTGCGCCGCAACTGGACGACGATCAACCCCGGCGCGCGCGCCAGGATTTCTTCGTACGACTCGCGGCAGCGCGGCGGCGCTTCCGCCCAATCCTGCTCGATGGCGCGCGCCACCTGCTCCGCCCTCGCCGGGTCGCGGTAGCGATACGCGACGACCACGACGGGCACTGGGCGGTCCGGAAAGACGGCCAGGCGATAGCGCCGCCCCGCGAGCCATTCCACCCAGCGCGTCACACGCGGCCGCGACGCGAGATAGTTCCCGACAGCCTGCGCGAGAGGTGAACGCTCATGGGCCATGGGGTTTATTCTAATCCCGTCCCTGGGATGCTGCGAAAAAATGGCTGCTTCACCGCGGAGACGCCGAGACGTAGAGAAAGGGCCTTTTGTTTTCAAATCCCTGGGCCTCCACACCTCTGCGGTAAGAAGGGTCTTTGAGGATTATTCCAAAGCGTCCGAGGCGTGGGTGGGAGCGCTTCCTTAGCGGCGCAGCCGCTCGTCTAACCCCAATGTTGTTCACTTAATGGGTTTCAGGAGATTACTTCTCAATTCGTTCCTGGGCGACCCCCTCACCCGGCGCTTCGCTCCACCCTCTCCCCCAAGGGGGCGAGGGCGGTAAACTCGAATCAACGCCCCCCTCGCCCCCTTGGGGGAGAGGGGCCGGGGGTGAGGGGGTACTAGGGTCGAACAGGGAACCGTCTCCTTGACAAAGCTTAAGTGAACAGCATTGCGTCTAACCCTGTGTCCACACAACCCCTAGACAGCCCCCTTGCGCGGGCGCGGGAACGATGCCAGATTGTTGGGCCATGTACGCGGTATCCCAGCACCTGATCATGGACGCCGACGATACGCTTTGGGAAGACGCGCTCTACTTCGAGCAGGCCATCGAAGAATTCCTCAATCTCCTCGACCGCGGCACGCTCTCGCGCCAGCAGGTGCGTTCCATTCTGGATGAGATCGAGCTTGCCAATAGCGGCCTGCATCCTTTCGGCTCGCGCGCTTTCGCGGAAAATCTCGGTGAATGCTATCGCCGCGTGGCGGAGGGTGCGATCGACCCCGAAGAGCTCGCGCACGCCAGGGAGCTCGGCAAGCGGCTGCTGCACCAACCGCGGCAGCTCATCCCGGGTGTGTCTGAGACGCTCCAGTACCTCGCGCCGCGACATCATTTGATTCTTTACACCAAAGGCCATCCGGTGGAGCAGAGCCTGAAGGTGAAGTCTTCGGGCCTGGCGATTTTCTTCCGCCACATCGAGATCGCCCGCGAGAAAAACGCCGGCACTTACTCCGAGCTTGCCGCCCGACTCGGGCTGGACCGTGCGCGGACCTGGATGATCGGCAATTCTCCCAAGTCCGACATCAACCCGGCGCTTGAGGCGGGACTGAACGCGGTCTACATTCCGCACGCGCAAACCTGGCGCCTGGAACACCAGGAAATCTCGCCCGGCCCCGGCCGCCTGCTCGTGCTCGAGCGGTTCAGCGAGCTCCGGCAGCACTTCTGAAGAACAGTTGAAAGTTGAAGAGTTGAAAAGTTGAAAGAAAGAGGGTTTCCCTTTCTAAACTCTCAACACTCGACTGCACTCACAAACCGGTCTCTTCAGGACCTCGCACACCCCAAAGAACTCGCCCGCCATTAAGATCGGCGGACCTTCGGCCGTGGCGGGCGTCAGCCCGCGGGAAGCAAGCCAGCCGCGGAGCGGCGGTAGAAGGTAGCCCCGGGCGGAAGCCCGGGGTCGAACCAACGCCCCCCTCACCCCATCCCTCTCCCCTGGCAAGGGGGAGAGGGTGCCCGTAAGGGCGGGTGAGGGGGCTTTCCCCAGGGCTCGCGCTCGCGCACGGCGAGTCAACGGAGACCCTGGGCTACAATCTGTCGGCCCTCCGGGCCTGCAGAACGTCGAAAGTTGAAAGCGACGGGCTCTTTCTTTCAACTCTCAACCTTCAACTTTCGACCGCGCTCATGCGAGCGCGAGGGGTTTCTCTTCCGGAGCCAGGATGTCGGCGGGCAATCCCATCAGGCGCGCCAGGGTGGGAGCAATCTGCTTCAACGAAACGCGCCCGAGATTTTTCCCTGCGGCAATCTCTCGCCCCGCGGCGATGAAAGCCGCTTCCAGGCCCGCGCGCGTGGGCAGGTGGCCGTGCGTGCCGCGATCCTTCACCGAATCGCGCACGGCCGGCCCGTCCATCCGGTCGGAGAAATAGAATCCCGGCGCGGCCTCCAGCATTAGCTCCGCATCCGGGTCAGCCTCGAGCGCGGCGAGTTTTTGCCGGTCGATGACCTCTTGCACGGCGCCCGTGGCGCACAGTCGCTCCACGGCTTTTTCGAGCCGCCGCTGATCATCGCCCGAAGGCTCTTCCAGCCAGTAAAGGGCGAATGATCCGCCCGCGTGCACCGCGCCCAGACGCCGCAACGCCAGCGAACTGTCGGCGCCGCGCGCGAAGAGGCCCTGTTCGGCGAAAGCCGTGAGCGGCGCGGCTTCCTTCTCCACCGGCACGAAGCCGTGATCGGAGAGCACCACCAGCGTTGTCGCCTCGTCATTCGAGATGGCGTCGCGTATCCTTCCGATCTCGCGGTCCGCCGATTCCAGCGCCGCCAGCGCCTGCGCCGACGCCGGCCCGAAGGCGTGCGCCTGCTGATCGTAGTAAACAAAATGCACCAGCAGCAGGTCCGGCCGGTAGCGTTTCCACAGGTAGAGCGCTGCTTCGCCGCGCATCTGGTCGGGATCAGCCTTACCGAGCATCGGCGTCAGGACCTTCGCCACTTCGGGGAACAGCCCTGGAGTCGCGTGTCGCGCGGACGTTTCGAAATCGCGGTGCGGGTCGGGCAGGGCGGGATCCCAGATTTCCGGAACGTTATGGTCGATGGCCGCGCCGGCGCTCACCGGCCAACTGACCGCGGCGCTCCGCCGGCCGCTCACGCGCGCCACGTCCCACAGCGTCGGCGCACGCAGCGCGCGCGCGAACCAGCACCACGACCGCGCCTTCTCTGTGGGATCGAGCGAAGCAAGATGACTGTAAATGCCGTGGGCGCGGGGCGCAAGGCCCGTCACTATCGTCGCGTGGGCGGGATACGTGGTGGTGGGATAGATGCTCTCCACGGCTTCCGCGCTCGCACCGGCCTTTTCGAGCGCGGCGAGATTCGGGAAACGGTGGCGGGACTCCGGCGCGCGATAAAGATCCGGCCGCAGGCCGTCCACGGAAAGCAGCACCAGGCGTGCGGGTCGAGATGTCTTGTGGCTCGCCAAATCATGCCTCCGTTGGCCTGATCAGGTTGCGGAAAAACGTGTAGCGGCGACGGAACCT
>Ga0187886_1001607_pt1 | contig 20054 bp, 19 predicted proteins | sample June2016WEW_20_1_FD_133001 | JGI IMG/M metagenome (GOLD analysis project Ga0187886, IMG submission 133001) | Peatland microbial communities from SPRUCE experiment site at the Marcell Experimental Forest, Minnesota, USA - June2016WEW_20_150 | ecosystem: Environmental > Terrestrial > Soil >... | reverse complement strand
GTAGTAGTACGTCACCAGCAGCGGCGTTCCCGGACCGGTGACGGGCCCCGTGCCCGGGACAGGTTCAGCGGCCCGCCGAGACCAGGCGCCTCCCGCGGGGGCCGGACTCACTTCGCGGACTGTTCCCCGAATCCAATAGTGAAAAGCGGGTGCACCGGGAAGGTCCGTTTTCACGAGAAAGCTCTTGGTCGTGATTCCCCGGTCGTCGGTCGAGTCGTAGCGCATGGAAAAGGCGGCCCGGGAACCGGTCGGGATTGTCTGCGAACCAGGAACGACCTGGTTGCACGAGCAGGTGGGGAGCAGGGTCACCGTGACGGTCACGGGCTCGAGGTTGGTCACCGTGACCTCTCTTTCGATCACTGATCCCTGCGCGATCATCCCGAACTTCCACTCCGCAGGGGAGATTATAAGACGCGGCGCAGGGGCGGCAGGGAGGAGGGACGGGGACATGAGGAAAGCGAGGAGGCAGCCGATGAGCGGGCGTCGTGACATGGGTCAGGACCGGGTGCCTTCGCGGGCCCGATGCTCGAGCCGGGCGCGCAGAATCGAGTTCTCCCGCCGGAGCGTGGAGAGCTCGACCTGCTGGGTCCGGACCGACTCGACGAGATCCGCCATGCTGAGGGCGCCCGAGTTCAGGAGGTCTTCCAGGTCGCGGCGCATGTCCTTGAAGTCCTCTTCGGCCTCAGCCTCTGGACCGGGTGGCTTTCTCTCGCCATCCTCTCCCGTGCCCTCCAACCAAGGCGCGCCGTCAGGTTCTTCTGCCGGGGCGGAAATCAGCTTCTCCGCAATGCGATACAGGCCCCGGGAGAGGACGCATCCGGGCTTGTACCTGAGGATAGGCACCCGCGAACCCAGTGCCACGGACTGCAGCTCATCGCGGAAGATCACGCCGAGGTGGGAGATGTCGATTCCGAGGTATCCCCGGGCCGCCGCGCGGAGCTTCTCTCCCTTCTCCGCCTCGGCAGGGTCATCCACCATGTTGAGCACAAGCCGGGGCCTCAGCCGTTCCAGCGCGCGCACCAGAAGTGCGTGTCCCTCGGGATCCTCCCGGGCGATTGTCTCGAGTATCCGCGGTACCGCGGCGCGCTGGAGACCGCCTTCGCGATCCCGGCGTAGATCCTCGAGGAGGGCGAACGCGCGCGACCGCAGGTCGACCGTGGCATACATGGCGCGGAAGACCGCGTTCTTGAGGAACAGGTAGGCGTTGAGCAGGGAGGTCAGAGCGGGCGTGGTGACGACGATGCCCCGCGTTCCCAGGAGGAAGAAGTCCAGCTGGTTTGCCCCGGCACCCGGCCCCAGGTCCAGCACCATGAAATCGAACGTCAGCGACTCCAGGCACCGCACCAGGCGTTTCTTCTGCGCGCTCTTCAGTATTGCGATGCCCGGCACCTCGGCGTCACCGGGCACGAACGAGAGGCCGTCGTACTCGGTGGGTAGGATGATCTCCTCGAAGCTCGTGCGCGGAACGGAGAGGAATGTGCCGATCCCCTGGCTCACGCTGCGGATGCCGAGCATCGTGTGTGCATTGGAGGCGCCGAGGTCCAGATCGACCAGCACAACCTTCCTCCCCGCCTCGGCGAGCGCGATTGACAGGTTGGTGGCGAGCATTGATTTGCCGACGCCGCCCTTTCCGCTTCCAATGGGGAGGATCACCATGGCCGAGACCGCCCGCCACAAGCGCACACCGCGCGCAGCGCGGTATCTGGGCCGTGCCTGTCAGTGCCAGCCGTGCCATTGCGGTACGGGCTCCTAGTGAAAATCGTGCACCTCCGTCTCATTGTACTCGGGCAGCCTCGCTCCCGGGCCGCTCGCCGGGACCTTCGGTTCCTCGGCGCGCCAGCCGATGAGCACGGCCAGGAAGAGCAGGTCGAGGAGGAACACGCCGAGGAGAACAGCCTCGCCGGTGATCGCGCGCCGACCACTGCCGAGGATCTCACTGCCGGCTGCGATCCGCAGGGCGCCCGAGACCGCGAGCAGGATGAAGGAGAAGACGCTCAGGACCTTGCCGAGCCGCAAAAAGGCAATGAGCGGGGTGTAGCGCATGGGGAAAAGTGCCAGCATCCCTCCGCCTGCGGCGATCAGCAGGTTGCCCGATCCCACGACCAGGAGCCACGGGAACACCCATGGCCCTACACCCGAAGACCCCTGGAGCACGGACGCAAAGAGGAGGAGCACGAGAAAGAAGCGCACGAGCTCCCAGAGGGAGCCGGCAAGGAGCAACCCGCGCCGCGCTTTCATGCTCTGCGCAGTGTAGCCAGCCAACCGTTGAGTTGCAACCCTGGCCACGGATGCGTAGCACGCCGAAGGCGTGGGAAGGGCGGCCGCAAATGCCGCCAGGAGCGGCCGCGAATGCCGCCAGGAGCGGCCGCGAATGCCGCCAGGAGCGGCCGCGAATGCCGAAAGGCCGACCCGGTGATGCAGCATGCGGCGGAATTCTGTACATTGACAGGCAGGGCTGGCCATTCGAATATGGTCGCCTGAGGAGTTGCGGATGAAATCATTCAGCTCGCGTGAACGAATTGCCTGGACCGTCGTGACGGCGGTGCTCCTTGCCGGCCTGGCGTTTTTCGCCCTGTCGCCCCGGCTGCTGGCGGGAACCACGGAGGACGAGACACAGGCCTACATGTCGACACTGGGGCAGGTCTTCCGCGAGATCCGTGACACCTACGTGGACGCCGACAAGGCTGCCCCGAAGGTCCTGTACGAAGGGGCGCTGAAGGGCATGTTCGACGCCCTCGGCGACCCGTATTCCATGTACCTCACGGCGCGCGAGTGGACGGACATGACCGACATCTCCACGGGCAGCTTCGGCGGCGTGGGGCTGGAGATCACCAAGATCGACAAGGTCGGGGCCCAGGTGGTCTCCGCCCTGGAAGGCACGCCCGGCTACCGGGCCGGAGTGACGGCGGGGGACATCATTGTCAAGGTGAACGGCAACCCGATGGCGGAGCTCTCGCTGAGCGCGATCCGTGACACGCTGCGCGGCCCGCCGAAGACGGACGTCACCGTGACGATCAAGCGCGGGGAATCGGTGCAGTTCGACACGACGATCACGCGCGACATCATCCAGCTTCGGACCGTGAAATACACGATGATGCCGGGCGGCATCGGGTACCTGCGCCTGTCCGAGTTCACCCCGCAGTCGGCAGAGCAGTGCCGGCAGGCCATCCGATCCTTCATCGATGCGGGCTACACGTCGATGATCCTCGACCTGCGAGGCAACCCCGGGGGGCTCCTGAACTCGGCGGTGGACGTGGCCAACCTCTTCATCGACCAGGGGCTCATCGTGCAGAGGAAGAGCGAGCGGGTGCAGAGCGAGAACATGGTGTACAACGCACGCCGCACCCGCGTGCTCGTGGATCCGAAGGTCCCTGTGGTCGTCCTCGTGGACCGCTACTCGGCCTCCGCCGCGGAGATCGTCTCGGGCGCGCTCAAGGACTACCACCGCGCCACCCTCATCGGCGAGAAGACATACGGGAAGGGCTCCGTGCAGAGCGTGCAGGCGCTCGGAGACGGGGGTTACCGGCTCACCACATCCCGCTACTACACTCCCTCGGGCGCCTCGACGGGCGTCTCGATCGACAAGAAGGGCATCGAGCCGGACCGCACCATCACCGAGACCGCGCTCACCGATGCTCAGCAGAAGGCCCTCAATGACCTCCTGAACGGCACGTTCGTGAAGGACTTCGTGAAGGCCAACCCGAATGCCACCGATGCGGATGTCACGCGGTTCGTGGCGGACATGCACGGCAGGGGAATCGCGCTCGATGATCGCTACCTGAGGAGACTCGTCCGTGTCCAGCAGAACATCAACAATAACAATCCTCCGCCGTACGACCTCGATTTCGACATCGTGCTACAAGCGGCCGTAAAGGCGCTCTCGAACCACGAAATCGGGGTCGGGACATAGGGACAGGACCGCGGCAGACGAAGGGCGCCTCCACCGGGGGCGCCCCGTCCGAGGAGGCACCTCAGAGATGAAGCAGTTCCTGTTGCCGCGATGGTACGCGGGGGAGCCGAGGATTTCCCTGTCGGGCGGGGACTTCCGTCACGTCGCCCGGGTGCTCCGGATGCGGGACGGGGACACACTCGATGCCGTGGATTCGCGGGGCGCACTCTACGAGATGCGGATCGTGCGGGTGAGCCGGGCAGAATGCGAGGTACAGCTCTCCCCCCGCCCGCGGGAGCGGGTTTCCGATGCCTCCGCATCCCGCACGCGCGGTGTTCGAATCACGCTCCTCCAGTGCTTGCCAAAAGGCAGGAAAATCGATCTCATTGTCCGCCAGGCAACGGAAGCAGGTGTTGCGCGGATCGTGCTGCTCGTGAGCGAGCGCACGGTGGCGCGTCCCGGGGATGATAACGGCAGGATCGCGCGGCTGCGCAGGATCGCCCGCGAGGCGCTGCAGCAGAGCGGCACGCCGGTGCTCCCTGAGATCGAGGGGCCCCGTCCTTTTGCTTCCATCGAGGGCGGGGACTGGGGAACACCCCTTCTCTTCCACGAGACGCCCCTGGGCGACGAGCCGCTGCACGTTCTGCTCGCCGGCCGGCCGCGCGCCGTGAGCCTCCTGGTGGGGCCGGAAGGGGGACTCTCCGAGGCGGAAGTCGGCCGGGCGCAGCGCGCGGGATTCCAGCCCGTGCATTTCGCCACCGGAGTGCTGCGGGTGGAAACGGCGGCAACATTCGCCCTCGGGGCGGTCATGACGATACTGCAGGAGAGAGACGCGTGGATACCGGCTCAAGCGAAGTGAAGCGGATCAAGGTTCTGGACGTGCCCGTGGACTGCATCGAGTCGGAGATGGCCGGCGCAGTCATCACGAGGCTATTGGAAAGCGGCGAGCACAACCAGATCGTGTTCCTCTCCCTGCGGGGGCTCCTCCGGGCGCGCCATGATCCCGAGCTCATGCGCTGCCTTCGCGATGCCGCGCTCGTCCTCCCCACCTCCCTGGCCATCGTGCAGGGGGCCCGCTTCCTCGGCGTCGGCTCCCCGAGCCTGATCAACACCTTCGAACACACCATCCGCATCCTCAGCGTCATCGAGAAAGTGAAAGGATCGGTCTACCTCCTGGGGGCGCGAAAGGCCGTTCTCGAGGTCGCCGAGGAAAACCTCAAGGGTTCGTTCCACGGGATCAGGGTGGTCGGACGATTCTACGGTTTCTTTCCGAAGAGCGTGGAAGGGGACATCGTCACGGCGATCAAGAAGTCGGCTCCCTCCATGGTCCTGGTGGGCAGCGGCGTCCCGGGGAAGGACAAGTGGATCCTGAAGCACCGCAAGGAGCTGAATCCCGGCATCTCGCTCTGGGCCGGCAACTGCTTCGAGATCTTCGCCGGACGGGAGAGGCAAGTCTCCCGAAAGCTGCACGCGTCAGGCCTGGGCGTGCTCTCCGGCATCGGCCGCCGTCCCTGGCGCCTCGCCGTCCTCTTCCCCTACCTCTACTACCTCGTTCTCCTGCTCGGGTACAGGATCTTCAGGCTCTAGCGCACACCGCGCGAAGCGCGGTATCTAGGCGCCACGCCCGCCAGTGCCAGCCGCGCCATTGCGGTAAGGGTTGGCTATAGCTCGGAGAGCCTCAGTCGGTCGTACACGTCCCGGGCCTGCACTTCCAGCACCGACGCGACACGCCTGCCTGCCCACGCGCGGAGAGAGGGAACGAGCAGCAGGAATCCCGCGGCATCGGTCACGAACCCCGGCGTGATCATGAGCAGTGCCGAAACGAGGAGGCCCGCCACGTCCACGATGTCCCGGCCGGGATGCGTGCCGCTGGCCAGGGCGGCCTTCAGACGCGAGAGGGCCCGGCGGGCCTCTGAAATGCCGACACACACGCCGACGCCGCCGGTGACGGCGGCCAGCATGAGAACCAGCGAGTTCCCGATCAGGCTTCCGAGGTAGATGAACAGGAAGATCTCACCCAGCGGGACCAGCGACCAGGCAAGGAGCGCGAGGATGAGCTTGAACAGGTAATCTCTGTCGAGGAACTTGAGCACGAGGCGAGTCATCGTCATGGGGTGCGATTCTACCAGAACGGCCCCAGGCCTGCCAACCTTGCCCGCCACCTGTGACCCGGTTTTCGAACCAGGGACTTGCGGCGGCTGCCGAGGAGGGACCGGGAGAGTTTCAGGCCGTGAGATCGATCTGTGCGCCGAGCGAAGCATCCTGGACAGCCTGTTGGACGCCTGCCTTCAACAGCTTTTCCGCGGTCTTCATTGCCATCGCCTGGGAGTCCCGCAGCATCGTCCCGAGATCCTCGATGGCTTGCGCGAGGTCGGCTCTGGCGCCTCCGATTCCTGGTACCATGCTCCCTTATCGGCAGCCTGAGCCATAAAAATCTGTTTTCCCACTCCCATTGACAGGCGCAAGTCGCGCAATTACATTTACATCGCCTGTCTATGCATTGTCTCTCTATGCAGTACAGGCAGTGGCCGGCGCAGGGGGAACGTTGCCATGACCCATTTCCCGCAGATCGAGGGCTGGGTTCGCCTCATTTTCCTGCTCGGGGCGGGATATTTCCTCCTACTCTCGATCTCGAATGTCGTGTGGCTGCGCTTGAGCTCGCACGAGCCGCGCCTGCGGAAAGGGCGGAAGGTGTCGGTCCTGATACCCGCTCGAAACGAAGATCGGAACATCCGCCCGTGCATCGACTCCCTTCTGGATCAGACCTACTCAAATTACGAGATCGTCGTCCTCGACGACGAGTCGTCGGACCGCACGTGGGAGATCATCGCAGGTTACCAGGAGCGGTTCCCCGGACGATTCCGGGCCGTTCGCGGAGAGCCGCTCACGGAGAAGGGCTGGCTGGGCAAGCCCCACGCAATGCAGCAGCTCGCCCGGCACGCGTCGGGCGAATACCTGATGTTCACCGACGCGGACACCGTGCACGGGAACGAGAGCATTGCCTGGGCGGTGACGAACCTGGAATCGCACAGGGCCGACTGCGTCTCGGGCTACGTTTTCCAGGAGATGAACACCCTGGGCGAGCAGTTCATCGTGCCGGCTACGTACATCATGTCCGCGATGCTCCTGCCGCTCTGGCTCATCACGGCGCTGCCGGCGCCGGGGCTGTCCTTCGCGATCGGACAGCTGCTCATCTTCCGGCGCAGCGCCTTCGAGGCGATCGGCGGCTACTCGCGGGTGTGCGGCCAGATCAGCGACGACCTCGCCATAGCCCGGGAGCTGAAGAAGGCCGGGTTCCGCGAGGTCTTCCTGGATATCAGGCGGCACATCCGGTGCCGGATGTACGACGGATACCGCGCCTCTTTCAACGGGTTGTCGAAAAACATCTATGACGTCGCACGTCACCGATCCATCCTGTTCGCCGCCGCGGTCACGCTCCTGGTGACCTTTGTCGTCCTTCCCCTGGTCCTCCTGCCGATCCAGATCCTGACAGGCGCTGCCGGCACCGAACGGACACTGCTCTGCGTCGCCGGGTTCCTTCTTGCCTGGACGGTCGTGCTGTACGACCGGGGGCTCCGGTGGTGGGCACCGCTCCTGTACCCCATCCTCTTCATCCACCTGCTGTACATGGCGTGGTGGAGCTTCGCCCAGCTCCTCACGGGGCAGGGGGTGACATGGAAGGGGCGCACGCTGCACTAGGGAGGGCTCATGGCATACACGAAAGGCGCACGGATCATCGGCTACACCCCCCACTTCCTGCCGTTCGTTGCCCTCTTCCACATCGTGCTCGCCGCGGTGCGGATCTTCGACTGGGTCGTGTACCGGATCCGCATCACCGGCCGGGGGCACCTTCGGGGGCTCGAGGCCGCGGTCATCGTGAGCAACCATACGCTGCTCTTCGACCCTGGCATTGTCGCCCACGCGATCAGGCCTCGAAGGACGTACTTCACGATGCTGGAGGAGACGGCCTTGATACCTTACCTGGGCACCTTTGTGAGGCTCCTCGGCGCCATCCCGATCCCTGATCGGCCGAATGCGCTCCGCGAGCTGGAAAGCGCTGCCCGCACGGCTTTCCGGCAGCTCGGATTCATCCACTTCTTTCCCGAGGGAGAGCTCTGCAGGGAAAACCAGCAGCTCCAGCCCTTCCACCCGGGGGCGTTCCTCCTGGCGTGCCGGCTCGGGGTTCCCGTGGTGCCCGTGACCACCGTGCTGCACCAGAGGCTGTGGCGAGGAAGAAACATGGTGCGCCTGCCGGGGCGCACGGTGCGGCTTCCCCCGCGGATCACCATCGTCATCGGCGCTCCCGTGCAGCCGCCCCCGGCAGGAGGACGCCCGGCCGCGCGGGCCGCGCGCGAGATGGCCCTGCAGGTGCGTGAGGCAATGCAGTACGCGATCGACCGCCGGGGCGGGTGCAAGAGCATTTCTCGCGGCCTCATGCCGCGCCTGGTCAAGCGTCCCGAGCAGAAGACCGCCTGATTTCTCCGCCTGACCGCCGCGCGAAACCCGCACGAAATCCGATTGACAATCTGCGTCGATCGGCGCATAATGCGATTGAGAATCACTCGCATTATGGAACCGGTGGACCACTTTCGCGGCTACTTGAAGCAGAACGGCCTTGCCTTCACTTCTGCGCGCGCCGCGATCCTCAAGGGGATCGTCTCGTCACGCGGTCATTTCGACGCGGACGCCCTGCACGAGCAGCTGAAGCGCGCGGGGGAATTGCTGTCCTGCGCCACGATCTACAGGACCCTCCCCCTGTTCGTGCGGAGCGGGATCATCAAGGAAACGCTGCGCTCGCGCGGCCGGGCCCGCTACGAACCGGCGTGGGGCCGGGAGCACCACGACCACCTGGAGTGCGTTGCCTGCGGCCGGATCATCGAGTTCAGGGACGACGAGCTGGAAAAACTTCAGGACAAGGTCTGCCGGAGGCACCGCTTCCGGCCCGTGGAGCACCGCCTGGGCATCCGCGGCTATTGCTCTGAATGCGGGAAGAAGGAAACGTGACGCGCATCGCCGTCGTCGGCCTGCCCAACAGCGGCAAGAGCCAGCTCTGCAACAGCCTCACCGGCACCTACGCGCTGGTGTCAAACTATCCGCAGACCACGGTCTCCGTTTCTACCCACCACACCAGCATCGAGGGCCGTCACTGGGAAGTCACCGACACCCCCGGGCTGCACGGGCTGTTCATCCAGTCGGAGGAGGAGCTGGTGGTCCGGGCCCTGCTCTTCGAGCGTCCCCCGGATGTGCTGGTCCAATGCGTGGATGCGAACCGCTTCCGCGAGTCGCTCCTCCTCACGGCGGACCTCCTCGGCCTCGGCGTCCCCCTGGTCCTCGTCGTCACCGCAGTCGGGGAAAGCGCCCGGCGGGGCCTCCAGCTCGACACGGCTTCCCTCGGGCGGCTCCTCGGGCTCCCCGTGGTCGCCTCTCCCCGGCCCGGCACCGGGGTGACCGAGCTGCGGCGTCTCCTGCTCGGCAGCGTGCCCGTCCCGTCGCCGCTCGATTTCGGGAGCGCCCTGGAAAAGGCCGTCAGGCGGACCGAGGAGCTCTTCCCCTCTTCCGCCGCGTTCCCCCGCGCCTCTGCCCTCCTCCTCCTGGAGAACGATCCCTCCTTCGTCGGCTCCGCGGTGAACGGCCGCTCGGCTCTGCTGGAAGAAGTCCGGACCAGCCTTGCCGGTACTGCGCCCCGGCTGATCGCCGGCAGGAGAAACCAGTGGGTGGACGAAGTAGCGGGACGCGTGACGAAGAAAAGCGCTGACGCGCGCGGCGCGCCCCGGTTCTCCGAGACTTTCGCGCAGCTGTGCCGCCACCCCCTCTACGGCCTTCCCATCCTCGCGTTCTTTCTCGGGCTGATATACGTCATGGTGGTCTACGTGGCCGGGGCCCTCTCGCTGTTCCTCACGGTGACGGTCACGGACCCGGTCGTGCGCGGCGTCGGCCTCCTCGTGCCGCAGGGCTTCGGGAACGCCCTCCTGATCGGGCCGCACGGCCTACTCACCCTCGGCCTGTTCAACTCGCTTACCACCGTCCTCCCGATCCTTTCCGTGTTCTTCCTTGTGTTCGGGCTCCTGGAAGACATCGGCTACCTCCCCAACCTCGCCATCCTCACGCGGAAGGTCTCCGCAAAGCTGGGGATCACGGGAAACGCCGTGATCCCTCTCGTCCTGGGATTCGGATGCAAGACCATGGCGTCAATGACGGCGCGCACCATCCAGTCGCGGAAGGAAAAGCTCATCGTCATCGCCCTCATTGCCTTCGCGATCCCCTGCTCGGCCCAGATGGGTCTCTCCATCGCCATCCTCGGCGCGCACGGGGTGCGCTACTTCGTCGCGGCATTCGGCTTGCTCGCCGTGGCCGAGGTGATCGCCGGTCTTCTCCTCAACCGCCTTCTTCCCGCCGAAGCCGGGAGCCAGTTCATCCAGGAGCTCCCCCCGATCCGCATGCCGCGCCTGGCCGCCGTGGCCCGCAAGACGGGGTACCGGCTCCTGTGGTTCCTTCGCGAGGCGATCCCCATCTTTCTCGTCGCCGCGCTGGCCATGTTCGCCTTCGACCGGCTCGGACTGCTCGCCCTCCTGAAGACTGCCCTGAAGCCCTTCATCACGGGCTGGCTCGGGCTTCCTCTCGACATGGTGGATGCGCTTCTCCTCACCTTCGCGCGCAGCGAGGCTGCCGCGGGCCTCATCCTGAAGATGGCCCACGCGGGAGTCCTGAACGGCGCACAGAGCATTCTCGCGGTCATCCTCATCACGACCTTCGCCCAGTGCTTCGCCAATATCGCCGCGATGTTCAAAGAGGTGGGCGCCCGGGCGGCGCTCCTCATCATCGTTTCGATCTACGCGGCCTCCTTCCTGTACACCGGCGCCGTGCGCGCCCTGCTGGCCTCTGCGGGGGGAGCGCTGGGGCTGTGAACGGAATCACCGACCGGGAGGAAATGCTGGAACGACTCTGGCAGCTCGGCGAGCGAGGCGCCGCGACCGTCGAGGGACTGCGCATATCCCTGAAAGGCAGGTTCGACGCCGCTGACCTGGAACGGCTCGAGGAGGACGGCATGGTGCGGAGGGAGGCGGAGACGCTCTCCCTCACGGGTCCGGGCGCCGCCCACGCGGAGAGGCTCATCCGCGCCCACAGGATCGGCGAACGACTGATCCACGACGTGCTGGGCCGGGAGTTCGAGTCGGGAGCCTGCGAGTTCGAGCACATCCTCGCCACGGAGATCGTGGACGGGATCTGCACGCTCCTGGGCCACCCGAGGGAGTGCCCGCACGGGTTTGCCATCCCGCAGGGAGAATGCTGCAAGGTCTCGGCCCGATACGTGCAGAAGATCGTCGTGCCGCTCACCGAGCTGCAGATCGGCCAGACAGCGAGGGTCGCATGGGTGTATACTCGCAGCGACCAGCAGCTGCACCGCCTGACCTCCCTGCAGATCCGTCCCGGCTCGATCGTGAAGCTCCACCAGGACTACCCCTCCTACGTGATCGAATGCGACGGCGCGAGCATCGCCATGGACGAAGAGGTGGCGCACAGCATCAACGTCTGGCTCGAGGGCGCCTCCCCGGTTCGGGAGGAATCGCCCGCCCGGCACGGGCGGCCGAACTTCGCCAAGCCATGGTGGCGCTGGCGCCTGGGCGGCCGCACCAGGGGACACTAGCACACACCGCGCGGAGCGCGGTATCTGGGGCCGTGCCCGTCAGTGCCTGTTGCGCCAATACAGTATGGGCTTCTAGAGGAGAAACGGGATGATGTCCTATCGGACGATGGGCAGGACCGGCGCGCAGCTGTCTTCACTGGGCTTCGGATGCATGCGCCTTCCCATGAAGGACGCGGGCACGGTGGACCGGGACAAGGCGATCCCCATGCTGGTGCGCGCGTACGAGCATGGCGTGAACTACTTCGACACGGGCAAGTGGTACTGCGGCCAGGACTCCGAGCGCACCCTCGGGGAAGCGGTGAAGCGAATGGATCGCAGCCGGATCTTCCTCTCCACCAAGTACGCGCAGGGAGCACCGACCGCGAATGATCTGCGGGAGAAGTTCGAGACCAGTCTTGCCCTCATGGACCAGCAGTACGTGGATTTCTACCATCTCTGGGGCATCTCGTGGGAGTTCTTCCGCACGAAGATCGACATCCCCGGCGGGCCCCTGAAGGAGTTCCTGAAGCTCAGGGACGAGGGGCTGGCCCGGCACCTTTCCTTCTCGTTCCACTCGGATGCGGCGGAGATCAGAAAGCTGGTCGATACCGGGTACTTCGAGAGCATGCTCTGCCAGTACAACTTCCTGGACCGCCGCTGCGAGGAAGGCATTGCCTACGCGGCCTCGCACGGCCTCGGAGTGGTCATCATGGGTCCCGTCGGGGGCGGACGCCTGGGCACCCCGAGCGACGTCATAGCGAAGATCCTGCCCGGGGCCGCCGCGATGAGCACCCCGGAGCTCGCTCTTCGATTCGTCCTGTCCAACCCCTCGGTCACCGTCGCGCTGAGCGGAATGTCGACTCTCGAGCAGGTCGAACAGAACGTCGTGCACGCCTCGCGCTCATCCTGGCTCTCCCCGGAGGAACAGACCCGGGTCCGCGCGGCGGCCGAGGAAAACCAGAAGTTCATGGACCTGTACTGCACGGGGTGCGGGTACTGCATGCCCTGCCCGCAGGAGGTGAACATCCCGAAGGTCTTCGAGGCCATGAACCTCAAGAGCGTGTGGGGCCTGGAAAAGCCGGCGCGGCGCATGTACGCGGATATCGGAACCACTCCCTGGCTGAAGGGCAAACAGGCTGATGCGTGCAGCGAGTGCGGGGAGTGCGAGGAAAAATGCCCTCAGAAGATCCCCATCATCTCCCAGCTCGCCGAGTCCCGCAAGGCGCTGGAGTAGCAGCGGACGGCACAAGGCTGCCGGCGCCGGGGAAAGGTGAACTCGTCCTCCGGCGCTCGCGCGGCGTTTGGTGCAGGCAGCATAAGAGTCGCGCCGTTCCTTGACCTATCTGGCTGAATGCCCAATGCTTGATTGGCAGGGAGTGAAAGACTCATGAATGATGCAAGAGTGGAGACCGATGTCCTCGTGATCGGGGGTGGTGGCGCCGGTCTGCTGGCTGCCGTTGAGGCCAGGAAGAAGGGTGTGGATGTCCTGATCCTTTGCAAGAAGGAAACGGGAAAGAGCGGCTGCACGCCGTACGCCGTCACGAACATCACCCGTTCGACGCCGCAGAGCGAACGGGAACTTTTCCGCCAGCTGGTGGAAGTGGGAGGCTATCTCAACAATCAGGAGCTGCTCGAAGTATTCGTCCGGGAGGTTGTGAGTGTCATTCCCGGCTTGAAGGAGTTCGGTGTGCCCATGACAGTGGCGGACGGGAGTCACTATCATCTCGAGAACTATCCCCAGGGTCCGCAGGAGAACCTTCCCGGAATCTACAATGTCACCCCGAGCGCTGGTCGGCCGCTGAGCTTCAACCTCACTATTCCGCTCAAGGAAGCGGCAGAGAAAATGGGGGTCAGGATCATGGACCGCGTCCACGCCACGCGAATCCTGACCGTCGACGGCGTTGCCGCTGGCGCCGTCGCGCTGAATCTTGCGGATGGCAGCCTCTTCCCCATATCGGCGAAGTGCGTCGTGATCGCGACAGGAGGGAGCGCGAGAGTATATGAGAGATCAGACAATCCCGTGGATCTCACCGGCGACGGTTTCCATCTGGCATTCGAGGCCGGTGCCGATCTGGTGAACATGGAGCTTATGGTATTCAACCCCCTGAAGATCACCCCCGAGGTCCTGGAGATGATCCGCAGCGGCAAGCCCGACGAGAAGCTGATGACCGTCGGGAGGGCGCACTACAACCTGGGCGGAATTCTAACCGATATCAGGGCTGAGAGCACCCTCAAGAACCTCTACGCTGCCGGCGAGGTGGCGGACGGGTTGCTGGGTGCCGCGCGGCTCGGGGGAACGGCGCTCGCCGCTGCGCTTGTCTTCGGAGCGATTGCCGGAAGGGAGTCGGGAGCTCGTGCCGCGCAGGTCCAGAGACGCGAGGTCCCCGCGGCAGGATTGAAGGAAGAAGAGCAGAGGATTGCCGCGCTGACGCAGGGGACCGATGTGTCGCCGGCCGATGTGCAGAAGGACGTGAAATCGGTCATGTGGAAATACGCCGGCATGGCGAAGACCGAGCAAAGCCTCCAGGAGGCCTGCAAGAAGCTGGCAAAGTTGAAGGCGGTGTCCATGAAGGTCAAGCCCGGTGATGCCCGGGAGATGGGCCAGGCGGTCGAGGCGCATCTCATGGCGTGTGTCGGAGAGCTCATTGCCGTGTCGTCACTGCAGCGCAAGGAGACACGGGGGCAATTCTGGAGGCTGGACTATCCCAAGTCCGACAACAAGAACTTCTTCTTCAACGTGGTTCTTTCCCGACGGGGAGACAAGATCGACATTGGACGGAGAGAGGTCGTCACGACCCGCATGCGCATCCCCCCCGACAATCCGCTCGTTGGATGCGGGTGTTTCAATTACCTGAAGCCCCTTTGATGTCGGGGCAGGGATAGAGGATGAGGATATGGAAGAGGACCGGGTCATCACCGTACGGATACAGAAACTGAAGGACAGGTATGCGGTCACCATCGACGGCGGAGAGGGTGTCGTGGTTGACGAAGACTACTATCAACCCCGGACCAGTGAAGAAGTCGGCAAGCTCATCGAACTGTGGCTGAACGGATTCGACACCTAATTCGAGCCGTCTGCCACAGTGGCGGGAAACCCCAAACTGAGCCGCTCCGCACTTGAAAGACAAAAGCAAAAGCCGCGCGGCTTGCCGACCTGGGCGAGGTGGAGTTCCAGAGGCTTGCCCGCGTGGTGATGGCCGAAAGCCTCAAGGAGGATTTCTCTGGTAAGTCAATCAGATCTCTCAGGGTTTGCATAACTACTTCTTCTCACGCATCGCTTCGGTCTCTCATCTGTCAACTCATGAAAGAAGTGACGGTTTTAGATATTCAGTCCTGTCCACGTCACCCCGCCCCCCTGTCTCGCTCTATCAGGTGGCAACTGCTGCGGCTATCGACCCGACGAGTCGTGCTGCCGCCACTTTGAGAGGGTTTGAGTTATGGGGGAAGAAATAGGAACAACGTCGTGTGTCGAGCCAACCCCTGTCGTTCCAATAGGCGAAATCGATCGATCCCGGTTTAGCCTTCCGCCATCCGACCTGCTGGATGCGGAACACCAACAGCGACAGGAATGAAGGTTTGGCGGCTCGGCGATCTCGAATATCCTGAATGAGCTTTCGCGCTGCGCGCCCGATCCCCTCCGCGTGTCTCTGCTGCATCTCTCCCGCTGGCATTGTCGCCCCGGTGGCGAACCACACCTGACCAGCGATCCGGTAGCCCCATGTCCATAATGCAACCTGCATTGTGCGAAGAGCGTGCCGGGCCGGAGTGGATCCAGTAGTGGCAAGCAGCATCGCCGTCTTGCCAGCGAACTCGGGCCGGTGGCAGACATGGGCGAGGCGGTCAATCCAGTTCTTCATGATGCCGTTCACATCGTTGACATAGACAGGCCCGGCAAGAATGAGGCCGTCCGCCGCCTTCATCTTTTCCTTGACCGATAGCAGTTCGTCATTCATGGGGCACGTGCTCTCCCCCCGGTCGAAACAGCTCCTGCACCCTTTGCATGGGTGGATATCCAGCTGCGCAAGGTCGAGCGTCTCGGTTTCAAGGGCGATTCCTGCGTTGCCAGCTTCTGTCCGCAGGTCCGCTTCCGCCATCCGCACGACGCGGGCCGTGTTCCCCTCTAGCCGTGCGCTCGACTGCAGGATGAGAATTCTCATGGATGACATGCTCTCATGATCAACTGGAAATCAAGCGCGTTCAAGAGGTTCCCCCCATCGGTATGCTGACGGGGTCAACAATCGGACAGCGAGCATCCAACGTGGTGCAATGGCCATCTGATGGGCTCCACCCGTGCGATTGCGATACTCCTCCGCCCCCTAACTACTTTAGCCGAAATGCCGCAGCCATCAGTTCGGCTGGTAGGTGAGCAGGGTCGGGGCCGTTGTTAGTCCGTCGACGCCTCCGAAATGCTACCGTCTGATTCCTGATGCACGCAAGCATCAGCATCAGGAGATGTCGGAGTTTTACCGATTGGTTCGACGTCCCCTTCGAGAACACGGATCGCCTTCACTTGATGGCCCCAGCGGTCAGCCCCCTCACGATCTGGCGCTGCGAGAGCCAGCCGGCGATGATGACCGGCAGGGCGGACACGGTTGCCGCTGCCGACATCTTGGCCCAGAATAGTCCCTCCGACGTCTTGAACCCGACAATGAAGACCGTGAGCGGCGGCACCTTTGTGATGGTCAGATTGAATGCCAGGAAGAACTCGTTCCAGGTGAAGATCAGGCACAGGAGTATCGTGGATACCAGCCCGGAGAGCGCCATAGGCAGGATGACGAGCCGCAGCTCCTGCAGGAGGCCGGCCCCGTCGATGCGGGCCGCTTCGAGCGTCTCATAGGGCAGGTCCTGAAAGAACGATCGCATCATCCAGATCACCAGCGGGAGATTCATGGCGGTATAGAGCACGATCAGCCCGTGGTACGTGTCGAACCAACCCAGGTTCTTGAAGATAATGTACAACGGAACGATGACACCCACGGCGGGAAGCATGCGCGTGGACATGACCCACATCAGGGTGAAATTGCTCCGCCGGGTCGGATAGAAGGCCAGGCTGTAAGCAGCCGGCACGCCGAGGAGCAGCGCGACCAGGGTGGAGAACCCGGTGACGATCACGGTATTGAGGAGGTAGTGGAAGTAGCCGGAGGCGCCGAGAGCGACTTCGTACTGGTCCAGTGTTGGGTGGAAGATGAGCGGAGGCGGATACGTGAAGGCGTCCGCCTCGGACTTGAAGGAGGTCAACACCATCCACAGGATCGGGAAGAAGACGATGAGGGCGATGACGACGGTCAGTGCCGACAGGAGGTGACCCCAGATCCTTGGATGCCGCCTCATGCTGTTTCTCCCGTGCGAGAGTCACGACGGATGACACGAATGAAGAGCAGGGTGATGATGTTCGCGAAGATGACGGCAATCACCGCGAAGGCGCTCGCCCGTCCGACGTTCCAGCGCTTGAATGCCTCGAGATAGATGTTGAAGGTCAGCGTGGTGGTGTAATTGGCCGGCCCTCCCGTGGTGGTAGTGAAGATCTCCCCGAAGATGTTCAGGACGAAGAGCGTTTCCAGCAGCACTCCGATCTCGATGTAGCGCGAGAGGTGGGGGAGGATCACGGAGCGGAAGGTGATAAGCGGCCCTGCCCCGTCGATCTGCGCCGCCTCCAGCTGCTCCTTTGCCAGGGACTGCAGCCCCGACAGCAGGATCAGCATCATGAATGGCGTCCACTCCCAGGTGACAATGGTGATGAGCGATGCCATGGCGTGCTGGTTCATCCAGTCGATCCGGGGGCCGCCGAGCGCCGCAAGCGTTGAGCTGATCAGGCCGAACGCGGGGTTGAAAAGCATGTTCTTCCACATGACGGCCGACACGGTGGGCATGATCAGGAAGGGGGTGATCAGAAGCGTGCGCGCCAGGTTCCGTCCCCTGAATTCGCGTGTGAGGAGAAGAGCGAGGATCATTCCGAGGACGAGAGACAGGATCACGACCCCGACCGAGAACACAAGGGTGTTGAGCATGATCCTGGCGGTGTCCCGGGCGAGGAAAAAGCCAATGTAGTTCTGAAGGCCGATGAACTGACGTGGACGGTCGGGCCGCAGGAGGTTCCAGTTGGTGACGCTGTAGTACAGCGTGAAGAGCACCGGCACCTGCGTAAGCACGATCAGGTAGATGATCGCCGGCCTGTGCATCCAGGGTCGAGAGCGCACCTGTATCTGTTTCCGCACGGGGAGGCCTCTTCTGTTGACGCCGGCGCTCTCCCCCCGCCGCGAGGGCGGAGGGAGAGAAGCCTGGTGTCAGTTTTTCAGACGTTCGCCGCCGGTGTGAGGTTACTTGATATACCCCGCGTCCGTCATTGCCTTCGTCACGATGTCCTGGCTGGTTTCCAGGGCTTGGTCAACCGTCTGCGTGCCGGCCATGGCGGCAGAGATCTGCTTCGACACGTCCGTGCCGAAACCCTGGAACTCGGGGATGCCCACGAACTGCACACCCGTGTACGGAACCTTGTCTCTTGTCGCGTCCGTCGGGTCGGCGGACTCGATGGACTTCAGCGTGACATCGGCGAACTCCTTTGCCGCCTTCAGGTAGTTGGGGTTCTTGTACGTCGAGTAGCGTGTCCCGGGCGGAATGGTGGCCCAGCCATAGGTCCGGCCGACGAGGTTGATGTAATCTTTGCTCGTGCACCACGTGAGGAATTGCAGCGCCGCGGCCTGGTGCTGGCTCGTCGTGGGGATGGCATACGCCCAGGACCACAGCCAGTGGTAGCCCTTCTTCACCTTCTCATACGGCGCCATCACGAAGCCGACATTGCCGACGATTTTCGATTGTTTCGGGTCCTCGAGGAAGCCGGCCGCCACGGTCGCGTCCACCCACATCGCGGCCTGTCCCTGCGCGATCATGGTGAGCGACTCCGAGAAGCCGTTGTTGGCCGCGCCGGGCACTCCGTAGTCCTTGACCAGCTGCACGTAGAAGTTCACCGCGTCCTTGAACTCCGGAGACGTGAGCTGCGGCTGCCAGTTCTGGTCGAACCACTTCCCGCCCCAGGTGTTGATGACAGTATCGAGCGGAGCCAGGATCTCGCCCCAGCCGGGCAGCCCGCGCAGCGCGATTCCGTACTGTTTCTTTGCCGGGTTGTGCAGTTTCCGCGCGAACTCGCGGACCTGGTCCCAGGTGGGCTCCGCCGGCATCTTCAGCCCTGCGGCTGCAAACATCTTCTTGTTGTAGAAGAGCATGCTCGATTCGCCGTAGAAGGGCAGCGCATACAACTTGCCGTCGTTGGACAGGCCCAGACGGATTCCTTTGATCAGGTCGTTCACGTCGTAGTTGGGCTGCACGTTGTCCGGATATTGCTGCATGAGGTCGTCGACCGACGCCAGCCATCCGTCCTTCCCCCAGACGGGGGTCTCATAGGTGCCGATCTGGACGATGTCGAACGACCCTGCCTTCGTGCTGATGTCCGTGGTCACCCGGTCGCGCAGCTCGTTTTCCGGGAGCATCACGAACGACAGTTTGATTGTGGGGTGCTGCGCCTGGAACTTGTCTGAGAGCTCCAGCAGCTTCCGCTGGTCGGGGTTGTTCACCACTGCGACCGTCAATGTGACGTTTTCCTGCGCGACGGCCAGCATCGCGGGCACTGCGAGGCTCACGATGAATGCGCACGCAAAGAGAATTGCATATCTCCTCTTCATGGGGACTCCTTCCTTCAGGATTGGCTTCGATGCGTCACGACACAAACGAATACTCGAGAAATTCCTCACCTCCTTTCACACTATTGCAAAGAGCGTTACAGGCGCGGTTCGCCTGGATTCTGCATCGAGCCTTCTCACCAGAGGTTAGCCGCGCGCCGCCGTGCCGGGAAGTTACTGCGGTACCGAAGTTGGAAATAATTGTACTAGTACTGCACCCATGGTATCTTATGCCATTCTCTCTTGTTTTTAGTCGAGCAGAGCACGGGATGGGCTTGTCGCCCAGCGCAGCCGCTCTTTGGTTTCCTTCAATTGAATACTTGACGTGAATACTTGACGAGAAGAATTCAGAGATATCAGAAACGAAACCCGCCCGGCATTCTGAGCTCTGCAGCTTCACGAGGCCCAAGCAATTCCCATCGGGCCTGGCAGTGGCGGCTCACGGGCGTCGCGGCCACCAGTACTTGCGGCACACCCTCTCATAGCGTATGCTCGGGGTATTGAAAAGGTCGTCTCCATGGTGAAAGTCCTGTTCATCGACGACGATCCGCAGGCACACGCGACACTCCGCCTCGTTCTTCCCGAGCCGTACGTGCTCCTGTCCGCCTACACCGGGCGGCAGGGTGTGGAGACGGCGGCGCGCGAGTGGCCCGACGTGGTGCTCCTGGATATCAACCTACCCGACATGGACGGCCTGCGCGCACTGCGGCAAATCGCGGCCCGGCCGCTCGCGCCGCCTGTTGTCATGCTCACGGCATCGATAATCAGACAGCGAGCATTCAGCCTGATGCGATGCGCAGCCTATTCACCTTTACTTACGCGATTGTGCTGTCGCGGCCGGCCCCATGGCCCGCCACTCCGTCAACCT
>Ga0187886_1001606_pt1 | contig 20087 bp, 23 predicted proteins | sample June2016WEW_20_1_FD_133001 | JGI IMG/M metagenome (GOLD analysis project Ga0187886, IMG submission 133001) | Peatland microbial communities from SPRUCE experiment site at the Marcell Experimental Forest, Minnesota, USA - June2016WEW_20_150 | ecosystem: Environmental > Terrestrial > Soil >... | reverse complement strand
GAACACGCTCCACGCATACAAAAGGGCGCCGCATGTGGTACTACTCAATAATCCTAATAAAAGAGGTACCCATCTCGGCTGAGTAGCTTTTACTTCTTCCGCCATTATCTAAACCCTCCTTTCAACAAATAAGAACATTAATAAAAAATGTTAGATAATAATGACTTCCGATTTTTTGTCATCGCAAACGATGGGTTATTTTTGCAGTTTGCCACTTCGTTTCGCAATGATTTCTTTCACCGTTTATAAAAAATGCCCTCTCCTACCCTCCTTTCCTTACGGATTTTAAAAAATAAATTATTTCTTGACAACCCTCCTTAAGAAGTAGCCTTCCGCGTCAATTACATCCCGGAGCAGATGTAAGTCCTTTTCTGTCGGTTCTGCCATTTCCGGCACTTTGGCAGGAATGATCAATTCGAATTCGATCATATCCTGAATCTGCTGCGCCGTAAATCCCGGTCTGACTTCCAGAAGCTTCATTCTTCTGGTCTTCTCGTCGAATCCGAACAGAGCCTGCTGCGTGATGACTCTGTATGGGCCGGAACCCATAACGCCCGCTTTTTCCCTATAGTCGGGAGAACCATCACCATATCCGATGCTCGTGATAAAATCCACCTGTTTGGAGAACCTTCTCTTTTCCAGAGCCATGATGGCGATTATCTTTCCGCAGTTGGCCGCCATAGCTCCGGCGCCGCCGCTCCCTGGAAACCGGATGTCGGGCTTGTTGTAGTAACTTCCTTCGATCGTGGAACTGATATTTCCGTACATATCGATCTGAGCGCCTCCGATGAAGGCGTAGTCGGCAAAGCCTCTCTGCGTCAGTTCAAAAACTGCGCAGAGGCCCTTCAAGAAACACGCTTTGCGTCCCGCCCTGGTATCACCCACGGAGAGGGGCATTCCGATCTCCAGGATGGGAGCCAGGGAGCCGGCTTCATAAATCATATAAAGATTGGGGGCATGGGTAAGCTGCGCATGCATGGCAGCAATGATGGGGAGCCCTGTGCCTACAAAGACGATCTTCCTATCTTCCAATTGTCTTGATCCTGTAAAAGCAATCATTTCAAAAGCACTGTATTCTGGCATATTATTTACCTCCTCTTGACATTCTGCCGTCTCATTACAGTGTATAGATAGGCTGACCGCCGTCCATTTCTTTCAGGTATCGAAGCCTCTTGTAACCAGCCGTCTTTTCCAGAAAATCATCAAATGTCTCACAGCCAAAGATATAGTCATTGAAATACTTCTTCAGACCGTCTTTATTTCCAGTCCTCCTGAATTCATCACAGATTCCTCTGTACATCCTGAGATGATCCATATCAAACCAGTAGTAGCCGTAGCAGGCGCCGGGGTAGCATCCGAAAGGCTGTTCGACAACCGCGTCCACACAAACGTAGGGGATTTCCGTCAGGTTCGGATACTTTCTGATTGTTTCAGTGGGAATGACCTTATCGGTCGTCATGATGGTGTACGCTGACGCCGTTGCAATTTCCGGACACGTACATAGGGCCCCGAAGATTCTCGCGTTCCCGTACATATCTGCTGCAGTAGTATGTACAATGCCTACATCGGGGTTACAGGCCGGGAGGAGATAAATATTCTGTCCTGTAAAGGGACACACGATCATCTTTCCCCTGTTTACCAGTTCCATGTCTGATCCACCGTGGTCCCGCACGGGGATGAAGGGAATACCCATGGCCCCCGCCTTGAATCTTACTGACATGCCATAATTGGTATAGTCGTCAGTTTCCACGAGTCTATTAGTAACCAGATATCTCCACAGGGGGGCTATTCCAATGAGTTCGTAACCCCACCAGGCTAACTCTACACGTTTTATGGATACTTTTTCTGGAGCAATGATCATGGCTCCGGCAAGCCATTCCAGACAGATCGAGTTTGACTGGAAAGAAAGGGTAAGGTTTTTTACTCCTTTTCTGATAATTTCATGAATGATTGCTGCCGGCACCCTCGTATTTACAAAACCGCCGACTCCGAGGTTTATGCCGTCTTTGACAAATTTGGCCACCGCTTCCTTTAACGTCATTCTCTTGTCATAGAGGCCGTGGTCTTTCTTTTCTGTTATTTTTCTTACCTCATTGGAGGTCAAACCCCAATGCTCAAAAGGCTTTTCATCGTATTTCAGCTTGGAAACGGACTTGATTTTTGACCTAACCGGACCTAGCATTTCTTCTGCCTCCTCTTGAGTTCGCCTCCGGCTTCAATTCTATTTTTCCGTAAGTCGTGCTTTCTGTCTCTTTTTTTGAAAGTGATGTCTTGACCGCTATGTTTCATGTCGGATACGCCGACCACAATTTACTTAACTGTCACCTCCCATAGAGACCAAATGCTTTTTTAACAAATAAACTATAGACATTTGTGGGGATTTTTTTCTTTTTGAGTTGTGATTGCAGCATCATCATAAAAAAGTTCGTAACTTGATTTAGATCGTGCGTTAGAAGAGATATTGGCAACTTACATTGTCAATAATGGTGGACTACATTAAAGTTCGGTGGTTGTACCATTTCAAAAGACCGATGTCAACTATTTTCTGATATTGGTCTCAAATTTCTCTCGTATACCTGATGCTCATGCAAGCATACGCTGCATAACATGCGGCGACCTTTTGCAAAGCCAACAAATTTATTATTGTAATATGCGCAAAAACCGATTAAATAAAAAAAGAGTCCAGCTTTGATTTGAGAGGTTTTGTCTGACAGATGGAGGATGAAAGCAAAATTATAGAAAATATGGCAGCCATCCTGCGCGAGAAGGCCAGGGAACTCTACCCGGAAAAAGTATTTGATTATGGAACGAATCCTGAAAATTATGGTGCCATAGATAGTCCTGATGGCTATGCGGAAAAGTCCGACGAATGCGGTAAGGACATTAAGATGTTTCTTCGCGTAATACACGGGAAAGTTGAAGAGTCAAGATTCATTGCCGAGGGGTGCATATTTACGATTGCTGCCTGCAATGCAGCGGCGGAGATGTCCAAGGGAAAAACAATCCGTGAATGTCTCAAGATAAACAGGAGTTCGATTTCGGAACATCTGGGAGGTCTGCCTTACGACCATGACCACTGTGCTCTTCTGGCGGCTCTTCTGTTCCAAAAAGCATTGAGAAGCTACATGGAAAAAAACAAAAAAGAATAGTTGTCCCAATCCAAAACAATATGATGCAAATTTGCACTGCATTCGAACTTTACAAGATGAGGTTTTCTATATTTAATAATAAAGATGCTGCGATATGCCGCCATACAATATGGCACTGTCGAGTTGCTTTATTTATGGACTCCGCGCATGATATATAATCAAAATATGAATGGGGTGATAATCTTTGGATAAAGCGACTATTCCGGATAATGTATATGATATTGTAATTATTGGCGGAGGACCCGCCGGTTTGACGGCGGGCATTTATGCATCGAGGGCCAGTCTCAGAACTCTGCTGATAGAAGGCGCCTCTTCCATAAGCCAGATAACCGTTACGGATATAATAGAGAACTATCCTGGCATGCCCGAAGGTATCGGCGGCTTTGAACTTGTTGAGCGATTTAAGAAACAGGCTCTCCAATTCGGGCTGGAGATAGCATCAGATGACGTCATTGGCATTGCAAAGACCCACTGGGGAAATACGGAAGGATGGAAGGTAACATCAGCACACAGAGACTATGAGGCGCTTGCCGTTATTGTAGCAACGGGGGCGTACTGGCGAAAGCTGGGAGTCCGGGGGGAAGATGTTTTTGTAGGCAAAGGGGTCTCGTACTGTGCAACCTGCGACGGTCCCATTTACAAGAACAGGGATGTTGTGGTCGTAGGAGGTGGAGACACTGCCGTTCAGGAAGCTGTCTTTCTGACGAAGTTTGTGAAGAAGGTCACCATCGTTCATCGCCGCAACAGACTGCGGGCGACAAAGGCGCTTGAGAAGAGGGCCATTGCCAACAGCAAAATAGAATTCGCCTGGAATTCTGTGGTTGAGGAAATATCAGGAGGAAATGTTGTCGAAAAGGTGAAGATCAGAGACGTTAAGTCACCTGATATGGGTAGGGAGATACCCGCCCAGGGGGTGTTTATATTCATCGGCCTGACTCCAAAGACGGATATGGTTCGCGGCATCGTAGATCTCGACGATGGCGGATATATTGTTGCAGACAGAGATATGCAGACTTCGGCGAAGGGTATATTTGCCGGAGGTGACTGTATAAGAAAACGTCTTCGTCAGGTAGTCACGGCATGTGGAGATGGAGCAACGGCGGCAGCTTCCGCGCAGCACTATGTCGAGGAGTTGAAAGGTGAATCCTATTAGCTGGCAGCATCTTCCCGAGCGCATGAGTCCGATTATCTTTGAGATCGGTTCCTTTCAGATTCGCTATTACAGCCTCATGTATATAATCGCTTTTCTGTTGACCTATATCCTCGTCTCTTACCGGATAAAACGTGAGGATTATAGGTATTCAGCAGAAATAATTCAGGACTTTTTTGTCTGGGCCGTCACGGGGCTCATAGTCGGCGCAAGGTTCGGTTATGTCCTTTTTTACAATTTTGCCCATTACGTAAAATATCCCCTTGAGATTATCCTCCCTTTCGATTTCGCTCACGGTATGCAGTACGTTGGTATCAGCGGCATGTCCTACCACGGGGGCGCCATCGGCGTGCTTATATCGTCGGTTATTTTTTGCCGTAAACATAAGATAGACTTCTGGAAGTTTGCTGACCTATTTTGCCCTGCCATCCCTCTTGGATATACCTTTGGAAGAATCGGTAATTTCATTAATGGCGAGCTTTACGGCAGGATTACCGCCATGCCGTGGGGCATGTATTTCCCGCTGGATTTCACCCATCAGCTGCGTCACCCTTCCCAGCTCTACGAGGCGCTTTTCGAGGGGGTCTTTCTCTTCATCGTCCTCTGGAGTATCAGAAAGAAAAGTCCCTTTGATGGCTTCATCTTTGCCCTCTATCTTTTCGGTTATGGGTTGGTTCGCTTTATCATCGAGTTTTTCCGCGAGCCGGATTCGCAACTGGGGCTCTTCGGGGGAATCGTGAGCATGGGACAGATGCTCTGTATCCTGATGATGCTTGCCGGAGGCTGTGTCTATTTTTTCGGATGGAAACGAAAGACAGGGGCACCTTTAAGACCGGCGTAATAGGATAACTGTTGACGGAGCTCTCGCTAATGGCACACGAAATTACTTTGCGCAGTCCTCTGAGATCACAATTAAAATTATGGAAGAAACTATACCAGGCCAAGTATCGCCATCAGGAAGGACTTTTTCTTGCTGAAGGCTATAAAGTCGTCCAGGGATTGCTCAACAGTAAATGGAAAACCGGGGCAATTCTGGTGATGGAGAAAAAAAGCTCAGATTGGCATGCTTTTCTTTCCACCATTCCGCAAGGAATTGACGTTTACGGACTATCGGAAAGAGAATGGGATACATTAAGTCAGGATAAAGAACCAGAGGGTATCATGGCGGTCGTAGCCATGCCTGCGCGCGCCGACATCGACGCACTGCTGGCGCACGGTTCGGGTCATATTCTCCTGCTGTATCGGATAGGCAATCCCAACAATCTGGGCGCCGTGGTACGAGCCGCACACTGGTTCGGTATAGAAACAATAATATTCAGCACCGGTTCCGCAGATTTTACAAATCCCAAAGTCGTACGATCCGCCATGGGAACTCTTTTCCATATGAGAATGATACAGGATGTCAATTTTGCTGAAACCCTGCCGATAATCAAAGAACATTTTTTTCTCGTGGGCTCTCACATAAAAAAGGGTATAATGCCGCATGCGTGTAAACAAAGAACGGCCCTCCTCTTGGGCAGTGAAAGTCACGGATTGCCGGAAGCCTTGATCCGTTTGGCTGATGAGCTGTGGCACATCCCCGGTGCGGGAAGAGCGGATTCCCTCAGTCTGCCTCAGGCAGCGGCAATCATGATGTATGAATGCGCCACACAGAATACATGATGCAAGGATCAGAGGTGGATGAAATGGAATCCTACATTCAAGTGGTGACAACGACAGACAAGAAAGAAGACGCAGAAAGAATTGCCACGTGCCTGGTTGAGAAGAGGCTCGCAGCCTGTGTGCAGATAGCGGGGCCCATAACCAGTCTCTACCGATGGAAGGGGAACATCGAAAGAGCCCAAGAGTGGCAATGCTGGATAAAAAGCAAAGAGGTTCTTTACAAAGAAATTGAAAAAGCCATCAAATCTGTTCATCCTTATGAAGTGCCGGAAATCATCGCTATGCCAATTGTCGCAGGGAGCCGTGACTATCTGGAATGGCTTGAAAGTGAAGTCACCTGAACAACATCATTGAAACGGCTGTTATGTGATACCGCTCAAAAAATTTGTGTGATAAAGGAAATGGCAATATTACTTGCAGGCGACATTGGTGGAACGAATACTCGCCTCGGAGTCTTTTCGCGAGAGAAAGGTGTACGTTCGCCTCTGGTAGCGGCGGACTTTCTGAGCGGACAGTTTCCTGATTTCATAACCATCGTGCGAGAATTTCTCAAAGGCGCTAATATTTCAACGGATGCGGCCTGCTTTGGTGTAGCGGGCCCGGTCATGAAAGGCGCCGCCAAGATTACCAACCTGCCTTGGATCATCGATGAAAAGAAACTCGGCAAGGAACTGAACCTGCCATTCGTCAGACTGCTGAATGATCTTGAGGCCATTGCTTACGCGGTGCCCCTTCTGGAGCCGTCGGATCTCCATACCCTGAACGAAGGCAGGCCTGTCTCCGAAGGAAGTGTAGCTGTCGTTGCCCCGGGCACCGGTCTTGGCGAGGCATTTCTGACGTGGGACGGCACACAATACCGCGGGCGCCCCTCAGAGGGAGGCCATGTGGATTTTGCTCCCAGCGATGATCTGGAGAGGGAACTGTTGATTTACCTTCAGGATAAACTCGGCCATGTCAGTTATGAAAGCGTTTGTTCAGGACCGGGAATATTAAATACATATTGTTTTCTGCGTGAGAAGTGCTATGCTAAGGAACCATCCTGGCTGTCTGAGAGGGTGGCGGGGGAAAATGACCCTGTACCGGTCATCATAAAGTGCGCTTTAGATCGCGTTTATCGCTGTGATCTCTGTGTGATGACTCTTAACCTTTTTGTTTCCATCCTGGGAGCAGAAGCAGGTAACATGGCCCTCAAAGTGATGGCCACGAACGGTGTTTATTTAGGGGGAGGTATTCCTCGCCGCATACTGCCATTTCTGGAAAATGGACGGTTTATGAAATCCTTCCGCTACAAAGGACGCATGTCTGACCTGGTTTCACAAATACCGGTCTTCGTCATTCTTAATCCCCGAATTGCCCTTCTGGGTGCAGCAGGTTACGGTTTTGAACACTATCAATGCCCCAATATTACATAAGGGGGGTGAATAATGTATATGAGAACGTTATGTATTTTCACCCTGGTATTTTGTTTGGCGACTTCAGGCTGCACAGCACTAAATTATCCCGATAAAAAATCAACGGAGGAATTGCAGAGGTCCAAGGCATCCATAGCCCAGCTCAGCGAGCAGATGTCAGCTCTGAATAAGGAACTGACTTTGTTGAAGTCAGAGGTGCAAAAGATGAAAGAGGCGGAAGCTGCCAGGAAGAATAGTTCCGTGGCAGGCGAGACGGGCACCTCCAGAGAGAAAGAGGCCGCTGTCTCCGAGACGGGCAAAAAAGAACAGGTCAAGGAAGTCGATATCTCCAAAAGAGATGAAATGAAGAAATCAGCCGATGAAAAACAGGCTGTGGAAGGAAAAGAGACAAGCCTCAAAAATCTTAAGGTCAAGGTCTTAAGTGGAAATGGCAAATTACCTACTGCGAGACAAATGTCAAAGAGACTTATCGGGATGGGTTACAGAGTTGAAGACATAGGAACAGCAACTAGGACGGATTATGAGGTAAATACGATCTATTTTGCTTCAGACTATAAGACGGAAGGGCAGCGTTTGGCGGCCCGGTTGGGAGGCAAGACCATCGCCAAGCCTCTGACCTGGTCCTCGGTTTTTCATATCATTGTTGTTGCGGTACCATGAGATTCACGATTAGAAGTTAATGCACCAAAATTACAGAGTGGATTCTCAAGTTGTATCGCTTGCGGTAATGAGAGGAGGTAAATAGAGGTGAAGTACAGCGAAATCCAAAAAATAGCTAAAAACATGGGGATCAATACGTATCAGATGAAGAAGAGTGATGTGATCCTGGCAATTCAGAGGGCGGAAAATAATATCGAATGCTTCGGCACGGTCAGGGTGGAATATTGTCAGGAACTTTCATGCCTGTGGAGGGAAGACTGCGTATCTCTGAACAAAAGCAACCAGAGCAGTCGGTCCTAATGCTAATCTTCGTATTGCCTGCGAGCTCCTAAAGTCTTGATCAAGTCGATCCACGTCTTAAAAAATGACCTCATCGTTTGGATACGGAAAAGCATTGCTAAAGCTGCTTTTTCGCCTTCCTTTGCCAGATCCGTCGCCTGAGAAAAATCTGCCCAATGTACCTGTTTTACGAACGGTCTTTAACAATATCCGCATCCATCAACTCATACTTTTCCAATTTAGCGGATGTTATCTCAGAAGCTCTATCGACTATATCTTTTACTGTCTTTAATTCTTCGTAGATGTGCATGTTACGGTCCAGGGCCACGGCTATTACAATGTCGGCCCCTTCTTTCCTCGCAATTTTAACGGGTATCATGCTGATCATGCCACCGTCAGACAGAAGTCTTTCTCCTTCCCTTACAGGTTCTACCGCCCCGGGCTCCCCCACCTCCAAGCGCAAGGCCAATGCGTTTCCTGGACAATTTCATTTTGCGACTTTTACTTTGCTTTAGGAGCGGGTTTCGACCGCGCCTGCTCTTTTGCTCTAAGCTTCAGACTTTTCTTTCGTCTTCGCCGTCTGCGGTCAAGTTCCTTTTTACGCTCGATTTTCTTGTGTCCGCCCATGATGCCTCCTTGTCTTTATTGGGATGAACTTGCGATCGCGGTGAGGATAGGGGAAGAAAGACTGTGTGTCAAGTATTAAGGATATTTCCTTGACTGGTGACTAAGTTTCTTTGGTCTTTTCTGATTTTTTTACTGGTTCTGATTATCGTCCGGTTTCTCGGGTGTTTCTGATATTACATGTCTTCTTTTCAGCGCTTCCAGCAATTTATCCCGGTATAAATAGGCAATCACGAGCAGGAGGCAGCTGACACCGGCAATGAACAGGAGTTCTCTGTATTGATTGTTGCGGGCGCAACTGCCGCTCACGGAGAGCAAGATGGTCCCGAGCAAGCGTCCCACTGTCGAAATGCCCAGGAAATGCCACGTCTTCATGTGGCTCACACCCATTATGTAGCATAGATAGTCTTTCGGAAAACCGGGTATAAGAAACAAAAGGAAGGAAACGAAGAGACCGCGGTGTTCCAGAAAGTGATCGTACTTTTCAATAATCGCGGGCTTTACGACCTTTTCCACAAGGGGCAAACCAAAGAACCTGGCAAGTGCAAAGGCGATCCAGGAACCGATAGTAAGACCAATGGTGGAATAAACCGTACCCAGGCAAGCGCCGTAAATATACCCACCGATAAGACCAGTTACTTCACCGGGTATCGGGGCTGCTACCACCTGCAGGATCTGAAGGCCAATGAAGACGAGTTCATCATACGGATGAAAGGAGTTAATGAGCGCTATAGTTCTTCGCTGGCTCGCGAAGTAGACATACAGGTCATAGTGGATAAAGAGATAGGTCGATAGAATAATAAATACGAGAAGGATTAAGATTCTGAAGGCAAGACGTCCGTTCATCAAGGGGATCCGGTTATTTTGTTCATTCCTTCTTATCTTCTATCTTCTTGCCTTCTGAAGCATCGCCCGGCTTCTCGTCCGGCTCCGCCATCGCCTTCTTGAAACCTTTTATGGCCTTGCCGATGGAGTTTCCCAGCTCAGGAAGTTTACCTGGCCCGAAGATAATCAGAACAATCACCAATATCACCAGAAGATGCATTGGCTGAAAAAGACCTTCCAACATGGTCTTGGCCTCCTATTTGGGTTTAAATGATCCTACTTAGAATCTTCGCTACAGTAATAAAAAGAAGCATTTTAAAGTTATTTATGCTCATACTTTTCATCGGATGTCCAGAGCTTTTCACAGGTGCGGATAAACGGCGGGACGTGTACAATGCGCCTCAGCTTATTTGGGGAGGATTCCTGAGCTTAACCTTTGAAGTTCTTCGTCTATTGCCTCTATCTCTTTGGGGTCCGTTGAATGTTCTCGTAAGGTAGTCAAATAAGCAAAAGCTGATTCCTTATCTCCGAGATTCCGTTTTAAAATTGCAGGCAGTATCTTTACGATAGGAGGGGCATAGGGCGCATGTGCAGCTTTTGAGGCGAAGTAATATGCGAGATCGTCATCCTTAAACCTTATTTTCGCCACGTAAGACGCCTGCCAGGGAAGCTTCCAGTCATCGGGAAATTTATCCTGCGCTTCCTCTAAATAATTGAAAATCAATCGTCCATCGGAATCCGTCCTATAACTCATAAAATATACGGCAAAGAAAAAAGGGCCTTTGTTGTAAGGGTCGAGCCTTGTAATTATGCGCATGTAAGACAACAATCCCTTATAGTCCCACTCATAACAATCGGCAGGGGCGGCAGCAAGAAGGTAGAGCGAGAGGAGCAGGCTCGCAAACCTATCCTGGTCAAGGGATATAAACTTCATCCAGGGAAGATTCAGTTTGGGAACCACCTTGTATTGATTTTTTGTTTCACTGCCCTTCCATCCCACATCCACAAGAAGGGCATGGAGGGCCAATAGTATCAAGAGCACGCAGGGTAAAAGAATCTTCTTGAAGACGTCCCTTTTCGCCTGCATTTAAAAGTCCCTCTTCCTGATGTCGATAGCAATTATGAGAAAGAGAATGGCAAGGTAAACAACGGCGTAACCTGCGGGGAAAAGGATATCGGTCCAGGAGACAAGCCCCTGTTCCAGCACAGCCGCCTGGGCGCTAAAGAGGCTCAGAGAAGGGAAGAGATAATAGAAAACCTTGAGGGCAGGAACCCATGCGGAAGCCATATGCATGCCGATGTCAACCATCTTTTTTGTACTGTGTCCTATTATATAAAAGCCGGCGACCCCGAGAAGGGAAGACGGGAGGGATCGCAATCCAAGCGTAATCGCCAGGGCAGCCATAATCATTACTATTTGTTCAAAGATGCATAGAATGTAATGAACGGCAAGGGGTTTTACGGGACCCACCCCCAATACAAGAGCGCCTGCAAAAAATATAATGATTATCCCTGCAGATATGAGGGAAAAGGCCATGAATTTACCGAGAATATATTCATGCCTGGCTAATGGTTTCGTAATCACCATGTAAATTGCCTTTGAATCAATCTCACGATACATTGAACTTACAACGAGGAGAACAATAAAAACAGCAGCGGCCAAAGTGCTCAGGGCAATGTATGAACGGCTAAAGGCTTCAGTTCCCGCAACTATACTGGTTTCTCTCATAAAGAAAGCGAGGGCAATTACGAAGAGGATTAATGGTAGAAGTCCCCAGAATAGTCTGTCCCTCCTCACCTCTTGAAGAGTGTAAGTGGCTACGATGCCGATTCTGCTCATAGAAAAACCGCCCATTTTTTATTACGTCCGGTTTGAACGGATCACGTGAAGAAAGGCATCTTCGAGGGTGCGTCCACCGTATGATCTCAGTTCTTCCGGTTTGCCGTCGAAGATTTCCTTCCCCTCATGAATGATAACCAATTTGTCCGCTATTTCTTCAAGGTCCGTCAATATGTGGGAAGAAAAGAAGAGTGTCTTTCCTTTTTTGCGGAGCGTACCTAATGCGTCCTTAACGACTACCCGCGCTCCAGGGTCGAGTCCGCTCAAAGGTTCGTCAAGGATGATGATTTCTGTATCCGGCAGCATGGCAGTCAGTAAGCCGAGTTTCTGACGCATGCCTTTTGAATACGTTCTTATTGGCTGTGACAATACATTCACTTGCAGTTCAAGTGCATCGGCAAATTCGTCAACCTCGCTTTGATTCAGGCTCACGCCGCTGAGGCGGAGCATATAAGAAACGAAGTCATACCCGGTGAGATAAAGAGGCGGCGAAAAATCCTCGGGAAGAAAGGATGTGCTTGTTCTTGCCTCCTTCTCCGTGGCTGCCAGGTCATTTATCAGCACCTCTCCATCGAAGTTGACAATAAGTCCGACAATTGTTTTAAGCAGTGTTGTTTTCCCGGCGCCATTAAGACCTACAAGGCCGACAGATTCGCCAGTCCGGACATTCAGATTGATCTCCGAAAGGGCTTGCGTCTTTCCGTAAAATTTGGACAATCTTTTAATTGTTATGGACATACGCGAGGATATGTAAACCGCCAAGGGGCTATATTATTTCCTGTTCTTATCCAATCATGCCGCCTGAGCCTTTTTTTATTGAAAAAAGACGGCCTTGTCAAGTTTTTGTAATTCTAATCTTCTTGTCTTACCGTTTGTGTTAGTATATAAACTTCGAAACTGAAAAATTTACTTCCTTATTTGTTGCTTGAAATAATCTTGATGACCAATAAAGCGTTTTGTAATTTTTTTGTCATCTCGACCGAATGGTGTCATTTCGACGCCTTCGGTTTACTCAGGCTAAACTCCGGGAGAAATCTTCATAGCAAATCATTAGCCAAGATTTCTCGCTTTGCTCGAAATGACATTCAAACTAACTGCGCTTGAAATGCTGCTATTGCTGATCTTGCCCTAAGCAAAATGCGAAGGGTTATTTCGGAAATAATTCACCAGGAGAGATATAAAATGACCGACGATAAATCATTTGAAGAAAAATGCATAAACACCATACGCTTTCTGGCTGCCGATGCTGTGGAAAAGGCCAGATCAGGGCATCCTGGTATGCCCATGGGCGCAGCAGCAATGGCTTATACACTCTGGACGCGACACTTGAAACACAATCCCGCAAATCCTATGTGGAGCGACCGGGACCGCTTCGTTCTCTCCGCGGGACATGCCTCGATGCTCCTCTATGCCATGCTCCATCTTACAGGCTACGATTTGTCTCTTTCCGATCTGGAGTCATTTCGTCAATGGGAAAGCAAGACACCCGGTCACCCGGAACGGCATTGTGCACCGGGCGTCGAGGTAACCACAGGACCCCTTGGTCAGGGTCTCAGCAACGCCGTGGGTATGGCTATGGCGGAAGCGCACCTTGAAGCGAGATACAACCGGCCCGGCCATAAGATAGTCGACCACTTCACATATGTGTTTGCCAGCGATGGTGATGTGATGGAAGGTGTGACATCCGAAGCATGTTCTCTGGCGGGACACCTCGGTCTCGGCAAGCTCATAGTCCTCTATGACGACAACCGCGTTTCTCTTGCCGGAGCGACGTCACTGACTTTTACCGAGGATGCCGGAAAGAGGTTCAAAGCGTACGGTTGGCACGTCGGACATGTGGAGAACGGGAATGACGTTTCCTCAATTGATCGTGCCCTAAAAAAAGCAAAGGCTCAAAAGGCGCGGCCTTCGATTATTTTCGTTAGGACCACCATAGGGTATGGGGCGCCCCATAAACAGGGGACGTTTGAAGCCCACGGTTCACCACTCGGCGCAGAGGAGCTATTGGCAGCAAAGAAATTCCTCGGCTGGCCCGCGGAACCCGCCTTTTTCATCCCTGATGATGTCCTTGCCCAGTTTCATAAATCCCTCCAACGCGGCCGCACGTGGAATGCCAAATGGGAGCGGGCCCGCAAACGGTACGGCGATGCTTTCCCCGATTTAGCCGCGGAATTCCTGCGCGTCATGAAAGGAAATCTTCCCGAAGGGTGGGAATCAAAGCTTCCTGCCTATCCGGAGGGATCCAAGGATGTAGCGACCCGCAAGGCATCGGAAACCGTCATGCAGAGCCTCGCTCCCATCTTGCCGGAACTTATGGGTGGCTCAGCAGACCTCAACCCCTCCACCTTTACCTGGCTTAAAGGGTTTGGTGATTTTCAAAGACCTGATGCACCGCAGGGAGATACACAGGGAGCTGTTGGCGGTGATTGGGGTTACACAGGCCGCAATATCCACTTCGGCGTGCGCGAACATGCCATGGGCGCCATCGCTTCCGGCATGGCCATTCATGGAGGGTTTATCCCATATACGGCTACATTCTTAACATTCTCCGATTACATGCGTCCGCCCATGCGTCTGGCGGCCCTCATGGGTCTTCGGGTCATCTATGTCTTTACGCACGACAGCATCGGTCTCGGTGAAGACGGACCGACACATCAGCCTATCGAGCAGATCATGAATTTGCGGGCTGTGCCAAATCTAACCGTTATCCGTCCCGCCGACGCCGGCGAGGCCGTGGAAGCCTGGAAGGCCGCGCTCCTTAAGCATGATGGCCCTACAGCGCTGATTTTTACCCGTCAGAATCTGCCCGTCCTGAGCCGGGCCGAACTTGCACCTGCCAGCGGTCTCCAGCGTGGCGGCTACATCCTCTGGGAATCAGCTCCCGGCAAGCCCGATATGATCCTGATCGGAACCGGGTCGGAAGTATCGATTACCATGGAAGCGGGGAGACGTCTGTCGTCGGACTTTCGGGTAAGGGTCGTATCTCTCCCGAGTTGGAGAATTTTTGACAGCCAGCCGTCTGAATACCGCAATCATGTACTCCCTGCGGACGTTAGGGCCAGGGTTGCCGTAGAGGCGGGCATAAAGCTTGGCTGGGAGCACTATGTGGGGCTCGATGGAAGCGTTATTGGAATGGACGGTTTTGGCGCAAGCGCCCCCTATAAAGTTCTGTATGAAAAGTTCGGCATCACCGCAGAACATGTAGTTCAGGTTGCAAGGGCATTGATGAAGTGAAGCCTTCCACACGATCCTTTATCCGTGAGTACCGCCGCACGCCGGGACACTCTTTCCTGGACCGGATGCACGGATATATATATGGGCGCTGTCCTTATTTTTACATCGGTATTTGAGAGGTTTGAGCTATGATAATGCCACGCCGCTGCCGTTTGATTTTCCTGTTAGTATTGCCCATTATTGTGCTCGGCCTTGCCTGGCCCATGGCTGGCCACTGCTCAACACTCTATGAGCGGTCGCTAAAGAAGCTGGAAAGCAATCTTCAGACTGCGTCTCCCGATGATTTTATGTTTGTTGTTCTGGGCGACAGCAGGGACAATGATGAAATATTCAAGAAAATACTTACTGCGGCAGCCAAACTGAGGCCTCTTTTCATCCTGCACGGAGGAGATACGGTCTTTACGGGCAGGGAGAAAAAGTTTAACCACTTTCTCGATATCGCGGAGAGCACGTTGCCCGACACGCCGATTTTCGTGGTCATCGGTAATCATGACCTAACGAACAATGTCAAGAGTCCGCATGGCAAACAAATATTTCAGGAAAAAATAGGCCCGCTAAATTATGTTTTGGACGTGAAGAAGCTCGGCATGAAGATTGTCGCCCTGGACAACTCCCTGTATGAGCTTACTCCGGCGCAGATGCAATACCTGGAGGAACAACTGACGTCAAAGAGGAAATATAAATTTGTAATTATGCATATACCGCCGGAAAGCCAGAAATGGCAGCACAACCACTGTTTTACAAAAGGAGCAGACAGGCTCAAACAGATCATGGCAGAGAAGAAGGTCTCCGTTGCTTTTTTCAGCCACCTGCACCTCTACGCTCAAGATGAAGTGAAGGGCGTGAAATATATAATAACCGGGGGCGCTGCTGCTCCACTCCATATAAATGTTCCTTTCGGTGAGCATTCTTATCATTTCATTGTCGTCAGAGTGAAGGACGGCAAGGTCTCAACAGAAGTCATTCGCATTCACCAAGATGTGCAGAAAGCTCCTTCACCCACGGAATAAAAGGAATATCATTTATGGCCAGCTCGGAAAATGCGACCGGAAATATTCCAAACCGTCTGATCCATGAGAAGAGCCCATACCTGCTCCAGCACGCCTATAATCCCGTTGACTGGTACCCGTGGTGCGGGGAGGCATTTGATAAAGCGCGTACAGAGAATAAGCCCGTTTTTCTCTCTGTGGGTTATTCGACATGCCACTGGTGCCACGTCATGGCCCATGAGTCCTTTGAAGATCCGGAAATCGGCAGACTTCTCAATGAGGTTTTTGTCTGCATCAAGGTTGATCGTGAAGAGCGGCCCGATATCGACAAGGTTTACATGAACGCCTGTCAGATGATGACAGGGGCCGGAGGTTGGCCGCTCACCATAGTGATGACCCCCGACAGGAAACCCTTCTTTGCTGCTACCTATATTCCCAGAGAAAGCCGCTTCGGCAGGATCGGGCTGCTGGATCTGATCCCCAGAATCAAAGAGATATGGAAAGAACGTTATTATGACATTTTGAAATCAGCCGATCAGATAGTATCCTCCATGCAGCAGAAGACAACGGAGACACCGGGCGGAGCCTTGTCAAGAGATATCATCCGTGAAGCATATGAAGGGCTCGCGGCACTCTACGATGAAAAATATGGGGGATTTGGCCAGGCGCCTAAATTTCCCACTCCCCACCAGTTGCTCTTTCTTATGCGTTACTGGAAATGGAACGGTGAGACAAAGGCATTGGAGATGGTTGTAAAGACACTCCAGGCAATGCGTTGCGGCGGTATTTATGATCACGTCGGCTTCGGCTTCCATCGGTACAGCACTGATGAGCGCTGGCTCGTGCCCCATTTTGAAAAGATGCTCTATGACCAGGCCATGCTGGCCATGGCCTATACGGAGGCATATCAGGCAACTGGAAACGATTTTTTCAAGAGGACGGCCTGTGAAATATTTACCTATGTCCTCAGAGATATGAAGTCGCGGTCAGGCGGTTTTTACTCGGCTGAGGATGCGGACAGCGAGGGCGAAGAGGGGAAATTCTACTTCTGGACAGAAGGCGAGATCAGGGGGTTGCTGGGACCATCCGAAGCGGAACTGACAACCAGGGTCTTTGGGGTGGAAAAGGCGGGAAATTTTGTCGAGCAGTTAACGGGAGAAAAAAGCGGTGGTAATATTCTGCACCTTAATAAGCCCGCCCATGAACTTGCTCCATCTCTGGGGATTTCCGAAGAGTCGCTCCGCCACAGGATCTCTGCGGCAAGGCTTTCGCTGTTTGCTGCCCGCGACAAGCGCGCCCGTCCCTACAAAGATGATAAAATCCTTGTGGACTGGAACGGCCTCATGATCGCTGCCCTGGCGAAGGCTGCGCAGGTCTTTATGGACAAGGTTTACCTCAAGGCAGCGCAAAACGCCATAAAATTCATCCTGAATAATATGCGTGAGCTCGATGGAAGACTTTATCACAGGCACCGCGAGGGAGAGTCTGCCATAATGGCTAATCTCGATGATTATGCCTTTTTGATCTGGGGACTGATAGAGTGTTACGAAGCGTCACATGATGCTTCATTTCTTAAGACGGCATTGAGGCTTCAAGAAGATTTAACGAAGCACTTCTGGGATAAGGAACACGGCGGCTACTATTTCACGCCCGATGACGGCGAAGACCTGATTGTACGCGAGAAGGAGAGCTATGACGGCGCCATTCCGTCGGGAAACTCTGTGGCTATGTTAAACATGGTACGTCTTTCCAGACTTACGGGGAATGCAAAACTGGAAGGGCAGGCGGTGGATATCAGCCGTGCCCTTGCGGGTTCTGTCGGGCGCATGCCTATGGGGCACACCCAATTTATGATGGCCCTGGGTTTTCTGATATATCCCTCTTATGAAATCGTGGTCGCCGGCAGGCCCAAAGCGGATGATACGGAGCGAATGTTACACGCGCTGAGAGAACTTTTTCTCCCTAACGCAGTTGTCCTTCTCTGTTCCCCGGAGGATGAATCCTCCGATATAGCCAGCATCGCACCCTTTACGAAAGACCTTAAACCCGTAAATAATAAGGCCACAGCTTATGTCTGCACCAATTTCGCCTGTCACAGCCCGACGACGGATGTGACCGAGATGCTCAGGTTGTTAGATTCTCAGAAGGAATGATATCGAGATATAATAATCGTCTTTGATGGAGGGAGGCCGGATATGAATACAACATCAGAAAGGAAAATGATAAGCACTCCCAATGCCCCAAAGGCCATCGGTCCTTATGCGCAGGCCATTAGGTACGGCGATCTGCTGTTCGTTTCCGGGATGATCCCCATTGACCCCAAGACGGGTGAATTATTAACGGGGAATTTCGAGGCCGAGGTTACACTTGTGCTTGAAAATCTCAAGGCTGTGGTTGAGGCAAGCGGCATGAGCCTGAAGAATGTTCTGAAAGCATCAGTCTTCCTTAAAGATCTCGGTCTCTTCGGAAAATTCAATGAGATCTACGGCAGATATTTTGGCGACATTCTCCCTGCCCGGGAAACAGTTCAAGTGGCCCGGTTGCCGAAGGATGCGTCAATTGAGATTTCCGTGATCTGCGGAAAGTGATAGAGGCAAAATACAGTTCGTAAGATATTACCAATGGCAGAGAGATTTCAGAATTTGATTAGGGCATTGCCGCGGTTCGCGAGCTTCGTGTTTAAGGTATTGCGCAGTTTCAGACAGAACCAGGGCATACTGCTTTCCGGTGCCATCGCCTATTACACTCTTCTGTCGATCGTTCCCCTGTCGATCCTCACTTTGATTGTCCTGTCGCATTTTATAGAACAGGAACAGCTGTTTCTCACCTTATCTACATACCTGGAAATGGCGATACCGGGATATGCTCCGACTTTGACCGAACAGGTGCGGGTATTCATTGTGCACCGTAATGTAATCGGAGCTATCGGCATTCTGATCATGCTGTTTTTCAGCTCCATAGCTTTTACGGTGCTTGAGAATGCAATCTCGGTCATATTTCACCATCGCATTAGAATCCAGCGCCGCCACTTTATGATTTCAGCCATTATTCCTTTTGTGTATATTCTTCTGATTGGCCTTGGCATATTCTTTGTGTCATTTTTTGCTGGAGCATTGGAGGCCATCGAAAACAGGCACATCATGCTCTTGGGCTGGAATTGGAGCCTTGAAGGCACGTCCGGAATTGCATTTTATTGGTCAGGGTTAATTGGTGAAGTGCTTATGTTCACCTCCCTGTATCTCGTCATGCCTGTGGGGCGGATAACATTCCATCATGCACTGATCGGAGGATTAGCAGCCACAATCCTCTGGGAGATAACCCGGCGCGTCGTCGTCTGGTATTACACGGCCATATCCTTCGTAAATATAATTTACGGTTCTCTGGCATCAACAGTAGTATTTCTTCTCGGTGTAGAAGCGGCAGCGATAATTCTTCTGTTAGGCGCTCAGGTTATTGCAGAACTTGAAAGCAAGACCGAAGATGCAAGCAAGGAGCATTTCAGGTTTTGAGGGAAGCGTCCTGATTCAGCAGTACCGTTCTTTTTCTACCTTACTGAACCGGTTTGTGAGGGAAGGTCAGACTGTTCGCCTATTGCCTATAACCTTTTCGCATAACGCAGGACTTGTATGATTGGAATGATTATCAGCATAATACTGACCTTTGCTACCGTGAGAACAAACTGGGGAGGGATAAACAAGCAGATAATTCCCATAACCATGAGGAGAGCTGCCCAATACATCATAGCAGTTGCTCCATAGCGATTTATCTTGTACCAGTTCTCTTCAGATTCAAATGCCTTTCGAATCCGAATGCCATAAACAGGGTTTGTTCTTACCTTCCCTCGATAAAGAGGAGTTAACAGAATGAAAATCACGCTGCCAAGTATAACGAGAGTAACAGCGCTTTTAACATTTACACTTATCATCAGATATTTTTTGCACAGTTGATTTTAGTAATCTGCCTAGAAAAATCATACCACATATTAGGTTAGAGTTCTGATTTTCTATCTTCACTGATCAGAATATTGCCTGGATGAGTAAAATTGGAAGAACAACATTATAGGAAGAACTATATTAACAAGTATTTTTAAGAGAATGGGAATACTCTTAAGAATACCGAATTTTTACTATAATCATTGAGTACACCTACAACTCCTCAACATTTGACAGTCGTCTTAATTGAAGATTACGAATAGAAAGAGGGTAACGACGCGGCTATGGGGAGCGCAGCCTTATTGCGCTTCCCTACCAGCAGCATGTTATG
>Ga0187886_1001605_pt1 | contig 20095 bp, 21 predicted proteins | sample June2016WEW_20_1_FD_133001 | JGI IMG/M metagenome (GOLD analysis project Ga0187886, IMG submission 133001) | Peatland microbial communities from SPRUCE experiment site at the Marcell Experimental Forest, Minnesota, USA - June2016WEW_20_150 | ecosystem: Environmental > Terrestrial > Soil >... | reverse complement strand
GAGGAGGTACTTGTGGGCGGTTCGATCGCCTTTGAGTGCAAGAACAGATTTATCAACCTGGGATTCAATGGGAATCTCGACATCGGTATCGCTCTTAATCGATGTCAGGCAAGCCAGACGATACCCCTCATCATATTCCCACTGGGTTAATTTGGGATGTTTCGCGGAGTCAGCCACTCCTTTTAGAAGTTTGACCTTACACTTTCCACAGGTTGCACTTCCGCCGCAAGAGGCATTGATATGAATTCCTGCCTCCATGGCTGCCTGGAGGAGGTTCTCCTCCTCATCTACCGAGATCTTTCTCTCGCTGGGATAAAAAGTTATATTATGCTTCGACATCTAAATCAAATTATAACCCAGTCCCGCCTCGATTTCGATTGAGGCGGGACTGGGCAATTCTAATTCCCCCCCTTTATCAAAGGGAGGGTAGGGGGGATTAAAACATTCCTTAGAAGAGCCCCGTCACTTTTCCAGTATTCACATCAACATCAACTCTTCTATAGGCAGGATCTGAACTAGTTCCTGGCATCAGGCTGATAGTCCCGGTCATCGGGCAGAGGAACTTCGCACCAGCAAAGATCAAGACGTCACGAACCGGCAGGATCCAGCCTTTGGGCACTCCCTTCCGGGTTGGATCATGAGTCAGGCTCAGGTGGGTCTTGACCATCATGGTGGTGAAATCCTTAAAGTTAGGATCGGCCTCTAACCGTTTAGCTTTGGCTTCAGCTTCTGGAGTCCAGGAGACACCATCAGCCCCATACACCTCTTTGGCAACTGTTTCAACCCGTTGTCTGAGCGGCATCTCGAGCGGGTAGAGGAACTTGAGATTGGGTTTCTCTTTGCAGGCCTCCATAACGACATCGGCAAGCTCAAGGGCGCCATCGCCTCCTTTGAGCCAGTGCTCAGAAAGGGCACAACGGGCTCCTGCCTGCTCGGCGTACTTACGGACCATTGCGATTTCATCCTTGGTGTCAGTGTGGAAGGCGTTGATGCAAACGACCGGGTTGATTCCTGATTTCCTGATGACCCCGATGAGGTGGGTCATATTGACAATCCCTTTTTCAAGAAGAGCCAGGTTCTCCTTCGAGTATTCTTCAGGAATGGGTCGTCCTGCCACGACGGCAGGTCCTCCGCCATGCATCTTCAAAGCTCGGATGGTTGCGGTCAGGATTGAAACATTAGGAATCAGACCACTTAATCGACACTTTACATTCCAGAACTTCTCAAAGCCAATATCCGCAGCAAAGCCACTTTCGGTGACGTGGTAATCGAACATCTTTAAACCAATGCGGTCACCAATGATGGAGGACTGACCCACAGCAATGTTGGCAAATGGGCCGGCATGGACCATGCAGGGTTGGTATTCCGTCGTAGACATCAATGTAGGATTGATGGTATTCCGCATCCAGGCACACATTGCACCTGCCACTTCAAGGTCTGTGGTGGTGACTGGCTTACCTTTTTTATCGTAGGCGACGATAATTTTACCCAGCCTCTCTCGGAGGTCTTTCAGATCGCGGACGATGGAGAGGGTAGCCATGAGCTCCGAACTCACAGTAATGCCAAACTTGGATTGCATGAGAAATCCATCCATCTTGCCCCCAAGACCCATGACAATATTCCGCAAGCCCTGGGCGCAAAAATCCATGACCCAACCCATCTCTATGTTGGTGGGGTCGATGTCGAGGCGTTTGAGCTTGCGTTTGGCCAGCTCGGCATCGTCATAGTTTCGCTCATGTTGCATCCGGGCATTCAAAGCAACCATTGCCAGGTTGTGGGCATTGGTGAGGTCGTTGATATCCCCAGTAAGGCCCAGGGAAAATTCGGTCATAGGAATGAGGAGAGATTTTCCTCCTCCTGCGGCTGTCCCCTTGATATTCATGGTTGGGCCACCTGAAGGCTGGCGGATGCAACCACCGACATTTTTTCCTCTTTTACCTAATCCCTCCATCAGTCCCATGGATGTCGTTGTCTTTCCTTCTCCTAACGGTGTAGGCGTGATTGCTGTAACCTCGATGTACTTTCCATCTGGCCTATCTTTCAGACGATCAATAATCTTCATGAAATCGAGTTTACATAACCTCCCATAAGGAATGATTTCTTCCTTCTTAAGGCCCAGTTTATCGCGCCACTCATCAACGGTAGGCATATTCTCTTCTGCAATATCACCAAGCTGCCAATCTGCAAGTTTTCTCGGATCTGCCTCATTATATTTGGTAGATATCTTTGCCATTTACTTGAGTTCCCCCTTTCTTTTTTAAATTTTGTCTCAATTTAACATTAAAAATTATGAAGCTTTTTTAAATCTTCAATCTAAGATCTGATCTTTTATCTTAAATTCAGAAATCCCCCCTTTCTCCTAATTGTAGTTATAAAGAAGGTTTTACGTATTTTCGATTGTTAATTTTTGATAGGCTCTTTATATGTGCCAAGAATCACAATGTCGTCTGGGATACTAAAATAATGGGGGTTTTTTGTCAAGGGAAATTTTAGTAAAATTTTAGATGGGGATCGCATAGTATGTAATATGCATAAGCATATTGAAATTATTAAACATATTGCGAGGTTTGCTCTTATCAAAAAGCACTTTAAGGTGAATACTTAATACAATGAAGTTAAGGCAACGCTAAAGTGAAAAAAGGCGTTAAGTTTCGGAATATTTGTTGGTTTGCCCATCTCAACCTTTTTTATATTGACATAAAGACTTTTTCGAACGATAATCGTTTGTAGCTAAAATTTTTGGCGATGAAGTTCGCCATAAACGTCCCCGTGAAGAGGGGAATGATAACTTCTACTGGTTTTACTGGTAGAAGTTTTTTGGTTTATGGGGAAAGGAGGTGACATTCCTATGAAGACGAGAAAAGAATTTCTTGAGGCAGTTATGAAGATGGCGAACCTTAAGGATTTGGAAGAGGCTGACGCTGCGGCCCAAGCGGTGATCTCGCTTACGAAGCTTATCATCGGAGAAGAACTTTCTCAGAAGATTGCTGAGGTGACTCCACCCGATCTCCGCGAAGGATGGGAATCCATCAGGGTGGCACAACTCGATGATTTCGAGCGTGATGAACGATTATTTGAGACCGGGGAAGTATCCGAAGCTTAAAGGATGAATCCTCTAAATACTATTACAGGCGATGAAGTTCGTCTTTAAATTTTCTTCTTGATAAGGAAGGAATGATAACTTCTACTGAAAAAGATCGGTAGAAGTTTTTTTTTGGATATTCAAATGGAAAAGAGACGGGAAAAATGGATCGATTACTTCGATTTGAAGGATGCTTTTAAGATTCCAGGTTGTCCTCTCTGCAACCGAACCAAGAAACTTTCATGGAAGTTTCTCGATAACCTCTTTTATGAGTGCGTGACGGATGTGTGGACGCGGGTAGGTCTAAGAAAGGCAAAAGGTTTTTGCAATTGGCATGCCTGGATGAGCGCAGAATTGCCTTGCAGCTATTCTGGCATTGCAATCATCTACAAGGATCTCATTGACGGTGAAATCGGCGAATTGTCGAAATGGGTTAAGCGAAAGGAACTTTCAAAAGATTTTAGGCGTCTGAGGAAAAAAGCAGAGCCCTTTTTTTCTTCTTGGGACAACAAAACCTCTTGTCCAATCTGTAAGTTTGTTGAAGAACATGAAAGGATGGCTACAGGCGTCCTCCTGGATTTCATCGATGAGAAAGCTTTTTGTCAGGAGTTTGAAAAGTCATCCGGAATCTGTGTCAGGCACCTCGTCCATGTTATGCGGACATTCTCAAAACATCCAAACCTTAAGCTTTTGGTTGAGAAGCAGGTGCAAAAATACCAATCCCTCTCTGACGAACTGAATGAATTCATTCGAAAGCTCGATTATCGATTCTCAAAAGAACCCAAAGGTTCGGAGGTCGATTCGTGGAAGAGGGTGATTAAACAATTCACCGGGGAGAAGGAAATCTTTGGAAACGAGATTGACCGCAGCAGATGATTGGAAAACTTGAAGAATCCAAAGACGTAATCAAAAAATTGCGTCATCGATTAGACATCTCAAGAGTCATCCAATATCTCAAGGACCGTGAAAAGGAGGAAGGAGGATTCAGCTTCGTCCCCGATCTTTACCCTGATATTGAAGACACTTATTATGCCATTCGGACATTGCAATTGTTAAACGATCAGGCGGATCGAGGCAAGACTGCGAACTACCTTAAAAGTATCGACTGGATGGGAGTGGGTTTTCCAAGGGCAATCTACATGCTTGTCTATCTTCATTTCTCCTTGAATATTGAATTCCCTCCTCCGCTGACTGACCTTCTCAATAAGAATTGTTCAAGATTTCAAGTTCTCGACGCTCAATATTTTTCTGACGAGACATGGAAGCTTCTTAATCGACCCCTGAAATCGCCTGCTTCTCTGTCCCCTTTTCTTTTTCATCAGCACGAAAATCTCCAGAGCCTTCGGAAGAAGGTTTCAGTGTTGCTTAACCACGGCATTGACTTCGAAAGGCGAGAAATTAGTAGATGGGTTCAGTTATGTCAGAATGGAGATGGCGGGTTCGGATTCTATCCCGGGACAACCTCGTTTATGGAGAACACCTACTGTGCCGTCGAAATTCTATCAAAGCTTAATAGCTCACTGCGGGAAGTTGAAACTTGTCGGGAATATATCCTCAACTGCCAAACAAAAAGCGGCGGTTTCGGCAGGGCTCCTATGAGTTTCCCGTTTATCGAAAGCACATTTCATGCGGTTTCGGGATGGTTTCTTTTGGCAGAAATGGAGGCAAAGGAGAGATGATTTTCTTTTTCGTCAATTGCTTGTTCCCAGGAAGGCTTCAATCATGAAAAATCTTCCCGAAAACCAAGTGTCGAGCAGATCTTGGTTCAATCGTAATGTCATAGGGATGGGCGTGGCCAGCTTTCTCAGCGACTTGGGTCATGAGATGGCAACAGCCATACTGCCCGCTTTTCTGATCTCCTTGGGTGCTTCTCCGTCTGTGTTAGGGACCATTGAAGGCATCGCCGATGGAATCTCAAGTTTTGTTAAGTTGGGAGCAGGATGGTATAGCGACCGAATAGGAAAGAGAAAAGGTATTGCCATCTTGGGATACACTCTTACTGGCCTTGCCAAAGCGTCATTTGCTTTGGCTACCTCATGGATTCATATCCTTATAGGTAGATCAGTCGGTTGGTTTGGAAGAGGGATACGATCTCCAGTTCGGGATGCCCTCTTGGCAGAATCTGTCTCTTCCTCAGTATATGGAAAGGCCTTCGGTTTCCACAGAGGAATGGATACAGCAGGGGCATTTTTGGGGCCTTTAGTCGCCTTTCTCTTGATTTCCTACATAACACATCGGCAGATCTTTCTTTTGACACTCATCCCCGGACTTCTTTCAGCCGTTGTTTTTGCTTTCTGGGTGAAAGAGAAACCAAGGGAACCAAATCATTCCTTAAGATTTTGGAAAAGTTACCATGCCCTCCCGAAAGAATTCAAGCAGTTCCTCATCGGAGTCGGTATCTTCGGAATTGGCGATTTTGCTCATACGCTTCTGATTTTGAGGGCTGTTGAAATATTGAAACCTGAATACGGAGTGAGGGCGGAAAGCCTCGCCATTCTATTGTACGTTTTTCACAATGTGCTCTATGCTCTGGTTTCGTTTCCAATAGGTGCCCTAAGTGACCGCATGGGTCGGATGTGGCTCTTAGCCTTTGGATATTTTCTATCTGGGGTTATGGGGATGGGCCTCATGTTTGTCACAGGTTCTATCGGGTATCTGGTGATCATTTTTATACTGGGAGGGATCTATATTGCCATCGAGGATGCCTTGGAAGGAGCGATTGCGGCTGACCTGTTGCCCCAAGAATTGAGAGGGACCGGTTATGGGGTTTTGGCTACAGTGAACGGTTTGGGTGATTTCTTATCGAGTCTGATCGTCGGGTTCCTCTGGACCTACGCTTCGCCTATCTATGCCTTCGGTTATGCAGCCGGGATGAGCCTATTAGGTTCTATTTTTATTCTCAATCTTAAAAGGGAATGAAAACGGATTCTCTATGCAAAAGAAGTCGACGGTTGGCCAATTGATCCTTACCGAATTTAAATCTTCCTTTGAAAAGGGAGAATGCACGATCTGTGAAATCATCTCTGATCATTTGGAAAGATTCTATTCCTGGTTCGTGATCGAATCCTATTACAATCCTGGCATGATGGATGAATTGAAAAAAGCCTACGGGTTCTGTAAGGAACATACGTGGAAGTTGATCGAGGCGGGCAGACCCTATATTACAGGGGTGATGTATGAGTACATCACGCATACCGCAGAATTGAATTTAGAGCAATTTTTAAAAGAAATTCGAATGTTAGGGCCTAAAAGAAAAAGCCTATTGAAACGAGAAGATGAAAGAAAAGATTTTAAGAAAATGACGGGCATTTTTACCCAGCGATTCCAATGTCCCGCCTGTAAAAACCTTGCTGAGAATGAAAGAGATGCTGTGCTTCATTTTCTAATGGTTTTGAAGGAAGAGGGCATGAAAGATCTCTATGTAAAATCGAAGGGCTTATGTCTTCACCATTTACTTCAAGTTCTTTCGATCAGTAAAGAGGCCGAAGCTATCTTTCTCATCGAAGATCAGATCGAACGCACTCAGCGATTAAATGGTGAGCTTCGCGAGTTCTTGAAGAAATTTGATTACGGGTACCAAAATGAACCCGAAGGCCCGGAACAGGACTCCTGGATCCGGGCGGCCAAATTTTTTGTCGGAAAAAGGTTCGATCCCCTTGCCTTAATTAAGCGTCTTGAGGAAGGTCATTCGTTAAAAGCCACTGCTTCGAAGGGTGGTGTTCGTTGTTGTTGAACCCGGGTCAAAAGAACGCTTTGCGGTTGACGTTGGAATTACTGGAGGATGAACTCAGACAGCTCAGACGGTTATTGCAAAAGGGTGAGGGACAGAGGCTACTTCTCCATATTGTGGACGATCTCACTGAGGAAGAAAAAAGCCTCCTAAACGAAAGAATAGATCGTCTGATCAGCTATGTGATTCATCTAAAGGATTCTTTTGACTTGACGAATAGAGAGAGAGTACTGCGCTGGATCGTTAAGGCCACCTCAGTTTACCTTTCTGCGCAGATGGAAGAAGTTATTTCCGACAAATTAAAGGGGTACGGCGAGATCACCCTGGAAGTGAAAGAGACCTTGGACCCCATATTGAACGAAATGATCTCAATTCTTCGTCAGATGGAATCGATTGTTTGACTCTGGCGGATCGACCAAATACTGAGAGTTTAAATGGAGCGATCTTTGCGAGAAGCACTCCGCTATCGTGGCTGTTTAATCTGCTACGTTTTGGATAAGGATGAATCCGATTTCATGGCCGAATTGCAATACCGGACCATTAAAGAAGAAAAGGTACGTCAGGACGTAGTCTCATCAAAGGGTTACTGTAATTTTCACTTTCACCAAATGGCTCGAATGGCCAGCCCTGTGGGAAATGCCTTTCTAACAAAGGAGCTGATCGAAACAGAGATAAAAGGATTGGAGACAGGATCTTTAACCCGGGAGGTCGATTGCGCCGTTTGCCAGTATATTGCAGAGCGAGAAGATTTTTATTTGGAAGAGTTCAAAACCCTTCTCAAGGAAAAGTCCTTTCAAAAAGAATATGAAGGTTCGGATGGGCTGTGCTCACTTCATTTTAGAAATATTCTAAATTCAATGTACGAAAAAGAGTTGTGCCAGTTTCTTCTTACTACCCAAGTGATGCATTTAAAATTGTTGGGGATGGAACTGGAGACTTTTATCTCAAAGGTAAGATCGACATCGAGAGACATGGGGGTGGAGAAGAACTCATGGTGGATTGCCATTGAAAAATGGGTTGGTAAAAAAGGCTTGAGGATTCGATCCCAGTAAAAGGGGGCGAATCGGATGAAAAAAGAAAAGAAGGAAGAAATCAGTCTTAAAATCTGGATTTGGATGGCGGTTATTGATGTATTAGCCGTCGTAGTAACAGGAGTAATTATTTTTCTCAGGCACTGATGCTCTGTACAATGGGAAGTTAGGTCAGGAGTCGGTGAACTGTATATCTTGACAAGTCCTCGTTTTTATGGTTAAAAAATTGTTATAAAGAGATCATTTCCAAATGGTGATGGAGTCCACCTAAAACTGTCTGCGAAGGCTGATGACTCCTACCGAGGCTAATAACTCCTTGGTGGGAGTAGCATAGATGGATGTCCTGAGAAAACTCCTACCAAGGAAAATTGGAGGAGTTTTTTTTATGGGTTTTGCCGTTCGAGACCTGCTTCCTCTTCACCCAAAGAAGCCCTCTAAGATAAATCAAAAAGTAAATCCGAAGCTCTCTGGGAACTTACCTGGTGACGATCTATCAGCTCTCTTCGATCACCCAATGGAACTTTGGACAAGGTCAGGGCCTGAATTCACTGCCCCGGGGCGACCTTTAAGAGGTCAATTTCATCTTACCATTCTTTCCTGCAGTAAGAAAGGACAGTGCTCGTTAAGAGGAGGTGAAAGTCGTGATTAAACAAGAGAATGATTATATGCCCATTGACTCAGGGCGCAACTCTGAGGAAGCAATCGAATATCGGTCGAGCGGTAAAGAACCTTATGTCTTTCGTGCAGACAAGCCAGATGATCTCCTCGGCGTCCATGTGGACCTCATGGAGAAGACCCTTCGCCGTGACGAAGGATTGCTCTATCTTCTTTACTCTCCTATTTGTCAAGAGAGGAAAGGACCCTTTGGACTGTATGCAACGCCCGGTTCTCATGGTGTTGCAGTTACGAAGCATTGATTTATCATTTCCGAAGATCAGCACATGGAAGGAATCGCTCCAACCGTTCAGTCAATCCCTTTCGATCAAGTGTTCTATGTCGAACTGGGCAACGCTCTCCTTTTGGGCTGGTTTTCTATCGAATTTATAGTGGATGACAAACCATCTTGTGCAACACTCTTTTTCCCGGCAACGACGGGCATGAAACACTTTGGCATCGCGGTTCGGAAATATCGTAGAATGACCGGCCCTGCTTACGACCGGTTACCTGTTGATGCAATCGATTGGGCGGATATTTGGCAGCGCACTCCGAAGACAGAGGTAGACCATCTGAGGCCCCTCATCCTCAGAGAGGAACTTCCGTTCAATATGCTTCGTTCTTCAGAGCGATGGATTTTAAGAAAGAGAAGGTGGAAGAGCATCCCGGTCTACCTTTCCACAAATGGAATTCTCGTTTCAACGAATTTCGGATTCATTCATGCCACGGACGAACCATGTATCAGACCCGAAATATTTAGTTTCGGGGTCAAAGCGTCCTGTATTCCCTTTGAAACTTTGAGGTCAACCCAGTTACTTGGAAAAAGCATGTACGGAAGGCCTTTGTGCTTTTTGCGACTGAAAATCGCCCGTGGAAACGTGACCGTCGATTTCGATGTACCATTTGATGAAAGTAATCTGAAGCATTCCGAGGACCTTGCTCATTTCCTCGCCCAGAATCGATAAGCAGTGAAAGAATCATGGATTTTGTAGGTCGAGAGAAAGAGATGGAGCAAATCAGAGAAGCGCTGGAGGAAGGAAAGAATGTGATCGTCTCGGGCAAGTACGGAATAGGACGGACGAGCCTCATCAAACATGTTGCAGAGATGATGGAAGAAGAATGGCGGTTTCTTTTTCTCGACTTTTCCGAGACTCCAGGAAAGCTATGCCAACATTTGGTAGCCAAACTTTGGCCCGAGAGGGAATGCAGTGGAAGAAATGAATTCTCAAAATATAGGTCGGCCCGATTTCGGATCGTCAGCCTCGACTTCAGCGACAGCCGAAGACATGTGCTCGTCCTGGACAATATCGCAAAACTATCCGCCCAGAAGGTCGATTTTATCCGGTATCTCGGTTGGGAGAAAAGGTTTCAATTTGTGGCGATTGTGGAGAGCTTCATATCTAAAGATGATTTTTTGCGCCTTCGCGCTCGGCTATACCCGGCCGAGATAATCATGCTTCAGCATCTCGATAAAAGGAAAGTGTACGAATTTTATCAGCACCTATCTGAACAGCACCGGTTTCATTGGACAGAAGGTCACATCAAGGATTTAGCTGAGATTACAGGAGGCTACCCCTTGAGAATGAAGGAAATCGCGCTCAGGGAGCTTGCCGGAAGGCAACGATACGGAGGTGAATAATGACACGGATTATTTTGGTACGACATGGAGAGACTGAGTGGAATCGTGTTGAGCGGTTTCGGGGCCGCGCTGATCTGCCGCTTAATGATACGGGATTAGCACAAGCGGAGGACACTGGGAGACGCATCGCTGCTGAATACAGGCCAGTGGCGGTATACTCCAGTCCCCTTTCGCGAGCCGTCAAGACGGCTGAGGCGATTGCCGGTCATTTTACCCTCCCAGTGCAAGTCCATGCCGGTTTGATTGACATCGACTATGGCCAGTGGCAGGGGTTGACGCCCGACAAGGCCAAAGAACGATGGGCAGAGGTGGTGGATGCCTGGTACAATACCCCTCACACAGCGCGTATCCCTGGCGGTGAAACACTGGATGAGCTACGTGCCCGTGCCATGGGGACAGTAAATGAGCTGGCTGTCCGTCATCAAGGGCAGACCATCGTCCTGGTAGCCCACACAGTTATTAACCGTATCATTTTGTTGGGTGTGTTAAGTATGGAGAATGACCGTTTTTGGCGATTGCGACAGGATACATGTGCCATTAATGTCTTCGAGGTTAAGGGCAGCGTATTTACCCTCGTATCACTGAATGACACGTGTCATCTACGTGAGGAGCACAGAGATGAGCGGGAAAAGTAGTTTTCCTTACCGCAAGTTTGACCGAAAACCCCATCCACACATTTTGAAACAGATCTTGGAAGATAGTGAATTGATCGATATGATGAAACAATTACTTATTCAGGAAGGGAAGCCCTGTCCTTTTTGTCACCGGAAATTGAGTGGGGACAAGAAGGAACGGGAAATCTGGTAATGCCGCTTGAAAGAAGAGTGATATTTTCCGTCTTCGAGAATTGGAACCCAGCGATGAAATTCGCCGCCCGGTCGATGGCATCGGGATGAAGCCTTTAATCGGGATCGTAGGGGCCTTTGCTTTCAGAAGTCAGGATTTGGGCGAGAAAAAATTTGACAAGACCTCGATACATTGGTTAATGTGATTGTGGTGATGGAGTCCACCTAATGCCTAAAGGCTGATGACTCCTGCTGAGGTTAATAGCTCCTTGGTAGGAGTCAGGATAGGTGGACGCAAAAACTCCTGCCAGGGGATTACTGGAAGGAGTTTTTTTATGGATCCTGCCATACGAGACTTGGTTCTCCTTTACCTCCGAGAAGCCTCCAGCATAAATCGAAGAGTAAATCCTAAGAATGGTAAAGAACCTTATCTCTTTCGCGCTGACAAGCCAGGCCATTTCCGAGGTGCTGTGCCCGCGTCATGCCCAGGGAGGTGTTTGTCCCGTGACTTTCCAAAGCATACTATTTGAAAAAACTGAAGACTGCATAACAAAAGAAACAATTGAAGCGCCCGTATTTTTTGTTGATTTAAATCTTGATCAGGTTATAAACGCCATCACAGCCAGGAGGCAGGAGGAATATAATTTAAAGCCGTTTTTTTACACTTCCTTGAACGATATCGACGCGATCAAGTATCGTCAAGAAATAATGCGGGATCTTGAGAATAAAACTCTGTTTGAGCATATAAAATCATTCGCGCAAAAAATGCACACAATGCGCGTACATCTTGCCCTAGCAGACAGGCTTTACTACAAATACAATAAGGAAGGATGGTTTTTGGACGCGGCTGAAATTTATTGCGACGCCGTTAATTGCCTGGTACATGATTTATCCCTTCTGGTTTTAAAATCGCGCGGTTTTTTAGCTTTCCGCGAATATTTGACGAACTATGCCAAATCCGACCGTTTTACTTCGCTTCTGGCGGAAACGAAAAAGCTTATAGCCGATTTGTCCGCAGTAAGGTATTGCCTACTCATAAAGGACAACCGCGTCAAGGTTCGTAAATATGAATCTGAAATTGATTACAGCACGGAAGTGGAGAAAACATTCGAGAAATTCAAACAGGAGGCGGTGAAAGATTACAGAGTTGAATTCCGCACCGATGCGGGCATGAATCATGTTGAAGAACAAATACTGGAGTTGGTAGCCAAATTGTATCCCGACATATTTTTAAGTCTTGACAGTTATTGCGCTAAAAACGGCAATTATCCTGATGAAAAGATAGCTGTTTTTGACCGGGAGATACAGTTTTACATCGCCTATCTGGAGTATGTTGCAATACTCAAACGAGCGGGATTGAAATTCTGTTATCCGGAAATCTCCAATACACGCAAGGAAGTTTATGATTATGAAGGATTTGATTTAGCCCTGGCCTATAAACTCATTACCGAACACTCGTCCGTTGTCTGCAATGATTTTTACCTGAAAGACAAAGAGCGCATATTTGTAGTTTCAGGTCCGAACCAGGGCGGTAAAACAACCTTCGCCCGCACCTTCGGGCAGCTGCATTATCTGGCCAGCTTAGGCTGTCCCGTCCCGGGCAGGGAAGCACAACTCTTTCTTTTCGACAGGATCTTTGCGCATTTTGAAAAGGAAGAAAACATCAAAAATCTCCGTGGAAAACTGCAGGATGACCTGGTCAGAATTTACGATATTCTAAACCAGGCCACATCAAACAGCGTTATCGTAATAAATGAAATTTTCACCTCCACAACATTAAAAGACGCGGTTTTTTTAGGCAAAAAGGTAATGGAAAAAATAATACAATCGGATTTGCTGTGCGTTTACGTAACGTTCCTAGATGAATTGGCTTCTTTAAGCCAGATAACCGTAAGCATGGTCAGCACGGTCGTTCCCGAAAATCCAGCATTGCGAACATATAAAATTGTAAGAAGGCCTGCTGACGGACTTGCATACGCGCTATCTATTGCTGAAAAGTACCGACTTACATACGATTGTTTAAAGGAGCGCATAAAATCATGAAGGCTTTTCTCATGTACAAAGATCATGATTTTGACCTACAGCGGAAATTACCGTCAAATCAACAAGCACTGATTCAAGACCTGGAATTAAACACACTGTTCAACGCCATGGCGCTCGGTGACGAATTTTTAGTTGAAGTAGCAAGGAAAGCTGTTTTGTCTGGTGAAAATGATTTGGACACAATACTGTATCGCCAAAATATTCTTAAGGATTGCCTGAAAAACCCTTCCGTTGTCAGGGATATCTACGATATCGCGGTAGAATTAATTGAAAGCCAGAAAAAGCATTATTGGGGCATTTTCAGCAGATATCCCTCATCGATACTGTATAACTCGATAGGATTGTTGCAGATATTTGTGGATATACTTAAGAAATTAAGGGCCATCACCGATGAACACTCTGAAAAATTTGAGTCCGAGGGTTTTACTGCTTTGTTCGCGATGCTTAAAAAAGAACTAAGCGATGAATATTTTGCAATTGTCCAAAATCATTTAAACGAACTGAAATTCCGCGATGGAGTTTTAATCAGCGCTGAATTGGGGAAAGGCAATGTAGGTATCAATTACATACTTCGTAAATCACAAGACAAAAAACAGAGTTGGATGAAGCGGATCTTTGCGCAAAAACCGGAGGTCTACACCTTTGATATCCATCCTCGCGATGAAAACGGCTTCAGGGCCCTGTCGGAATTAAGAGACCGGGGGATCCACCTAGCTGCCAATGCACTTGCCCAGTCCACTGATCATATTCGCAATTTTTTTACCATGTTGCGGACCGAATTGGCCTTTTACGTTGGATGTTTGAATTTATATGAGAAACTTGCCCAAAAAGGGGAGCCGTTGTGTTTTCCCTTGCCCATGGCTCGCGACGAACGCAGACATTCTTTTAAAGGATTATACGATGTCTGTCTGGCTTTAATCCTGGAACCAAGAATTGTTGGCAACGATGTGAATGCTGACAATAAAGACCTCGTGATCATCACTGGCGCCAACCAGGGCGGCAAATCGACTTTTTTGCGAGGCATAGGTTTGTCCCAATTGATGATGCAATGCGGTATGTTTGCGCCGGCTGAGTCTTTCTGTTCCAATGTCTGCGGCAGCCTTTTCACACATTACAAACGGGAAGAAGACGCTACCATGAAGAGCGGGAAACTTGATGAAGAACTCAGCAGAATGAGCGATATCGTAGACAATATAAAGTCAAATTCCATGGTGCTATTTAATGAATCATTTACCGCGACAAACGAAAGAGAAGGCTCGGAGATTGCAAGGCAGATAATTTGCGCATTATTGGAAAAACGCATCAAGGTTTTCTTCGTTACGCATTTATATGAATTTGCGCATGGTTTTTGTGACAAAAAAATGGAAAACGCGATTTTCCTGCGGGCTGAAAGGCAAACCGACGGAGGACGAACTTTTAAAATAAACGAAGGCGAACCATTGCAAACCAGCTATGGCGAAGATTTGTATAAGAGGATATTCGGAACAGACGACTAAAGGGGATAGCGAGAATGGGTTTTGAATGTCCTATGCGCGGTTAGCGAATGAAACCCTTAAGACCAGCATAGACGGCCGTATCCCCAAGTTCCTCCTCAATACGCAACAGTTGGTTATATTTTTCAACCCTCTCCCCACGACAGGGGGCACCCGTTTTGAGGTGGCCTGTGCCCATCGCTACCGTAAAATCGGCAATAAAGCTATCGACTGTTTCGCCACTGCGGTGAGATACCATGGCCCCCCACCCTGCTTTACGGGCCATTTCTATTGCAGCCACAGTTTCGGTCAGCGTGCCAATCTGGTTGAGCTTGATGAGCACTGCATTAGCAACGTTTTCAGCGATGCCACGCTCAATGCGCTTAACGTTGGTCACGAAGAGGTCGTCGCCCACCAGCTCAATCTTGTCACCCAAAGTCTCGTTGAGATGCTTCCAACCATCCCAATCATCCTCAGCCAACCCATCTTCGAGGACAATGATTGGATATTTTTTGATCCAATTACTATACATCTCAATCATCTCATCGGAGGTCACCTTTCGATCCTCTGTCCGGAGGTGATAGTATCCGTCTTCATAGAAACTGCTGGAAGCCGGATCAAGGGCAAGAGCGATGTGCTCCCCAGGGCGATAACCGGCCTTCTCGATGGCTTTTAGGATCAGTTCCACCGCATCGGAGTTCTTCTTCAGCGCTGGGGAGAAACCACCCTCGTCTCCGACGCCCGTGGAGAAGCCAGCATCCTTTAGAACGCTTTTCAGGGTGTGATAAATTTCGCTCCCCCATCGTAACGCCTCTCCGAAGCTGGGTGCCCCAATAGGAGCGACCATGAATTCCTGTAAATCCGTTCCCTGCCAGTTGGCGTGGACGCCACCGTTGAGGATGTTGAACATGGGCACGGGTAAAACCGTGGCAGTTGCCCCTCCCAGGTAGCGATAGAGAGGCAACCTCACTGAACTCGCTGCGGCGCAGGCAACCGCCAGGCTGGCTCCCAGAATCGAATTGGCGCCGAGCTTGGTCTTGTTCGAAGTGCCGTCCAGATCCAGCATGGCTCGATCTACTCCTGATTGATCCAGTGCATTCATGCCAATCAAGGCTTGAGCAATCTCCTTGTTGATGTGGTCCACTGCCCGCAGGACACCTTTCCCGTTGTATCGTTTTTTGTCTCCATCCCGTAGTTCGAGGGCTTCGTAGACACCCGTCGAAGCTCCGGAGGGGACTGCCGCTCGTCCCCATCCCTCGGTCTCGAGCTGAACTTCGACCTCAACGGTCGGATTTCCACGGGAATCCAAGATTTCCATCGCATGAACTGATTTGATAAATGTGCTCATTCTCTCCCCTCCTAAAATCTATTCCGCTTCCGTCTTGTTCAATTTCCATGATACATAGGTTTTCCTCTCAAGGCAATGCTTTCCTAACTTTTGAAAAACTTGACACAAGTTCTTTCAAATTGCTAAAATGTGTTTAAGAAAGGTGATGGAGTTCACCCAATAACCGCCGGTGAGGCTGATAACTCCTGCAATGGGGAATATTCCCTGGCAGGAGCCAAAAAGCAAAACTCCTGCAGGGAAAGACCTGAAGGAGTTTTTTTATGGACTTAGCACTAAGAAGTGCAACCCTCGGTTCCTTCCAAGAAAGCTTTGAACCTTTACTGAGCCGAATTCAGGAGATCTGCGATCAGTTTCATATCGTCTCCCTGAACCGTCAGATCGAAGCCTGCGAAAATCTTCTTCAACAAAATCAACTGATAGATGTAGCCATCCTGGGACAATTTAAGTCCGGCAAGAGTTCTTTCTTAAACAGCTTGATAGGAAAACCCATTCTTCCGGTGGGGGTCACCCCTGTTACAACCACGATTACCCGTCTGCAATATGGAAAAAGGGAAAGGGCCATCATCCGGTATTTTGACGGGCGAGAGATCGAATCGAATATTGCCGCCATCGGAGAATTTACCTCGGAGGCCCAAAACCCTGCCAACCAGAAAAATGTAGAAGTGGTCAACGTAGAACTCCCTTCCTTAGAAAAGTATGCCGGGCTGCGGCTCGTGGACACCCCAGGCCTGGGGAGTATTTTTAAATACCACATGGAGATCTCGGAAAACTGGCTCCCGGAAGTTGGAGCCGCTCTGCTGGCTATCAGTTCGGACCGCCCTCTGGCGGAGAACGACTTGCAGCTCATTCGGGATTTGCGGAAGCATACCCCCAAGATTGTTCTTCTTCTGACTAAGGCCGACCTTCTTTCTCCGGATCAGCAAGAAGAAGTCGTCCTTTTTTTCAGGACCGCACTTCAGCGGGAGCTTCACGAGGAGTTTCCCATTTTTCTTTACTCCACTCGGCTGGAGACGGAACGATGGAAACAAAAGCTGGAAAACGAAATCTTTCGTCCCCTCTCCATCAATCGGGAAAACGAATTTAACAGGATCCTACGGTATAAGGTCCAGTCACTCGGAAGAGGCTGCCTGAGTTACCTGGAGATCGCCCTGAAGACCTCCCAGCAGGCCGACCTTGACTGGGAACAACTGCGGAAGCAGATTTTGAATGAGAAAGTGAATTACGAACTGATCCGCGAGGAAATGACCCTGATTGCCCGGGAAAATGTCCAGCAAACCCGGGAACTCATCAAGAATTATCTCGAAACGTCTCATGAGCCTCAACTCAAAAGCAAGCTCTTGGAAATACTGCGAAAAGAAATGCCCTCCTGGGAAGGGAATATCGGGAAACTGACTCAAAGATATGAAGAGTGGCTCAAGGAGACCCTGGCGGAAGAACTTGATCATATTTCCAAAACGGAGTATAAGCATTTTTTAGGCACGCTCAAAAAGGCCCATGCCAGCCTCTCCCGCTCCCTGGAGGCTTTCCGGGGCCTGTTAAACGAGAATATTGAAAGAGTCCTCGGGCTGAGGCTTGCCGAAGCGGATTGGAAGATCGAAGTGGCCGAACCGCATCAGCCAGACATAAGGATAGGTCGGACTTTTAGCTTTCATTTTGGTCTGATCTGGTTTTTAATTCCCATGTTCATCTTTCGCCCGCTCTTTGAGAGGCATTACCTAAACGAGGTCCCCAACGAGGTGTTTGTAAACCTCTCCCGCCTGGCCGCCCAATGGGAAGACCGGATCAACAAAGCCATCGATGGGATGAAGAAGCAGGCCCTGAAGTATGTTCAGGATGAGCTGGCCACGATCGAGTCCCTCTTGTCCAAGGCCCATGGTCAGACCGATGAGATTCAGCGAACGATAGAGGAGTTAAAGGAACAGTTGGCACGGGGGCCATTTAAAACCGGCGTTGCAACTCCGTTAACAGGGCACCAAAATGGGATGAGGTAAAATAATTGAATACACTGGTCCGGCGATGGAGTCCGCCAGAAACGCCTTCTTGGCTGATGACTCCTACCCAGGTAAAAGTCCCCTGGTAGGGGGGCGCGAGGTGGTAGAAAAAAACTCCTACCAGGAAAACTGGCTGGTTATCTGACATAGAATCAGGTCATCACCTTCCAACGCTGAGATGACCAAAGCAGGCCGTCTTTTGGCCTGTGTCAAATCGGAGAAAGGGAAAGGGACAACAAACAACAACGTCGCCTTTCATAAACTTTGCCACGCTTCATCCTCCTCCGGCTTCAGCCAATCTTTTTTCAGCGAAGATTCGCTCCCGATAACCGTATCCAGCCTTTCTTTAATTATTTTGGCTTTCAGAAAGTGAACGAAGTCCAACACTTCTTCGAGGAAAGGTTCGGGAATTTGCTCAATTTCCTTTATTACCGCCTCTTTTTTGCTCATTTTGCACCTCCCTTCAATAGCCGATGGGGAGCTTTTGTTTCATCGGTTATCATCCCAAAACGCTCAGCCAACATTCTCTTCATTATTATAACAATTTGTTGAAATGTTGCACCCTAAAAAATCCAGAAATCCAGGGTCAGGCAATCGTAATAAAGTATTTTTTCCTTCTTGAATTAGGGAGGGATGCGGTGATTGTGTAGGCAGAAAAATACTTTGCCGTTTTTGACGTCGATGGGTACACCGACATCATTCTCCATTTGCGAGAGGAAGCCCGGCTGAGAATGTGTCGATGGATTAAAAGGTTTAGAAGGGATAAGATCAGAGCACCTTGAAATAAATCCCTTTGTTAATTCTGAATCTTTTCTCTATTAAAGATGCTACTCTGCCTGCAGGCCAGAAGAAGTTTTTATCCTTCTTAGCCTTTCTTTAAATATCCTTTTCTTCTCCTTCTCTCCATTTGTGCCAGAAGAAGAAATCAGTGTCCTTACCCAGCAGCAAAGAGGATTCCCCCCTTGTCTCCTGGAAAGAATTGCAGAAGGCGCCTTTCCCAATCCTTGGTATGTCTGAATTGAAGGTCCCAAAAAGAGGTTATAGACAGACGCTGAAAAATTTGATAGACTAAAAATATAATACACCGGGGGCCGAAAGGAGGTTTGTGATTGTGAGGTTCATACTAATATCTGTTTTGATGGGTGGGATCGTCTTGTTTGTTTCTTCTTGCGCTACAGTGCCCACTGGACCTCTTGCTTCGGGCGAGATGAGATTACTAAGTATTGAGGTGGCAGGAGGCGGAGGCCTCATGGAAGGCATATCCTATGGGGTTAATGTAATTTTTGAGGCAGAAGATAAACCAGAAGTTAAGAGGGCCTGCTTCAAATGGTCAGGTGACGGCCCATACTGTTATGGAGTAAAGGATGTAAATTATGGATCGCAAGGATACTTCACGGTATGGCTTCGCACCATTAATTACCCTGGTTCATATACGTTAGAATGTTATGCTCAATATACTCGAGATGGGGGGACACGACTGACCAATGTGGTAAGTACTCAAGTCTCTGTTATTCGTAAATAAAAGAAAATAAGGGGCATTTCCCTAATTATCGAATATCGTTAACATATGGAAAACGTCCCAATTTATTGTCCCTACTCAGATATTCGAATTTATAAGCAACCATCCTTAAAATTTTTGTTTGACCCCTCTAAACAAATTTAGTAGGCTTTGTATCAAAAGTCCGACGCTCCTTTGACAATTTCTGACCATAATGAAAACAGAAGAAAAAGAAACCAAACCCCGGACCGGAATTGTTAATTTTGAAAGAAGAGAATATCCCAGGTTCAGTGTGGCTTTACCAGTAGAGTATTATCAAATCAACTCCTCTATCAGCCACACAGGCCGTGCTCTCAATGCCAGTGAAGGTGGGTTGCTGATTTATTTTCCTGAACAGATGGAGATCGGTCAACATCTAAATTTGAAACTCTTTTTTTCTTTAGGTTCTGAATTAAATACCATTGAATTGCTGGCTGAGGTGGTTTGGATTGACATTCATTTGGGTGAAGGCTGGGGGGATTATCGGTCAGGAGTGAAATTTATCGATATCTCTCCAGAGGATATGAGAAAGTTGAAGAATCTTTTAATGAGCCTTTCACAATAATGATCATATTCTTCTTTGAGAGGCGCCGGAATTTAGAGGCAACCCCATTTCCAATTCTCATTGACACCCCCCTCTTAATTGAATACACTCCTATTGAAGCTAAATCCGTCCATTTTTTGGAGGTGAAAAGATGTCTTCAAAAAAGATTTTAATCCTTTATTATAGTGGGAGTGGAAACACTCAGAGGATGGCAAAAGCGATTGCTGAGGCTATGAGGT
>Ga0187886_1001602_pt1 | contig 20127 bp, 21 predicted proteins | sample June2016WEW_20_1_FD_133001 | JGI IMG/M metagenome (GOLD analysis project Ga0187886, IMG submission 133001) | Peatland microbial communities from SPRUCE experiment site at the Marcell Experimental Forest, Minnesota, USA - June2016WEW_20_150 | ecosystem: Environmental > Terrestrial > Soil >... | reverse complement strand
GATCCTCTCCCCGCACGCGGGGCGAGGAGATTTCCCCTCTCCCTTTCCAAGGGAGAGGGTCAGGGTGAGGGTTCGCGCGGTTACGCACTGTTACGGATTTGAGCGTCTCGTGAATAATCCGGGTTAGAAGGTGTTGTAGGTGTTGAAGTACGCGGTGGCCACGCTGAGGATTTGCCAAGCCATGTAGACCACGACCAGCCCGTACGCAATGCGCGGCAGCCAGATCACCGTCTGATCGAGGCTGTGACGCCATCGTTCCTCGTAGAATTTTGCCAGGCGATCGAGCATCTCGTCCAAACGGCCACTCTTTTCTCCTGTTGCCCAGAACTGGATGACGTGATCCGGAAACACGCCCGTCGAAGCGAGCGCCTCGCTAACTTCCAGTTGGCCGCCGGTCTGCGGCGCGGCTCGCTTGTACGCGGCGGCGATCAGCGGACTATGCACCGTGTTGCTGGCGGATTTGAGCGCGTCCACAATGCCGATGCCGGCCGCCAACATCAGGCGAATCGACGACACCCATTGGCTCAGCGCGTAATTAAATCGCAGCCGCCCAAACACAGGCACGGCGAGTAGCAGACGGTCGATCGTGACGTTCAACCCCGGTACGGTCAACGACCAGCGAAACAAAAGCATCGCGCCCCAGCCGATCAACGCCAGCCCGCCGAGCACGCCAACCGTGTCCCGCAGGTAATCGAGCACTGTGTACTGTTTCCCGCCGAGCGCGCCGAGAAACAGCGCCGGGAAATGAACGATGAACACCGCCGCCGTCAACAGCAACACCGGATACATCGCGCCAGTGATGAGTTTGCGGCGCGCGTCGGCCCGGCTCTCGTAGTACTTGCTCAGCGACAACAACCCGACGTCGAGCGCGCCGCTGCGTTCGGTCATGTTGATGCTGTGCACATCGAGCGGCGCGAACCGTCTGCCGCACTGCTCCATCGCCTCGGAAAGTGGCGTGCCCTGGTTGACCGTGGCCGACAACTCAGCCACGGCGGATCGCATCGGACGTGGCGCGGTATTCCGCGTCGAGGCGAGCGCATTCTGGATCGGCAAGCCCGCCTGAACGAGCGTGCCCAACTGATAGTAAAACACCGCCAGGTTCTTCGAGGAAAACCGCATACCGCTGCTACCGTATCACGAGCGGTCACCCTGCTGCAACGAAACGTGATTTGTAGCCGCGAAGCTTCTTCGCGGCGGGAGCGCCCAACTCCGCGAAAGCGTTTCGCGGCTACAACGAGCTTTGCCCCGACGTTGTCACCCTGGCGAGCCGAAGCCCTGAGCGCTGCCGAACGGGTTGTCGAAGGGTCTCAGTCGTGCCCGAGATTGAGCAAACGACAGAGATTCTTCTCCCGCCAGGGCGGGATCAGAATGACAGCCTTTTGGAAACAGGCTTCCGCCTAAGCTCTCCAAATCAAATTGACTGGCCGGAACCGCAGGTCTAGTCTCAGCCTCAGTTTAGCGGAGTTCAGGCGGTTGTTTTTCGCCGCCGACTCTGTCCTATTAACGACGTTGACAGGATCAACGCGCACTCCGCGCAGCGCTCCGGCCTTTTCCTCTTGCCTCTTTCGATTGCCTTTCGCATCTTTGCCACATGGCCGAGCGGTTCGTTACTGAGGCAATCCACGACAAGACGCTGGACGTCTCGTTGCGGCCGGGCGCGTTCGCCGATTTCACCGGCCAGCACAAAGTTAAGGAGCGCCTCGAACTTGCTGTGGAAGCTGCGCGCCAGCGGAAGGAATCACTCGATCACATTCTATTGAGCGGCCCGCCCGGCCTCGGCAAAACCACGCTTGCCTACATTCTCGCGAAGGCGATGGGTGTTAACATTATCGTCACTAGCGGGCCCGCGATGGAAAAGGCAGCCAACTTGGTCGGCTTGCTTACGAACCTTGGGAAAGGAGACGTGTTTTTCATTGATGAAATCCATCGCCTGCAGAAAGTTGTTGAGGAGTCTCTTTACCCTGCGATGGAGGATTTTGCTATCGACCACGTTGCTGACCAAGGGCCTAATGCCCGAAGCTACCACTTGCGTCTGGATCGCTTTACGCTGATCGGCGCGACCACACGCAGCGGGCTGCTAACGGCGCCATTGCGGTCGAGGTTTGGATTAACCGAGCGGCTTGATTACTACAAAGTTGAAGATCTCGCCGCCATCATCAGGCGTTCCGCCCGCATTCTTGATGTGGGCATCGATGAGGATGGTGCTGCCGAAATCGCCCGGCGCGCGCGCGGCACACCGCGTATCGCCAACAATTTGCTGAAGCGCGTCCGCGACTTCGCGCAGGTGAAAGCGAAGTCCAAGCAGATCACGGCTGAAATCGCTGACAAAGCGCTGGCGATGTTGGAGATCGACGAGCACGGTCTCGACGAAATGGACAAGCGCATTCTGCATGCGTTAGTCCACAAGTTCGGCGGCAAACCGGTCGGCGTGAACTCGCTCGCCGTCGCCGTCGGCGAGGAACCGGACACAATCGAGGAAGTCTACGAGCCATTCCTGATCATGGAAGGCTACCTCAAGCGCACAACGCAGGGGCGCGTGCCGACCGACCAAGCCTTTAAGAAGTTGGGCGCTAGAGATGAATCGGAACTGGGAAAATTGCTCTAGCAAAAAAAGAAGGCCAGAACTCAAGCTACTGGACAGTGTTACTCTTGGAGCGATTGCATTTTTCACAGAGAAGTTCGATGTTTCTCGCCGTGTTGCTGCCTCCCTTTGAAACAGGGATGATGTGATCAAATTCCAAGCTCTCTCTGCTTCCACACCGCGCGCATTTTCCTCCATCTCTTCGCCAGACCTCAATCCTCACTTCGCGAGGGATGGGATCGCGTTCCAAGCCCGTTTCGCTATCTCCGGTCTCGAGATCCAAGATTTCAAACGCATTGCGAACTACGTCTACCGTGATCCTTTGAGATGGCTTCTTCACAAGTGCGAAGTCGCGAACGTGTCTCAGAAGGTCGCATGCCGCGCGAATCGTCCCGCCAGCATGGTGCGCGATTGCCTCGGTCGCAGCCACATCGACATCAATGCCTCGAAGATCAGCGGTGCGTCGCAGAATTGTCACAAGATCCTCTACCTTGTAATACTCAAGGCGCTCAACTATTGGGAAAGCTGGCAGCACTGATGCAGGTAACTGTTTGGTTACGGGTGCGGTGCCAACCACAGTGAAGTGAGGAAGTTGGAGCCGGACTGCGCGTGGGTTAGAGCCTTAGTCAATTACGATATCGAGCTGAAATGAAGTCATAGCGCTGACGAGATACTTCGCGATGGAAACACGCACTCGGTAGATTTCGTCGATGTACAAAATGTCGCCAACGTCAAGTTTCGTGAGGACGCCGGCTAAATCCCCTGCCCTAATGAGATCATTGCTGCCAGTGGTGATAATCTGCACACCTTGGGACTTGGCAATGATTGAAGCAAGGGTTGCCTTTCCCACACCAACAGGCCCGACGAGCAACACGTGCGGGAGTGATTCACCCCGCAGCTTCGCGGCTTGGATCGCTATCTCGAGTCGTTCCTTTGTTCTTCCCTGTCCTACGAAGTCTTGAAACGTGCTGGGACTCGGAGGGTCAATTGAACTGACGCGATCAATGCTGAGGTGGCGTTGATGTTGGGTAGCCTGAGCCGGGTCTGCCCGTAACGGCTGAATCTCGCGGTTGCCCGCAAGAAACTCGGCTGCCTCGCGGAGATTGCGCACGGGAATCACTTCGACGCCTTCCACGACGGCGGCTTCGGAAGCGTTGCCGGCAGGGACGATGAGACCGCGTTTGTTTTGCTGGCGTGCACACAGTGCGATGCGCTGGAGGCCGGTGACAGCGCGAACCTCGCCATTAAGGGTAAGCTCGCCGACGATGACAAAGTCGTCTAGCTTGGTGGCGATGATTTGTTCACTTACAGCTAGGATGCCGATGGCGATGGGCAGATCGAAGCGGGGAGCTTCCTTCGCCATGTCGACAGGAGCCAGATTTATCGTTGTGCGGCCCATGACGTACTTGAAGCCAGCGTTCTCGATAGCGGTTTTCACGCGGTTACAGGATGCCTTCGCAGCACCGCTGGTCAGGCCGGAGATGATAACCCCTGGGTACCCCCAGCCGGAGTTGACTTCGATCTCGACGGGGAACCCCTCAATGCCGATAGCAGCCGCTGAGTGGACTTTCGCTAACATGAATCTCCCAAGGCTCCGTGGTTTAGGACATACGATTTGTAGCCGCAGTTGAGTACGAATGCAATCCGCTTGGCGAAGAACCGGACACCATCGAGGAAGTTTACGAGCCATTCCTCATCCAGGAAGGTTACCTCAAGCGCACCCCGCAAGGCCGCGTCCCGACCGAGCTGACGTACAAGAAGCTCGGGGTGAAAGCTGGGACAAAGCAGAACGAACTTTTCTGATCCACCAATTACACGGATTACACCGCTGACCGGTCAAGTGAATGGTAGGGACGGACCGCCGGGCCGTCCGAACCCAATCATGAAGCGGCGCGCCCGGCGGTCGCGCCCTACCACACGGTGTTCAATTGCGGGATTTGGGATTGAACTATCTGAATGCCACCGGCATCAAGGTTGGCCTGCTCATAAACTTCGGCGGCAGGTCACTCGAGTGGAAACGAATGGTCTTCTAATCCGTGTAATCCATGGACAGTAGTCCGTTCCAGTTAAAGCGCAATCACTTGCACCGGGCAGTGAACTTTTCAGGCTCGCCACGCGACGTATGGAGTGATAGGAGATGTCAGGCGGCATGTTTGAAACAGCTCAGCCCGCGGACGACGTGGAACAACTTTACCGGGAAACCCGGGAGGCGTTGACCGCTTATTTCCTGCGTCGGCACCGTTCGACCCACGCTGCGGAAGACCTGCTGCACGAAACGTTTCTCCAGTTAATGCGACGGGTGGATTGCTGTCGCGCCGCGTCGTCGCCGCGAGGGTACCTGTTCGGCATCGCCCGTCACGTCAGTGCCGATGCCTGGCGCCGCGCGAAACCGCCGGGCGAAGACGATACGTCCCTCGCCTCCGTTGCGGCACCGCAGCCCGACCCGCGTCTGGCCGTTGCGCGCGAGACCATCGCCGGCCTGCCGCCGCTCCAGCGGGAGGTTCTGGATTTGCGTTTTCAGCACGACCTTTCGTACGCGGAAATTGCCGAAGCCCTCGGCATCCCCGTGGGCACGGTTCGCTCGCGGTTGCACAACGCCCTTGAGTTGCTGCGCGAGCGGTTGGAGCAGGAGTGAGTTCGAACAAAGGAGAAGTATCATTATGAGTCCCGAAACTTTGAGAGCGTTGCTGGTGGACCGCGAACTCGGAGAGCTTGCGCCGGATGTCGCGGAGCTGGTCGACGCCTACCTTGAGGCCGTCCCTGCGGCGCGAACCGAGGCGGACGCCATGGCGCGCACAGTCAGCGCCGCACGCGATACGGTCCGCCACTTTCCCGACTTGGCCCCGACCTCAGAGACGGAGGCGGAACCCCAGGTCATACCGATTTTTTATTGGCTTGCTCCGTGGCTGGCCCGTGCTGCCGCGCTGGTTGCAGTGGCGGCACTCGCAGGATGGTTGGGATACCGCACCGGACAGACCACCGGTCCTTCCGGGCCGATGCAAGCGGGCGGCGCGACTGCAACCCGTGTTGGCGACAGCCGGTTCACAGGCCTGTGGACGCAATATCAAGTGGCGTACGATTCTCGCCGCGGGGCGTTCATCGTGGCCACGCAACAATGAAGATGGAGGGCCGATTCATGCGCATTCGTACCATTTGGTTTTCGTTTGGGGTCGCGGCACTGCTGCTGGCGACCGGGTGCGACGAGGTTGAAGAACGGATGGAGTGGTCGCCGGATGGGACGCGTGCCGTCATGCGATTGGGCGACAAGCTCTGCTTGGTGGACGCCAACGGCAACATCTCGGCTCCGCTGGTGAGCAATGTCGAGTCGGCTGTCTGGCTGCCCGACAGCCAGGGGCTGGTCTTGCTGCGGGGACTCACCGTGACCACTTGGGAAGAGGCCACGCGTCTTCTGCCGGCTGAGGAAACCGCGGTTGTGGAATCACTCGCCAAGGGACTTCCCGATCTGCTCAAGGCCGCCTTGGCCGCGGCAGACGGCGATCCGGAAGCCATAGGGGAGAAGTTTTTCGAACCGTTGGAGATGACGAAAAATCCAGCGCTGCTCTCACCCACGACTCTTTACCTGCTCGACACGCAGCCGGCCGCGTTGCGGCAAGCGTTCCAGGGATGCAAGAACCCCGCGAAGTTGGAAGCGGACTTGACCGGCGACAGCACAACCAAGGTAGCTGAAGTTTCCGTGCTCCTGCTGGCCGGCAATCAGCCGTCGGGCCAACCCCGCGCAATCGAACGCACGTTGACCGGTCTCCAGCAACCGCGTCCGTCGCCGTCAACCCCGGTGGTGGCGTTCCTGCGCGATGACGCGCTCATGGTCGCGCCGCTTGACGGTGCCACCAACCGCGTCTGTGTGGCGAAAAAGGTCGAAGGCAGCTACGACTGGACGCGTGACGGCAAATCGCTGGTGTACGCGGTGCGGCTCACCGAGAGGGAATCGAGCGACATCAGCTTGGTTCGCATCGAACGCCGCACCGTCATTGACGCGGCTGGCGCACTGGTCGCGGGCGACACCCTGCCGCTGGCGTTGAGCGGTTCGACCTTCGCGCCGCGGGTGCGATGTCTGCCGGACGGCCGGGTCCTCTTCGCCGGCTTTCAGCAGCAATTGCCCGCACCGGCGCTCGCGGCGCGAGAGGCGCGTTTCTTTTTGATCGACCCGTCGCTGGCCACCAACGCCGTGGCCGTGGCGATCCCCAGCGCGCCCGGCGCGCTGCCGCAGGACCTCGCTTACTTCACGCCCAGCCCCGACGGACGCCAGATCGCCATCGTCGAGAGTGGCGCCGACGCCGTAGCGGTGCTTGACGTGGCGACCGGTGTGTTGGAGGTTGCCTCGCCCAAACGCGGCTGGAAATCTCGAATCCTGCCCGCGTGGCGCGACGCCGACAAACTCTACTTTGGCGCGTTGCCGGAATCATCGTCAACCCGCCCGGAACTCTTGCGCTGGCACAAGGGCGTCACGCCGCAGGTGTTCTCGCACGGTTGGACTGACGAAGCCGCGGACACCCTGCTGGGAAAACCGAGCAAGTGACAGCCCGGCGCGCGACCGCGACCACAACAACTGCAATCGCCGCAAAGAGGCGCAAGGAACACAGGAAACGCCCGCCGCAATTGTTTGCGGCTTTTGTGCCTTCTTGCGGCAAACAAGATGTTAGGCGGCGTTCGTCGCCTATCGAAAACAGACGCAGCAACCGAAAGGACACAATCATGAACTCACAAATCTTGGGACTGCGAGTCGCAGGCACCATCTTCGGACTGATGTGCTTAGCGCAGTTGCTGCGCTTGGTGACACGAGCCGAGGTGCTCGTCGCGGGACACCAGATGCCACTTTGGCCAAGCGCGCTTGCCGTGGTCATTGCAGGCGGGCTGAGCCTGTGGCTGTGGAAGCTCTCCCGCACCGCGACCCGATGAGAGCGTGCAGAGGTCCACGCCGCCTCCACGCGCTGGAGCGAACAGCGCCCCACGATTCGATTGTGGTGCGTTTAGATTCTCGGACGGCACTCGTGCTGCGACGCGGCGCTTACGGGCGCTGTCGCTCAGCTTTGGATGGACGCTGATAAGAATCTGTGTGCATCTGTGTCCATCTGTGGCTAAACTTCGCCTCCCGAATGCCCAAGCGCACGGACATCCATAAAATCCTGATCATCGGCAGCGGACCGATCGTCATCGGCCAGGCGTGCGAGTTCGATTACTCCGGCACGCAGGCCTGCAAGGCGCTGCGCGAAGAAGGCTTCAAGGTGGTGCTGGTCAATTCCAATCCCGCCACGATCATGACCGATCCGGAGTTCGCCGACGCCACCTACATCGAACCGATCACCGTCGAGGCCGTCGCCAAGATCATCGAACGGGAGAAACCCGACGCGCTGTTGCCAACGCTCGGTGGTCAGACGGGCCTCAACACCGCAATGGATCTCTGGCGCGCAGGCATTTTGCAGAAGCACGGGGTGGAGATGATCGGCGCGAAGGCCGAAGCCATCGAGAAGGGCGAAGACCGGCTGAAGTTCAAGGAATGCATGCAGAAGATCGGTCTCGACGTGCCGGTCAGCGGGATTGCCCACACGCTCGACGAAGCGCGCGAGGTAACCCGCAAGATCGGCCGGTTCCCCGTCATCATTCGCCCGGCGTTCACGCTCGGCGGCACGGGTGGTGGTATCGCTTACAACCGCGAGGAATTCGACACGCTGGCGCAGCGCGGACTCGAAACGTCGCCCGTCAGCGAGATTCTCATCGAGGAATCGCTGATCGGCTGGAAGGAATTCGAGACCGAGGTGATGCGCGACAAAAACGACAATTGCGTCATTGTCTGCTCGATCGAAAACCTCGACCCGATGGGCGTCCACACCGGCGACTCGATCACCGTCGCCCCGATCCAGACGTTGACCGACAAGGAATGGCAGCAGATGCGCGACGCCAGTTTCGCCTGCATCCGCGAGATCGGCGTCGAGACCGGCGGTTCCAACATCCAGTTCGCCGTCAACCCCGAGAACGGGCGGATGTGCATCATCGAAATGAACCCGCGCGTCAGCCGCAGCAGCGCGCTCGCGTCGAAGGCCACGGGATTCCCCATCGCCAAGATCGCCGCCAAACTCGCCATCGGCTACACGCTGGACGAAATCCCCAACGACATCACCAAGTCCACGCCAGCCAGCTTCGAGCCGGCGATTGACTATGTCGTTGTCAAGGTCCCGCGGTTCGCCTTCGAGAAATTCCCGCAGGCCGACCCGACGCTGACCACGCAGATGAAAAGCGTTGGCGAAGCCATGGCCATCGGCCGGACGTTCAAGGAGAGCCTGCAAAAAGCGCTGCGCTCGCTCGAAATCGGCACCTACGGTCTCGGCGGCGGACGCTGGGGCGGCGGTCGCGAAATCCATCCGCGTGAAGAGATCGAGCGCAAACTCATCACCCCCTGCGCCGAGCGCATCTTCTACATTCGCCACGCCCTCCGCGCCGGTTTTACGCTGGGAGAAATCCACCGCCTGACCCACATCGACCCTTGGTTCCTCCAGAACATCAAGGAGATCGTCGAGATGGAGGAAGAGTTGGTAAAAGCGGGGAGCCTAGAGGCGCTCGCTTAAACTAGGTCTGCGGAGCGCCTTAGCGGAACCTTTCATTCGGTGCTTGACAGATTCTCTAAGCACACTATAGTATGCTTAGCAACTTAAAGAAAGAGAGGGATTATGAGTGAATTGGTTCAGGTGCCAATTGAAAAGAGAGTGTTTGAACGTCTGCAAAAGTTAGCTACTCCCCTCGTTGATAATCCGAGTTCGGTCATCACGCGACTGATCGATTTGTGGGAGAAGGTGAATCAAGCAAACAAACCGGCCCCTATTCAACTGGGAGCGGCTAGGTACTTCGTTTGTTCGAGAGGAGAACGTTTACCCGTCGGCATACTATTACGTGCCACATACCTTAGGCGGAAGTTTGAGGCTCGCGTCGAGCCCAGCGGAATCGTCTTTGAAGGTAAGAGTTACGATAATCCCTCCTCGGCGGGTATCGAAGCAAAGAAGAGGGACGGGGCGACCGGTAACAAGGCAAGTACCAACGGCTGGACGTTTTGGGAATACTTGGACGAAGTTTCAGGTCATTGGAGGTCTCTGGATGACTTTAGGAAAAACGAAGGTCACGAACAAATCGGGCTTTCTCGGAATTGATCCCGAGTTTCAAGGCGAGACGCAATGGCTATACCACATGAGACCGAGATCAAATGTCAGTTGCTGCGGCTACTGAGCGAAGCGCCGAAAGGCACGATGCACTGCAGCAAGGTTTACGATTTGCTCGCACTGTTGTTCCCGGAGTTGACACCCGAGGAAACAGACCGCAGGTATCAGAACAGCGTCAGCAAGTGGGCTAACGCTGTACAATGGGCGCGGTGGCGTTGTGTATTGGAGGGACTCCTCGAGAGGCCACGAACCAGATGGGACTTCGGTTACTGGAAGGTTACGGAATCAGGACGAAGACTTATTTGTCCCACCGACGTTAGGCAGGAGCGAACTTATGTTTAGCATTGGCGACAAGGTCGTCTGTGTAGACGATTATTTTGATGCAGACACAGCAGCGACTTTTTCCCCGCTTCCGGTTCGAGGCAGAATCTATTGCGTTCGGGGTGTCTGTACAGACGTGGTCAACGGGCTGCCCGGCGTTTGGGTCGTTGGGGTAAAGGGCATCTACTACATCGGCGAGCGTGAACGGCCACTCAAAGCGGAACGCTTTCGAAGAGTATGGACAGCAGAGGCCGCAGGAATTGAGCGTCACGCCGATCTAGCATGCCTCAATCTGTAACCCGGCACGTAATCCTCCGCCGTCCTCGACAGCTAGATGCCCGGCTCGCAGTTGTCCTTCGAAGCAGCCGCCAGCGCGGATGGTGACGGTGCCGGTGGCGTGGAGGTTGGCGCGGAGGGTGCCGAGGATTTCCACGTCGCGGTGTTCGGCGGATTCGATGAAAGCGAGGACGACGTGCGGGCGTTGCGGAAGAAGCTGGGGATCGTTGCCGAGTTTCCGGTTGATGGACACGTGCGCGTGCGCGGCGGAGTTTGAGGCGTACACGGCCTGCGTCCGCAACCCTATTCGCGCTCCGTTTCGCTCTCGCGTTCGCGTTCCAGTTCGGTCAAGTCCATGGTGACGGGCTTCTCCGGCAGCGCTTTCTTCAATACCGGGATTGAGCCCTTCGGCGTGATCGGTTCCCAGCCGCCGACGGACTCCCACCAGTTGGTGAAGTTTGGTTGGACCCGGCGCACCGCCGGTACGCGCTCGATCTCGGCCAGGATCTCGGCGACCTGGTGGCCACTCAAAGCGGGGGTGACCTTCGGCAACCTGCAAAGCGCGCCGGAAAGGTAGCTAACGCCCGACACCGTGCGGATGGAGATTTTGCCCAGATCGATCCAGTGTCGCACCAGCACGCGGCGCACCGCGCAGTTGACATGCAGGTCAAAGAGCCGGTTCATTCTCCCCGACTCCGCTGTCGCCGATGAGCGCCTCGACTTTTTCGTAGAGCAAGCTGATCGAGAATGGCTTGTAGAGGATGTCCGTCATTCCCGCGGCGAATTCGTGCTCCCAAATGTCCGTGAAACCTTCCGACGCCGGGGAAAACGATCGCGAGCATCCGCTCACGAACAGAGCGGGGATCGGCCGCGATGCCTGCATCTCCCGGAGAAGCGCGAACCCGTTCTTGCCGGGCATGTTGAGGTCGAGCAAAACCAGATCGACCTGATTCTCTCTGAGCACCCGCAAGGCCTCTTCACCAGACTCCGCTGTCAACACTTGATAGCCCTTCATAGTCAGGGCATCGCGCAGGATTTCCGGCACCCATTTATCATCGTCGACGGCCAGTATGGTCTTCATATGAGCAAGAATCACACGATTGATGCGCAAAAAGTGGGCCAAGTGAACCGCTGAAAAGCGTTGGTTTCTTGCGGGATTGATGCCTCGGCTGATTCGCGGTGCCGATTGCGAAGGAGTTTGCCGCGATGGGCTTCGAGCTGTGCGCGACCGGCGGCACGGCAAAGGTGTTGCAGGAAAGCGGCATCAAGGTCCAACTGCTGTTCAAGTTGACCGAGGGCCGCCCGAACGTGCTTGACTTGATCAAGAATGGCGAACTCGCTCTGGCGATCAACACGCCCGCAGGCAAGACGCCGCGCGTCGATGAAGTGCGCATCCGCACCGCTGCTGTCGCTCACAGAGTTTCCATCATGACGACGCTGGCCGGCGCGAAGGCGGCTGCGCTGGGGATTGCGGCTCTGAGGGCAAAGGGTCTCAGCGTCCGCACGGTCCAGGAGTATCACGGCGGCGCGGCTACTTGTCCACCAACTCGAAGCCGGCTTCCAATCCGCTGACGGAATTCGGCGCCACCCAAACCTTGAACGGGCCGGGTTCCACGACGTATTTCAGGTTCTCGTCGTAGCAGCCAAGGTCCTGGGCAGCGAGCGTGAATTCCACCGTCCGGGTTTGGCCGGGCCTGAGCGAGATTCGCTGGAAGCCTTTCAATTCCTTGACTGGCCGCGTGGTGCTGGCCACCAGACCGCAGATGTAGAGTTGGACAATCTCGTCACCCTCGCGGAGGCTGACGTTCGTCACATCGGCGCTCACTTTGATGGAACCGTCACGCCTCATTTTGTCGGCACTGAGCTTGAGATTGCGATACTCAAACTGGCTGTAGCTCAGTCCAAAGCCGAATGGGAAGAGCGGCGTGTGAGAAGAATCGAGGTACCGTGACGTGGACTTGTCGGTGTCAGACGGCGGACGACCGGTGTTCTTATGGCCGTAGTAGATCGGCACCTGACCAACGGAGCGCGGGAAGGATGTCGTCAGTTTGCCGCCGGGATTGCAGTCGCCGAACAGCGCGTCGGCAATCGCATTGCCGGCCTCCACACCGAGTTGCCATGTCTCCAGTATGGCGGGCACGTGTTGTGCCGCCCAAGGGATCGCCAGGGGGCGGCCATTCATCAGCACGAGGATGATCGGTTTGCCGGTGGCGTGAACCGCTTTCAACAGGTCTTCTTGCACGCCGGGCAGGCCCAGGAAAACCCGGCTGGCGGCTTCGCCGCTCATCCCGGCGCTTTCTCCCAACACCACGATGGCGACGTCGGATTCTTGAGCGAGTTTGACGGCGTCGGCGAAACCGCTGTCATCGTTGCCTTGGATGTTGCAGCCTTTGGCAAAGCGGATCTTTTCGGGGCCGATTTTTCCTTTCAGGCCCTCCAACACGCTCACCACATCCTCGGCGTGGCCTTGGCCGTGCCAGCAGCCAAGGAGGTCGGAGCGACTGTCCGCCAACGGCCCGATCACTGCCACGGAGTTTCCCGCCTTGCTCAGCGGCAGAAGGTTCTGATCGTTCTTCAGCAGCACGATGGATTTGCGCGCGGCTTCACGGGCCAGTTGCCGGTGCTCATTCGCCAACAAGACCGACTTCTCCCGGTCGGGATCCGCATAGGGATGCTCAAACAAACCGAGCGCGAATTTGATTCGCAGAATCCGCCGCACCGCCTCGTCGAGTGCCGACTGCGGGACTTTCCCCTCGCGCACCAACTGCGGCAGGTTCTGAAGGTAGATGCTCCCTTCCATATCCATATCCACGCCGGCGTGGAGCGCCCGTTCAGCAGCCTGCGCTGGGGTCGCGGCAATTCCGTGAACCATCAGCTCGGCAATCGCCCGCCAATCGCTGACCACGAATCCGCGAAACCCGCATTCGTTCCGCAGAACCTCCGTGAGCGTGAACCGGTTGGCCGAGGCCGGAGTCCCGTTGAGATCGTTGAACGCGCTCATCAGTGTGCCCACCCCGGCATCCACCGCGGCCTTGAACGGAGGCAGATACACCTCGCGCAGCGTTTTCACCGAAATATCGACGGTGTTGTAATCCCGGCCCGATTCCGCTGCGCCGTAGGCGGCGTAGTGCTTGGCGCAAGCGACGACGCTCGTTGGCTCATTCAGCGACACGCCTTGGAATCCCCGCACGCGGGCACGGGCGAAGGCGGCGCCTAAAAACGGGTCCTCCCCGCTGCCTTCCGCGATACGCCCCCAGCGGGAGTCGCGGGCGATGTCCACCATTGGTGCAAACGTCCACCGGATCCCGGCAGCGGCGGCTTCTTTCGCCGCGACTGCTGCCGTCTGCTCCGCCAAGTCAGGATCCCAACTGCACGCTTCCGCCAGCGGAATGGGGAAGATGGTCCGGTAGCCGTGAATGACGTCGTAGGCGAAGATCAGCGGAACGCCGAGCCGCGACTGTTCGACGGCCACCTTCTGGAGTGCGTTGACTTTGTCGGCGCCAACGACGTTCAGGAACGAACCGACCTTGCCTTCCCGGGCCAATTGCTCCTTGGGGCTGGCGTACTGGGTAAGCTGGCCTGCCTTCTCCTCCAAAGTCATCTTCGCCAGCAACGCCGCCACCTTCCGCTCGGTGTCGGTGTCCGTCGCAGCGGGCGACGCAAACACTCGCCCTGACAACAGCAGGGTGGCCAGGGCGAGGTTGCAGAACGCGCGCATGGACGACTTCCTTACTTCATCATCTCCTGAACGGTCGGCATGATGGCGTCGGCCCAGATCTGATAGCCCTTGGCATTCGGATGCAGAAAGTCGGGCATGATGGCTTTCGGCAGCGTGCCGTCCGGCTCCAGAAACTTGTCACCGATGTCCATGTACGTGAGAATCTTGCCGTCGTCGAGCTTGGCGATCATCGAGTTGATGTCTTTGATTCTGGCCCGTTGCGGTGCGTCCGTTTTCTCGGCGCGGGGGAAAATGCCCAGCAACAGGATTTTGGTGGCGGGCGTCTTCTCGTGCAGTTCCTTAATGATGGCCTTGATGCCTTCCACGATCTCCTCGTCCGAATTGCCGCGGAGATTGTTGGTGCCGATCATGAGCACGGCCAGCTTCGGTTTTATGCCATCCAATTCCCCGTTTTGGACGCGCCACAAGACGTGTTGCGTCTGGTCGCCGCTGATGCCGAAGTTGGCGGCCTTGAGCGGCGCAAAATCTTTCTCCCAGATCGCCTTGCCACCACTGCGCCAGCCGTCGGTGATCGAGTCGCCGACGAACAGCAGATCGACGCCGCCTTTCTTGGCAATCTCAACGAAGCCTTCGTGCCGCGCCACCCATTTCGCATCTCGCGGGGCGGGAATGACCGCGGTGTTTGTTTCGGCCGCCCTGGTGCCGATCGCGAACGCCAGGGCCAGGGTTGCGGTGAACAATGCTCGCTTCATGGAATCTCCTTTGGGTTGCGTTGCTGTGGCGGCAAAGATGCCAATCGCCGGGCCAAGGGTCAAGAACTCGTTGCCACGGGTGGCGGCGGCATGAAGGCGAGGTTCGATTTCGAGACGCTACGCCGCGCCTGTGCGTGCGCCGCGTGCAAAGGCGAGGCGAATGTCATAGGCGACAAATCCGAAGCGTTCTGCCGGCAAAGGCTCACCGTGCTCGCGCAGAATACCGGCATCCTGCCGCCCAACTACAATCTGGCGGAAGCGCAGGCCGACCGGCAAGTCTGCCGGTACGACTGCCCCGCGATTCAACTTCGGCCACCGCCTACTTGACGCCCTGTTTGCGTCAGCTACATACTCCCAAATCGGAAAAACAACTCGGCAAACACTCCGCTTGTATACCTCCACGCCATTGACCTCAGGCAACATGAGGTCAAGCAGAACCAGGTCGGGTCTACGCGCATGAAACATCTCCAGCCCCGAAATCCTTCGGGGTAAACCTTTGCAGTCAGCTTCGGCGAAGAATCTTCTCGATTCCCTTGAGTGGAAGACAGTTGACCACATCGGCTTTGGTGAGCCAACCCTTGCGGGCGATGCCGACGCCGATGGCGAGGAACTGCAGGTCGTCAATGTTGTGGGCGTCGGGGTTGATGGCGCATTTGACGCCGAGCTCCTTGGCGTGTTTCCACAAGCGCCAATCCATGTCGAGACGATACGGATGCGCGTTGATCTCGATGATCTTGCCGTGCTTGGCGGCGGCTTCGATGACGGCAGGCATGTTGACAGCGTAGCCTTCGCGTTCGAGGAGAAGCCGGCCCGTAGGGTGCGCCAGCATCGTGACGCGCGGATGCGCTAGCGCTTTGCAGATACGATTGGTCATGGCGTCGGCGGGCATGTTGAAACCGCTGTGCACAGCGGCCACCACGTGGTCGAACAACGCCAACGTCTTGTCGTCGAAGTCGAGTGAGCCGTCGGCCAAGATGTCGCATTCCGTGCCAAAAAAGATGCGGAAGCCTTCCTTGGCGAATTTCGCGTTGAGTTTCTTGATTTCCTCGGCTTGCTGGCGGACGCGCTTTTCATCGAGGCCGTTGGCTTGCCGCTCCGATTTGCTGTGGTCGGCGATGCCGAGATACTCAAGTCCGAGGTCCATCGCTGCCTGCGCTATCGATTCGACTGACTCGATTCCATCACTCCAGGTCGAGTGACAGTGAAACGTACCGCGCAGGTTTGACAACTCGACGAGCTTCGGCAGGTCGCCTTTCTCGGCGGCCTCGATCTCACCCATGTCCTCGCGCAGCTCGGGCGGGACGTAATCGAGTTCGAGCGCCTTGTACAAATCCTCCTCGTCTCTGCATTTGATCGAGCTGCCCAGTTCCTTGGCGCTTTTCTCCTTTTCGGCGGCGGGGGAAAAGCCGTACTCGTTCAACGAAAGATTCCTCAGTCGCAGGGCGCGAGCGCGGAGCGCGATGTTGTGTTCCTTGCTGCCGGTGAAATAGTTCAACGCAAACGGATATTGCGCGTCGCTTACGACGCGGAGATCGGCTTGGATGCCGCCTTTGAGCACGACGCTGGCTTTCGTCTCGCCTTTCGCTGTAACGCTGAGAATGCCGGGCAATCGTGCAAAATCCTCAATGACACCGGGCGCGTCTTTCGGTTTTGTGCTGACGAGGAAATCGACATCGCCGATCGTCTCACGATGACGGCGCAGGCTGCCCGCGATGCTGCAGCGGATCACGCCATCGTGAGCCCGGAGCGCTTCAATGATTGGCTGCGCCGCCGCCAACGCCTTGTGGTAGTGATGGCGGCCACTGAACTGTCGCACCAGCGCGATGCCTTCGAGGATTTTTTGCTGCGATTTTTCACCGAAACCGTCGAGCGCGGCGACCTTGCCCGCGTTGCACGCCGCCTCCAGCTTCTCGACCGTGTCGATCCCCAGCTTCTCGTAAAGCAGTTTGGCGCGCTTCGGGCCGAAGCCAGGAATCTTCAGCATCTCCATCAGCCCCGCAGGCATGGAGGCTTTTAGTTCCTCGTAGAACTGGAGTTTGTTCGTCGTCACCATCTCGGTGATCTTGGCGGCCAAATCCTTGCCGATGCCTTTGATCTCGGTAAGACGGTTTTCCTCGACGAGTTTGCTGAGGTCTTCCTGCAACCCGTCGATCATGCGCGCGGCATTGTAGTAGGCGCGAACGCGGAACGGGTTCTCGCCCTTCAGGTCGAGCAGCGCGCCGATTTCCTCAAAGATCTCCGCGATTTCCTTCTTATCCATTCGGCGCTTTCACTTTCAATGTGGACGACACTTCGCGCACGCCATCGGTCTCCAGCGCCAGCATCACGGCTTTGCCAATGAGCTTGTGCGACGGCACGGTTCCCGCCAGTGTCACGTGGCCAGCCGTTGTGTTCACCGAAATGCTCAGTGCGGACAGGTCGCGGTCGAGAGCGAACTTGGCTTTGATCTTCGCCGTGATCGCCGCATCCGAGCTGACGTCGGCGACGGCTGTGCCGAAATCGCGCATCTGGCGGCGGACGATCTTGCCCGTTTTCGTCAGCTCCTCTTTGATGTCGTCGGTTGTCAAATGCCAGGCAGCGAGTTTCGCCTCGATGGTATCCGCCGCGCGCTGTAGCGCCGCCGCGGTCATGTCCTGCGCGTGTTGCACGGACTGGCTCTTACGCGCCACCATGAAGTACCAACCCGTTGCCGCAGTCAGGGCCGCGCCCACGATGAGCCCGATGAAGAAATCTCTCATGCGCGCCCATCTTATGCCCGCGATGCGCGCGAAGCAAGAGATCGAGACAATGGTCGCACCGCGCCGTGCCGCTGGCGATAATCCCGCCATGGCGGGACGCATGCCGTGTTACATCAGCCAGCACGCCATCGCCTGCCTGACGCGCCAAGCGTTGCAGGCAATCATTGCGGAATTGAAGCGCGACAAGAACGGTGAAATCCATCCGCTTCGTGTCCGATTCGCTCGAAGGCAAGCCCTTCTGCGAATTTGAGGCGCCCGACAAGGAGACGGTTCTCGCCTTTCTCCCGGTCCACAACATGCACCCGCAACGGGTAATGAGAGTGGCGAACGAATGGTAAGGGAAATGGGGCGATGGAGTCGTGGAGTATTGGACTGATGAGGCATCCCCAACACCCCATTACGCCATCACTCCGATGCCCCGTTCTCAGTAGTCCGGATACTCGCAGTTGAGCGGCTTGTCGCGGAAACGCTGGGAGGCGCGATCTGCCAGTTGAACCGAGCGCCGCGTCAGCCCGAAATCTTGGCGAGTTGCTCCTGGCGCATGAGCCAGCACAGCGCGCCGGCCCCCGCGTGCAATTGCTCCAACTCAATACACGCCATTCCAGCTTTGCCCAACGGCACAGCCTCGGCGCTCTTGACACCGATGCATGCGGCGATGTGCTCGGAAAGACTCGGTATGTGGCCGACCAGCAGAACCTCATTCAGGTCGCCATAAGGTTTCAACGCCTTGAGCAGGGCGGCGGTGGGCGTGTCGTTCGTGAGTTCGTCGATCATTTCAATTTCACCGGCAAATCCGAATTCGCGTGCGGCAATCTCGGCGGTCTGCCGCGCCCGCAGAAGCGGACTGGACAAAACCTGCGCGGGCTTCACGCCGAGTTCGGCCAGCGCTGCACCCGCAGTCCGCGCCTCTTGCTCTCCTTCCTTCGTCAGCTTGCGCTCGGCGTCGCTGGGCGCAATATCCGACGCCGATGCGTGGCGGAGGAAATAGAGTTTCATGGTGACATTGTAGCCGCGAATCCTATTCGCGGCTCGTCGTTACCGCGAAAATGTTTCGCGGCTACAAAAACTCCCTCGGATCGGTGATGTGCCCCGTGATGGCACTGGCGGCGACCGTGTAGGGCGACGCGAGGAACACCTGCGACTCGGGGTGGCCCATGCGCCCGGGGAAATTCCGGTTCGTGGCGCTGATGCACTTCATCGGTTTGTTGAGCCGGCCGAACGTGTCGGTCGGTCCGCCGAGGCAGGCGGCGCAACCGGCGTTCTCGGTCATCTGCACGCCCGCTTCTTCAAGCACCTGCCAGACGGTCTTGCCGTTCATCTTTGTCTGCTGCAAGTCGCGCACAATGTCAGGCGTCGCGGGCACGCCGAACGCCTCAATTTTGACCTTGTGGCCTTTGATAACCTCGGCAAACGCCAGAAAATCGCTGGTCTTGCCGCCCGTGCACGAACCGATGTAAGCGCGGTCGAGCGTGACGCTGCCAAGCTCCTTGGCGAGCTTCCGGTTGCCGGGATTCGGGTGACAGGCAACAGTCGGCTCGAGCTTCGAGAGATCGAATTTGTTGTCGTAAACAAACTTCTGTTTGTCGTCCGGGTCACAGAAGATCGGATCGTATTTCGACTTCGTGCCGTTGGCTTTCGTCCGTTCGTCCACGTAGGCGAATGTCTTCTCATCCGGTTCGAAGATGCCGTTCTTGCCGCCGGCTTCGATGGCCATGTTGGCAATGGTCATGCGGTCGTCCATGTTGAGCGCCTTCGCCCCCGGCCCCTGGAACTGCATCGCACGATAGGTCGCGCCGTCGGACCCGATGTCGCCGATGACGTGGAGGATGACATCCTTCGCCATCACGCCCTTCTCCAACTTCCCTTCCAGCCAGAACCGCATCGTCTCGGGAACCTTCAAGAGCAACTTGCCCGTGCCGAACACAAAGCCCGCGTCGGTATTGCCAATGCCGGTGGCGAACTCGCCGAATGCGCCCGCCATACAAGTGTGCGAGTCCGTGCCGAGCAGGATTTCGCCGGGCCGCGTGTGGCCCTTCGCGGGCAGGGCGGTGTGACAAACGCCCGCGTAGTTACTGCCGTGCTGGCGCTTGAGTTGGCCCTTGCTGGCGTTGAACACCCAATGCCCGTTCGGATCATCGATCACGTCGTAGAAGTATTTAATCCCTTGCTCGCGCGCGAAATCGCGGAGGATGTCGACGTTGCGGTTCGACTTGGAGTCGGCCGTGAAAATGTAGTGGTCGGGGATAATGACGATCTTCTCGCGATTCCAGACCTTGGCCTGCGCGCCAAATTCGCGTTTGAACACGCCGATCGTGCCCGGTCCGCACACATCGTGCGTCATCAAGATGTCCACATTCACCCAGACGTTGTCGCCGGGCTGCGCCGATTTCTTGCCCGCCGCGCGGGCCATGATCTTTTCTGTCAGTGTCATAGAGAAACTCCGAGACGATGGACAATACACAAACAACCCGGGGGACGCAACCACAGTAGAACGGGGGCCGCGTGGAACGCGGCAAGTCTCGCCCGTTTGTCCGGTTCAGATGAACGGCCGGGACGGCCGTTCTGCTAATGACGTCGAGCGCACTCGTGGCTACAATGCCAGTATGTCCGAATT
>Ga0187886_1001600_pt1 | contig 20151 bp, 22 predicted proteins | sample June2016WEW_20_1_FD_133001 | JGI IMG/M metagenome (GOLD analysis project Ga0187886, IMG submission 133001) | Peatland microbial communities from SPRUCE experiment site at the Marcell Experimental Forest, Minnesota, USA - June2016WEW_20_150 | ecosystem: Environmental > Terrestrial > Soil >... | reverse complement strand
GTGGCGTGCGCGACCTGGGTGAAATGAGAGCCCTAGATTACCCGGTCTGGTCCCGGGGGATTACTCCCATCACGGGTAAATTCCGCTTCGAAGCTTTAGAAGTGAATGGCCTCGTGGTTTGCGGCGGAGTCTCGGTCCACCCCGGTGACTTGGTCGTGGCCGATGATTCAGGGGTGGTTATCATCCCCCAAAAGTTCCTCAGAGAAATTGTCCGACGGGCCATTGAAATCTCAAAGAAAGAGAAACGGCTGATCGAAGCCATCGAGGGGGGGTCCTCGATGGGAGAGATAAAAAAAATTCTGTCCCCGGGAAAATGGTAGATGAAAGAAAAAGGGGGTAGGGTGTGGGGTGTGGGTTACGCCTCACGATTTAGGCAGGAGGTTTTTAGTGGCCTTAGAACTAATGCGCGGGAATGAGGCCATTGCCGAAGGGGCCATCCGCGCCGGCTGCCGATTTTACGCTGGATATCCTATCACTCCCCAGAATGAGCTCTTCGAGTACATGGCCAAGCGGCTGCCTCAGGTAGGGGGCATCTTTCTGCAGTGCGAAAGTGAGGTCGCCGGCATTAATATGATCTGGGGGGCGGCCTGCACGGGAACGCGCGCCATGACTTCTTCTTCTGGTCCGGGGATCAGCCTGATGTCTGAAGGACTGACAGCGTTGGCCGCGGGTCAGCTTCCTTGCGTGGTGGTGGATGTCACCCGAGCTGGCCCGGGGTTAGGTCGGATCGCGCCGGCCCAATCGGACTACCGACAGGTTACCAAAGGCGGAGGCCACGGAGATTACCGAGCGATTGTTCTTGGGCCAGATTCCACCCAGGAGATGGCCGATTTGGCCATGCTGGCTTTCCATCTGGCCGACCTCCATCGCAACCCGGTGATCATCCTGATGGATGGGATGCTGGGACAGATGATGGAACCCGTAGATTTTGACCTAGTAAAACCTCTGGCCGTTTCCGCTAAGCCCTGGGCGCTACGGGGCAAGGGGGATAGACCGCGGAAGATGATCTATGCCGCTCCTTTTGATGATCCCGGCCTCATCCAGCTGAATCAGGAACTGGACGAGAAATACCGTCAGATCGATGAAAAAGAGCAACGTTGGGAGGAAATCTTCCTTGAAGGAGCCCACCTCGTCGTGGTAGCTTTCGGGAGCGCGGCTCGCGTCGCTCTGGACGCGGTCCAGGCCGCCAGGGCCGAAGGATACCCAGTGGGGATGATCCGACCGATCACCCTCTGGCCCTTTCCCCGGAAGGGATTCCAGAAGATTCGTCATACCGCCAAAGCTTTCCTCGACGTGGAGATGAATGCCGGTCAGATGCAGGAAGACCTAGAGCGCGTGGTCGGGCCAGATTTTCCCATCCATCACCTGGGCCAAGGCGGCGGAAAAATTATCTACCCAGACGAAGTTTATGACGAGATCAAAAGGTTGATGGAATCCCCATTGCCCTCTGGATGAATTATTAGATCCATAGGGCTCATTTCTCCCTCGCCCCATTTCTCTCCCTTTGGGGATAAGAGAAGGGGAAAGAGGGCTCCTATGGGGGGTTTGTTTTCTATGAGGAAAGTTTTTCAGAGACCCGATTCTCTCACCGACTACCCTTATCCTTATTGCCCGGGCTGTGGTCACGGGATTGTACAAAGGTTGGTAGGGGAAGCCATGGACGATTTGGGCATCGTGGGCAAGGCCATCGGCGTCACTTCCGCAGGTTGCTCGGTGAGGAATTGGAAGCAGTTCGCTTGCGACATGACCATGGGCCTGCATGGCCGCGGCCCGGCAGTGGCGACCGGCCTGAAACGGACAGCCCCTGAATGCATTGTGTTCACTTACCAGGGAGATGGAGACTTGGCGGCTATCGGCACAGGGGAGATCGTCCATGCTGCAGCCCGGTGCGAGCGAATTACGGTAATATACATAAACAACGCGGTCTTCGGGGCTACGGGAGGGCAGCAGGCTCCCACCACTCTTCTGGGCCAGAAGACGACCAGCTTTCCCGGGGGCCGGGAACCCCGCACCGGCGGGTATCCGCTGCGGATGGCGGAAATGCTGGCCGGTGTTTCACCGGAGGCTTACATCGGGCGCGTTTCCATCCACGACGTGAAGCATATTAACCAGGCGGCGAAAGCCATCCGGCGGGCCTTCGAAGTACAAATGCATGATGAAGGCTTCGCCCTAGTCGAATGTCTCTCCATGTGCCCCACCCAGTGGAAGGTTACGCCGCTTCAGGCGTTGAAATGGATCGAAGAAAAAATGATCCCCTATTACCCGCTGGGCGAGTTTGCCACGCCCGGAGGGAATTAAAATAATTTTGCCACAGAGATCACCGAGGTCACAGAGGATAATGGGAAAACAGTCAAAAAATACGAGTCAAGAGATTTCTGCTGAATATGGCTAAATATTGTATTTTGCCTCTGTGAGCGCTGTGGCAAATGTTTTTGGGAACGGGGTTCGTTATGCATGAATCCGTAATCATGTCAGGTTTTGGAGGGCAAGGTATTCTGCTCATGGGGCAGCTCCTTTGTTATGCCGGAATGCATGAAGGGCTAAAGGTCACCTGGATGCCCTCATACGGCCCGGAGATGCGTGGCGGAACGGCCAACTGCACCGTGATGCTTTCATCGATACGGATCGGCTCCCCAGTTACTCACTATCCTTCGTCCTTGGTAGCCATGAATAAGGCTTCCCTGCAGAAATTCGAATCCACCATTCAAGCCGGCGGTTTCTTGGTGATCAATTCTTCCCTTGTAGATCGCCATTCCCAGCGCAGGGACCTAACGGTCGTCAGGGTCGCGGCGAACAAGATTGCCGAAGAAGCTGGCACCCTTCAGGTGACCAACATGGCAGCTCTGGGAGCTTATGTGGGGGGGAAAAGAATGGTCTCCCTGGAGTCAGTTATCGTCGCTTTGCGCCGGATGATTCCGGAACACCGCAAAGAACTACTCGCGGTCAACGAAGAAGCGCTGAGAAGAGGGTCCGCGGTTGCCGCAGCACAACTGGTCCCAACGGGAAGAGAATGATCGGGAAGATTGTCATCGATAAGGAACGGTGTAAGGGGTGCCAGCTTTGCCTTTCCACTTGCCCGAAGAAATTGATCATGCTCTCTGAGGACTTCAACGAGATGGGTTCCCATTTTGTCGTCTTCGATGGTTCGGAAGAATGCACGGGTTGCACGATGTGTGGTCGGATCTGCCCGGACATGGCCATTGAAGTATATAGATAAAAGACAAGGGGCAGAAGGCAGAATCAGGAATGACCGCAAGTCACGAGAGCGCAAGGGGCAAGAGGGTATGGGCAGGGCCACTCAGCCCTTCCCCCTGCCGCGCCCACGACTTACGCCTTACGGTTTTTCTTCTGAATTCTGTTCAGCAAATTGTAAGGAGGTTAGGATCATGAATTTCCCGAACTTTTATCGCGTTCGACAATCCTTTGACCGGACAGCGGTCAAAGACATTCCAGGGACGGTTAAGGCTGAGTTGAAAAAGCTCTCCTTGGAAAAACGCATTCAATCAGGCCAGCGGGTGGCCCTCACAGCCGGAAGCCGCGGAGTGGCGAACATCGCCCTCATTCTGCGAGCCACCGTAGAATACCTCAAATCCCTCGGCGCTCAGCCCTTTATCTTTCCGGCCATGGGCAGCCACGGAGGGGCCACCGCAGAAGGTCAGGCTGCGCTATTAGCCCACTATAACGTGACCGAATCTTTCACGGGTGCCCCGGTCCTTTCATCCATGGAGGTCGTGGAGATCTGGAAAACGGAGGACGGAGTTCCGGTCTTCATCGATAAGAATGCTTCCCAGGCCGATTGGATCATCGTTGTCAACCGTATCAAACCGCATACGAAATTCAAAGCTCCCATCGAAAGCGGGCTGATGAAGATGATGGCTATTGGGATGGGGAAACAGAAAGGAGCGGGGTATTACCACAAAGCGGCCATCCAGTTCACCTTTCCCAAAATCATCGTGGATGCCGGGCGGGTGGTCTTGGGAAAAGCGCCCGTCCTATGCGGCCTAGGGATTGTGGAGAATGGCTATGACGAAACAGGCAAGATCGTGGCTTTGAACCCTGAGGAGCTGGAAGAGAAGGAAAAGGAACTTTTGGCGCTGGCCAAACAGATGATGCCCAGGCTCCCCTTTAACGAGATCGACCTTTTAATCGTCGAGGAAATGGGGAAAGACATCAGCGGCACAGGGATTGACCCGAATGTTACGGGGAGGAACCGGGATCTGTTAGGCGTATTCCCGCATCCGACGTATGTGAAAAGACTCTTTGTGCGAGACCTGACGGCCGATTCCAACGGCAATGCCACCGGGATCGGTTTGGCCGATCTGACCACTAAGAGATTGGTGGATAAGATCAACTATCCGGCCACGTATATGAACTGCGTAACCGGCATCAGCTTAGAAAAAGCCGCTGTTCCCATGCATTTTGAAACCGATCAAGAGGCCATAAAGGTAGCCCTGGATTCAATCGGTTTGATCCCTCCGGAAAAGAGCAAGATCGTGCGCATCAAGAATACTTTGCTGGTGGATGAAGTGGAAGTTTCCGAAGGGTACGGGAGGGAATTGAAAAAGAGGTCGGATCTGGAAATTCTAGACGGTCCTAGGCCCTTGTCCTTTGATGGCCAGGGCAATCTTCTCCCGCTGGTCGTTCATGGCGCCCGGAAAGGTGACCTCTAAAATGATCGATATTTTTCTGGGCCCTAAGCGGTATATCCAGCGAGAAGGAATCCTGGCAGAGGTGGAAAATTACTTTCAACCCTTTGGGCGACGTCCCCTGGTCTTGGGCGATGATTTGGTCTTTTCCATCGTTCGGCCAATCGTGGAAGAGCGACTTCGCACAGCCGGTCTCTCTCCAGCCTATGTTCGTTTTGGAGACGAGTGCAGCTTGAGCGAAGTTTCCCGGTTGGCGGAAATTTCCCGGGAAAAAAATTCGGATTTCATCGTGGGCACAGGGGGAGGCAAGGCCATCGACACCTCCCGAATTGTCGCCGAACGGTTGCAGTTACCGTTGATCACCGTACCCACCAGCGCAGCAACTTGTTCGGCCGCCTCCTCCGTGTCAGTCATTTATGAAAAGGGGATACGCCAGGCGACGGTCAATGGGAAAAGTGCGGAACTGGTCCTGGTTGACACCACAATCCTCTCGCGGGAGCCCATTCGCCTGTTAGCCGCCGGCATAGGGGATGCCGTGGCGAAATGGTATGAAGGAAAGCCGGGCTATGCCCAGGCAAGAGAGAACGACTCGGCGACCCAGGCAGCCATGACCCTTTCCACCCAGGTCAAGGAAGCCATCTTCCGGATGGGGTTGAAGGCCAGCCAAGATGTGCAGTCCAAGAGAAATTCCTTGGAGGTGGAAAAAATCATAGAAAATAATATTCTCTTGACGGCCATCATCGGGGGTCTGGGTGGTTCAAAGTTTCGGATTGCGGTGGCCCATGCCTTGCTATATGGATTGACGGTTCTTCCCCAGGTCCAGCAAAACCTCCATGGCGAGATGGTGTCTTTCGGCGTAGTGGTGCAATTGTGCCTGGAAAAAAATGAAAAAGAATTACAGGCAATTTTGCCTTTTTTTTCCCAACTAGGTTTGCCTCTAACCTTAAAGGAGCTGGGGATGGATAACGTCGAAGACCCCCTTTTCTGGGCAGGGTTGAAGCGTACCTGCGCTCCGGGAAGTTCTGTCCATAACATGCCATTCCGGGTGGACGAAAAAAAGCTCTATCAGGCGATGCTGGAAGCAGATGAACGGGCAAAGGCGTTGAGGGGCTGATCTCGCGCCTTTGGAAATCAACGACTGAAAAGAGGTAAATCCACTCGCGACTCATGAATCATCCATCATCGCTTTCTTAGGAAGGAGGGATTGATCATGGAGGAAAAGATTGAAGAGAGAGAGAAGGGATTGAGCCGCCGGGGGTTCTTAAAGGCAGCCGGGGTGATGGGAGCCGTCGCTGTTGCCCAGAAAGCCATGGGGCAGATGCCGACCCTGGTCGCCGAAAATCCATTAACGGGGGCATTCGACATGCACATCCATGCGGCTCCAGATGTAGTCTCTCGCTCCATACATGATTTTGAGCTGGCTCAAAAAGCCAAAGAGATGGGAATGCGGGGGGTGGTGACCAAGAATCACGAGTTTATCACCAATGACCGTGCCTATCTGGTCAGGCAGGTTGTGCCTGGCATTGAGGTCTTCGGCGGGATCGCGATGAATGATTCGGTCGGCGGCATTAATCCGGTGGCTGTGAAGAGCATGATCAAGTTTACCGGGGGCTGTGGAAAGATCGTCTGGTTGCCCACCACCGACTCGGCGCATCATAAGTCCTTCTTCGCGAAAAAACCCGATGCTGGAGGAATCCGGGTTATCGATGCCGCAGGCCAGGCCATCCCAGAACTGCGGCAGGTGCTGAAATTGGTGGCCCAGGCCGGTATCATTTTTGCCACCGGGCATGTTTCCCCAAAGGAAGCGTTAGCTGCGGCGAAGGCAGCTACCGAAGAAGGGGTCCGAAAGATCCTGATCACTCATGCCATGCAATCCCCGGGGGAGATGACCGTGGATGATTTGAAGCGTTGCGTGGAGACGGGGGCGATCATCGAACACGCCTATCTTTCTTATTTAATGGGGCCACAGGCGGCGCTGGGATGGATGAGGGGTTGGAAACACGTTTCCATGGAAGCCTTCGCCAACGCGATCAAAGCGGTAGGAGCGGAGAACTGCATCGTTTCCACCGATCTTGGCCAGTATTTGAACCCCACTCCGGCTGATGGGATGAAGGAGTTCATCCTGGAGTTGAAAAAAAGAGGGATCACCGATGAACAGATCCATTGGATGGCCAGGAAGAATCCGGCCAGGCTTTTAGGCCTTGAGGCGATGTAAATTTAATGGATGGGGCGGAGGAAAGATTCTTCGGCCCATCTTACCCTTTATTCTGGCTTATTCAGAGAATCGGTACGTCCTTCTGAATTCGGGCATTAGAAAAGAGATATAAAGCTGAGCATGAAACGTTATGAGATTCTTATCGTCGGCTTCGGAGGGCAGGGGGTGGTGACCGTCGGCAAAATCGTTGGGATCGCTGCTGTCCTCTATGATAAGAAGAATGCTGTGCAAACCCAATCCTACGGGCCAGAGTCGCGGGGAGGGGCCTGCAAGGCGGAGATCGTTCTTTCCGATGGGGAAATCCACTACCCGAAAGTGCGCTCGGCGGATGTCTTGGTGGCCTTATCGCAAACCGCCCAGGATGTTTACCTAAAGGACCTCAAACCCGGAGGCCTTCTGATCATCGACCCGCTGACGGTCGCAAAGGAAGTTCCGCGCTCAGACATTCGGGTCGTTAAGGTCCCCGCAACCGAGATCGCCCTGAAGGTCGGGAATAAGAAATTCCAGAACATGGTGGCCCTTGGGTCCCTCTGTCATCTGACCGGGGTTGTCTCCCAGAATGCCCTGGAGCAGGCAATGGCAGAGGCCATTCCCCCGAAGACTCTCGCCCAAAACATTGAAGCTTTTCGGAAAGGGATCGAGTATGTCCGTGAATGACCATGCGGCCTTTGAGCCCTTGCTCACTGAAGAGGAAGCCAAGAAGGTCGTGCGGGGAGCGCTCCCCCCCGGGGATTATTATCTATTCGGAAGTGATGCCTGCATAGAAGGAGCGATTTTCGCCGGCTGCCGTTATTATGCCGGCTATCCGATTACCCCCGCCTCAGAGGTGATGGAGAAAGCGGCCGAGCGCCTGCCTCAGGTGGGGGGGCGCTTCATCCAGATGGAGGACGAAATCGCCTCAGCCTGCTCCCTCATCGGAGCATCCTGGGCTGGGGCCAAGCCTATGACAGCTACTTCCGGGCCGGGCTTTTCGTTGATGATGGAGGCCGTTTCTTACGCCATCATGTCCGAAACCCCTTTGGTCATCGTCAACGTCCAGCGGCCCGGACCGGGTCAAGGATATATTACCTCTTCTCAAGAAGACGTCATGCAGGCCAAATGGGGTCACCACGGCGGCGGAAGCCTGATCGCCCTGGCACCTTCCTCTGTACAAGAGATGTTTGATTTTACCATCGAGGCTTTCAACTACGCCGAGAAATGGCGCGTCCCGGTTATCCTTTTAGCAGACGAAACCGTCGCCCATATGCGAGAAAGGTTAACGGTCCGGTCGAAGAAGAAAGTGGAGGTCATCAACCGGGTAAAACCCCAGGATTTGGGAATTCCTTATGAAAAATATCTCCCCTATGCAGGGTATGCAGGGGATGTGCCCCCCATGCCGGCCTGGGGCGATGGCTACCGGGTCAATGTGGTCGGCTTGGTGCACCACCCGGATGGAAATATCACCCAGTATAGCCCGGAGATGCACTTGGCCTGCGTGCAGCGAATTTTCCGGAAAATTGAGGAACACGTGGATGAGATCGCCCAGGTGGAAGGATCATTCTTGGCGCAATGTAAAAATCTGGTGGTGGCCTACGGGACTACAGCCCGTTCGGCTTTTGAGGCCGTCGAGGAACTTAGGGCTAAAGGCAGGAAAGATCTGGGGTTCCTTCGCCTGAAGACCCTCTGGCCCTTTGCTGAGAATAAGATCCGGTCCATGGTCGGGCCGTTGGAAAATGTTTTTTTCCCGGAGATGAACCTGGGATTCATGCTCCATCCCTTGAAAGAAGCTCTCCGGGACCGGGTGCAGAAATTTATCCCCATTCCTTGCCTGGGGCAGTTGCCCGCTCCCGATCAGATCATCGAGAAAATTGAAGAGGTTCTGGAAAAAAAATAACGATTCACCGCAGAGAACGCTGAGGGCGCAGAGGGAAATCACTTTCTAAACCTGCATATCTAATGCTTCGAAATGCTGGAATCAGGAAATAGAAAATTCTAATTTCAAAATTTTCATTCCGTGTTTGGATCATTTGAGTCTTGGGTCTAGGTTCTAAAATTTAGGTTTCATCCCAGCGTTCTCGGTGATCTTGGCAATAAAGAAAACAAAAATGAAACATCCGATGTTGCCATACTTGAAAGAGACCGGTATGTACGGAGACCGGTTCCCAACCATATTTTGCCCGGGCTGTGGGATCGGCCAGGTACTGAACTATACCTTGAATGCAGTAGATCACGTCGTGCAGAAAGATGACGTATCTCCCGAGCGCTTTTTCTTCGCGTCTGGGGTAGGATGTTCGGCCCGTCTCACTTCGCATTATCTGAGGTTTGATTCCATCTGGTCGCTGCACGGCAGAGCTCCGGCCGTGGCTACGGGTGCACTTCTGGCCAGGCCGGAGTTGAAAGCCATCGTCTTCACCGGGGATGGAGATGTGGCGGCAATCGGCGGCAACCACTTTATTCATGTCTGCCGTCGTAACCTGGACATGACTTTAATTTGCATGAACAACGGTCTTTATGGGATGACCGGAGGGCAATCGGCCCCGACGACTTCTCGGGGAATCCGCTCGACCACTTCCCCTTACGGAAACGTGGAGAATGCCTTTGACCTTTGCGAAATGGCCATAACCGCTGGGGCGAGCTACGTGGCCCGCTGGACCACCGCGCATCCCCAGCAGTGTATTCAGGCTATTGAAAAGGGTATCCGCAAGAAGGGGACGGCGTTCATCGAGATCATGACGCAATGTCCCACCCACATGAAGCAGGAACCCGCAAAGATGATGAAAAAATTCCGCTCTCAAGCCGTGCGTTTGCCGCCAGAAAAAGAAAGAGGTCCACTTGATAAGGATCAATTTTGGGTGGGGGAATTTGTGGATAAAGACCAACCGGAGTGGCTGGAGACCTACCAGAAGATCATCGACCGTTTTCAGGATAAAACGCAAAGCGCATAGAGCAGAGCGCTAAGCGTAAGGAAATTTTCGCTATGCGCCATGCGCTTTGCGCTATGCCGACGAACTGCGAGAAAGCGATGCGAAAATTATATGTAGAAGAGAAATACTGCAAGGGTTGTGGAATCTGCGTAGAGTTCTGCCCGGCAAAAGTCCTGAAAACCTCAGAGAAGATGAACGCCCGAGGATATTTCCCCCCGGAGAGCAAAGATATGGAGAAGTGCAAAAAGTGCGGCCTCTGCTCCCTCCTTTGCCCGGACTTCGCCATTGCCGTTTCGGATTGATTGGATATCTTATGCTCACCGTTAGCGCGCCGGGCCCTTCACCTGATCAAAGGCTGCCCGCAGGGTTTCCGCTAATTTTTCAACCGGACCCGTTCCCCAGTAGTGCAGGAAGAAAATGCGTGGCTCCTCATCGAGCATATGATTGTGAACCGCAACAATATCAATGCCGCCACCCCGCAATACATGGATGACAGGGTTGACTTCTTTTGTGGTCATGGCCACATCCCCAGCCACATGAGCGTGCTCATTCGTCCCCACAAATGCTGCCCAGGTGTTAAGCCCCATACTGGAGGTCATCTCGATCCCATCCATTTTCACTCCTGGACGACCCACCGTAATTTTGAAAATGCCGCCACCTGCCTGTCCGGGATGGCCGATGATCTGCTCGATGCGACGGGTGTCCAAAGCCAAAGCGGGTGGGGATGTGCCCGCAGCCGCAGGAAGAGGTTGGGGAGTGTTGGTCTTGGTCAAGGCGTTGCGCATCCCCCGAGCCAACGCCGTCATCGGCCCAAGTCCGTAAATGTGCATGTATAGGATGCGGGGGTCTTCACCGATAAAATGGTTATGCAGGGCGGTTACGTTGATTCTGGATTCTGCTAGAGCGGAAATAACCGGATTGATCTCTTCCTCCAGTAAAACGAGATCGCCCATAACCATTGCTTCAGCACCCATCTCTTTCCAGGCAATCCACGAACCGAAACCTAACGCGGTTGGCATCGGTTCACCATAGATCTTTATCTTGATATCGCTGCGGGGGAAGCGCACAACAAACACTCCCTCCTGCAGCTGTCCCGGCGCGCCCAAAATTTTTTCCACCTCGGAAAAATCTCCTGCAAAGACGGGTTTGGAGTAGGTCATCTCAGGGATCAGAAGGATGAAAAGAGTTAAGAAAATCCTCGCGCGTATCACGGGTCTTAATTTTTTCATGGTCCAGTTCTCCCTTCTAATTTTCATATTTTTACTCTCTTTGGGGTTCAGGCAGATGCTTTCTCCTCTGGCGGTCTGAGCGCGCGAAAACTGCGGTACAAGAGGAGGTCGTACAGGATCTTTAGGCCGCCAGACAAAAAGAAGGGTACGCTCAGCAAGGCTGCGTGAGCAAGCAATGGACCTGTGAGAACGGGCGACAGGGAGGCCCCAGCTGTGCGCGCAATGCCCGTTATGCCAGCCGCGGCCGAACGTTCATCAGGGTCCACCAGAGCCATGGTGTAGGATTGGCGAGTAGGCACATCCATCTGGGAAATACTGAACCGCAGCAGCAGGACAGTGATGGCCAGCGTCAGGTTGGGCATGAGGGGGACCGAGATCAGGAGGAGGTTCGAAGGAATGTGGGTAAATACCATCGTTTTAATCAAACCGATCCGTGATGCGACCCAGGCGGCCGCCAGGGCTGAGAGGCCGGCGAGAATGTTGGCCCCGAAGAAAATGCCGCCCAGCAACGCTGGCTGAACCTGGAAACGTACGTGAAACCAGTAGGCGACGATGCTTTGCAGAACGAAGCCGCCCGCGAATGCATCCAGGGAGAAGAGCATCGATAGCTTGAACACAACGGCCCTTGACCGATGGAGGCCGAAACGACTTTTCGCCGTCGGGAAGGAAGCGGGGCGATCCGGTTTTTGAGGAACTTCTACTGCGGGCGAGAGTCGAGTGAAAAACAGCCCGAGCATCATCCCCATGGCGGCATAGCCGATTACAATCGCCCGGTAGCTTCCAAGTGAGGTCACGCCCCAACCTTGCATGGCTTGGGCCAGCCCCCCGCCACATAAAGAACCCAAGGCTGTCGCAAAAGAACCGATTAAGTTATACCAGGCAAAAATTTGCGTGCGCCTCTCGTCTGGGGCAATTTGCGATAACGCCGCCTGTTCGATGGACAAGAAAGGCCCGACCTCATAACCGCTGGGACTGATTACACCGATCGTTGCGGCAATCAGCAGGAGAATGAAATTACGCGTTAACGCGAACAATCCCCCGGCAAACACCATCAGGACTGCGCCGACGATGAGCATCCGCCTCCGGCCCATGCGGTCGGCTGTGGTCGTAATCCACAGGGAAATGGCTGTATCGCCAATCAAGGTAAGGGTGAGGAGCAGGCCAATCTCTGATTCACTCAGGCCCACTTGGGCCAGATAGAGCATGAGCACAACGGACAAAAAGCCATACGCAAAGAGGCGCGCGGTGCGGGTGGTGAAGAGCAAATGACCATCGGGGCTCAGCGTTCGCAAGTCCTGGAATAAGGATTTGAAAAGCATATCGATTTGCTGGAAGGAGATAAGGCCCTAATTACTCATCCAGCCCCCGTCCACCATAATCGTCTGGCCGGTCACGTATGAAGAAGCATCCGAGGCCAAGAAAACAGCTGCCCCCCCGATCTCTTCCGGGTTTCCCCACCGACCCAGGGGAATGCGGCCGATAATTCCTGCGTTGCGCTCTTTATTTTTCTGCACGGCTTCCGTCAAATCCGTAGTGAACCACCCCGGCCCGATGGCGTTCACCCGGATACCGTACTTGGCCCAGTCATTGGCCATAGATTTGGTAACCTGGTTGATCCCGCCCTTACTGGCGGCGTAGGCCGGCACATTCTTTCCACCGATAAAGGCAATAAGGGAGGAGGTGTTCACGATCGATCCGGGCCGCTTGGCCGCGATCATCGTCTTGGCCACGGCCTGGGCCAGGAAAAATGGCCCTTTGAGGTTCGTCTGAAAGACCTCGTCCCAATCTGCCTCGCTATAATCCTCACAGGGAGCCCGGCGAATGTTCCCAGCGTTGTTGAACAGGAAGTCAACCCTCCCGAACTCCTGGATTGCTTTATCTACGATCTTGGAGATGTCTTCCATCTTAGACAGGTCTGCCGGAAATGGGATGACCGGCCCGCCAAAATGGCTCAGTTCTTTAGCCGTCTTTTCCAGAATATCTTTTCTCCTGCCCACGATTAAGATTTCCGCCCCGGCCTGGATGACAGCGGTGGCCATGCCTTTGCCCAATCCCGTCCCGCCTCCGGTGACGATCCCACTTTTTCCTTTCAGGCTGAATTTTTCCAGTATCATAATCCCTCCTTTTAAAATAATCTAAATCGACCCTCGAATTCTGGCTGGACTGTGACCTGGGTGAAGACGCGGTCCTGCTCTTCCCGGATGGCCGCCATCATCCAGAGAAAAGTGGTCTCCGTTCCGGGCGCTGCCACATTATAATGGTACCCCTTCTGGATCGCAACTGCATCCCCTTCACGAACTATGGCTACAATCTCAGCATTCTGAAAGTCCCAGTAGTTCAAATGAACGGCAAAGTTCGGCGCGGGCATATCCACGTAGAGGTAAATTTCCTCCTTGACCTGCGAATGATCGTGCGGTGGCCAGCTGGTCCAATTTCCTTCCTTGCTCATGGTGACTCCAGCTAGGAGCCGAGCGGCCTTCACGTTCGCCTCCCCGATCAGGGTGTGAATGGTGCGGGCATAGGGTTCAACCCCGGCCTTGTTGACCAGCCTCGAGTCCTTCAACACCCGGGCGAAAGGCACAAATTGAACGCCGTATTTCTTGGAGGCTGGAGCAGCACACTCGGCTAAGTCGAAGAATCCCCTGGGATGGATCCGACAACTGCCTTGAATGGGCAGGTAAAGGGCGTCATATTTTTTCATATCGAAGCGCTGACCGCCGACCTCAATTTCGCCCTCACCCTCTAGGCAAATGAGTCCAACCTCATCACTTCCCGTCTCCATAGAAATCGGGTTTTCCCCTTCCCGGAGAACAATGCGCCCGTATTTCAGGAACTGAAGCCCAGAGTTGGATGAATCGATTAACCGCTTTCTTCCACTGACCTGGTGGGTTTTGCGAAACAACCATGAATGGTTCATCTTGGCACCTCCTGCTCGGTCTTTTTTCTTAGGATTTCAGAAAATTGCCATAATAAATTCCTGTCGAGAAGACACCGGGTCGGTCATTTCTTACCTATTTTTGCTATCATATTCTCCGTCTGGAAACAAGAAGTCTTTGCTTAACGTCAAGCACCCTAATCCATTTTGCGAAAAAATGAGATATTTTTACTGTTCTTCAGGCACCAGCGAAAAGTCGCTTCGTTCATCTGACGGATCAAGACGGCTTCTTTCGATTCATGGCTCAGGTGGGTCTCGTACAGAAAAAATAGCTGGAAAGAGGGCCACTATGTTTTATATAATTACCCATCAAAAACTCACCCCTCCCAGTAAAGAATTCTGAAAAAGGAGCAAACCGTGGAGTTAGCAGGAAGCCGGACCGAAAAAAACCTCGAAGTCGCATTTGCCGGAGAATCCCAGGCCTGCAACGCTTATATGTACTATGCGGAAGCGGCCAAGAAGGCGGGGCACCACCCTATTGCGGATATATTTTTAGAGATCGCTCAAAATGAAGGGGAACATGCCAAGACGCATTTTGAGTCGCTCGGAAGAATCAAAGACACAAGAACAAACCTGGAGCTTGTAGCCCGGAGTGAAAAATATGAGGGCACCACGATGTATCCGGAATTTGCCCAGACGGCAAGAGAAGAGGGCTTGCCGGAGATCGCCGATTGTTTCGAGCGCATAAGTAAAGTTGAGGCAAAACACGAAGAAATATGTCTTAACCTTTTGAAAATTTTTGATGAAAATATAAATCCGAAAGAGAGAACTATTGGACATTCTTCGGTTACCATAGCGCAACTGATGTTACCGCACCAGGCCAACCCTGCCGGGTACGTACACGGTGGAGAAATTATGAAAATGATGGATAATGCTGCCGGAGTTGTCGCGGCACGCCATGCTCATACCAATGTCGTAACTGCTAAGGTGGATGACATCAATTTCCTTAAACCAGTGCGGGTGGGGGACTTGGTTCTGGTACATGCTTGTCTCACCTTCGTCGGCCATTCCTCCATGGAAATTTTCATCGAGGTGGAAACCGAAAATCTTGCTAAGGAAGAAAAGCAAAAGGCGCTGACCGCCAATTTTATTTATGTGGCTCTCGATTACAGTGGCAAACCCACCCCAGTTCCCCCGCTTCTGATCACGACAGAAGAAGGAGAAAGACTCTTCGAGGAAGGGCGAAAAAGGTATGAAGCACGGAAGAAACCATCTCTGCCTTAGTAAGGGGGGCACGCTACTTTTTCACCTCAAGAGCCCTACAGAAAAGGCCAGAAAAATTGCCCTAGATCGGGTAAGGCTTATGATTCGAAATCAAGTCAAGGCGACAGGATTAAAGAATCTGAGGCTGGGGAACACGGCTATTTTTGCTTGCCTGGAAGAGGATAATCCGTTCCTCTTGGAAAAGGTTGGTGGGGGTTCTTTTTGAAAGGAAAAAGATGCTGGGAATATCTACTTCATGGAAGTCGGAAATTACCGATAGTGGCCGCGGGGTCATCGAGGCCATTTTAGACCTGGGCGCAGAGATCATCGAGTTAGAATATCGGATCACGCCCGCCATGCTGAAAGAAATTCTGCCTTTGCTGAAAGAGCGGCAGGTTTCTGTGATCAGCCTGCATAATTTCTTTCCCTTGCCCGAAGGCCTTTCCAAAGAGGAAGCCAGTGGCGATATTTTCTCGCTTTCCTCCCCGGAGAAAGAAGAGAGGGAATTAGGGGTGAAATACACCCGGCGCACGATCGAGTGGGCTCAAGAGTTAAGAGCTCGAGCTGTGGTCCTACACCTGGGAAAAATTCTCTTCGATAACCCGATGATGACCCTAAAAAAGCTTTACGATGAAAAAAGAATTCAATCCGCTGAGGGGAAAGCATTCATCGCCCAGCAGAAAAAGCTGCGGGCCGCCAGAAGCCAGGCTCATCTAGATTCCGCTCTGGGGTCTCTGGAGAAACTGGCTAAGGAGGCGGAAAAGCGGGCTGTTTTATTGGGGCTGGAGAACCGATACAATATTCAGGATTTTCCAAACTTTGACGAGTTTCAGATCCTCTTCAAGGAATTCAGCGGAAGTTCGGTGCGTTACTGGCACGACATCGGTCATGCCACGGCGCAGCAAAATCTGGGATTAACGAATCAAGAGGAGCTTTTAGAAAATTTCGGCGGCCTGCTGGTTGGCTTCCACCTTCATGGATGCAAAGGGTATGAGGATCATCAGGCTCCGGGAAGCGGGGAGGAGGATTATACTCTCGTAAAAAAGTTTCTCAAGCCTGATACCCTTTGTGTTGTAGAAACCCACCACCGGGCCTCGCGTGAGGAGATGCTGCGTGGGTTAGAATTTTTGCGAGAGAGGGGAATTTCTTGATTCGGGAAAAGCTCCCAAGGGAGTTGCTGGATAGCGATTCGATTCTAAAAAGCAACTCCAGAGAAAGCCTCGAGTTCCGCATCCAACATTCCCGGTGGAGAAATATTCTCTTGATCTGCTATTCATATGAATGGTAGGCTATTTGCGGCCAGCAGCCATGGAACCCCAGTCGCTCACCCGATGGCCCGTCGGCTTCTCCCTTTCCTGCTTTATGGCCATTCAGCTTTCCCAGAGGATGATTCATGATCCGATTTTTTCTGAAGAGATTTATTTTAAAAAATAAGGAATTAATATTCAGGGAAGCTCAACAGTTCCAGGGTTTTTTGCATCTCCTATTCAAACAGAGAAATACGGATTTGAAATGGACGAAAGAGGAAAAAGAACAGATCAAAAATCACCTGAAGCACATCTCTTTATATGTACCCATTTTACTCATCTTTATTCTTCCCGGCGGTTCTTTGATGTTGCCCATTCTGGCGGAGATCCTGGACCGAAGGAGAACACGCCGAATATCCCGCATGCAATAAATGGGTCTTTTTGAAAAATGGACTTCTGCCACATCCCATCATTGCCCATTTGCACATCTGAGATGGTTCGATAGGGGGAAACCGATTTAATGATTGAGAAGAGGGGTTTTAAAAAAGTGGTAAGGTTCCTTTTTCTTCAATACAATAGCCAGGCTTTTCCAAAATTAAAGTAAAAATCTCATGGAGGAGGACAAGAGATGAAATTATCGGGCGTTCTCCTGAGGGGTTTTTATTTCTTTAGTTTTTTCTTCTTTCTAATCTCCGCTCCAGCAGCGAAAGCTGAATTTACCCACACGGTTAAGCCCGGAGAATCCTTATATAGCATCGCCAAGAAGTATAATCTTTCAGTGGAGCGGCTGCGGGAGGCCAATGAACTCACCAACGACAAGATACGCGCCGGGGAAAACTTAGGCATTCCAAAACAGCCATCCCGGGCTGAAGGGGTTTCAAAGGGGGGGCAAAGGGTACCCCAGGGGACCTTTGAAAGTGAAAATGAAGATTCAGAAATCCCCGAGACTCACACCGTCAAAAAAGGGGAAACTTTGGCCGGCATCGCCCGCCGTTACCATCTAGGGGTTAAGGATCTGCAGGAGATCAACCGGCTGAAGGGAAAAAATCTAAGAGTAGGACAAATCCTGCAACTTCAGCGGGTGGAGGAAAGTCAGGATGAACTCGAGGCTGGCATAAAGGAAATAGACAGGGAGAAGTTAGAGGGAAGAACCGAGGTTGCTAAGGTATATGTCAACGGAATTAGATTGTTCGTCGACGAGAAGGATCGGGAACTTTTGGCCAGAGTGGCCAAAGCCTTTTTAGGGTTGAAGTACGGCCGCGGTGGAACGAGCGTCAACGGAATGGATTGCTCGGCCTATGTGCGAAAGATCTTCAGCATCTTTGGCATCGATCTTCCCCGGACAGCTCGGGAACAATTTCGGGTGGGTTTCGAAGTGGCTCGCGAAGACCTGCAGACGGGGGACCTGGTCTTCTTCAAGCGAAGCAAAGCCCCTCGTCCCACCCATGTGGGAATCTACATCGGCTACGGTCAGTTCATCCACACCTCCCTACGAAAAAGGCAGGTGCAAATTGATCATCTGGAGTCCCGTTATTTTTCGGCTCGGTTCATGGGAGGGAAACGGATTGAAGAAGGGAAGAAACCGTCGGAATTCGATGGATCGAATCGCAACTCCGTTTCTCTGGCGCAGGAATAGTCCTATCCCAGAGCCATTCTCCATCCTCTGCTCTCCGGAAAGCCCGAAAAAATGGCAGCCGGGTAAATCAGGAGAGACGTTTTCCTTTTTGATTGCCCCCTTTGGATCTGAACTCTTTTTTGGAATCTTTCTTTTGAAAAAGTTGTCGGTTGACCGGATAACCCTTTTATGCTAAAGGAAAATCATTGTTGATTTTCTTAGACCAGTGAATTTTATCAGGAGGGAACCATGCCCAAGCGGATCATTCAAAATCTGGAAGAATTAAAGAAGATGGTCGGACAGGAAGTCGGGGTTAGCGATTGGCATGCGGTAACCCAGGAAGCGATCAACCTGTTCGCCGATGCCACGCTTGATCACCAATGGATTCACGTGGACCCGGCGCGGGCGAAGCGAGAATCTCCTTTCGGCGGACCGATCGCCCACGGGTATTACACGCTAAGCTTGGCCCCCTACCTATTAGCAAATATTATGGATGTCAAGGAGAAAAAAATGGGGGTGAACTATGGACTGAACAAGCTGCGGTTTACAGCTCCGGTTCCCATTCCTTCCAAGGTGAGAGTGCGAGCCATCCTGGCAGCAATTGAAGATATCAAAGGGGGTGTGCAAGCGATCTTCAATTTGAATTTCGAGGTGGAGGGCAAGGAGAAGCCAGCCTGCGTGGCCGAAGCCATCTTCCGCTACTACGCCTAAAGAGAAGATCCGAAAATCCCCCGCTTTTCGTAGAAAGGGCGATTCTTTCCTTTCCTAGACGGATCCGGATGACATCTTAGGAGACGCTCCTTGCAGCCGATTTCCCAGGTCGAGGATCCAAAAAAAATCGAATGAGAGATAAATCCATGCCTATTAGAGAAGTGACATTCATTCCGAACGGAACTATTCTGGATACCAAGGCTGTCTCCCTCATGGGTGGCGACCTAAACGAGAAGATTTCTGGTCCCATCGATTCGGTCTTCATCCTGCCAGCCAAAAGAATGGATATTTTCACAGGTGGTTTTTTTTACATCCGAGCGTTCCGCACTTTTAACGGGGATCGATGTGGGGAATCCATAAAGGCTCCCATATTTTTGTTTTGCTGATTCGTGATCAGAGCCTAAGAGTGGAACGCCCCAATCATAAAAAGCAAATATTCCCGAGAGAGAAACCCTAAATGCAAGATTCAGGACTCTCCCATAGTCAAAGATAGATGAACAGGAGGAAGAAATTGAATGAAAAATTGGGAAGATTTGCTCGCTGAACTGGCGGAAAAGGAAAGAAAAGCTCAGCTGGGCGGAGGAATTGAGAAACAGAAAGAACAAAAAGCAAAGGGGAAATTGCTTTGCCGCGAACGCATCGATGCCTTAGTCGATTCAGGATCATTCGTAGAAATTAACATGCTGGCTGAAACCCAGACCTTTGAATTCGATATGCAGAAGAAAAAGAGTCTTGGAGATGGGGTGGTGACCGGTTTGGGCACCATGGCCGGCCGAAGAGTTTTGGTTTTTGCCCAGGATGTGACCGTTTTTGGTAGTTCAGCAGGGCGGACTCATGGAGAAAAAATCAATTATTTACTCAGAATCGCTCGCAAGGTGGGTGTCCCCGTGATTGGGCTATATGAATCTGCGGGGGGCAGGCTTCAAGATGGCATGCAAAACGAATCAGGCTATGGGCGGATGTTTTATGAAAATACCCTCTGCTCCGGGGTGGTTCCCCAGATTGCTGCTATCATGGGCCCCTGCACGGGGGGCGGGGTGTATTCCCCGGCCCTGATGGATTTTATCCTCCAAGTCGAAAAAACAGCCCAGATGTTCATTACTGGACCTGGTGTAATTAAAGAAGTTACCGGAGAGGAAGTAACCTTTGAAGATTTGGGGGGAACTGGCGTTCACTCCCGGGAATCAGGCGTGGTCCATCTGGTGGCCAAAGACGATACCCACTGCTTGGGCTTGATCCGGAAACTGTTGTCCTATCTCCCCCAAAGCAATAAGGAAAGCCCGCCCGTGATCCAAAGCGGAGATGATCCATTCCGCTCCAACGATATCCTCACGAAGATTGTGCCCGCAGAGCCGCGAAAAATCTATGATGTACGTTCGGTCATTCAGGAAATTTTGGACCGCCGGGAATTTTTTGAAATTCAGGCTCTCTTCGCCCAAAGCATCGT
>Ga0187886_1001597_pt1 | contig 20176 bp, 15 predicted proteins | sample June2016WEW_20_1_FD_133001 | JGI IMG/M metagenome (GOLD analysis project Ga0187886, IMG submission 133001) | Peatland microbial communities from SPRUCE experiment site at the Marcell Experimental Forest, Minnesota, USA - June2016WEW_20_150 | ecosystem: Environmental > Terrestrial > Soil >... | reverse complement strand
CCGAGCGACTCGACGCGCTCCCGGGCTTCGTCGACTTCTACAATCGGACCCGCCCGCACACCGCGCTAGGTGGACTCTCACCGATCGACGTTGTCAACAACGTCCGTGGAGACCACAGCTAGCGGCGCGCTGACCGCCGGCGGATGGCCGGGGCGAGCAGGGTTACGAGCCCAAGGGCCAGGAGGAGGCCCGATCCGGCGAGGACGAGCAGCATCCAATCGATGCCGGACTGCGAAGTCGCGGCGGCCCGCTGCTCATTGGGAGGCGTGCTGGAGATCGACATGTCCGCGGCGCCACCTCCGGCAAGGGCGGAAGCATTGGGGGTCGCGCCCTTCTCGGGCGCACCGGACGAGAGCGGCCCGAAGTCTTGCGCTGACGGGATGGCCGGAGAGGACTCCGTCCCGACGCCGCTCTGGGTGCTGCCCGGTGCGAAGCTGCCTGACGTGTCCGGCTGGGCAGGACCGGCCGTGGCCGCCGGCGAGGGGATGGCGGAGCTCGCCGAGAAGTTCTGGGCCGCTGAGGCGGCAGGGGCCTGCGCGGCGATCCTCTCGCCGGGCATCCCGGTGTCAAGCGATGCCGATGTCGCGACCGTTCCGAACATCGAGAGGGCGCCCGTCAACACCAGGCCCGAAAAGCCAATGGCAACCAGAGCGCCTCCGAACGACCGCCTCCGGCCGACCCCCAGGAGTCGCGCCCAGCCTCGCCGGCGCGGACGCAGTCGCGCGGCGTCCTCTCCGGTCAGGGCGAAGTCGCGGGGCCGGGCCGGGACCGGCAGCGCGGTTGTGGCTTTCGCGATCGCCCCGAGATCGGCGTAGAGGGCGGCGCACTCATTGCAGCCGTCCACCAGCTCCAGGGCGCGGGCCCGTTCGCGATCGTCCACGTCACTCCCATACAAACGGGCGATCAGCAGCTCGTCGTGTCCGGCGTGTGCGGCAGCGGCGGTCTTCGGCATCTCGCTCCTCAGACGATCTCAGCCACGGAACAGTTCCCGATTCGGGGCCAGGGCGTGGCGGAGCGCGAGACGGCCGCGGTGGATGCGCGACTTCACCGTCCCGATCGAAACCCGCATGATCCCGGCGATCTCCGCGTAGTCATAGCCGTCCACGTCGAACAGGACGATACAGTTGCGTTGCTCGAACGGCAGAGCATCCAGCGCTCGCGCCAAGGCCTTCGAACGCTCGACGACGAGGGCCCGACTTTCCGGCTCGGCCTCAGGTCCGGCCGGCGGCTGCCAGCTGTCGTCCTCGAACTCCGGGTAGGGCTGAACCGGCCGGCGGCGGCGCGCCCGCTGCATGTCCATGGCCGCGTTGACGGCGATCCTGCCGAGCCAGCTTCGGACGCTGCCGCCCCGGAACGACTCCAGATTCCGGTAGGCGCTGAAGAAGGCCTCTTGGACCGCGTCCGCGGCCTGGTCCGGGTCCGGGACGAGGCGGTAGACCAGGGCGAAGAGGTGGTCCTGATGACGGGCCACGAGCTGGTTGAAGGCGTCCAGCCGGCCACGCAGGGCCTCGTCGACCAGGGCCGCGTCGATGCCCTGGCCTTGCGTCTCCGCGCCGCGATCGCGTGCTGCGCTCAGATCGGTCACGACTCGCCCGTCAGCCCCTCTCTGGTCCAGAACGCCACCTCCCGCAGCCGGGAGGATGGGCCGTGGCGGCGCGAGGATAGCATGGGGTTCGCGACGGCTGGTCCGCGCTTGTTGCGGGCCCCCACCCGGGGCCGCGCCGGTGCCACCGCCCGGTCGGCTGGGGCCCACAGGCTGTACCATGCCCGCCGGACCGTGCCGACGTGGCGGAACTGGCATACGCGCTCGACTCAAAATCGAGTGACCGTAAGGTCATGCGGGTTCAACTCCCGCCGTCGGCACCAATCCTTCTCCCCGACTCGACAGCGCCCGATTCGTGCTCAGGTCGGGCCTGGAAGCCGTCTCATTTGACCGGTTCGCGCCGCAATCCGGCGGAGATGGGAACACCCATGGGAACACCCGGCGGGCGACACCCGGGTGCTCGCTGGACTCAGTGAGGCTTGCTGCACAGGCAGAAACGCAGTGGCCACGCCAGTGGAAGGGCGCGCCGGCACGGGATCTGCTGGATATGGTCGGGGCGAGAGGATTTGAACCCGCCATTCCCATCACTCGGATAGTGGTGCCGAGCTGGATCGCGGAGGCTCTCGACGCGGTGGCCTGAGCGCATGTCTTGCCGCGCTCCGTCGGGGCGCATTCTGAGCCCGGGGTGCAACACTGTGCCGGACTCAGACGTTAGACCCAATGCGAGGGAAGGCATTGTGGAAGCTGCGACGCGGCTCACGCCCGCTGATGCTCGGGACCTAGAGGCAGCCTTTAGCATCCACATGCCCTGGCTCCGGCGGCGGATCGCGCTCATAGTCGGCGATCCGGAGGAAGCTTCCGACCTCGCCCAGGAGGCTTTCGCCCGCGCCGTTGAGAAGTGGCCACTGGGTTCGCGCGACGACATCGCCCGCTGGCTCGCGGCCGTCGGGATAAGGCTGGCCATCGACGAGATGCGAAGACGCCGAAGGTGGGGCTTCCTGCAGCTCCACGAGACCGATGCTGCCTGGGCCCTGCAGACGGACCCGGACCTCTGGCGGGCTATCTCGCAACTGGAGCCCGCGACGCGGGCTGCATTGCTGCTGACGGTGCTGGACGGATACACACAGGAGGAGGTCGCGACCGCACTTGGCGTCGCGCGAGGCACGGTGGCGAGCTGGCTGTCACGAGCGCGCGCCCGGCTCCGGCCGGTGATCGGGAGCACAGACGATGGACGATAGGTTCGACGAACGACTGCGCGACAGGCTGAGCGGACTGGATGCGGCAGTCCCGCCCGAGGCGCCGGTGGTCCGCCGCAAACTCGCGACACCAGTTCGCCCGCGGGTGGTCCGCGCCGCCGGCACACGATCTTTGGGCCTGACCGCGGCTCTCGCGCTGGCCCTGGTCGCGCTGATCTCGGCGGGCTTGGCCGCCCGATATTTCGTCGCGACGGAACCGACCGGGTCGCCTACCGCGGCTGCCACGGCCAGCACCGAGGCGACCGCTAGTGTGCCTGCGACGCCCACGAGCGAACCGACGGTGATAATGGGATCCGAGGGCTTCCCGGTCTCGATCGATGGGCAGCGAGTCTACCGACTCGACGACCGAGCGGCGTGGCAGAACCTGAGCGCCAGTTTCATCGTGGCCGCCGGGGCTCCGTACGGGCCGCCGTCCTGCCCGAGATTTGAGGAAGCTACTCCTGGCCCGACCGCGGAGGCGGATCTCCTGGGTCGGTGCCCAGACGTAATCCTCTTCAACACCTCCGGATACGCCAGTGGCTCGGGCTGGAGCGGGATGGGAACCGCGCCCAAGGGTCTGTCTTTGGACGCGGTCACCGGGTGGGGCGGGCACATCATCGTGGTGCGAGCCCATACCCACGATCCCGAAGCGGCCCAGTGCAGCGCGGCCGAGCGAGCCGGATGCGAAGCCGCGCTGGTGGTCGAGGCGATCGTCTGGCCCTCAGTGCCGGATGAGGTCGACGGCGAGCACGTTTACCGCGGCAGCGATGAATGGAGCGGAAACCTCGCCAGGCTCGGTAGAACCTTCCTGTTTGGCGGTCTGGTCCGCGTCCAGGCGACGGGCCAGCAATTCAGCGAGTGCTCGGCCTCCATGGCGGCCAGCCAGTTGCTCGCGTACTGCAGTCAAAACTCGACGGCCATCGACAGTGCCGACATCGCGCCCAACAGCGACATCCAGGCCATGGCTGACCAGGTGGTCGTGGTGCGCGCTCACGTCAACGATCCGCTGGCGGCGGATTGCCCGGCAGCAGTGCGAACCGCGTGCGAGCAATCCGTCGTCGTCGAGTCGGTAGTGTGGTCCTCGAAACCGTACTCGACGGCTCGCTCGGTGCCACTGCCAACGCCTTCCGGGACGCCATAGATGCGGAAAGGGGGTTGTCTCCGCAACCGAGGCCGGGCGGGGATGGTCGCAGCGAGAGGAGTGGGAGCTGCGCTTTCCAACTGACCTACGAGATCGTGGCGCCCGGTTCAGTGGCAGCCGAAGTAGCTTAGTCCGTTGGGCTCCCCAGGGCTTTGACCCTGCCGCTACGGGGCGCAGTCGCCGGGCGTGCCAGATGAGGATTGCGGCGGGCCACCACCTGTTGGCACAAAGTCGCCTGCCCAGACTATGAGGCGGCCACAAGAGAGATCGACCTCTTCTAAGCGGCCGGTGTGCCCGATATACCCGCCGGCATCGGTCGTGGTCGAAACCTGACCCGCGTCGACGTGCCTAGACGTCAGCACTCGGCCGGATGGCGAGCGTACCTCCACGTCCCAAGGAAGGGGAGGGAGCGCAGCGTCGTCTATCGCAGGAACCTGGCCGCCGGGCGGATAGTCCGCGACGCGCTGGCCGTTCACGACGAGTGTCACGTCGAGGGTCGTGCCGTTGGAGATTCCAAGGTGCACGCGCGGCGACGGCGACGGCGACGGCGACGGCGACGGCGACAGGGTCGTTTCCCCGCTGCACGCGCTCAGCATCATGGCAACCAGCACACCCAGGACCAATCGCATCGATCGAGCCCTCATGACCAATCTCCTGCGCAGTCTACGGCTGACGGGGCGTGAGGACACAACCAGGCCCATGGTCCAGCGCCCGGACAGGCCCGAGACTGGAACCCAAGAACGGCTAGCGGCGTCTGCCAGAGGCGCTACTTCGTCTGGGTCTACGGTAGCTGCTTGAGGGCGTAGAGAAACTCGTAACAAGCGGCATCCGGGGTTAGGCAACCAAGGTTCGGGTCCAGCCTGCGCACGCACTCGACTGCGCCGACATGATCATCAGCCCCGCCCTCTCGGTAAGTTCCTACTAGCGGATCGCGGCGATAAGAGGCGAACCCGCCCGATGACCCCGTGCATCGGGCCATACTCGCCGGTCGCAGCGATCTAGCGAAGTCCGTCGAGAACGCTTCCATCCGACCGACCATGTCGGTGGGTTCGCGATCTCGGCCGTCGTCCGAGCTCAGGACTGCCGTTTCCACACAGGCTGACGGTTGTCGCTACACCGCGGACCGGGGAATTTGGCACGCCATATGGTACGCAGAAAGCCTTGACTCTCCCGATTGGTCGGCCTAGCGTCTTCGGTGGCGACCGGCCCAGGTCCGGGTAAGGCGTACCAGGGCAAGACAGACCGCTCGCCCCCACTTTTCGGAGCCGCCTACGCGAGCTCTTCACGGCGATAGCTGTGAGCAAAGCGTCGGCTGATTCTGGCTGTTCGAAATCAGATAGGAGGCCATGACATGGCACTTAGCAGGCACATTCCAATCACCAACGAGCTGGTGTTCCCGGCAGGGGCATACGCGGTTGGAGGCGTCGAACAGGTCGTCGACTTTGAGGCGTCTACCCGCGAGCAACGGGTCCAGGCGCATGATCGAGACTCGGGCCTCCCGACCTGGGCAGTCTCGGTGTTCGACGCCGATCCCGATGCGCGGGCGAAGGTCGTGCGGGTCAAGATTTCGTCCCGCACTCCGCCGACGCTGCCGCAGGCGCCGGCAGGTTCGCCGTTCCCGGCGGTGTCGTTCGAGGGTCTGACGGCGACGCCATACGTGGATACCTCAGGGTCCCGACCGCGCCTGGCCTGGTCGTTCCGCGCTACGGCGGTTCGAGGCGCGTCGCCCAAGGCGCAGGTCCCCCAGTCTCTCCATCGCCCCGAGTCGGGCGGGTAGGAGCGGGTCGGTGGTTCCTCCTGCGTCCCCATCGCTGGTCGAGCCGGCGTCCCTGACGGTCCTCTCGCGCCGATATGGCGCCGGTGCACCGGCCGTCGTCGAGTTGATCCGCCGTACCGGCGGCTGCACCTCGCCGATCCGCCTGCAAGGCGAGTCCGTTGCTGTCTCGGCAGGCACCGGAGCAGTCCTCGCTCGCCAGTCGACGCGGTCACAAGCCCCCGGCTTTCTCCTGGTTGCCTGTGGCAATCGCCGCGAGTCGCGGTGCCCTCCCTGCTCAGAGCGTTATCGCCGGGACGCCTACTTCCTCGTCGCCGCCGGACTTGCGGGTGACGAGGCCCGAGGCGTGTCAGCATCGGTCGGCTCGCATCCGCTCGTGTTCGCGACGTTCACCGCACCGTCGTTTGGCGCGGTCCATCGCCGCGTCGTCGACGGAAGTGGAGTGCGCCCGTGCCGGCCAGGTGGTCAGCCGGAGTCATGCGAGCACGGCCTGTCCCTCCGTTGCCTCGAGCGTCATGCCCAGGGCGATCCCCGGATCGGCGCGGCGCTGTGCCCCGACTGCTACAACTACGAGGCCGCGGCTCTGTGGAACGCGAACCTTGGAGCCCTGTGGCGCCGGACGATCACGTACCTGCCGCGCGAGCTCGCGGCCTTGGGCGGACTTAGCGTCGCAGTGCTGCGCAGCCAGGTCCGCGTCGCCTACGCGAAGGTCGCGGAATTCCAGGCCCGGGGTGCCGTGCACGTCCATGCGGTCATCCGGCTCGACGGACCAAACGGTCCCGACACCGCGCCGGCGGGCGGAGCGACGGCGCAGCGTCTAGCGGAGGCCGTCGCCCGCACCGCGGCGCGAGTATCGATCACGGTGGCAGGACCCAACGGCCGCGAGCTGATCGTCCGCTGGGGCGAGCAGGTCGACGTCCGGCCCATCGCGCGCAACGCGAGCCGTGGCGATGCCGATGGGACCGCAGTCGCAGGCTACCTCGCAAAGTACGCAACCAAGGACGCAGGCGCTGGCGGAGGACTCGATCGACGGATCCGCGTCAAGGGGGTGATCGAGCGAGCCGAGCTCTCCGACCATGCCCGAGCCTTGATGCGGTCGGCCTGGACCCTCAGTCCACGCTGGGCCCATACCCTCGGCTTTCGGGGCCACTTCCTGACAAAGGCCCGTCGCTACTCGGTGACCTTCGCCGCGTTGCGAGGCGTCCGGGCGCAGTTTCGAGCCCAGGCCGATCCCTGGCTCACCCAGATCCGCGCCAAGGCCATAGGCGACCAGGTCGTCATCCGACGGAGCTTCCACTACGCCGGATCAAGGCTGAGCCCGGCTGAGCGGGCCGTGGCCGCGAGCTTTGGAGCGAGCGTAACCTGGCGAGTCAGCAGCGGGGGCAAGGATCGATGGCATCCCGACCGACCTTCGCCGTGACCTTGCCGCAGAAGGCAGCACCGGTCGCCGCTAGCGTGCCCGCCGTGCGTCTGACTCACGTCACCTGCAAGCCGGCCGCTGGCGACAAGGCGGTCCCGAAATGACCGAGCAACGACTGTTGTCCGTTGCCCAGGTCGCCCTGGAGCTCGGCATTCCGGCCGCCCATGCTCGCGTCCTCATGCGTCGCCACCCTGAAGGGTGCACGCGAATCAGCAAGCGCGTCGTGTACGCGCGCCGCGACCGCCTGGCCGATCTACTGGAGGAAGGCTACGATGAAGGACATGCCGAACCCAAACGGCAAGCACAGCAAGCAAACCCGCCACCGCGGCCAGGGCTCCGTCGTGGAGTGGACGGACAAGTACCGCGTGCGACGCTGGCGCTGGCAGGGCAGCTACGTCGACGAGACCGGCACGCGGCGACGACCCCGGACGGCGGGGTATCCGACGAAGAGAGAGGCGGAAAAGGCCGGCACGAAGCTACTGCGCGACCTCGTCGAGCTGCAGGAGTCGGGCGTCTCGTTGCGCTCGATCGATACGACCGTGGCTGACGCTGTCGACTCCTGGCTCGAGGGTTGCAAGGACCGTGTCCGCCCGCTGTCGCTTGAGGCGTACGAACTGGACGCGAAGCTGCGAATCCGCCCATCCGTCGGCGCTATCCGGCTGCACGAACTAACGGTTGAGGACGTCCGTGCCGCCGTCCGATCCTGGGGTGGGCCGGGCGGTCACACGCTGACTCGGTTATCGTCGGCCCTTCGCTATGCCCATGCCCAAGGTCTGGTGGCGCGCAACGTCGCCGCCCTCGTCGACGCGCCTGCCGCGGCCGAGAAGCGGGAGGTCCCGACAATGGGCCCCGACGAACTCCGCGCGATCTTCGACGCGACCGCAGGGACCCGGCTCTACCCGATCGTCGTGCTGGCGGGCGCTTGCGGCCTCCGCCGCGGGGAGATCCTGGGCCTTCGGGCTGGCGACGTCGATCTCGAGGGAGCGGTCCTGACGGTCCGCGGCCAGTACGGCCGCGTGCCAGGCCAGGGTGCGCGGATACGGGACACGAAGACCGCGAGCAGTGTCCGGACCGTCGCCATGCCGGCGCTCGCCGTCGAGGCCGTCCGCGAGTACCTCGCCTGGCGCGAAACGCAGCCCGCACCGATCGACGGCCGACTCTTTGCCTGGCATCCAAACACGCTCGATCGCCACTTCCGCGACGCGATGCTGGCAGCGGGCCTCGCCGACATCCGGCTGCACGATCTCCGGCACGGGTTCGCGACCGTCCTGGCAGCGCAGGGCGTTCATCAGCGCGTAGCGATGGCGGCCTTGGGCCATGCTGCCGAGGCGATGACACACCACTACACCGGCGTCCTGGACGCCAGCCTGCGCGATGCGGCGGACCGCGTCGAGCGTGCGTTGAGGCGGACGTCGTAGGGGGCTTGGCGCACATTTCCGGACACGATGGGAACACCCATGGGAACACACTGCCCTTGCCGGCGGCGCTTTTGAGCACGATCAGGCCCTCTCGGTGCCGACTCCCGCCGTCGGCACCACCAGCCCGCGGTCGCGCCCATCGGCAGACGGCGCGCGAACCCTGATCCCCGGAGCCGGCTGCTAGCAGTGGAGAAGGCTGCCGCCACCGCCTCCGCCGCCGCCGCTGGGAGCGGCGCCCGGAACGGTATCGAGGGAGTGAGCCACGAGGTCCTTGGCCTTGGCCCAAGTGGTCTGGTTGATGTACGTCACGCCCGGGTTCCCGAGCGTCGTCGGATCGAGGTTGATGCTCTTGACGTTCCCGCCGACGATGTTCTGCGCCAGACCCGCCCATTGCGAGATATCCGTCGTCGGCAAATCGGTCTTGAACATGCTCATGTCGTTGATCAGCGAGGTAACCCGGGGCAGCAGGGCACAAGGGTTGGTGATCGAGCTGCGGAGGGACTTCAGGACGAGCTGCTGGCGCAAGCTCCGATCGTAGTCCGTGGTGTAGATGCGAGTTCGCGCGTAGGCAAGCGCCCATTGCCCGGACATGTGCTGCTCGCCGGGCAGGATGACGAAGGCGATGTCCGTTCCGCCCGCGGTCGTCCCTCCGCTCCAGGTGATCGTCTGCTTGCCGCCGCTCTTGGCCGCATCTGCCTTCATTCGATCGATGACGTCGGCCGTGTCCGGCGGAACCTGATAACCGTCGTGAGGGGGGCTCACCGAGCAGACCCTGTGCTTCGACTCCCATGTTCCGGCGGGCCCGCATGGCATGTCGTAGACCCTGGTCGGAACGTTGATGTCGATCCCGCCCAGGTCGTCGATCAGCGTGACCAGTCCCGAGATGTTGATCATCACGAAGCCGTCAATGACGAGCCCGGTCAGCACCGAAACCGCCTCCATCGTGGCCTCGACGGCCCGCGGGATGGCCTCGGGATCGTTGGCCTGGCCGGCCGTCGGGGACTGGTGGAACGGGAAGTTGTTGATCGCGCTGACCCCCGTGACAACCCCCCACCCGGCTTCGCCGGCGAGCCAGTTGAGCATGTAGGGCCACGTGTTGGCCGGGCAGCCGTTGACGCTCTTGGCGTAGTGCTCTGCTATCGCCTGGGGCAGGGGGACGCACATCGTGTTCCGCGGCACGCTGATCATCGCCGCCTTACCCGACTTGATGTCGACGTGGAGAACGATCATCGTGTCCGGCCTCAGACCCTGGGCGCGGCTTCCGGGCTCGAAGTCGACTCCCAGCAACAGGACGTTGAACTCCCCGTCCGCGGCCCATTTCTTCGATTTGTCCGTCGTGTCGAACGTCGGGAGCTGGCTGTAGTCGATGGTTCCAACCGGACCCACCGAGGGGCTGGGCGAGCTGCTACCCGAGGCGATTCCCCCCGATCCGCTTGGATCGACGACCTCCTGGTTGGGGTCGCTCGTGTCGAGGCCCACGGTCTGGCCCGGCGCGAATGTCGGTATCCCACACCCCAAGTCCCGGACGCATTGGACGCCGCCCTGCCACTGCAGGTCGAGGCTGGCGACGCCGCCGTGGACCAGTACGGTGCCCGAGACGATTACCGCGACGCCCAGGGTGGCTCCCCACTTCCTGGTGGAGGGAGTCTGGCGGCGCCGTCTGGGCTGGCCTTCCGGCCCCCTGCCGGCCAGCAGATACGAGTCGGCGACGGCCCACAGGTGGTAGATGAGGGCGACCAGGTCTAGCAGCAGCAGGCTGGTCAGCCAGGCTTGATTGAAGGCGGAGTCGAGAAGCGAGCTCCGGTAGAACAGCAGGATGAAGCCCAGGGCGCCCAGGACCGTCAGCGCCGGGATCGCGACGATCGCCCCGCGGCTGGGCCTGCCGGCCGCGGCCTGGCCGAGCCCGGGGAACAGGGCCGACAGCAAGGCCGCTCCGAGGGGCGTTCGAAATGGGGACGGGAACTTCATGCTCTTGGTCTCTCCCTTGCCGCCCTTGCGGCGCGTCCGACGCGTCGCGGCGCGCCCGACCGTGCCCATTCTGCATGATCTAGGCCGAAACGGCCCTCCCAGAGACGCCCGAGGCGTGTCGAGACGTTACGGCCAGCCCCAAAGAGCCCTTGACGGCGGCGGGGTCGAGCGGGTTCCGGCAAGGGCTCATTCCGGCTCCGATCCGGACCAGAGCTCCAGGCGTACCAGGCCATCCCCCAGTCGCCGGCTTACTTCCGCCAGCAGCTCCGTGTCGTAGGCAACGCCGCCCCGGACCTCCATGGGGAGAGTGGCGCCGGACGTCCCCGGCAAATGGAATACGACGCGCGTGGCCCCGGGCCGCTCCTTCAGCATGGCCCTCAGCTCCTCCATGGCCATCACGATGCGGCCCGTGTCGGCGCCGCGCGTGAAGCGCACGTGCAGGATGCCGGAGGCCGGTGCCTCCAGGGGGACCGTCGGCGCGGCGGAAGCACGGGCCGCGACGGCTCGGGCCTCGTCGGGGAGTGGCGGCTCCTCGCGACCCGGGGCGAGGAGCTCCAGGTCGTCCGGAGCCGGCACGGACGAGAGGGGCTCGTCGGGCAGGGGGGGGGGGGGGGCGGGCGGTTCCGGCGGAATCGTCGCGGCCGGAGTCGTCGCCGCCGTCACTCCCCCACCCCGCAGCGGCGAGACGCGAACCGCGGGCGCAGGCCAGGCCACGGATGCGGGCGGAGCCTGGGCCGGAGCGGCGGTCGCGGCCGCCGGCAGCGGCGGCCTGGGGTATCCGTTGCCGTTGCCACTGCCGTAACCACTGCCGTTGCCACTGCCGAGGCGCCGGCCCGGGCCGCCTCTCCGCTCCCCGGCCGCCACTTCCTCTGATATCGCCTCGGGACCGCGGGCGGCTGCCTCCTCCCAGACCCACACGGCGTCGGCGAGGAGCGACGCCTCCTCGCCACGGTGATCCACGCGGCCAGCCACGAGCAGAGTCGCTCCCTCGGCGAAGGTCCCACCTGCAGTGGCATACATCCGCGGAAAGACCACCACCTCCACCGTCCCCTGCAGGTCTTCCATCGTGGCGACGGCCATCGTCTCCTTGTTCCGCGTGACCACCGTCCGCAGCCCCGTCACGATGCCGCCCATGACCACCCTCTGGCCGTCCAGCGATTCGTCCTTGAGATCGGCCGAGTAGGCCGTCACGTACCGCGCGATCTGATCGGCGATCGCGCCCAACGGATGCTCGGACAGGTACAGCCCGAGCAGCTCCTTCTCCCAGCGGAGCCGTTCTCGCGAGAGAGCCTCTGGGACCTGCGGCAGCGGCTTCTCGAGTGCCTCCGGGGAGGAGCCAAGGTCGAACAGCGCCGTCTGTCCGGTCGTCCGGTCGCGCTGGGCCGCCCCTCCGGCGGCAAGGGCGTCGTCCAGGGCTGCGAGCAGCTGGGCGGCGTGCCCGAACCGGCTCATCGCCCCGACCTTGATGAGCGACTCCAGGACCCGCTTGTTGGCCAGTCGAAGGTCGACCCGGGAGCAGAAGTCCGCGAGAGACCGGAACTCGCCCCCCTCCTGCCGGGCCGCGATGATCGATTCGATGGCCCCTTCCCCGACGTTCTTGACGGCCAGCAAGCCGAACCTGATGGCGTCGTCCTCGACGGTGAACTCGACGAACGAGCGGTGGATGTCCGGCGGCCTGACCTCTATCCCCAGGCGCCGGCATTCGGCCACGGCAGCGGCGACCTTCTCCTCGTTGTCGCGGAAGGCCGTCAGCACGCTGGTCATGTAGTCGACCGTGTAGTTCGCCTTCAGATAGGCGGTCTGGTAGGCGATCAGGCCATAGCAGGTGGCGTGGGCCTTGTTGAAGCCGTAGCGCTCGAACGGCTGGAAGGCGGCGAAGACGGCGTCGATGACCTGTGGCCGAACGCCCCGCTCGGCAGCCTGGCGCACGAACTTCTCGCGCATCTCGCGCATCAGCGTGGCCTTCTTCTTGCGGATTGCGTAGCCGAGCATGTCGGCCTCGGGGCCCGTGAACCCGGCCAGGGCCGTAGAGGCGGCCATGATGTCTTCCTGGTAGACGAAGACGCCGTAGGTTCGCTCGAGGTAGGGCTCCAGGAGCGGGTGGAGGTAGGTGACCTTCTCCTCGCCGTGCTTGCGCCGGATGTAGGCCGGAATGTTGTCCATGGGTCCGGGCCGGTAAAGCGCCACCATGGCCGCCAGATCGAAGACGGTGGAAGGGCGAAGCTCGCGGATGTAGCGCCGCATCCCCGCGGACTCGAGCTGGAAGATTCCAGTCGTCTCGCCCGACGCCAGCAGCTCGAAGGTCTTCGGGTCGTCGAGCGGGATCCGCTCCAGGTCGATCTCCACGCCCCGGTGCTCCCGGATCAGGTCGACCGCCTGGCGCAGGATGGTCAGGTTCGAGAGCCCCAGGAAGTCGAACTTGAGCAATCCCAGGGCCTCGACGCCGTGCATCTCGTACTGGGTCATGACCCCGTCCGAGTTGGTGGCCCGCTGCAGCGGCATCAGCTCCGTCAGCGGCTCGCGTGAGATCACGACGCCGGCCGCATGTGTGGAAGCGTTTCTGGCCACGCCCTCCAGCTGCTTGGCGAACTCGATCGCGCGGTGGACCGGCGGTTCGTTCTCGTACATCTCCTTGAGAGCCGGGCTGGTCTGAATCGCCTCTTCGAGCCTGATGCCGAGCTGGTTGGGGACCGCCTTGGCGATGCGATCGCCCTCACCGTAGGTCATGCCCACGACCCGGGCTACGTCTCTGATCGCCGCTCGGGCGAGCATCGTGCCGAACGTGATGATCTGGGCCACGTGGTCGGCGCCGTACTTGCGGCTGACGTAGTTGATGACCTCCTCGCGCCGGCCGTCCTCGAAGTCCACGTCGATATCGGGCATCGTCACCCGGTCGGGGTTGAGGAACCGCTCGAACGGGAGCTGGTAGTAGATCGGGTCCACGGGCGTGATGCCGAGGGTGTAGGTGACGATGCTGCCGGGCGCCGAGCCGCGGACGGTGATGGCGATGCGCTGGTCTCGGGCGAAGCGGGTGAAGTCGGCCACGATGAGGAAGTAGCCGGCGTAGCCCATACGGCAGATGACGTCGAGCTCGTAGTCGAGGCGGGCCTGAAGCTCAGGCGTGACGGTGCCGTAACGGCGCTCCAGGCCGGCCTGGCAGTCCTTGCGCAGCCATGACTCGATTGTCTCGCCTTCGGGCACCGGGAAGCTCGGGATCCGGAGTTGGCCGAACGGAAGCTTCATCTCGACCATTTCGGCGATGGCGCGGGTGCGGCGGACGGCGTCGGCGTTATCGGGGAAGAGGGCCGCCATCTCGGCCGCCGACTTCAGGTAGAACTCGTTCGATTCGAAGCGCAGCCGCCCCGGCGTGTCTAGGTTGCTGCCGGTCCCTACGCACAGCAGCACGTCGTGGGCCTCGGACTGCTCGCGCCGGACGTAGTGCAGGTCGTTGCTGACGATCAGATCGAGACCGACCTCCCGCCCCAGTGCGATCAGTTTGGGGTTGAGTGCCCGCTGTTCGGGAAGGCCGTGATCCTGCAGCTCCAGGAAGAAGCGGTCCGCGCCGAAGATGTCGCGGTACTCGCCCGCCAGGCGGCGGGCCGACTCCCAGTCGTCCACCTCGAGGGCTTTGGGAATCTCGCCGCCCAAGCAGGCGGACATTCCGATCAGGCCTTTCGAGTGCCTCGCCAGATGCTCGCGGTCGATGCGGGGCTTGTAGTAGTAGCCGTCCAGATGCGCGTCGGTGACCAGGCGACACAGGTTCTGGTAGCCGTCCCAGTTCTCCGCCAGCAGGACGAGGTGGAAGGGCTGGCTGTCGGCCTTGCCCTCCTTGTCCCGCATGCTGCGCCGGGCGACGTACGTCTCCACGCCGACGATCGGCTTGATGCCCCTCGCCGTCGTCGCCTGGACGAACGCCACCGCCCCGTACAGCGCCCCGTGGTCGGTGATGGCCATGGCGTCGAACCCGAGCTTGGAGCCCTGCTCGGCAAGCTCGTTGATGCGCCCGAGCCCGTCCAACAGGCTGAACTCGGAGTGGAGATGCAGGTGGACGAAGTCGTTCGGGGCAACGGTCACGGGATCTAATGGTAGCCCGTCGGCGGCCGACGGCGGGGGCTCCCAGCCCGGGAAGCTCGGCTCGCTATGCGGCCAGCAGTCCAGGCTCGGTCATAGTCACGACCGGCACGCCGATGGCCGACCCGAAGAAGGAAGCCAGGCGCTGCTCGTACTCGGCGGGTCGCTCGTAGACGGCCTGAGTGTGGTCGACCCCATCGACGAGCCAGACGTAGGGGTGCCCGCCCGCGTCTTCGACGGCCTGACGGAGTCTGTATGCGTGCTTGATCGGCATCCTCGTGTCGGCCGTGCCGTGGATGATGGCGATGGGCCTGCCGTTGAGCCTGGCGACGGCGTCGAGCGGGCCCAGGGAGGTGATGTCGACCCCGTTCAGACGACCGACGAAGATCGCGGCGGGAGCCAGGAAGGTCGGGAAGCCGTTGCGGGCCACCTCATCCGAGATGGCCACTTCGATGTCGGCGTAGCTGCTGTCCTCCCAGACGGCCGCCACGCCGGGTTCCTGGCCCGCGGCGATAAGCGCGCTCGCCGCCCCCATCGACATACCGGCCAGGCCGATGTGGCTGGCGGGTATGCCTTTGGCGCTGCGGACCCAGTCCCACGCTCCGAGCACGTCCTTGTACTCGGTTACGCCGCCGCCGAATCGGCCGTTGGTCACGGTCGAATCGCCTTCATTGCGCAGGTCGATGAGCAGAACGTTGTAGCCGTGGCGATGCAGCATGCCCGCCGGCAGGAGCACGGTCGGGCTGCGTTTGCAGCTGCCCAGGCCGTGGACCTGGATGACCGTCGGGGCGTCGGCGGACGCGCCGGGGACCCACCAGCCGCTGACGGTGACATGCACGTCGCCGCGAGCCGGGAAGCTCACCGCCTCGTACGACGGCATGAGGTAGGGCGCGGTGTCGAGCTGATCGGCGGTGAAGGAGGCGGGCGTGTTGTCCGCATAGCGGCCGCCGCACTGCGCAGCCACGCGGGTCGACCTGTCGTAGACGATATAGCCGCCGACCATGTAGGCCATGCCGGCCAGTAGAACCAGGACTATGGCGACGGCGCCGGCGACGGCGAGGCGGAGGTGGCTTCGAAGGCGGCGCATAGGCTGCGCAGTTTCGCAGGTCCCGCTTGCCGCGCGCAACTTGCGGCGCGCAACCTGGCCGCCCTGCGCCCCCGACCTCACGCCAGGATCAGGCGACCGGCGTCTTGGGCCGCAGCTCCCAGGTGGTGCCGTCGGGAGTGTCGTGGAGCTCGACGCCCGCGGCCAGCAGGCGGTCCCGGACGGCATCGGCGGCCGCCCAGTCGCGGGCGGCGCGGGCCCGCAGACGCTCGGCCAGCAACGCGTCCACGAACGGGCCGATGAGCTCGGCCGGATCGCGCGCGCCTTCGACGGCCATCTCGCCCAGGCAGACGATGGCGCCCCGGAGAGTGGACCGGGCCGTAGCCAGGGCGTCGGATTGGTCGGTGTCCCCGGCCCAGGCCTGGATCGTCTCGTCCAGGGCCAGGATGGCGCGAACCGCGGCCTGAGCGTCGCATTCGTCGAGAGAGGCGTTGAAGACACGCTCGAGCTCGGCCACTTCCTCGCGCAGCGGTCGAGGCGACGAGACGTCCACGGCCGCCACCGCGGAAGAGGCAGAGGAAACGACGGCCGTGGCCGGCGTCGATCCGGGCAGGGCTGCCGCCACCAGGTCGGTGATCAGGATCTCCGAACCGGCCGGGAAGACCGTGCTCCGGCCGTCCTTTCGGACCGTGACCGTGCCCAGGCCCAGAACAGAGGCCGTCCCGGCGTCCAGGTCCAGGACCAGCGCCGTGTGCCCGTCGACGCCCAGGATGAAGATCTCCTCGGGCAGCTCCGCCTCCAGGACTCGGAGCCGCCGCTCCCCCAGGTAGCAGAAGCGCGTGTCGTGGTTGCCGCCCTCGGCGTTGTCGTAGTGGGGCACGACCGCCACCGGCAGCCCCATCGGCGTCAGCAGATCCAGCCCCAGCAGCCAGCGCGGCGCCTCCCCCACCTTGTAGATCTCATACACGGGAATCGTGAAGCGGCCGAGCGTCAAAGCGGCGGCGCTGGCCATGGTGACGGCGCCGCCGCGGGCGAGCTTGTCCGCCAGCAGGCGCGGAATCTCCGAGCCGGCCCACTGGCGCAGCGCGTAGGAGGGGCTGCCCGGGCCCGTGAAGACCAGCCGAGCGTCGCGGATGCGGACCAACGCCGTCTCGCGAGTGAGCGCATCGGCATCGGCGGATCGGAAGGACGCAACCGAGAACGGCGCCCCCACACTGACGCGGAAGTAGTCCAGTGCCCGCTCGGTGATGTCGTCGGCGTTCTCCTGGAAGCCGTAGGGCGTGTCGAGCACGACCGCCGGCACCGGCTTCTCACCGAGCCGCTCGAGAACGGCCCGGTGGACGCGGGCCATCGTCGGCGTGGTCTCCCCCGAGCCCATGATCGTCAGGATGCGGGGCAAGCCGCTCATGGCGCCGCGTCTGCCGCGGCGGGCGTCCCGGCGCCGGCCGAGGAGAACAACCCATCGCGCTCGGCGGTCAGGATCGCTTCCGCGACCTCGGCCGGGTGCTGGGCGTGGATGTCGTGGTCGCCCTTGAACCACTGAACCCGGACCGGCACGCTCGTTGCCGCGGCGGTGGCTTGTGCAGCTTCTGCCCCGGCTCGCTTGGCCGCCGTCCAGTCCGTCTCGCCGCCGTCCACCGGAACGACCAGCGCCGGCACCCGCAGCGAGCGCCACAGAGCGGCGATGCGCTGGCCCCACATCGCCTCGAGGATGGCCTTGTGGTGCTCTCGCGAGAGCCATGGCACGATGGTTCGATCGGGCCGAATCTCGAAGTTGCTGAGCGATCCTTCGAAGCCCTCCTCGGGCCAGTCGGCGTGATTCGCCCGGAAGTAGCCCTCCACGGACGAGAGCGGCAGACCGACCAGCGGCGGCGGGGCCAGGCGGTCCCAGCAGATCTCCCAGGTCGGGAAGGCATCGCGCAGATCGGTCAAGCCACCGTCCACGAGCACGATGCCGCGGGTCAGGTCCGGGTTGCGAACCGCGAAATCCAGGACCACGCTCCCACCCCACGACTGGCCGACGAGGACGGGCCGGTCGAAGCCCGGGCCCAGCGCGGCGATGAGTCCGCGCAGGTCCCCGGAGACGGTCGCAAAGTCGTAGCCGCCGTCCGGTTTGTCGGACTGGCCGTGACCGCGGAGATCGACCGCCACCGCGGTCCGTCCGGCGGCGGCCAGCCGCCGCGCCACTCCGTCCCAGAGACGCGCGTTGGACGCGAGGCCGTGGACCAGCAGGAATGGCGCCGCCTGCGCGCCGGCGTCGTCGCCCGCGCCGGCAGCGTCCCCCGTGCCGGCAGCGTGGCCCGTGCCCGCGTTGTCGCGACTGCCGTCGGCCGGGGCCCAGCGAAGAACGCGCAACTGAAGGCCGTCCGCCACCTCGACTCGTTCGTCGTCCGGTTCGATCTGTGAGCTCACTTCCGTCTCCCGTTCTCGCCATCCTATTCCGCGAGGCAAGTCTGATCCGCCGACGGGTCGCCGCGGCTCCCGGCGGGCCGCGGTCCCACCGAGCGGGCCGCGGCGTCCGTACAATCGCGACATCGTGATCCAATCGAAACACGCGCCCTCGTTCGCGGCCGGGGGCGGCCGGCCCCGCCGGAAGCGCCTCGTCGCGCGCACGGCCCTCGCCACGGCCGCGGTCCTCGCGGCGGTGGCCTTGCTGGTCGCCACATGCGGCTTCGTCTCGAAACCGCCCGCTCTGACCGCCTCCCCGTCGTCCACCCCCAGCCCGACCAGCGAGCTTTCGACAGCTACGGCCACTCCGAGCCCCGCGACCCCCCTCGTGAAGGTGATCACACTGGTCGCGTCCATCGCCGAGCCGAAAGATGCCACGCCATCCGGGCTTACCTGGAAGGGCGTACAGGACGCGGGCGCGAAGACCGGCGCGTCGACATCTCTCGTCGTGCCGAGCTCCAACGCCGACCTACCGTCAGCCGTGGAGACGGCCGCGGCGGGCGACCTCGCCGTCGTGGTCACGATCGGTTCGGATGCCGCTGCCGCCGTCAAGGCCGCGGCCGTCGCCCACCCGGCGACCCAATTCCTCGAGATGGACGTGGCAGTCCCGACGGGATCGCCGGCCAACGTGCACGGAATCGTTTTCGACGAGGCGGAGGCGGGCTACCTGGCCGGGTTCCTGGCCGGCTCCTTCGCCGGCGGTGGCAAGGCTGGGTTCGTCGGCGACGTGTCGGGGGACGCGCGCTCGGCCAACTACGCCTCGGGCTTCCGGAACGGTGCCTCGCAAGCTGGGACAGGCATCGGCGTGGCGGTCGCCTACGTCGGCACATCGGATTCCCCGGAGGAGGGCCGGACCGCGGCGGCGGGCCTGGTCAAGTCCGGGATCGCCGTGTTGTCGGCCCAGCCAAGCCTCTCGGGGATCGGCGCGCTCCGCGAGGCCTGCGGACGCAAGGTCCAGCTCGTGGCCGTGGACACGGACGCCTGGCAGGTCGTCCCCGACGTACGCTCGTGCCTGATCGCGAGCGTTCTGAAGCGCTACGACGTTGCCGTTCGAGAAGCGATCCTGCGCGCGGCGTCCGGCCAGACGGCCTCGGCGGTGACCCTCGAGGACGTCTCCACGGGGGGCGTCGCGCTCAGCGACTTTCACGTGGACCGGCCCGCCGGGTTCGACTCGCAGCTCGCCGGCGTTCTCGCGGCCTTGAAGAACGGCCCCGCTCACCCGACACCGCCGCCACCCGGCAGCTCGCCCGAGCCACTGGCCACATAGGCGCACCGATGAGCGCAAACGAGTCGCCGCTGCCCCAGGTCGCCCTTCTGGACGACGGCGCGATCGCAGAGCTGCTTCGCACCGCCCGGCGAATCGCGGTCGTGGGAGCGTCCTCGAACCAGGCGCGACCATCGAACGGCGTCTTTCGGACTCTGGTCGAGGCGGGCTACGAATGCATTCCGGTCAACCCGAACGAAACCGAGGTCGAGCGTATACCGGCGGTCGCCACTCTCGCCCAAGCCGCCGCGACCGGCCACATCGACATCGTCGACGTGTTCCGCTGGCCCGAGCTGACCGAGGCGGTCGCACGGGAGGCTGTCGCGATCGGCGCCGGGGCGCTGTGGCTGCAGCTCGGCGTGGTCGACTGGGAGACCGCCCGGATCGCGGCCAAGGGCGGCCTGGCGGTCGTCATGGACCGCTGCACGGCCATCGAGCTACGACGTGTGTGACAGTGCTGTCGCGTTGGCGAGTGTGCGCTAATGTCACCAGACGGTCAGCAGCCCTAGATGGTCGGCGCTACTCCTCTCGCCCCGACCATAACCTGAAACTCGAAGCTCGAGCTCCTCTTCAGGCGTGCGGACGCGCCGGTCAGCCAGCCGACCAGCCGTTGTCGTCGGCGATGATGGCTCCATTGACATTCGAGGCCTCTGCCGACGCGAGCCAGGAGATCAGGGCGGCAACCTCGTCAGGCTTCGCCGTCCGCTCGGCGGCGGCGTGGATCTTGGCGAGACGCGTGAGGTCCCATTCCGCCCTCGGCACAGCCGTGGTGCCAATGTTCGTCTCGACCCCGCCAGGGCACACGGCATTGCACCGGATGCCCTCGGTCTGGTAGGTCCAGGCGACGTT
>Ga0187886_1001596_pt1 | contig 20198 bp, 24 predicted proteins | sample June2016WEW_20_1_FD_133001 | JGI IMG/M metagenome (GOLD analysis project Ga0187886, IMG submission 133001) | Peatland microbial communities from SPRUCE experiment site at the Marcell Experimental Forest, Minnesota, USA - June2016WEW_20_150 | ecosystem: Environmental > Terrestrial > Soil >... | reverse complement strand
TCGCGCACGATGGCCGTGGCGGTGAGGATCGAGGTGAGCGCCTGCAGGATGACGCCGATCACGCCCGGGATCATGAACCAGGCGCTGATCAGATCCGGGTTGTACCAGACCTGCGTGAGCACCTGCAGCGGCGGGAGGAGTGCCTGCGCGGCGCCGCGCCGCTCGAGCCGCTGCGAGAGAATGGTCGTGGAATACGATTGTCCGATCAGTTGCGCCGCCGAAAGCGCGGTCGAAGCCACGGTTGGATCGGATCCATCGAGGATGAACAGGATTTGCGCGCTCCCGCCGCCGGCGATCTGCTTGCCGTAACCCTGCGGGATGATCACGCCGGCGCGGACATGGCCGTCGTCGATCATCGTGCGCAATTCCTGCTCGGAGTTCGCCTCGGCGGTAACGCGGAAATAATCCGCAGCGCGGTAGGCGGAGAGCAGCGTGCGGGATTGCGGGCTGCGGTCGTTGTCCAGCACCGCCAGCGGCACGTTGCGGATGTCGTTGGTGGCGGAGTATCCCATCAGGAACATCTGCATAATCGGGATCACGAGCACCAGGACCAGCGTGCGCGGGTCGCGGCGGATCTGGAGGAATTCCTTGCGGATGAGGGCGAGGAGTCGCGAGAGGGACATGGTCACTTCGCTCCCGTCGGGGCCGGAGCGAGCACCCCGTGAAGGTAGATTTCGACGAAATCGTCCAGGCAATCGGTCTGCATGGATTTGGGAAGATACTTCCAGACGAGGATTTCTGAAATGTAGTAGGAGACGAACAGCCCGGCGAACGACCGGACCAGGACGGGCAGAGGGAAAGGCCGGAGGGATCCTTTACGCCGGGTCACCGATCGGGTGAAATCCATGAGCTGCGGAATCACCTCGGCAAACAGCGCCGGGATGTGGCGGCTGTCGAATTCGACGATCTCGATCAGCATCAGCCGGAGGAAGCCCGGCTTTCGGCCCAGCACCTGGATCATCAGCCGCGCGCCCTGGCGCAGAAAATCCTCGACGGTATCGCCTTTCACCTCGGCCAGGGCGGGGAGGATCCGGGTGTAAGGATGGTACTGGCGCAGGATGGCGATGAACAGTTCGTCTTTATTTTTAAAGTGGTTGTAGGCCGCGGCGACGCTTAATCCTGCCCGGGCGGCGATCTCGCGCATGCTCGTCCCGTGATAGCCGTGCTTGAGGAATAGCTCGTATGCAGCCTGAATCAGGCGGGATTTCGTGTCGGGGGACTTCTTTGGCGAAATTTTCTTCATGGTTTGCGAATGAACGTTCGTTTATATGATTATTCTGAAATTGAGGTTTTTGTCAAGCGGAAAATCGGCCGGTCTGCTAGGAACCAAACAACCCGCTTCCCCCGCTTCCCCCGCTTCGCGAGGGCAAGCGCGAGGGCGGGGCGCGAGGGCAGGCGCGGGGGCAGGCTTTGCCCGCCCCGGCGGGGTGGGCCGGGGGCCATGGCTCAGCGAGAAAATGAATAATTTGCGTTTTAAAATTTCTTGTTAAAATGGTAAAGTGAAATGCGGAAGCGCCAAGCGCCCCATTGCCCCCCGAAGCAGTCACCATCCGTTTTTTTAGATGGTGATGAATTGCGCAGGGGGCTGAGCCGCCAGCCGTCGGGCGGCTTGTATAGAGATGGTATTGAAGGACTGGGTATTTGTTTTATATTGCGAAAAATGTCTATTTCAAAGAGATCATGAATCAAACAATGAAATCGTTCTTGGCGGGAGTTCGCGCCGAATCCCCTCTGTTGATTGGAGTATTCCCTTTCGGCCTCATCTATGGCGCACTGGCAATCGGGGCTGGGATTTCACCGGCCGCGGCCCAGATGATGTCGTCCATTGTCTTCGCGGGATCAGCCCAATTCATCGCCGCGCAGTTGATTCATGATGCCGCGCCCGGACTCGTCATTGTGCTGACGATTGCAGTCGTCAACTTGCGGCACATGCTGTATAGCGCTTCTGTCGCACCGTATATTGAACATCTGCCGGCGCGTTGGAAAACATTGTTAGCGTATCTCCTGACGGATGAAGCGTATGCCGCCACCATCATTCATTACGAGGAAGATGGATTCACCCCGACGGGTCATTGGTTCTTTTTCGGAGCGGGATTGGCTTTGTGGACAACGTGGCAGGTTAGCAGTGCACTGGGAATTTTCCTCGGTGCGGCGCTACCATCTTCGTGGCCACTTGATTTCGCGATACCGTTAACGTTTATTGCGATGGTGATGCCAGTGCTTAAAGATAAACCGATAGTGGCCGCGGCGGTATCGGCGGGGACAGTTGCGTTATTGGCCAATATTCTTCCGTTCAAATTAGGCCTCATTCTGGCGGCGCTGGTCGGAATCTTTACCGGCACATATTTGGAGAATCACGAATGAATATCTGGCTGGTGATGTTTTTGGGCGGCGCGCTGACCTTCGGAATGCGGATGTCGTTCATCTATTTGTTCGGACACTTTGAAATTCCGGCGATGGTGAAGCGGGCTTTGAGATTCGTTCCGCCTGCGGTGTTATCCGCCCTCATCGCGCCTGCGTTATTCATGCCCAATAATACGTTCGAATTAAATTTGAACAATTATCATTTGATGGCGGGCGTGGTTGCCATTCTCGTCGGATGGCGGACAAAGAATACGCTGTTGACGATTTTAGCAGGTATGACCGCGTTGTTGATATTAATGTGGTTGGCCAAGAATGTATAATAATAAAATGCTACTTGATCACACGGCTGCAGCCCACCATGCCGGGGCGGGCATGTTCCTAATCTGTAGAACGTTGTGAAGGAAGCATTTCACCATCGCGAAAGGATTTACTGGGACGCAATGGTCACACTGGCGCCTTTCACCGAAAAAGAGTTTGAGCCATATCTCCAACAGGGGATCGTGCGATACGCCGAAGAGAACGTCAAGGCGGGTTACTGGAACGCCTCCGAAGCAATGGAAAAATCCCGTTCGGTGCATGCCAAACTGCTGCCGGAAGGGTTTACTACTCCGAACCAATATTTATTCTCCATTCGGGAGCCGGTACGCGGAGAACAGGTCGGCGCGATTTGGTTGTCCGCGGATATAGAATCCGCAACGCCCTCGGGGTTTATATATGATTTATTCATTTACGAACCCTTTCGGCGAAAGGGGTTTGCGACCGGAGCCATGCTCGCGCTCGAAGTCAAGGCCAGGGAACTTGGATTAAAGGTCATCTACCTGCATGTTTTTGCACATAACCCGGCCGCGAAGAGCTTGTATGATAAGCTTGGTTACGGAGCGACGGGCACCAACATGGCGAAACCGTTGACAGCCCGCAAGCCGGCATAAACAGGTAATCAGATTTTGTTAACCCCGGAGATCCAAACAGAACGGTTAATCCTGTCTCCGCTCGTCCGCGACGATGCCGCGGAGCTCTTCGGCTACCGGTCCGATCCCGAAGTCTGCCGCTATCAGACCTGGGCGCCGGGTTCACTGGTCGACGCGCAGCGTTTCATCGACAACCTCCAGTCCACTCCCTTCGACACACCGGGCACCTGGTTCCAATTCGGCATCCGCCTCCGCGCTCCCCGGCTGCTGGTTGGCGATATCGGCGTCCACTTCCTGCCGGATGAGTCGTACCAGGCTGAAATTGGTTTCACACTGGCGCCCGCCAACCAGGGCCGCGGGCTTGGGACGGAGGCGGTCAACGGATTACTCAACCATCTCTTCGTATCGCTTCGGAAACACAGGGTCTTTGCATCGGTTGATCCCAATAATTTGCGGTCGATAAAATTGCTGAAGCGGGTTGGGATGCGCCAGGAGGCGCACTTACGGGAGAGCCTATGGCTTAAGGGAAAATGGGTCGACGACGTAGTGTTCGCAATATTAGAGTCGGAATGGAAAACCCGGTAATCCGCCGGCCCAACAACCGATTGCGGCTGACAGCTTCGCTGCGCCGGGTTGGGTATATCGTCCGCTGAAGTCGGGGTCGGGGAAAGCGCGGGGCGCACCCGTTTTGTTGATATAGTAATCCTGCATAATTCAAGCAGTATTGGCGGCAGTTTGGCCCAAAAAAATGCGGACCGGGGCCATGTACTATCGTCGGGTTGTATTAGATTTTCATATTGATATAATCGGCGGGAACTCAAAAAGGTTAGGAAATGAAGAAGCTGTCAATTCTTTTGATCACAGGATTTCTTTTTGGCGTGGTTACCGCTTGTACCGGCAGGGTGTCGGCATCCTCCTCCACATCAACAAAAATCGCGACCGATGTTGTACCCGTGATGGCTTCAACCGGTACGCCAACCGAATCGTTTTCCCCAACCGAATTGTCTTCCCCAACCGTGCTCCCTGCCACAGTTACGCTCACACCGTCGCCCACGCCCACCCTGGCTCCGGACGCCTGGCAATCCATGCCGGTGATCCCCGCCGTCAGTGCCACCGCCCGCCGCATCTATCAAGCCGGGCTCCTGCTTAACAACGACCCGCACGCGTTTTCCATCCTGGGCGATTGCATCAGCCTGCCCAACAGCCTGTTTATCGATTACGGCAAAAGCCCCGACCATTACAATCTGGGACAATTCACCTATCTGCAGCCCGTCATCGATTGGTTCCACGACTCCTTCAACCGCCAGAGCATTTCGCTGGCAAACGGTTTCAACAGCGCCGCTGAACTCTCGCCGTTGCTGGCCGATCCGAAACAATGCAAACCCGACGAAAACCCGATGGCTTGCGAGTACCGCATACACCATCCCAGCTATGCGCTGATTGCCGTGGGAACCGACGACTATAAATCCACTCCCGACGCTTACGAGAAACGGATGCGCCAAATCGTCGAGTATACAATCTCGAAGGGCATCATCCCGATCCTGAGGACCAAGGCGGATAATCGCGAAGGGAACGACGCGTTCAATAAGATCCTCGCCCGCCTGGCGTATGAATACGACATCCCGCTGTGGAATTTCTGGGCGGCGGTTCAACCGTTGCCCTATGGCCTGGCGGATGATCAAGGCCACCTGCATTGGGCCGACCCCAGGCATTTTGAGTATGCCAATGCCATGAAGGTCGCGGTGCCCGTTTACAACCTCACCGCCTTGGAAACGTTGGATGCCGTCTGGCAGGGTGTAACCGCGCCTTAATGCCGGCGATTCTATTCTTATCATTACCATTGAAGCGGACGCGGCCGATTCACTCATGCCCGCGCCCGCTTTTTTCCGGAATACCGCAGATAAGTGATTCGGGGGATAGTCCATCCCATGCTATATACTTTTTCTATATTTCTTTTATCTATCGACCGAAGCGGCGGATCTATGGCAGATAGCGTCGGGCGGTAATCCAATAGTAATTGGTAAAGAAGTCGGGGAATGTACGTATGACGACGCCGCGAATGGTGACGGCGTCCAGGACCGTGCTGTCCCCCCAATAAATGGACATGTGTGAGACGAGACCTCCGCTCTGTTCGGAAACAAAAATCAGATCCCCTTTTCGGATATCCTTCCGGGCGACGAAGTCCCCGCCCAGCGCCTGATCGTCCGCGTCGCGGCTCAAAAGAATTCCATAGGCATGAAATACGCGGTAGGTAAAACCCGAACAGTCCAGGGAATCGGTCGTCGTTCCGCCCCACTGATATTTCACCCCGATCAGCGCCTGCGCCAAAGCGAATAAACCGTCCGCCGGAATGGGCGATGAAAGATTGTCCGTCAGTCGCACGTCGCCGGAGGAAAGCCAGCCCGTTTTGCCATCCGGCAGGCGCACCTGAACCCAGTCCTTCTGTGTGGATTCAACCGGCAAGCGCGTATCGAGGTAGAGGGACATCAACAGCGATCCGCCGGGCTCATCCCGGAGGGGACCATGGGGCGCCATCACGACGGCATATTGCTGCGCGCTGGGCCAGCCGGCGGCGATAAATTCCGATCGCACCCACCCGGGGTAGCCGAGTGGATCTTTTTTCGAAGGCTGTTCCACCGCAGCGATCTTCGACCATTCCCCCTGCCGATCGACGACAAGCACCTTCTCGCCAAGGATAAGCTGGGTTTGCAGATTCCAGTATGAATTCTCGTTCGCCGGCGCATCCCAAACATCAGCCTTGGCCGTGATAACGACATATTCGCGCGGATCGGGAGTGGGCAGGGCAGGAGTCGGTTCGGGCGATTGGGATGGAGTGACCGTATCTGTTTCCAGCGTCGTTGGGAACGAGGTTGAGGAGGGAAGAAATTGTTCGGTAGATGCGCCCGGCATCGGAAAAAATATTCCCCTTGCCTGACAGCTTGCCAGCAACCATGAGAGAAGAAAAATGAATGCCCGACGCATCAACCGGCCGATGATTTCCCGCGGGGTAGGCGATTTTCGATACGGCGTTGCGCAAGATTCCGTTATTCGTTGCGCCATGAAAAGGAATTTCTCCAGTCGACACTTCCTTCAGTGGATGCGCGCCGGCCATTAAATATCGATGTCCGACGGAGTACGACGGGAATCGTAATGAAGGAAAAGGCTTGCGTGTGTGGAAATACTCTCCGTGATTCTCCAAATACAGTATATCAAAGGGATTCCTGCCGTCCAAGGACAACCTTGGAAATGAAAAATACCTCGCACTTCCACAACGCCATTCAGGCAGCTTGGCTTTATCCGGCCAGACGCCTCGTCACCGCAGGAATACAATATAATGGAAACAAGATTTACGATGGCATACCCCCCAAAGGATATACCATTGTCTGTTGCGCACCCCCAATCTATCTGATCCATGGATACCGGAATGACGCTGCTGACCCCGACCGCATGGCGCGATTACGAATTGATCGACACCGGCGACGGCGAGAAACTCGAGCGGTACGATAAATACATTCTCCGGCGCCCGGAACCGCAGGCAGTGTGGAAAAAAACACTGCCCGCGCCGGAGTGGAACCGGCTGGCCAACGCAACCTTTAAACGGGAAGACAACCAGCAGAAGGGGTCCGAGCGGGGCGAATGGACCTTGAAGCCGGGCATGCCCGAACAATGGTTCATCGGGTATCAATGGAAAAATCTTTCGATCCGGATGCGCCTGGGGCTGACGGCCTTTAAGCAGATCGGGATTTTCCCCGAACAGGCGGAGAACTGGAATTTCATCTATCAAGCCGTCGGGGAAGGCGGCATGAAAACGCCCCGCGTACTGAATTTATTCGCTTATACCGGCGGCGCATCGCTCGCAGCCAAGGCGGCGGGCGCGGACGTCGTGCACGTCGATTCCGTGCGGCGGGTGATCAACTGGGCAGCGGAAAATCAGGAAGCCAGCGGATTAAATGGCATCCGCTGGGTGGTGGAAGACGTCGTGAAATTCATGCGTCGCGAGGTGAAGCGGGGCAGAATGTATCACGGCATCATCCTCGATCCTCCGGCGTACGGGCACGGGCCGGCGGGCGAACGCTGGGTGCTCGAGGATGGCATCGGCGAATTAATTGAACTCTGCAGTAAGCTCCTGGAAAAAGAGCATTCGTTTCTGGTTCTCAACCTTTATTCGATGAGTTTCTCCGCTCTGATCGCCGAGAATCTGATTAAAACCCATTTCCCCGACGTCGATCAATCCGAATTTGGGGAGTTGTATCTTCCCGACCGTTCCGGTAAAAAGCTGCCGTTGGGCGTGTTTCTTCGTTTCCGGCGCTGAGCGGTGATTCTAAAGCCGCGATCGCCAAATGTTAGTAGCTGCAATTCCTAAACGTTTGTAGCCGCGATTCCTTAACGTCTGTAGCCGCGATCGTCGATCGCGGCTACAGTTTATTTCCGGACGCGGCTGCAAGGTTTGAACTCATGGCGGCAATTGCATCTCCAGTGGATGGATCTCCCCCTGCCATGGCCAATCCGCTGCTCGTTTCACCAACCCGGCGCGGACGGGATTCTCGATAACGTATTCCCATTTCTGCCGGGCGCTTTCCGTCGAACGCAGGAGACGATCGAAAAATCCAGCCTGCCATAGCGGAGTTGACAGACCGCATTCTCGGACCAATCGTTTGCTCGTCCATTGCTTCCAGCCTTGCATGAAACCGGAAAGCGATTTGGCGCCGACTCCGGCGGATATGCAGAAGAAATGGACATGATCCGGCATGACGATAAATCGCCCGACCATCCAACCATGGCGCGGTAGGGCCAACCGCCACTCATCCACAAGAATCGAAACGACTGCCGGTACGGTCAGGTTGGGTTTGCGTTGATGCGTGCAGGTGGTAATGAAAAAGGTCGCGGCTTCTGCCCGGACCCAGATGAGGCGATGCAAATGTCGGTGCATTGATGTTTACCCCCCTGTGGTTATCGGTTTTTTTACCCCCGATCACCGATCGGGGCTACACACCCGTCAACAATGTTCTTGCAGCCGCGATGGGCGAATGTTTGTAGCCGCGATCGCCCATCGCGGCTACAGCTTATTTCCGGTCGCCGCAGCAGCCATCCCCGCCAATGCGCCGCTGCTGAACGCAAACTGCAGATTGTATCCACCGCAAGGCCCGACCACGTCCAGTGTTTCCCCCGTGAGATATAACCCTTTGACCTTGCGCGATTCCAGCGTGCGCGGATCGGCCTCGGTAACCGGTACACCGCCTGCGGAAAGTTGGCAGTATTCAAAATCCCGAACACCTTTTACAGGCAGGCGGGTGTCTTTTAATTTATCGATCAAACCCTTGAGCGAATCCGCATCTATCTGGTTCAGGGGTGTATTTCCGGAAATATGATTCATGGATGGGTAAAGCGAGGCTACCTTGGGCGGAAAAAAGGCGCCCAAGAAAACTTTGACCGGCAGCTTAGTCCCGCGTTTTTGTTGCAGGAGATCATGGAACTCGGTTTCGAAGAAATGCAGCAGGTTCAGCGATACAACGAGCGGCCGGCCCGGGAGCGCGGAAATATGATGGCTGATATCCATTACGGCCGGGCCGTTTAACCCCCATTCGGTGAAGATCAGGTTGCCTGCGGCGGAGGCCAGGCGTTTTTTGCCGTCCCATAATTCCATGCCGGCGTCCAGACGGATTCCCTGCAGAGCTTTCAGCGATTGCAGTTCGGCAAGTACCGGCGCCAGGGCCGGGCGCTTTGGCAGCAGCGTATGCCCCAGCCGTTCGAGTACGGGGAATAATTCCCCGCGCGAACCAAGCGTGGGATAGGCTTTTCCGCCCGCGGCCACGATCACTTTTTCAAAAGTCTCCCGGTGTTCCCTGCCCTCACCGGCCAGTTGGATCACAAAACCTTTCTCGCCGGCGGAGATCGAAACCACCCGGGTTGATAAGCGGACGGAAACATCGGCCAGCGACAGCGCGCCGGCAAACGCATCCACGACCGTTTGCGCCGAGTTCGACAAAGGATAGTACCAGCCATCCGATGTTTTATAGACCAGGATCCCGACCTCCTGCAGCATTCCCCGCAGGGCTTGCACACCGAAACAGCCAAGCAGGACCGCCATCCACTCCGGGTCGGCGCAGGTGTATTTTTCGGTCCTTGCGCCGTCGTTGGTGATATTACAGCGCCCGCTGCCGGTCACCAGCAATTTGCGCCCGACAACCGCGTTGCGTTCAAAGACTGTCACCGTTGCCCCGCGCCAGGCCGCCTGAAGCGCCGCCGCCATGCCCGAAGCACCGCCGCCGATTACGGCAATTCGCATCTCCAGATTATACATTGCATCCCGCCCTGGGAAGAAAATATCTTCAATCTCGCGATGAAAACAACGGCGAGCGATTCGGAATGATTGACTTCGATGAAACACGGATATAATCGAAGGTGTCCTGGTCCTTCCTGGCCGGCCGCTTTGCCGCAAGCCGTTTGACGGGTTTGGCGCCCCTTCCTTTAAAAGGACGAATTATCCATGGCTATCGACTCTACCGGAATTGAATTTACCGACGCCGATTTGAATGACTTGAAAATCGCCAAATCGAAACTTGAGAATCCAAGCCTGACGGCAAGAATCTCCGACCTGGTTGGAAAGCCGATCGAGACCGGGTTCAAGCTCCTTCCAGCAAGCTGGAATAAGGCAGTCGGGGACATTACACGGATTGCGTTATTCAAAGGGTTGGAATTTGCCGTCCTGACAATGGGTAAAACCGAGACCAAAGGTTCCCGGAATAGGCTGCATAAACTTTTGATTGCCGGGTCGGGTGCGGCGGGCGGCTTCGTGGGGCTGGCCTCTTTGCCTGTCGAATTGCCGGTTTCAACCACCCTCATCTTGCGGTCCATCGCGGATATTGCGCGCAGCGAAGGACACGACATTAACCTCCTGGAAGTAAAACTTTCTTGCCTCGAAGTGCTCGCGCTCGGAGGTAGAAGCGCGAAGGACGACGCCTCCGAAAGCGGGTATTGGGTTGTCCGAGGGGCTTTGGCCAAGTCTGTCTCTGAGGCGGCGTCTTACATTGCGGAAAAGGGATTGGCGGAAGAAGGAGCGCCGCCTTTGGTAAGGCTTATCACGGCAATTGCGTCGCGATTCAGCGTCGTTGTAACGGAAGAAATAGCGGCAACGGCTGTCCCCTTAATCGGCGCGGTAGCCGGCGGATCGATCAACCTTCTTTTCATGCATCATTTTCAAGAGATGGCGAGGGGTCATTTCATCGTTAAACGGCTTGAGAAAAAGTACGGCATTCAACGGATAGAGAAAGCGTATCTGGGGTTGACAATCTAGACGCCCACCAGGAGTGGATGATGTGAGCGTTGTACCGATTACAAGGATACGCATCCGATTTGGTTTTATTGGTAATGTCTGTCAAACCAAAAGAACCAATTTAATATCACAAAGCAATCCCGCTGCGATGTCCCCTCGTTCCGGGAAACGGCAATTCCCATCGGGGAAACATCGCGAAGGAAATCCCGCTACACCAACTTATTCTCGATCGCATAATGGGTCAGTTCGGCATTCGTCTTCATGTTCATCTTTTCCAACAGCCGCGTACGGTAGGTGCTGACCGTTTTGGCGCTGAGCGCCAATTCGGTGGAAATTTCCTTGATTTCCTTGCCGGAAGCGATCAGGCACAACACCTGGTACTCGCGATCCGACAGGTGTTTATGAAGCGGTTGATCGTCCGCATGCCGGGCATGCAGCACCAGCTCGTCGGCCACCGATGGGCTGATATATTCCCCGCCCTGTAAGACTTTGCGGATCGCCTGCACCAGTTCTTCCGGGGCACTCTCCTTGTTCAGATAGCCCGCCGCCCCGGCCCGGATGGTGCGGACGGCATACTGATCTTCCGGAAACATGCTGAGGATCAACACCGGCAGCTGTGGATGATCATGCTTGATCTGTTTCAACGCTTCCAGGCCGTTGCCGCCGGGCATCGCCAGATCCAACACCACGATATCCCAGCGCTCGCAGTCGACCAATTCCAACAGCTCATGCGCATTTTGGGCTTCGCCGAAAGCGGCCTGGGTAAACGCCTCGGCCAGAATTTGCTTGACGCCCTGGCGTACGACGGCGTGATCATCCGCTAATAGAATTCTAAGCATTGCGATCTCCCTTGCCGTTCCGATCAACCACCTGGCTTGATGGGAATGGATACCGTAACGGTGGTCCCGCCGCCCGGTGCGCCGCGCACGTCGAAGGTGCCGCCCAGCCGCTTGGCGCGCTCGCGCATCCCCAGCAGGCCCAGCGAGTGGGGGTTGGCGATTTCCTTCGTTTGAATTCCCCGCCCGTCATCGTGAACCTGGAGCGTCAACGCCTCGGGTGTGGTGGACAGTTTGATCGAGATGTGTTTTGCGCCGGCGTGGATCGCGACGTTGGTCAACGCTTCCTGAAAAATCCGGTACAGCGCCACGGCGGCATCGCCGGCCACGGGCAAGTCTTCCGCGGGCACGCTCACGGTGCAGGCAATCCCCGTGCGTTTTTCAAAATCGCTGGCTTGCCAATCGATTGAGGCTGCCAGCCCGAGATCGTCCAACATCGCCGGCCGCAATTCGGTCGCGATGCGCCGTACGGTTTTGATCATCGTATCCATCTGCGCCGTGACGGTTTTGGCTTTTTGGGCGAGCGTCGCGTCCTTTGGTTCGAGCCGGTCGGTCAACCACGACAGATCGAATTTCATGGCCGTCAACGCCTGGCCCAATTGATCGTGCAGTTCGCGCGCGATGTACGTCCGTTCCTCTTCGCGCGCCGATTCCAGATCGGCGGCCAGTGCTTGTAATTGCCAGGACGAGGTTTTGAGCTCGGCGACCGTCGCCAGGCGCTGCTGGTACGCCAAGCCATTCTGGATGGCGATGGACGCGGACGGCGCCAGCGCCATGAGCATATCCTGGTCGCTGATCGTGAATCCTTCGCCGTCCTGTTTGTTGCGGATGTCAAAAAACGCCAGCACTTCGCCGGCCGAATTAAGGATCGGCGTGCAGATGATCGAGCGCACACCGGCATTGATGGCGAGCTCATGCTGGATCATCGGGTCGTCGGCGGCATCACTTGTGCCATAGGGGACCTTGTATTGCAAAACCCAGCCGGGGATGCCTTGTCCGATCGGCCAGGTGTGCTCGAAGGGGATGGCCACGCCCCGCCGAAAATACTTGCGGACGGTCATACCGCCGGCGGTACGCAACCCGGCGAAGCCGCTCTCGCCGTTGACGATTCGGATGGCTTCCTGCGCCAGCTCGTCCAGGATGGTCTCCACGTCGAGCGTCGCGTTCAATTTGTTGCTGATGCGGAACAAGGTTTGGATCATTTCTTCGGATTGTTTCAATTGCGTAACCGCCTTGCGCAATTCGCCGGTGCGTTCGCCGACATGCTGCTCGAGTTCCGCATTCACTCGTTGACCATCACGATACAGGCGGGCCTTGTCCAGGTAGATAGCGATGTGGCTGGTGAGATTCTCGGCCAAGGCCAGGGTATTCACATCGAAGCGGCGGCCGGATTCCGCCGCCACAAAAGTGATCGTGCCGAATGTCTGCGGACGCGCGATCAGCGGAACAATCATGTATGATTTGACCGCGGCTGCGGCGGCCCGGTGCTCCGGAGCAACCGCCGTCACCAGTTTCGGCTCGCCGCTGCGCAACACCGCAGGCAGCCCATCCTGATCATCCTGGGGCAGATCGTGTTGCAGCCAGTCGGAAGCCGCTTGCCGTTTTGCCGTTTCGGCGGGCGCTAATACCACCTGCTCGATCGAGCCGTCGGCTTTCAGCAGGTGAACGGCGCACCAGTCGGCGATTTGCGGTACGGCGAGTTGTGCCAGGGTGACGAGCGGCGCTTCGTAATCCACGGCATCCTTGAGCAGCGCACCGACCTCCGCCAGCAGACGATTGGCCTGCTGGAGCTGCCACTGCTCGGCGCTATTCAACGGAATGCCGACGATGCTGATCAAGGTGCGCTGTTTGCTTTGAATGAGCGAGGTGCTGAGATGGGCCTGGAAGATTGTGCCATCCCGCCGCTGCACGGGAAATTCCCCCGACCAGCCCTCGCCCCGCCGCAGCTGCCCCAGGTTTGCGCGAGCCGAATCCATCAGCAGTGGGGCGGCTAAAACTTCGACGATATCGCGACCCTGAACATCCTCCGCTTTCCAGCCGAAGAGTTTTTCGGCATAGAGATTCCAGAAGACGATCCGGCCCGTCAGGTCGACAACCGAAATGGACTGCTCCACCGCATTCAACAGCTGCGCTTGAAGATGAAGTTTCTCTCCAGCGGATAAAGCCACCGGTTGAATCTGCATCGAACCATGCCACCTTTCTCCGGATAGTTCTTAATAACGGGAACGGCTTTTAAAGCGGCAAACCTAAACGAATTATAGCCCCGGTTCGTCTGTCCGTCGCGATCCGAAGGGCTTTTCACGATAGTGTAGGACAAAGACTGACAATCCGGTATGTTCAATGCTTACAACCTCTTCAGAGGCTCGCTGATTGCCATCGCGGTGTGAAATTGTTATGTTGATGGCGTTGATCAGGATATCGATTAGATGACTTGTCGCCGACTGCAAAACCTGAAAGGAGACAGCACCATCGTTTCGATTAAGTTGCCGATCGATCGGATCAAGCCCGCGCTGATCCATTTGACTCAGTCGCAATCCAAGCAATCCGGCATGGTACGCAGTGAGCCGATCGCGGGTAGAACGTTGAGCCCGGAACGTTTAGCGCCGAGGAATAGTAATATCGGGTCGCACGGCGTTATGGGCGATGAAGGGACTTCCATGGATGGCCAACGCATTGCCTTTGTGACGGCCGGATGGCCGCCTACGGGGTCAGGGAGCCAGTATGCCGAACGCTTCAGATTCTGATCCGCGCATACGGACGGTGGAAATCAAGATTAAGCCGTCGCAGGTAGCCGCCGCAACGCTCACGCTGCTGGTCGTTTTGGGTGCTGCGCTTATCCTTGTGCGCCTGGTGGACGTTTTGATTCTGGCGTTCGTGGCTTTGGTGATCGCCACCACGATCCGGCCGATGGTGTCTACTCTGCAAAATCGGGGGATACCCAAAACTCTTGCCCTCTTGCTTATTTATCTGGGCATCCTGGGCGTGATCGTCGGGCTGTTCGTGCTGTTGATCCCGGTGCTGGTCAACCAGGGTAATGCGCTTATCCGCGGTTTGCCACAGACGTACGCCGGCCTGGTCGCCTCGCTCAAGAATAATCCCAACGAGGCGATTCGCAGCCTGCCACAGTTGCTGCCAACCGGTGACCAGTTAGCCAGCGAGTTGCAGGCAGTTAGTGGCGCGATTGTGACCGGGGCGCTGGGTGTCGGCTTGGGAGTGATCTCCTTCCTGGCCCAGATGATCAGCGTTGTCGTCCTGAGTATCTACCTGACGCTCGACCAATCCCGGTTGGAGCGATTCTGGCTCTCGCTGGCCCCCGAAGCCCGGCGGCCGGAACTGCTGGCCATCTGGCGTGAAATCGAGTGCCGCCTGGGCGGCTATGTGCGCGGCGAATTACTGCTGATGACGTCCATCGGGGTGCTGGCCAGCCTGGGCTATCTGGTGATTGGTTTGCCCTATGCCCTTGTGCTCGGGGCCTTGGCCGGTCTGCTCGAGTTTATACCGTTGGTCGGTCCGACCCTTGGCTCGATTCCAGCCGTCATCGTCGCCCTGTCGATCTCCCCGCAGGTGGCGCTACTAGTCGTGGCGTATATGATCGTGATTCAGGTAGCCGAGAATAACTTCCTGGTGCCGCGGCTGATGGGGCGTTCGGTCGGCGTGAGCCCGGTTATGGTTATCCTGGCGATCTTCGCCTTTGCCAGCCTGCTCGGGATCCCAGGTGCATTTCTGGCTATCCCTTTGGCGGCTATCCTCCAGGTTCTGATGGACCATCTGGTCGTGCATGCAGGTTTTCATAGGGCCGAAGAACCTGGTGAAATCTCCCCGAACGTCATGTCGAAGATGCGGTCGCAAATTCGGCGATTGCGCGCCGAAGGGCTGCAACGGTTGCGAGCCGGATATGGCCGCATTAACCTCTCCACGGGGGACCGCGACGACGTGGACAGCAACGTGGACCGCTTGTTGGTCAAAGCCGACCAGGCGCTTACCGATGCCGCGCAAACGGCGGGTACGGACACGGAGGAAGAACACACGGCGCGCCTCGCCGATATCGATCTGGTTATCAATCGAGCCGGCGAGATGGTCGAGGAGGCCAACGCCAAGGCGGCAACCAAGCGTCCAAAACGGAAGGCACCAAAACGACCGGCATAAAGTGGAAGCTTGCCGGCAGCGTCCCGGACGACACTTTTTCCAGCGGAATTAGCATAAAACGATTCGATCAAGCGCAGCACGAGCCTATTTCGGGCGCCCGGTGCAGGATCTCGTCATTTCCACCGCTGGGCTGATGTTTGGTAGGGCTGCAACCGAAAGTAACAATGTCCGCCCGATCGGAGGAGCGGCCGGGAGCCGCACAGCACAATTCGCAGAGATCCGGTTCGAGAACCCCCAGCCACTTGTGCGGGGATGGGATTTTTGGATAGGTGTGTAGTCCAAACACTGACAACCCATCGAATCATTAACTTACATGCAAATCAGCCGCACGCTGATAGCCGGTGGGTGTGTGAAACGATATAGTAAATACAGCAATATAAGGATTTTCGATCTGCGGTTCATCAACAAAAGAAAATTACTGCATAGTTGATCAACCGGCAACGGGCGGATTATCTTACAGACAGAAAGGAGGGCCAAAAAGGTCACCAAGGATCATCGGATCATCCTCCGCGGAGCCTCAAAATCTCGCAGTTCATTCCTGCGAGCAGATGAAAAGCCACCGCGGAAGTGACGGAAGGTCCTGGCACTCTGACAGAACGAAGAAAAGCGGTCACTTTCTGTTTCAATTTGATCCGCTGTTTTTCAGGGGAATGGTTGAGCAATCCATTCCAAAAAGTGTAGTTCGTGTTTCCAAACCACATTCCGGAGGAAAAAAATGAATATCATAATTTATCTCGTCGTTGCGGCAGTAATTGGTTGGGTAGCAGCTGAACTCATGCACGACCGGTCGAGCCTGTTGATCTACATCATCGTGGCCGTCATTGGTGCGTTCCTGGCCGGTTATTTCCTGACCCCCATTTTGCATGTCGGAACGATCAACGATGCGATCAACGTTCCAACCATGCTGGTAACATTGCTGGGCGCCGTCATTGTGATAGCGATCGTCCACCTATTCCGGCGCAGGATATAACCCATCCAATCTCCCTCTCCTAACGATCCGGCGAGCAGGGGTGCGTTACGGCACCCCTGCAAAGCCCATCGTCAGGGATCATACTCAAATCGGGCAAGCAGACCGATAGTAGAAAGGAATATCGCTATGCATATCACTAGAAACATCGGGATGCTCTTGCTGGCGATCTGGCTCATCCTGTGGGGGCTGATTGAAGTGCTTAGCCTGTCTTTTTCGGGTCTCTGGTTGCTCATGGGGCTGCTCGCCATCGCGGCCGGCATTTTCATTTTACTGGAACGGTAGGTTCAACCATTGGAACAGCTGTCACCTGATCCATTGATCCGGCGGCTTCCGATGGATCATTCAAAAGGAGAAATCTCATGTTGTGGACAATCATCGTCATTCTCATCATTCTGTGGCTGCTTGGCTTTATCGGTCCGAGCGTAAGCCCGAGCTTCCCGCGCACCGGCGGATGGGTCCATACGCTGATCGTTCTTGCCGTCATTCTGATCATTTTGCACCTCCTTGGGGTCTTGTAAGCCCTAGCGCTTCGGCGGTTTGACCGGGTCGATGGAAGCTGATGAAAGTATTCCTCCCGCCAGACCGCAAAGCTATCTGCCACCCGGCTATTTGACCGGGTGGCAGATAGCATCGGGGAAAATCTGACATGGATCCAACCAAAGACGTATTACCCAGCAAATGGAATGACCTCCAAGGTCAGGTACGACAGAAATGGGGCAAACTCACCACCGAGGATCTCACCGGGCTGAACGGCACAACCGGAGAACTAGCCGGTGCCTTGCGGCAACGGTATGGCTACAGCAAGCCCCAGGCGGAAATCGAAATTAACAACTGGCTGAGCGAACAGGATCCGCAGGCCAAGATATAGCTTCGGACGGTTGCGCCGGAGAGGTTTTTACCCGCACGAGCAGGCTTCACGAGAGGAATTGACACTGATGACCGACAAGACCAAACAGACCCCGCACAAACGATTATCCAAAAGCCGGCGCAAGCACGCGCGGCGCTTGAAGCAAGCGGGTCTCAAGCCAGCCACTACTCCACGCTAGCCGATTCATGCGCCGCGTCCATACAGCAAGATCAACGCAACGAGAACTGGATCAGGAACAACGCATCGATATCCTTAAAATCATTCAACGGAGAGAAGCGTGAACCTACTTATCTATTTCATCGTCGCGGCAATCATCGGTTGGGTCGCAAAAGAACTCATATACGACCCGCTCGAATCTGATAATCATAATCATCGTGGCTGTCCGATGTACGTTCCTTGCCGGTTGCCTCCTGAGCCCCATATTCCATTTCGGAACGATCCATGAGGCACTCATGGTTCCCATCATGCGGGTAACGCTTTGAGGTGCCGTCATCCGGTCGGCGTTCGTCAACCTCTTCCTCGGAAGATGGATGCGACAAGGTTAGAAGAGAGGTCAAAATGTCCGAAAATAAAGTTACAGAAGTTAAAACAACACAACGAGAACCGGGTCAGGATCGACGCGTCTTTACCTTCAAAGTCACTCAATTGATCTGGCTGGTTCTAATCATCCTCGAAACAATGATCGCGCTGCGGTTTGGACTGAAGCTGATCGCGGCCAATCCCGACAGCCCGATTGTGGGCTTTATCTATGGCTTCACCAACCTGTTTCTGCTCCCCTTTACCGGGATGACCGCACAACCGTCCGCGGGCGGAATGGTCCTGGAACTTTCTTCCCTGTTCGCCATGGTGATCTATGGCTTGATCGGCTGGGGCATTGAGCGGATCGTCTGGTTGATTTTCTATCGCCCGCAGGAAAAAACCGAATCCGTTACGCAATCCTCAAGCAGCGATCACCGCACTCCATAAATCCATATGCGTTGGGATGATTTGTCAAATGCAAATCGTCCCAACGCAAAAAGCGGATAGGATGACCGTGGAGAATGACGGAACTTCAAAAAGGGAATCGCGCCGCAGGTTGTGGTGAACTGTAACGGATCATTATTCGCCAGCCACAACCCTGGGAAAGAAAATAATTCAAGGAGAATCCTCATGCTCGAACTGATCATAGTAGTTCTACTCATATTGTGGTTACTGGGCTATTTTGGCCATGTGCGCCTTCCGCGTTTAGGACGTTTCAACTTAATTCATATCTTACTCATCATTGTGGTAATTCTGATTATCTTGAGTCTGCTGCATATACGTTAGCCGTCAGCCTTGTCGATGAGGCCGGCGGAGTTGGTATCGACAATCAGCCCTTTCAAATCAGTGTGGGAGGGAGAAGGAACGATCCAAACCCAGGAGGCAATCGATGGCCAGCAAAAGAATGAACAAGTCGCAATTCGTGACCGTCTTATCCGAGAAGAGCGGGTTGAGCAAGAAGCAAGCCAGGGCGGCGATTGATTCGATCAACGCGATGGTGGCGCAGCAACTCGGCCAGAAGGGGCCCGGCGAGATCATCCTCCCGGGTCTGCTGAAACTGAGCATCGTCGTCAAACCGGCCACCCACCAACATGAAGGAATCAACCCCTTCACCAAGGAACCGATGACTTACAAAGCCAAGCCTGCGCGCAAGGTGGTCAAGGTGCGTCCTCTCAAAGCGCTAAAAGACGCAATTTAAATACCTGAAACATGACTGCGAACCTCTTTGTTTTCAAGGCGACGGAATTCGACCTGATCCCGTAGGTGCCGGAACACTTATGGCGGGGATATGAGCAAGGATTGGAGAAATCCGATCCGAAGCGAGCATGGATTGGCGCCGCGAAGTTTGCGGAGGTTTATCTTTCACGTGCCTTAAGGAGAAAACCATGTTACCCATCGGGGATGACAACAGCTCTGAAAGATCCATACCGATAGTTACATACATTCTGATCGCGCTGAACGTCCTCTTTTTCCTTGTAGAGCTCAGTGGAGGCGATGCTTTCATCGCGCGCTGGGCCTTCGTCCCCAGCCGCTTCCTTGCCAACCCAATCGCGGATTTCGCGACGCTGTTTACTTCGATGTTCATGCACGCCGGATGGGTCCACCTGGGCGGGAATATGCTCTACCTGTGGATTTTCGGCGATAATGTTGAGGATCGTTTCGGAAAGATCGGGTTCTTGATTTTCTATTTGATCTGCGGGCTCGCGGCGACTGCGGCCCAACTGGCCTTCAGCCTTCACTCGGATATCCCAAACCTGGGAGCTTCCGGAGCGATCGCGGGTGTGCTGGGTGCATACATCTTGTTGTTCCCGCAATCGAAGGTGAGTGTCTTGCAAGGATCGAGCGTGATTCCCGTCCCGGCATTGGTGGTGATCGGGCTTTGGTTCATTCTACAGCTCTTTAGCGGTGTAGGCTCCATCACCGCTGCGGCGGATACGGGCGGCGTGGCTTACTTGGCGCACATCGGAGGGTTTGTCGCCGGCTTTGTGCTGACCTTCTTGTTTAGAGGAAACCCAAGACCACAATCCACTGCATAAAAACTCGTAACCATATTGGGATTTCGATAAGAGTCGTGGCGAGCGACCGGTTAATGGTGCGCAGCTTGAAATTGGATTCTCCAATCGGCGGTGTCTATACGGAGCCTGTGAGTGCTGTGCCAATATCTAGGAGCAATTCGAAAATAATCAGCGGATGAAAATTCGCATGGAAATCCGCTGTCGCCGAGATGGATTATGTCGCACTATGGCAGGAATGAAAATGTGGCGGGTCCCATGCGGTTGGGAGAACATTCTACAAAAGTCCCAGAAATAAGCCC
>Ga0187886_1001595_pt1 | contig 20198 bp, 15 predicted proteins | sample June2016WEW_20_1_FD_133001 | JGI IMG/M metagenome (GOLD analysis project Ga0187886, IMG submission 133001) | Peatland microbial communities from SPRUCE experiment site at the Marcell Experimental Forest, Minnesota, USA - June2016WEW_20_150 | ecosystem: Environmental > Terrestrial > Soil >... | reverse complement strand
CGGCGGGCTGCAGGCCATCCGCGGGGAACTCACCCTGGGGCAGATCGTGGCGTTCACCAACTACCTGCTCACGACGATGACCCCGCTGATCATGATGACCAACCTTTCCAACACCTGGGCGGCGGGGATCGCCTCGGCCGAGCGCGTGGACGAAGTGCTCCTCACCGTTCCCGAAATCCGCGACGATCCGGACGCGGCCGCGCTTCCCTCCGGCGCCCGCGGGCGGGTGGTGTTCGAGAACGTCTCCTTCTGCTACAACCCGGGCAACTGCGAACTCGTCCTGCGCGAAATCAACCTGACGGCCGAGCCGGGCGAGCGGTTGGCAATCCTGGGCGCAACCGGCGCGGGAAAATCCACGCTGGTCAATCTGATCCCGCGCTTCTACGACACAACCTCCGGGCGGGTGCTGTTCGACGGGGTCGACGTGCGCCGCCTCCGGCAATCTTCGCTCCTGGGGGCGATCGGGATCGTCCCGCAGGAATCGATTCTCTTTTCGGGCACGGTGCGCGATAACATCGCCTACGGCCGACCCGGTGCCACCGACGAGGAGGTCGTGGCGGCGGCCAAGGCGGCCCAGGCCGACGGGTTCATCCGGGAACTGGCCGGGGGGTACGGCGGCCGCGTGGAGGAGCGCGGGGCGAACTTTTCCGGCGGTCAAAAACAGCGCCTGGCAATCGCCCGCGCGATACTGATGCAACCCGAGATGCTGATCCTCGACGACTCGACCAGCGCCGTGGACGTGGAAACCGAAACCCTGGTCCAGGACGCGCTCGAGACGCTGATGCGCGGCCGCACCAGCTTCGTGGTCGCCCAGCGCATCAGCACCGTGCTGCGCGCCGATAAAATCATCGTGCTCGAAGGCGGGCGCATCGCCGCGCAGGGGACCCACCGCGAGCTGCTCCAATCCAGCCCGATCTACCGCGAGATATTTGATTCGCAGCTCGGGGCGGGCCTGCCGCCGGATGAAGAGGGCCAAGCACCGCGGGAGGGGAACGCATGAGCGCCTCCGCTTCCGCCTCCACGCCCGGCACCGCCTCGATCCGGGCCGTCATGCAGCCGCGCGGGCCGCGAAACATCGGCCGGATCGAAAAGGCGCGGGATCCCCGCAGCGCGCTTCGGCGGTTGCTGCCTTACCTCGGCCGCTCCCCGGTTATGCTCGTGATGGCCTTCGTTTCCGTTCTGATCTACACCGTTCTCGGCATTCTCGGTCCGTACTTGATCGGCGTGGCCATCGACCAATTCATCACCGGCAAGGATCCGGCCGGACTGGGCCGCATCGCGCTTTGGATGCTGGCGGTGTACGCGCTCAACAACCTCTTCCAGGCCGTGGCCGGCTGGCTGATGGCCGATATTTCCCAGCGCGGTCTGCAACTCCTGCGGCGCGACCTCTTCGCCCGGCTGCAGATTCTGCCGGTGCGGTTCTTCGACCGCAATCCGGCCGGCGAGCTGATGAGCCGGCTCACCAACGACATCGACGCCATCAACACGGCCGTCGCGCAGAACATCACCGCCCTGGCCGCGAGCGTCCTTTCCATGGGCGGGATCCTGGTCGCCATGTTCCTCCTGGATTGGCGGCTGGCACTCGTCTCGCTGGTGGTGGTGCCGATCACGCTGTGGTTTACGAGTTTTGTGGCCCGCTACACCCGCACGGGGTTCGAGCAGCTGCAACGCCACTTGGGGGAACTCAACGGGGTGATGGAAGAAACCCTCAGCGGGCAGAAGGTGATCTCAGCTTTCCGCCGAAACGATTCCGTCGTCGCCGCTTTCCGGGAGCGCAACGCGGAGGTCTATCGCGCCGGAATCTACGCCAACACCTACGCGCTGCTGCTGATGCCGCTCACGACGGTGCTCGGAAACTTTTTCGTGATCGTGATTGCCGCGTTCGGAGGGTTCCTGGCGCTGCAAGGCTACGTCAGCGTGGGGCTCATCGCCGCCTTCATCAACTACGCCCAGAACTTCGTCAACCCCGTGCGCCAGCTGGCCAATCTGTACAACACCGTCCAGGCGGCGCTGGCCGGCGCGGAGCGGGTGTTCGAGATCATCGACACCGCGCCCGAACCCGAAGACGAGCCCGGCGCCGCCGCGCCCGATACCATCCGCGGGGACGTGCGCTTCGAACGCGTGGACTTTTCCTATAATCCCGGAACGCCGGTGATCCGAGATATGTCGCTCGAGGCCGAAGCCGGGAAGACCATCGCGCTGGTGGGGCCGACCGGGGCCGGGAAGACGACGATCATCAACCTGCTCTCGCGCTTCTATGAGGTGGACGGCGGGCGGATCGCCGTCGACGGAGAGGATATCCGCGACATACGCAAGGATTTTCTGCGCCGCCGCCTCGGGATCGTCCTGCAGGACATGTTCCTGTTTTCCACCTCGGTGATGGATAACATCCGCTACGGGCGGATCGATGCTTCCGACGAGGAGGTCTACCGGGCGGCGAAGATCGCCGACGCGGATCATTTCATCCGCCAGCTGCCGCAGGGGTATGGGACGGTGCTCTCCGAGCGGGCCGGCAACCTCAGCCAGGGGCAGCGCCAATTGCTCGCGATCGCGCGCGCGGTCATCGGCGATCCGAATATCCTGATCCTCGACGAGGCGACCAGTTCCGTCGATACCCGCACCGAGGTTCGCATCCAGACGGCGCTGCTGCGGCTGATGCAGGGCCGGACGAGCTTCGTCATCGCCCACCGCCTCTCGACCATCCGCGACGCCGACTGCGTGCTGGTGATCCAGGGCGGGCAGATTGTGGAGCGCGGGACGCACCAGGAGCTGCTGGACCGGCGCGAGGTGTATTATCATTTGTATATCAGCCAGTTCAAGGGGCAGGAAATTTAATCCGCATCAGCGGGATCATCCGGGCAGTTTTTTTTCGCGAGGAGGAACCATGAAACCGGCACTGCTCGTAATCGACGTGCAAAAAGCGTTTTTCAAAGACAATCCGCCCGCGGCCGCCGCGTTGCGGAATGCCACCGAGTATATCAACGCCGCGATTGAATTATTCCGGAAAAAGAATCTGCCCGTCATCTGCGTCCAGCATATGAATCCCGAGGATAACGTGATCCCGGGCCAGGAAGGTTTCGACCTTCCCGAAACGCTGAATGTTCTGCCAACCGATTTGCACATCCACAAGACCTACGGCAATGCCTTTAATAAAACCGAGCTCGCGGAGGCGTTGCGCCAAGCCGGCATCGATACCGTCGTGCTGACCGGGTTTGCCGCGGAAGGCTGCGTGCTCTCCACCTACCGCGGCGCGAAAGACCTCGACCTGACCGCGATCATCTTGCGTAATTCGATAGTCGCCGGCAAACCGGAGAATGCACCGTTCGTCGAGAGCATCAACGAAATAATTTCCTACGGCGCGCTGGCGAAGGTGCTGGAGTAGCGCGCGGATTGCACTTCCCCGGGCCACCCGGGGCTAAAGCCCCGGGCTTTATTTCCAAGCCGGGTAAACCCGGTTGACCACCCGTTGGAAGAAGAATGATGGATACCCGCGATCAGAAGTGGAGAGTATCTCTGTCATTGCGAGGAGTATGGGCGGCTGGATCTTGGCCGCCCATACGACGAAGCCCCGGCCTCGCCCGGTGGGCTTACCGGGGCGGGGCAATCTGTTTTTTATTCCGCTGGTAAAAACCATATTGCCCCGCCCCGGCTCCTACTCTGCGAGAGTTGCATTTGCCGGGGGGGCTTGGAATGACAATTGGTATCTTCTGAAAACCATCATTCGTCCGGAGCTAAAGCTCCGAACTCTCAACAGCGCCCGGCTAAAAGCCGGGCTTTAAAGCCGGATTTATTTTATCCTCGCGAAGCGGGGACCGGCGTTGCTAGTAGTCGGGGGATTTATCCCCCCGACGGGCGGACTTTTTCAGAGGTTTCAGTTGTTGATTATTCGCTATTCGTTTGCTCCTTCGTCATCCTCTCTTTCAGGTTGCTAATGCGTCACGGTATTCGATATACTCATCCTGGAAAGGCGCTTCCCCATGACACCGATCATTCCCCCAAACTTTTCCGATCTTCTGAGCCGAGAAAAAAGAGCCTTCGCCGACCTGGCACTGGTCCTGCGCGACGGCACGCCACAGGTGACGCCGGTCTGGTTCGACTGGAACGGGGAGCACATCATCATCAATACCGCACGCGGCCGCGTGAAGGATAAGGTCCTCCACCGCAAGCCGGTCGTCGCGCTGATGATCATGGATCCCTCCAACCCGTACCGCTATATCCAGATCAAAGGCCGGGTGATGGCTGAGACGGAAGAAGGCGCGTTCGATGAAATCTGCGACCTGCAGGAAAAGTACCACGGCGACCGCAACTACCCCCGCCGTCCGGGCGAGGTGCGCGTGACGTACAAGATCGCGCCGGAGAAGGTGCAGGCAAGGGGTTAGCCAACCCCTCCCCTATCCCCTCCCCAGAATGGGGAGGGGGAAGGGGGAGAGGTAAGCGAGGAATCATGCCCACAAGAAACGAGCGTATCCGCCTCGGCTCGAGCGAAGTGCGCGTCAGCCCGCTCGGCGTGGGGACCAACTCCTGGGGCTCGAACGGCAAGCCGGACCCGGAAATGAAAGCAACCTTCGAGGCGGCGCTCGCAGCGGGGATCAACTTCTTCGACACGGCCGAAGTCTACACCTTGGGCGGATCGGAACGGACCGTCGCCCTGTGTTTGGAATCGACCAGGGGAGAAGCCGTCATCGCAACCAAGTTCATGCCGCTGCCGTGGCGCCTCGGCAAATCCAGACTGGGCGAAGCGCTGAACCGCAGCCTGGAACGGCTGAGCCTTCCGCGCGTGGACCTTTACATGACTCATTTCCCGTTTCCACCGGTTGCGATCGAAACCTGGATGGACGCGCTGGCCGACGCCGTGCAAGCCGGGCTCACCCGCGCCGTCGGAGTCTCCAACTATAACGAGAAACAAATGCGCCGGGCACATGCCGCCCTGGCCAAACGCGGCGTGGGGTTGGCGAGCGACCAGGTGGAATACAGCCTGCTCAAACGCGGCCCGGAACGCGGAGGGCTGCTGGCTGCGTGCAAGGAGCTGGGCGTGACGCTGGTGGCCTACCGACCGCTGTGCTCCGGACTGCTCAGCGGCAAATACACGCCGGAGAATCCTCCGCCCGGGTTGCGCGGCCGGCGCTATAACCGCGCCTACCTGGAAAAGATCGCCCCGCTCGTTGCTCTCGTGCGCGAAATTGCCTCAGCCCACGGAAAGACTCCCTCGCAGGCGGCGCTCAATTGGATCATCTGCAAAGGCGCGCTGCCCATTCCGGGCGCCAGGAGTGCGCGCCATGTGGAGGATAACGCCGCCGCGCTGGGATGGATGCTCAGCGCGGACGAGGTGGCGGCGCTGGATAAGGCGAGCGATAACATTTGATAGGAAATCTTTAGGATGTCACTCCGAGCCCCCCTAGGGGGCGAGGAGTCGCGGACTTCCGATAAGAATGTCACTCCGAACCCCGCAAGGGGTGAGGAGTCGCGGACTTCTTGTCGAAAACTAACTTAGGACGATGGCCGGGCACACCCGTGCGGATCTGAGGACCATCCTATTTAGGAGACCCTTAGGGTTTCCAAAACCCTAAGGGTCTTCGGTCTTTGATGGGATTGACAAGATTGTTTGAAAATAAATAAAATCCTGAAAATCCTGTCCATTTTTCTTTGTATTGATCAGCAATTTCGGGTACTCGCTATTGACGCGACGCGGGCGGAAAAATGTCGGACCAACCCATCGGCGAACAGGTTTCTTTCCATTTCCATTTTTGGAAGGAACACGTTTGGGTGTGGGTGCTTCTCCTGCCGCTGGGCATCGTATGCTGGAGCTTCCCGTTCTTGATCCTGCTTTCGGCCGCGTTCGCGGATTTCCCGACCGCGGCGCGAATCATGCTCGGGTGCGGGTTTCTGGGAATCCCGGGTTACCTGGTCGGGTATATCTTCATTTACAATTTTATGGATTTTGTTTTCACCCGGGTCGTTCTCTCGCAAGAGAATATTTCCTTCCGTACGCCCTGGGCGATTTTTCCGGTTGTACTCCGTACGAAGAAAATTCCCGCCGCAGGCATCCGGCAAATTCGCATCGGGCTGGATACCGGGATGGGGCGGCCGACCGTCCAGGTGGAATATCAAACGGAAAACGATGAAAGACATCGCCGTGTGTCCCTGCCCAGGTTCAAGGACGAGCGATACCTCCCGATGATCCGAACGCTTCAGGAAAAGATCGAACTGCGAGCGGGCCACGGCTTGCAATCTCAGACCCCGGAATTGGCGCCGGCCGTATTGCAAGCCAAAGAGGGAATCCTCCGCGCCCGAGCGCGCGGTCTTTTCCGGCCGGATCCCGGCGAGAGGATTATGTCCATACTCATCGGCCTTTCCATATTGGCCTTCTTCGTCATTTGCTCTTGGATTACCAGTTCGATCCCGGGTATAAGCAAGGTGGATGCCATATCGATCGGGCTGGCGGTGGGCTTCCCCTGCTTTTGGATAACCCTTTTGGGGTTATACCCGGTGATCGGGCAAGCGGCAATCTGGTTCCTGGGCCGCCTTGTGATTGGCGCGGTCCTGTGGTTGTACCAGGCCCCGAACCCCGTCTGGGATACCCCTCCGGAGGTAAACCGCCTGCTGGCGGTGTTCCACCTTTCGCCGATCCACTCCACCCTGACCGAGTTCGTCTTTTGGGGAGTGATGTTCCTTTCGATTCTTCTTTCGGTGAACGTCATCCGGGGTTCGCTTCGGCGGCGGGAGATAAAGAAGTATATGAAGGGAGAGGGAGAGTGAAAGGGGAAAAAGCTTTGGCACTAAAATAAACACTAAAGGTCTCGGTCTTTGATGGGATTGACAAGATTTATTTATAAAAAACCATTGGATCGTTGAAATTCAGCGCACGCGCGGGGACGAGTCCCCGCGCCAGGATACGAAGCCCGGCTTCGCCGGGCTATAAATCAATTCTGCGAAAGAATAATATGGAATGATCATCCGGGATGAGTCGGCCGGGCTTTCCATTCCCTTCGAGCCAAAACGCGGCGAAACCGCACGGCCAATGGATGGATCGCTGCTTGCAGGCTTTTTACCCGCAGATCGGATCGCCCAAACCGAATTTCACCGTCTCGAGATTTGGGTTTTGTGATACATTAAAAACATGGCCGAAGCGAACGGTGAAATCCTTGTGCGCATGATCTGCCGAAGGGCGGCGGCTCGCATCGGCTTTTGATGTTCCCTCGCCGGAATATTCGCCGATTTTCTTGGAAAGGATGGAACGATGGAAAACCAGACCCCTGTTCAGCCCAAAAAAGGCTTCCCAACCGTGATCGTCATTGTCATCGTTATCGTCGTCCTTTGCGCTCTGATGCTCTGTTGCATCATCATAGGCATCCCGGGCATTCTATCCCTTCTCGGTCCCGCAGTCGGCAACGTATTCTCCGGCATTATCTCCAACATGGTCACGGTGACACCTTAGCCGGCTGGAGCGATAGAAAAAAAAACCGGCTTTGCCGGGCGGGCCGGGTCTATCTCTAAGAGGCGTATCGAGACCATCGAAAGCCCGGATGATGAAGACTATCCAAGTCGCCATTCGCCCGGGGCCAATGAAGATCAGATATGCCGTCATTCGCCCGGGGCTCAATGAAGACCATGTATGCCGCCGTTCACCCGGGGCAAATGAAGACCATACATGCCGCCATTCGCCCGGGGCCAATGAAGACCATATATGCCGCCATTCGCACGGGGCCGATGAAGACCATTTATGCCGCCATTCGCACGGGGCTTAAGCCCCGGGCTATTAACAGCGCCTGCCCTCGCGAAGCGGGGGCCGGGTAAACCCGGCTTTAAGATACCCACAAATACCGAGTCATTGGAATTATCCATAACGCCATCCATCCGGTAATATGATAGACTTCATCTCAATCGAACGCCGAATGGCATCTGGAAATTCAGGTACGCGGATTTCCCGAAATAAACGGAGTACCCCGCTCGTGCTGCGCATTCGCGGGGCAGGCACGGAATAATTTTTATGGGTTTTGCTCAAGGGGTTGATCCGTGAAATCCGTTCGCATCCGTGAAATCCGTGGTAAAAAGGTTTAGCGAACAATCGCAGGGAGATCCCCATGGACTCGAAACAACAATCGCAATCTGACGATCGGCAGAAGCTGGAGAAGGTCCAGGAGAAGGGACGCATTACGCGCCAGGACGACCAGCAGCAACTGGAGGACCAACAGGCGCGGGACCTGGGACCGCAGCAAGAGAAGCGGCAGGAACTGGACCGGGAACAAGCCAAGGAGCTAAAACCGCGGGAAGAGGAGCGCCTGGTTCTGGACCGCGAGCAGGATAAGGAACGAAAGCCGCGGGAAGTGGTGCGGGCGGAGCTGGACCGGGAACAGGATAAGGAACGCAAAGTGCGGGACAAGGAACGCCAGCAGTTGGACCTCCAGCAGGAAAAGGAACGGATAAAGCGGCAGGACGACCAAGCGCGGGAGGAACAGCAACGCCAGCAGGCACAGAAACTCCAGCAGAAGCAGGCGGAGCAGCTGGAGAAGCAAACGCGGCAGGATCAAATAAAACAACAGGAACAAAAAATCAAAGATCAGGAGCAACAGCTGAAGGATCAGCAAAAACAGGATCGAAATAAATGATAAAGTTTAGAAAAAAAGACCTGTCAGGTTATTAAAAACCTGAGAGGTCTCTTTTCTTTCTTTTTATAATTTGTTCGATTTGCGTTTCTATTCTTGTACCACCTACTCACGCCGCGTACACGCTTTGCCCCTGGCCATAATATGCATCGTACACATGCTGAAATATAGCGGCCGCTTTTTGTTCAAATAGTTTGGGCTTGAAAACCCTTGGCAGGTCCTTGTCTAGGATTTTCTCGATCGTCACCCGGACTTCAGCGCGTGATTGTTGACGCTTGCGCCAATCAAGAACTAGCTTCTCCGATTTAAGAGTGGCCAGCAATTCGCGCGCCGTTGCTTTTACTTTCTTACGGTCCGCGTCGCTCATCTCAATTTGCGGCTTAGTAAGAAGATCGAAGATCGCCAGCTCTTCTTCGCTAAGCTGTTCGGAGACAGCCCGCTTCTCTTCTTCATTCAGGCTTTTAGCAAACGCGACTAATCGGTTGAAAAATTCCTCGGCGTTCAGACTGCCGGCGTTATAGGCGTCAATTAACGTCTGGAACTCCTCCAGATAATTCATGCGCGTTCGGTTATAGCGCACAAGGATGACAATTTTCTGCGCAATTCTTCCCTTCCACTGTTCATTTAGCGTGCGCTTATGGCCGGATTTGAATTTTTCCGCCAGAGCTTCGAAGTCGATACGGCTGAGGTCAATTGTTTGATTTTGTTCCCCACGCGGCTCCCCAATGACATACCCGCCTGCGGCGATCGATTCATCAAGCAATCCTTCCACTTTTTGCATGACCATCGAGATATCCGCCGGCGGGGTGAGTCCACGGATTTTTTCGGATAACACCTGAATCGGGTCCGCGTCTACGGCAAATTCCTGCGCTGAAGGATCCGGCAGGACGGCCTTATAAAGCCGGTGGACGGCATTTGCGAGATCGAGGTAGCGCAGCTTGACCGCTTCGGAGGAGATGAGCGCCTCGACTGCGTCATCGAGCAATCCGATCCGGTCATAACCGCCAGCGGCTTTGACTTCTTCCAGGTCAACATCCTGCTCCCGGAACAGATCTCGAGTCTCCTTCAAGGCGTTGCGCAACGCAGCCGCCAGCGCCGCCTTGTCCTCCACCGGGTTGTCGCCGCCGCGGCCCGCGCCGTAGATAGCGAGCGCGCGTTCGAGGTTTCGAAAAACGCCGACGTAATCCACGATCAGCCCGCTGACCTTGCCCGGATACACTCGGTTGGCACGGGCGATGGTCTGCATCAGCGTATGGTTGCGCATCGGCTTGTCGAGGTAAAGTGTGGAGCAGTTCGGGACGTCGAATCCGGTCATCCACATTGCGCATACAAAAACCAGCCGGAAAGGATCGGTGGGATCCTTGAACTTCGTCTCCAGATCCTCTTCGACCATGCGCTTGCGATGCGGGCGGATATCCAGCCCCTTTTCCGCCAAATCGGCGATCTCATTTTGACCTTGGGAGACAACCACCGCCATATCGGTTTCTTTAATCCAGGCGATATGTTCCTCGATCTCTTTACGGGGATCCGCATTTGCGGCAGGCAGACTGGCTTTCAACTCCGCGATTCTTTCCGGCCAATGCTTTTTTACCTTGTCGTACATACGGATGGCAGTGGCCTTATCGATGCAAACCACCATCCCTTTGCCCTGGAATCCCCTACCGGTGAAGTGCGCCACTATGTCCTTGGCGACCGCTTCCAAACGGTCTTCGCGGGTGATCAGGTGGTACTCGCGGGAAAACTCCCGCTCCAGTTTCCTCTCCTGGGCCTCGTCCAATTCTGCATCTTCGAGCAGGCGCTCCATGTCTTGGTTGAGGTTTTCATTTACGAGTTGAAGTTCGGGAATGCGGTTCTCGTAATAAAGCGGCACCGTCGCGCCATCGACCACCGACTGCCGGAAGTCATAGACGCTGATGTAGTCTCCAAATACCTGTCGGGTTTTTTCCTCGGTGACGATCAACGGCGTGCCGGTAAAGGCCAGAAACGAGGCGTTGGGAAGTGCGGTGCGCATGTTCAGCGCAAGTGTGTCGTACTGGGTACGGTGTGCCTCGTCGGTGATAACGATGATATCGCGCCGCTCCGAAAGGACCGGATGCGCTTCGCCCTTTTCGGTACGGAACTTGTGGATCAGGGTAAAGATATAGCGGTGATCTTCAGTAAGCAACTGCCGCAGGTGGCGGCTGTTCTCCGCCTGGGCGCGGTTCTCAGTAACTACACCCACGGATTCAAAATTCTTGTAAATCTGCCCATCCAATTCCTGTCGGTCGGTTACTAATACGAAGGTCCAATTTCCGGGAATCTTTCGCAGAACTTTCTGGGCGAAAAAAATCATCGAGAAACTCTTGCCGCTGCCTTGGGTATGCCAGAACACACCCAGCTTTCCCTGCCTTTGCCGGATGTCGATCAGCGCCGCCAGCGCATTATTGACACCTAGGTATTGATGGTTCTTGGCTATCAGTTTGATCAATCCGCCGCGGGTTTCCTGAAATAGCGTAAAGTTTTCTACCAGATCCAACAGGCGCGACGGCTCACATACGCCGCGCAACATCGTCTCCAGCGAAACCCGGCCTTCCTCCGATTCGCTGCTGACCTTTTTCCATTCGGAGAAGTGCTCCCACCCGGAGGTGATGCTGCCCATACGGCTTTCGCTTCCATTGGAGATGATAATCAGCGCGTTGGCCCAAAAGAGGTGGGGAATAGTGTCTTTGTAATCGCGCAGGTTATTGGTAAAAGCCGTCTCCAGCCGGCGGTGGACCGCTTTCAGTTCGATGAAGAGCAGCGGCAATCCATTTACAAAGCCTACCAAGTCGGCGCGCCGGGTATACATTTCGCCCGTCACCCAAAATTGCGAGCAGATCAGGAAGTCATTGTTTTTTGGAGTCTCCCAATCGACGATCCGCACGATTTCTACCGTCTCGCCCCGCCCTTCGGGATCGGGAACAGCGGCGCGAAATCCATTTTTCATCAGGAGGTAGATTTCGCGATTGGCGGCTACCGGGCTCATCCGCGACCGATCGCGGGAAAGTTCGTCGATCGTCCGGTCGATGGATTCTTCCGAAACCTCCGGGTTGAGCCGCCGCAGGACCGTGCGAAGACGGGCGGTGAGGATCACCTCGGACTTGGTTTCCCGGCCTAACGGACTGGAGCCACGGTCGAACTCATGGTAGACATTCATTGTGTACCAACCAAGCTCAGTCAGAAGCGCGATCGCCGGCTGTTCGATCAATTCGTCTTCCGTATAGCCCTTGGGCGGGGTCATATTAGATCCACATTTTTATCGCTGAGCAATAATGAAGCATTTAATTGGCGACCTTCGGCGAGTAAAGACGCGGCCCGGAGAATTATTTCTGCTCTTCTCTGTATGAACTGATTAAAATCCTTTGAAATTTTGGCCTTCTTTTCGGAGTTGGCAAGTCCTACATATCCACCGTTTGCCATTTCAGGGATCGGAATCAAGTGGGAGTATAGTCTCTCTCGTACTATCTTTTCAGATGTCCATTTATATCGATCTTTCATGTATTCAAGTGGATCTTTTCGTCCAATAGTCATATTTGTTTTATCGGATATAAGTGCGCAGTTCAATGCAAGATAACTATTAATCCCTGCTTCCTTTACCAATCCATCCGGGTAAATATGGTGATAATGACGCTCTTCGATATTCTTCTCATTTAACAATTCTCCGGTCGAAAAATCTTGTGCGCCCAGGCGGCAAGCAACTGCAAGGATTGCACGCCCACGAATTGTGGTCCTCTTTGGCCACTCGATGGTTAATAATTCTTCTTCATCGACAAATTTATGTTCACTAAACAGTGGTACATCCGACTCGCCATAGAGTTCTCCATCCTTTTTCCGCTCACCAACAATAATCCGCTTCAGCGCCGTGAAATCCGAGAACGCACGAGATGCAGCGGCATTTTCATAGCGGTCAGTAAAGAATGCATACCAAAGATATTTCTTTAACAGAAGTTCATCCCGCCCTCTTTTATCGCCAGAATCAGGGATACTCGAATAAAGCGCCGCAATGACTGCCAGTACCGCGTTAGTTGGGAGTCGTTGTTGGTCATAAATGCCTTCAGCGTGAAGAAACTTGGCCATCCGATTTAAACCAGTCTCCATAACGCTCCATTTTTCCACCATCACCTTTTTATTCATATCCCAAGCACCGCGTTGGTTTGGTAAGGCATTCTGTAAAAGGGCGGAGGTTGTCAGGATCAGATCTGATAATTCCCAATACCTCTCGATATTTGGATATTTTGTAGATAATCCATCCTGTAGATCATGCAAGGAGCCGCCCATAACATCTTCCACCTCAGCTACAATTACCTCAAATTGGGATAATGGCTTGCTATTGGTATTCATTTTGATAAAAACATCCAATGCGATACTTTTCTCGGTTTGGGCAGGAAGTGACAGATAAGGTAGGTTGTAGTTGGCTATTACCGCTCGCAGATCCTTGATCTGGTCGCTAACTTTCTTTTGGAAATCGTAGAATGCCTTGAGCTCTTCCTTGCCGCCTAAAGGTTCAAGCGGTGCCGTAGCCTTCTCCAACCAGTTATCGATCTCTTTTTGGATGTCTTCAGGTTTTAGAAGATTAGTGGGGATATACCCCCTTTTCAGACACTGGGCTGGATCATCGCACCAAAGAGGATATTTCTCGCTATTTTTCTTAAAATATCGCCCTCTGAAAAACACAGACATATCCGTTTGATCCTGGTCATCATCATAATTGTCGAATTCTTTAATATAAACAAAATAGGTTTCCCATTCATAATTATTATGAAACACTCGCCATACTGCTGTAAGGCGTTGCTGACCATCTAGAAGCTGCTCCAACACACGTTGCTTATCTCCAGGTTCAGTTGTCTCCATAAATCGAGAAATAAATTTTTCTTCTTCGCCTACCTCGAGGACCAAGGTAATGCCTATCGGGAGATTATGGACGACCATCTCGATTAGGCTTGAAATTCTCTGCCGGTCCCATGCCTCATACCGTTGAAACCGCGGTAGTTTAATTTCGCCGCGCTCGATCTTTCCATACCAGTCCGTCAGATCACGATTACGAGCTTCCATATTTTCTCCTATATCTGATTACTGTGTTCCTTCTTCGGATTACACGATGTCCATTTCTGACACGTCCAACTCACCAGAGATCAAATTGGGCAACAGCAGATCGCGGGTGCTGCGAAGGGTTTGATTTCGCAACTGAAGCGTTAGGATTTGTTCAATAAAACTCATCGAAAAACGCCCAAATTGCTGAACAAGTACTCTAGGAGGGGAGATGGAAAGAATGCTACTCAAACCCTCATTCGTCAATGAGCGTTGCGTAGCTCCTGTGCAAAATCGATCTTTCTCCGAATGGAATTCTTTTGATTTAATTGTCAAGAACAGGAATGCGAATGAATCCTCATCAGAAGCCATTAGTCCTGCAAATCCTGACGAGAGCATACTATTCGTTGTCAAGATAGCGTTTGGCTTGGCCACTGCAAGGACCTTATAGGTTTCTTGCATGCGTGCAAACCAGACTGAATTTAATAATGGCTGCTTCTGTGCGCGACTAGGTTTTTGGTCGTATAAATATTCGATACCATCTCCAGTAATTGTAATTCCATCGATATCAGCAGTTGCAAAGTAACGTTTTTTACCCTCATAAGGTTCAATGTTCTGATGGATGAATGACCAATTCTTATTCTCCAAAACCCCTATTAACTCCCACCCCTCCGGAATCCTCCCCTGTGGCGAATCGATAAAGCGGGCGTGTTCGTAGCCGGGGAAGCGGAACTTGATGAACCACTCTCGATAAAGATTTTGCGCCATCTCTTCTAGGATCTTTATCCTCCGCATGTTGTTCTCGATCAGATCGTCGTAGGCCGAGAGGATGGCAGCGATACGGCGCTGGATGAGAAGTGGGGGGAGTTCGATCTCCATTTGCTTGAGTAAGTTTATTGTAAATGCGGGTTGTGCGGAACCAATTTTTGATTTTTGAAGTTCTCCTTTGCCCTGAGGTGATAACATCCAATAATAAAGAAATCGGCTATCAAGTTCTTGGAGGTTTCTGAACCATGTTACATTTCCATCTTTGAAGTAGAATTCTTCGCCCTGCGTGACGACATAAGGTAAACCAAGAAGAGCGCCTATGGACGTCAATAAGAGATCGCCAGCCTTGGGAGCTCCAAATTTGCTACGAATTTCATCAAACTTTTTACGAGTGATAAAAAGTTCAGTCGAGACATTAATATTACCGTAGTGCTTTTCTCCAATTTCTTTTCCGCGATAAAATGGTATCCCTTCTAATTGATAATCAGAAGCATAGATTCGTTTACTTGACGTAACCTCGCAAAACTCATTAATCTTACGTTTTCGAAAAGCGTTTCTCATAATCAAGTATCCAAAATCTCGGCCACATTTTTTGCAATGGTTGCTTCAAGCTCGAGCGCTTGAGTATTGAGAATCTCGAGCTCTTCATTCATTGTTTCAAGCTTTTCTTTGAAGTTTTCATCAGGAACAACCTCGCCGGCGGCAATGCCTACATAGCGGCCGGGATTTAGACTCCAGCCCTGGACTTCGATCTCAGCCAGCGTCGCAACCTTGCACAACCCTGCCACATCGGCATATTTCCCATCTGGGAAGTGCTCGGCTATCATCCCAGCGCTATCATGAAGGTTTTCGGGTTTCTCGCCCCGGTAGAGCCGTGGAATGTTGGCCAGGAATTCGATCTGCACCGGAGTCCAGTCGCGGTGGGCGCGGTCGATCTGCCGGAAGATGTGCCTGGCGTCGATGAAAAGTACACTTTCGGCTCGGGCGGTCTTGCGCTTGCCCCGATCGAAGAACCAGAGTGTGCACGGGAGAGTGACGGTATAGAAGAAGTTGGAGCCGACGGCAACCATCACGTCCACCGCCCGAGCTTCGATGAGCTGCTTGCGGATCTCGAGTTCCGAACCGCGCGCGTCGGCGGCGGAGCTGGCCATGACAAAACCCGCATGCCCCGTTTCGTTTAGTGTGCTATAGAAAATCTGAATCCAAAGGTAATTGGCGTTATCCACACGCGGCAATCCGAATGGGAAGCGCTTATCGTCCTTAAGCCGGTCCTTATCTACCTTATCGACATTGAAGGGCGGATTGGCCATTACGAAATCAAACTTACCAACCGAATTGTGCAGGTCCTCATAATAGGAGTTCCCCTGGCGGATGTCGCCAGCCAGACCATGCACGGCGAGGTTCATCTTCCCCAGGCGGACGGTTTCGGCCACCTTCTCCTGGCCAAAGATGCTCAATACATCGTCGGGATTCTTTCTATGTTCCTCGACAAAACGCGCACTCTGAACGAACATGCCGCCGGATCCGCAGGCCGGGTCGAAGATGCGGCCATGAAACGGTTCGATAATACCGACAATGAGTTGGACAATAGCTGTGGGGGTAAAGAATTCGCCGCCCTTTGCGCCTTCGCTCATGGCGAAGTGGCCGAGGAAGTATTCGTAGATCTTTCCGAAGGCGTCCCCCTCGATATCCATGGGTACGGAGTTCATCGCCTTGAGCAGTTCTTTGAGCAGGGAGTTCTCGAAGCGGTTGTAAGTCTTGGGCAGCACGTCCACGAGGTCCGGGTTGTCCGCCTCGATCGAGCGCATAGCGTCGTTGATCGCCGCGCCGATATTCGCCCCCTCTGGCAACTTGATCAGCGTCGAAAAACGGGTGTTCTGGGGCAGATAGAGCACGCCCTTGGCTTGGTAGTCGGCCGGGCCGATTTTACGCCGGCCGCCGCCGACACCTTCCATCTCCTTGGCCGCCGCTTGGAATTTAAAGTCGGCGTATCGCAGAAACACCAGGCCCAGAACCGGCACCGAATATTCGGAGGATTTCAGTTTGGAATTCGCTCGTAGCTCGTCGGCCGCTTCCCATAGGTGTGATTCGATTTCGTTTCCGTTGTGATTCATGGATGCTCCCAATTTGGTTGTATTGTATGCTGGTTCCGGTTTTCTTGCCTATAATGGATGCAGGAATTGCATCAATTAATAAGGTTTTTATCCGGATTTCTCACTTTTTCACTAATCTGGCTTGCGCGATATTTATTGTTGCGCTAGATTCCTTATTATAGAAATTTCGATTGGTTCAAAGGTGTACAAACAAGGTTATTTATGAATGCCTTCGTTGCCCTCACCGACGACAAATGGTTCAACTTCCTGGCCTCACTCCCCCGGCTGGAAGAAATCAACTTCTGGCAGCCGGGCGGGCAGCGTGCATTCACCGCGATAAAGCCAAACGAGTTATTCCTCTTCAAGTTGCACAGCCCGCGCGAATTTATCGTCGGAGGCGGTTTCTTCGCCCATTCGTCGCTGCTTCCGGTAAGCCTGGCCTGGGACGCGTTCGGGAACGCCAACGGCGCGCCGTCTCTCGAACAAATGCGGGCTCAGATCGAAAAATACAGGAGACAGGAACCGGCCGGCCCACGGGATTACACCATCGGATGCATTCTCCTATCCCAGCCATTCTTCCTGCCGGAGGAGAGCTGGATCCCGGTTCCGAGTGATTGGAGCCCGAACATCGTTCAAGGCAAGCATTACGATCTTACCGTTGAGCCGGGATTGACCCTATATCGGCAATTGCAGGAGCACTTGTCGCTTTCCATTCCCGTCCGCGAAGAAATTGCCGCCCTCGAAAAACCGGCGCAAAAATATGGAACACCGATCGAAGTGCTGCCGCGACTGGGCCAAGGGATCTTTCGAGTTGTTATTCTCGATGCGTATCAACGACGCTGCGCCATCACGGGAGAAAAAGTGGTTCCCGTGCTCGACGCCGCTCATATCAAACCGTACGCCCAGGAGGGAACGCACGATCCCCACAACGGCATTCTCCTCCGCAGCGATCTGCACACGCTCTTCGACCTGGGTTATGTGACGATTACACCGGACTATCATTTCGAGGTCAGTAAATACGTGCGTGAGGATTATGAGAACGGGCATGAATATTATGCTTTCCATGGCAATAGCATCTTTACTCCGGATAAATCGAACCTCAAACCCGCTGTGGAATATCTATCCTGGCATAACGAGAACGTTTATCGTGGTTAATTCATCGGGAATTAATTGCGCCGCCGGTTGAGAAAGTGTAATTTATAAGTATGATTTATCCCTTTATCCATAGATGGATAATCAGGGGAAGATCTTTATGAATAGACCAGCCGGTAAATCCACCCGCGAAATGGCCGATCGGCGCCGCAAATCGTCTATTAATACCGGTCTGGTAGTACTGATCGCCGCGATTATTCTCGGTTTTATATATTTCAATTCCAAAACTCTTGGTATAGGCGGCGCGGCCACGCTCATTATATTGTTTGCGCTGAAATTTCTTGCCGATTGGTATGAAGGATATAACCGGCGTAAAACAAAAGAGGAAAAGCGGGCCATCCGCGGGGCGGAGGCGGAAGAAAATATCGGTTATTTATTGGATGGATTGGGCGAAGATTATTGTGTGCTGAATGACGTCGAGAGCCCGTATGGAAATATCGATCACATCGTAATTGGAAAGAATAACGGAATTTTTCTAATCGAAACGAAGTCTCATCATGGCAAAGTGGATATATCTGGCAATGAGCTTTTAGTAAACGGCAAATCACCCGAAAAGAATTTTATCGGTCAAACCCTGAAAAATACTTACTGGCTGAAGGAGAGAGTTGGCGACATAATTGGATTGCAACCCTGGATCACGCCCATTCTGGTTTTTACCAACGCATTCGTTCCATATTCGAAACCAATAAAGAACATTCACATCATTAACAAAAGATTCTTACTTAATACTATTTTTCGAACGGTAAAGTATACTCCTATTAATAATCGCATCTGGGACGCAAAAGAGGGGGTAGTTTCAGTTCTTGAACAAGAAAATAAAGAGGGTTCCTCTTGGGAGAAAACCAAATGAAATTCAGCGATGATGAGATCCGCAAAGCCGCCGACAGGCTACGTCCATTTCTGGCTAAAATCCTCGCATCAAAAGAAGATGAATATGCTCTAATCCAGGCATCAAAGGATGAAGTTTTAGCGCGTTTTCAACCAATCTTTTCACTCCAGAATATCCCTAGTCTGACATTGGAAGATTATCGATCTTTCCTCATTTTCAATAACAATCGGCATTGGAAATCCCTCCAGAGAATGGGACCTTATCATACAGCTGATATGAAATTGTTACGCAAAGCTCTTGGAATTCTTTTGGATGAAAACCGACCGATAAAAGAACGTCTTGATCTTCTTCTTCCACCCTCCGGTCCGATGGTTCCACGTTTTGGTGCCGCAACCATTACTCCTATAATGTTAATTGCATATCCAGATAAATATGGCGTACTAAATAAACCCGCGGAAGATGGTCTTCGGGCGATTAATCTTTGGCCGGAATTTAAACAAGGCGCGGCTTTTTCGGAAAAATATCTAGAAGCAAATCAAATCTATTTGGCATTGATAAAAGTACTGGGAATTGATCTATGGACTCTCGACAATATATGGTGGGCTATCCTACTCGATAATATTTCAATCCAAGAGAAAGATACATCGATTCCCGAATCACCGGATGAACTGGAACGGGAAACGCAGGAAATCCAGCGATTTGGATTGGAGCGCTCTTTGCAGGATTTCTTGCGCGACAATTGGGACCGCATTCCACAACTGAATGATTGGTCATTGTATGAAGAGGACGGCGACCAAGTTGGATTCGAATTTAATACAAACAAAATCGGGAGAATTGATTTGCTTGCGCATCACAAGCGAGAACCGCGTTGGCTGGTTATCGAGCTCAAACGTGATCAGGGAAGCGATCAAACTGTCGGGCAAGTCCTGCGTTATATGGGTTGGGTTGATAAACACTTAAAAAAGACTGGAGAAGATGTTCAGGGGTTAATCATATGCCAATCACTAGATACCGGCCTGCAATATGCGCTTGGTCATGCAATGAATGTAACATCCTTGCTCTATGAAGTACAGTTCAGTTTACGAGAGCCGAAATAATATTTGGATCTATTTCACGCTATAAATCGTTTTTCATATATTGTACTCACCGCTCAAAGAGGGATCCCTCTGCCCCTCCTCCTCCGACCGGTAATACAAGTACAGCAATCCCGCTGAAACAGCCGTCAGGAAATGCCATACCGCGTGCCAATGCCATAGGCTGACGGGTAGGCTTGGCACCTTGTCGTCATGCATGTCAAACGCGACAACAGCCATCCGCCGCGAAATCATATTGGACGAATTAATAATCATGCCCAATCATTGCCACGCGATTGTTTTTATTATCGAACGCGATGATAATTTCGTAGGGGCACGGCGTCACAAGGCCCCCCGCACTGGGCTGGTCTTTGCCCGGGAGTCGTGCCATAATCCCGTAAGGACGCAGCGTTGCGCCCCGACATTCGCAGTGAATGTGGAGAGTGTAATGACCGACCAACCGGAAAAGAACGCGGATGAACTTCCGCCAGCCACGCTGACCGACCTGCCCGAAAAACTGCGCCAGGGCGCGGCCCGCGCGGGTTGGTCGGAGCTTATGCCGGTGCAGGCCCGGGCGATCCCCTATCTTCTCGCCCGGCGCGACATGCTCATCCAATCCCGCACCGGGAGCGGG
>Ga0187886_1001591_pt1 | contig 20205 bp, 19 predicted proteins | sample June2016WEW_20_1_FD_133001 | JGI IMG/M metagenome (GOLD analysis project Ga0187886, IMG submission 133001) | Peatland microbial communities from SPRUCE experiment site at the Marcell Experimental Forest, Minnesota, USA - June2016WEW_20_150 | ecosystem: Environmental > Terrestrial > Soil >... | reverse complement strand
GTTAAAGAAAAAAAATCCCACATTCTTGTGGGATTTTTTGTTGTGCCACTGCTGGGAGGGATGGGCGATGGGGAGGGATGGGAAATGAATCCCTCCCCAAGGCGGAAATACTAAAACCGAGGGGTTTTAGGGAGCGAAGCGACACAGCATTGGCGCAAACGTTAAAGAAAAAAAATCCCACATTCTTGTGGGATTTTTTGTTGCGCCACTATTGTGAGGAATGAACATCTTATTTCAAACTTACTTCAGAAAGCGTTCCATTAGTTTTCAGAATATAAATATTTTCGCCCTGAACGAATAATTTTTTTACGCCGTCCGCGACGGGGTAATTATTTTGCGGGATGCGACTATCCAGTTCCGTCAAAGAAAGCTTTTCGCCGCTCAGAACCAACCCGTAGTTGGGAGAATCGGGAAGCCATTCAAAATCATTCAATTCCCCGTTTCCCGATGGAATCGCCCAAACGTCGCCTTTTTTAACGTCGCCATCGGCGTAATAATCGGAGAGAGCCCCCATGCTCAAACGGTTGTCTTTGGTTGAGATGATTATCCTTTTTTCATCGGGCGAAATGAAGAAATTTTCCGCGCTTTTTGAGAGTGTTTCAGAGGTTTTTTGCGCCCGGTCGTATTTAATAAGCTCCCCGTTATCCTTCAAGAAGAAAAGAAAAGAGCCGCCCGGGCTGGCTTTTAGGGAAGCGTTAACGGGGAATTTCCCGTCGTAAGAACCGGCGGTCTGGAGAAAAAGGTTGTAAGAATAAAGATTCCCCTTGGCGTCCTCAATAAAAATTTCATTATCGCTCGCCGCCGAGGCGATAATGTTTTTCGCGCTTATGATTTTATTCAGAACGTTTCTCTTCAGATCCAGTGAATAGGCGGAGTTTTTTGCGATAACTATGATTTTGCCGTTGCTGAAGGGATGGAAGAAAAACTTAATTGGAGTTTCAACCGGAGAAGAGGAAGTGGAATTTTGAACTAGGGACGCGAAAAGAGAAGAAAGATTTACGGGATTTTTTGGGTCCCCCAGGTCAGAGAGAAAATAATTCTTCCCGTCGGAAGAAATGAGAGATGAAAAATTCGGTTCGGTTAAAATAACCTGCCGGCCGCGCAAAACGGAATCGCCCAAATTCAGCGTTTTGTCTTTCAATTGGAGAACGGCGCCCGCGCCCGTGAGCCAGAAGTCGGAGATGGAACTTGTTGAAACATTAATCAGCTTGTTGTCCTCGGGCCATAGTTTTATCTGACTGGCCGAGGTGACAAGCGCCTCCCGGACTTTCAGATTCTTTTCCCAGGGCCGATAACCGGTCTCGCTGATTTTTATCTCATACTCGCCGGGGACGAGTCTGGAAATAAGCGTTCCACCCGTAAGGATTCCCGGTGAAGCGTCGGTAGTTTCTCCGTTAATGCTAACGGTTGCGTTTGAGGGAATATATTTCAAAAAGAGCGAGCCCGTTTTTACTATCCGGAAATTCTTGATATCTAGCACCCAGCCCTGGGCGGAAGCAATTAAATAAGCGCCCGCTAGGGCGAAGATAAAAATAAGGGAATAGAAGAAAATTCGTCTGGTTTTAATAGTCACAACTTTAATATAATATACGTATATATTATGGAAGAGCAAACGAAGACAGGGGAGAAATTCACTATCCGGGGCGGTCGGCCGCTTACGGGTGAAATCCGGCTGGCGGGCGCGAAGAACGCGGCGACCAAAATGTTGGTAGCCTCGCTTCTTACGGAGGAGGAGTGCGTTCTGGAAAATTTTCCTCTGATAGGCGATGCCGAGATTGCCAAGGAACTTTGCATTACTTTAGGAAGTGAAATTAAAAATATTGATTCCTATCTCGTTATAAAAACGCCGAGCATAAAAAACACGAAAGTGGTTTCACTTTCGCGCCGCAACCGGATTCCGATTCTGGCGCTGGGGCCGCTTCTCGCGCGGGCGGGCGAGGCGGAAGTGCCGATAGTGGGCGGGGATAAGATCGGCCCGCGGCCCGTGGATATGCATTTGGAATCTCTTAAGGCTCTTGGGGCGGAGATTGAAATCAGCGGAGATTCCTACAAAGCCAGATTGCGCGGACGCTTTAAAGGAGCGTCAATCCGCTTGAATTATCCAAGTGTGGGGGCGACTGAGCAGGTAATTCTCGCCTCGGTTCTTGCGGAAGGCAGGACGATGATTTCAAACGCCGCCGTGGAACCCGAGATTACGGATTTAATAAAGATGCTCCAGAAGATGGGCGCGATTATAGAACTCGGCACGAACCGAACCATTGCCATTTACGGCGTAGAAGAGCTTCATGGGGCTCGGCACCGGCTTTTGTCGGATCGGAACGAAGCCGTTTCATTCGCTTGTCTCGCGGTTGCGACGAACGGACGAATCTTGGTTAAGGGAGCGGAGCAGGAGCATCTCATCACTTTTTTGAACAATTTGCGGAGAATCGGGGGCGAATACGAAGTGAAAGAAGACGGGATTCTTTTCTGGCGGGCGCGGCCGCTTACGGCTATCAAGCTTGAAACCGACACTCATCCCGGCTTTATGACCGACTGGCAGCAGCCGTTCTTAACGATGCTTACCCAGGCGAGCGGCGAGTCGGTAATCCACGAAACGGTTTACGAGGATCGGTTCGGTTATACCAAGGACTTGAATTTAATGGGGGCGGACGTTAAAGTGGTAAATACCTGTTTGGGTGAATTGCCGTGCCGTTTTAAAGACAAAAGTTTTCCGCACAGCGCGGTTATCCGAGGGGCGACGCCGCTGCGAGGAGCGAAGTTGACCGTGCCGGATTTGCGGGCGGGAATCGCCCACGTGCTTGCGGCTTTGATTGCGGACGGCGAGTCGGAGATAAGCGGCGTTCACGAGATAGACCGCGGATACGAAAAAATTGTGGAGCGCTTGAGTTTTCTCGGGGCGGATATAAAAAGAATCTAAAATCAAAATATGTTTATCAGAAAAATCGGAATTGACTTGGGGACGACCAATACTTTGGTTTTTTTACCGAATCGCGGCATCGTGATTAACGAGCCGACGGTAGTGGCTTTGCGTAAACCCGACAACGCCGTTTTGGCCGTGGGCGCGGAGGCGAAGGAAATGGTGGGCCGCACGCCCGATGATATCGTAACCTATAAACCGCTCAAGGACGGCGTCATTGCCGAATACTACATTACGCAGGCGATGCTCCGTTATTTTATTTCAAAAAGCGTTGGCGCTTTCAACGTCTTCCGCCCGGAAGTCGTGATCTCCGTTCCGGCGGGCATCACTTCCACCGAATACCGCGCCGTTATGAATGCGGCCAAGGAGTCCGGCGCAAAGGAAGTTTATCTGGTCAAGGAGCCGATTCTGGCGGCGTTGGGGGCGGGAATCCCGATTCATTCCGCGGAGGGCAATATGGTGGTGAATATCGGCGGCGGAACGACGGAAGTCGCCGTAATCTCTTTGGGCGGCATTGTTACCTGGTCAAGTTTGCGGGTGGCTGGCAATCGTTTTGATCAATCAATTTCGGAGTATATAAAGAAAAAGTACGGGCTGGCTATCGGGGAAACGAGCGCCGAAGCGATTAAAATCGGCATTGGCGTGGCGCTTCCGAACCGCACTAAAGTGGAGATGAAAATCCGCGGGCGCGACCTGGCTTCCGGCTTGCCCAAGGATCTGATTATCAATTCCAATGAAATTGCCGAGGCGATAAACCCGCATCTTCTGGAAATAATGAACGCGGTGCAATCCGTTTTTAACGTGACGCCGCCGGAACTTGCGGCCGACATAATGGAAAAAGGAATAATTCTTTCGGGCGGCAGTTCCCAGATTCGCGACATTGAGGAATTCTTCAAGCGCTCGCTCGGCGTTTCGGCTTACACGGCCGAGGATCCGATTTTGTGCGTGGCGAAAGGCACGGCGATAATTCTGAACCACCTGGACGTGTACAAGAGAACCCTCCTAAATAAGAGATGAACCGCCCCTAAATGCTTTTCGGCTACGAAGAAAAAATAAAATCTTTCGGTAAACTCATAAAAGAGAACCGCTTAAGCCAAGCCTACCTTTTTTATGGTGACAAGGGGATAGGCAAGAATTCTTTTGCTCAGCTTATCGCTTTCGCTCTGGAATCCGGGAATTTTGAGATTTCTGACGAAGCCATTCTGGATGCGAACTTCGTTTCAAAAGATCCGGAGGAAAGCAGTTTGGGAATAGATAAAATCCTTGAAATTAAAAGGTTTCTTTGGCAGAAGCCGCTTCGGTCTCGGCGCCGGCTCGCGGTCATTGACGAAGCCGAATATCTGACGGATGAAGCCCAGGGCGCGCTTCTCAAAATAGTGGAAGAGCCGCCGGCGCACGCGCTTCTTATTTTCATCGCCCATGACCCGCAGGTGCTCTTACCGCCTCTTCTTTCCCGACTTACCAAGATTTATTTTCCGAGAATGAGCAAGGAAAAAATAAAAAAGATTTTGATGGAAAATTTTAAAGTCGGCGAAAAAAGCGCGGAAGACGTCGCCGAGATGTCTTTCGGCCGGTTGGGATTGGCTCTGGAGCTTATCAGGCAGGATTTTCCCAAGAAAGAAGAAAATACGGAAGAGATGATTGAAAGGAACATCTTGAAGCTTCGCCGGGAGGACTTGGTGAAGAACTCGCCGGTCTTAAAATGGCTTCTGGAGCGCGAGACGGCGATCAAAAGGTATAATGTAAACATGAATCTTCAAAAGAAAGCGATTGAACAGCGAATAACCAGCGACTAAGAACAATGGAAACGATTTTAAACGAACTAAAAACCAAGGGTCAGGCGGTGATGGACGATTTGAAGAAGGCGCTCTCCGGCGTGCGGACGAATCGGCCGAACGCGGCGCTTGTGGATGACATTAGGGTGAATTATTACGACCAGATAACTCCGATAAAACAACTAGGGACGATAAGTATCCAGCCCCCGCGCGAAATAAGCATTCAGGTTTGGGACAAGGGGGCGGTTGCCGCCGTTGCCAAAGCAATCGAATCGTCCACCTTAAATCTCTCGGCAAACATAGACGGCCAGATAATCAGAATTTTTCTTCCGGCTTTAAGCGAGGAGAGAAGAGAAGAGCTCATAAAATACATAAAGAAGATGACGGAAGAGCATCGTATTCGCTTGCGCCATCTGCGCGACGAAGCCAACAAGAAAATCCAGACGGCTTTTGACGCGAATGAACTAAACGAGGACCAGAAGTTCAAAACGAAGGAACAAGTGCAGAAGGAAGTGGATAAATTAAATGAAGAAATAGAAAAGTTATTAACCAATAAAGAAAAAGAAATTAACGAATAAATGCTCTATATAATTGTAATTTTGGGGCTCGCGGTATTAGTTTTCATCCACGAGTTCGGCCATTTTTTGACGGCTAAACTTTTAGGGATGGGGGTTGAGGAATTCGGTGTTGGTTTTCCGCCGCGATTATTCGGTTGGCGCAGATATAAAGGCGAGAAAGAAATTTTGGTTTCAGAAGAAAAAGAAACAGAAATTATTCTTGAAGAAGGAACCGAAATCATAACTGAAAGAATAAAAGACGTGGATAAGCTCGTGCCCGTAAAGTTTTGGCGATTTTTTTGGGGCAGAGAAAGATTGGAAGAAAAAACGAATGGTTTTTCTGGCGGGACGATTTACAGCGTAAATACCTTGCCTTTTGGCGGTTTTGTTCGGCTGGAGGGCGAAGATAAGCCGGAAGGCGGTTTTAACGACGAGCTGGCTTGGAAGAAAAGCATTGTGGTAACGGCCGGAGTTCTAATGAACTTGATTCTGGGCTGGATTTTTTTAAGCTTGGTTTTTATGAGTGGCGTTCCGAGACATTTGGTCATTTCCGATGTGGTGTCCGGCTCGCCGGCGGCGAGTGCCGGATTAAAAATTGGGGATGTGATAAAGAACGTTTCATCCGGGAATTTGAATTTAACCGACCCGATATCAGCCGAAGATTTTTCCCGGTTCGTGAAATCCAACATTAGCGCGGTGAATGTGGATATAGAGAGAGGAAGCGAAAAAATCAACGCGGAACTTGTGCCGCGCGCGAATCCGCCGGAAGGCCAGGGTCCACTCGGCGTCGGCATTACGGAGATGGGTTTTGAACCCCAGCCGTTTTTCGGAAGTTTTGTCTCGGGTTTTTCCGCGACCTGGGAAACGATAAAGATGGTTTTGGAGGGATTAGGTTCGTTTGCCGTTCAGCTTTTTACCGCCCCCGGCGCGATTCAAAACGTGGCGGGCCCGGTAGGAATCGTTTTTATCGCCGCGCAGGCGACATCTTTGGGTTTTGTCTATTTGGTTCAGCTGCTTGCTCTTATTTCCATTAACCTCGCTATTCTGAATTTATTGCCTTTCCCGGCGCTGGACGGCGGGCGGTTTCTTTTTGTTCTGATTGAAAAAATCGCCGGCCGGCCGGTTTCACGCAAAGCCCAAGGTTGGCTGAACGGCGCCGGATTTATGATTTTGATTCTGCTTATGGTTTTCATAACCGTTAAGGATATTTACAGATTTTTTTAGCATTTTCGGGGTATAATAAATGTAAATGAAGCACAAGAAGAAAAGAGTGGCAGTTTTATCCGGCGGGCCTTCTCCGGAACACGAAGTTTCCCTGAAATCGGGGCGGAACGTCGTTAAAAATCTGGATCCGGAAAAATACGAAGTTGGAGAAATCGTGATATCGAAAAGCGGCGAGTGGCCGATTTCACCCGAGGAATTCAAAAAGAAATTTGATACGGCTTTTATCGCGATGCACGGCGCTTACGGCGAGGACGGAACGGTACAGAGAATGCTTGATGAAATCAAGATGCCTTATACGGGTTCAGGGGCTTCGGCGAGCGCTCTCGGGATGAATAAGTGGCTATCGCTCCGATTATTCCAGGATGCGGGACTTTTGATCCCGCCAACGATTCATCTTCATAAACGCGCCTGGCTTGAAGACCGGAACGACGTTTTGAAGAAGATAAAACACAGTTTTACCAAACCCTGGGTGATCAAGCCCAATGCGGGCGGTTCCAGTTTCGGCGTGGAGATAGTGAAGAACGAGAATGATTTGAGCCGCGCTTTGGAATTCGCTTTCAAGGAATCAAAGGAAATCATCATTCAGGAGTTCATCGCGGGGCGCGAATTCACCTGCGGCGTTTTGGACGGGGGATTGCCGCGTTCGGCTTTCGCTCTGCCACCCACGGAAATCGTCCCGATCGGCAGCCCATTTTTTGATTACAAGGCGAAGTACGAACCGGCGGGGGCATTGGAAATTACGCCGGCCCGCCTGCCCGATTCGTATCTGCAGGCGATAAAAAGAGCCGCGATTCTGGCGCATAAGGTTGTTGGTTGCCGCGGCTTTTCCCGCACTGATTTTATATTGGGCAAAAATCGCAAACTCTATGTTCTGGAAATAAACACCATCCCGGGTCTTACGGAAAATAGCCTGGTTCCGAAAGCTACCGTCGCCTTTGGCATGCCCTTCCGGAAGTTCCTAGAAATTTTAATAGAAGGAGCGGATTTAAAATAAATTTAAGAAAAAAGTGCTAAGAAGCGGGGTTTCCCGCTTTTTCCTTTTTATACTCAAAATACGAGAAAACTATTAGATATAAGGAAAAGGCAAGAATTGGAATAATAATCAGGTATATTGCGGCAGACGGAAAAATTATGCCTAAGAGCGCGATTAAGCCGGAGGTTTTAAATAGCTTCGCGCCTATGGCGTGCGTCTTATCCCAAACATTCTCGCTTTCCAAGGTCCAGGGCGTGCGGATTCCAATGAACCAGTTTCTTTTCGCATGACCGACTAAAATGCCGGCGTAATAGAAAAGGAAGGCGAAGGCCGGCGCGAGAAATTGGATGATGTTAAGAAGATAGCCGAGATTGTAAAATATCGTGAGAACGTGAACATAGAAAAAGAAAACCATCATACAGACGATGAAATTGTTATAGTGGCCGCGGAACGCCTCGATATTATTTTTTTTCGGATCTATTCTGGGCACGAAAGTTAGGAGCAGGAAAAAAACGAGTGAGATGGCGGGCATCATGAAAAGTCCCCAGAATCTTGAAACGTAGCCATTCACGATTCCCTGCGCGTTCCAGTGGGAGGCGACTTTTTCGGGAAATGCGGGATAAAGGTAAATCCCGATGACAACCGAGAGAGCAACTATCGCGAGGGCCGCAATGGCGGTGTTTTTGTTTGACATATATGAATATTATAACTCAAAAGCCGAAGTTCATTGTCATATAGCCGCTCCTTTGTTAATATCTTCTTATGCGCCAGTCGCAATTATTCTTCAAGACCCAAAAGGATTTTCCCAAGGATGAAGTGGCCATAAACGCCCAATATTTGATTCGGGCGAATTTCGTTCAAAAATTAATGGCGGGAGTTTATTCTTTTTTGCCGCTCGGCTGGCGGGTGATGAAAAAAATAGAAGACGTAATACGCGAAGAAATGAACGCGCTCGGCGGAAATGAAATATTAATGCCGGCGCTCCACCCGCGCTCCGTCTGGGACGTTACCGGGCGCTGGGAAGGGATGTCCAAGGTAATGTACCAATTCAAAGACCACGGCGGACGTGAAGTTGGTTTAGGTCCCACGCACGAGGAAATAGTGACCCCGCTCGCGAAAACCGTTATTAATTCCTATGCCGATTTGCCGCTTTCGGTATATCAAATCCAAATGAAGTTTCGTGACGAACCGCGCGCCAAATCCGGCCTCATCCGCGGCCGGCAATTCATGATGAAAGACCTCTATAGTTTCCACGAAAACGAGGCCTCGCTTGAAGAATTTTATGAGGAAGCCAAAAAGGCCTATCTTAAGGTTTTCAGCCGACTTGGGCTTAAAGCTTTCATCACGGAAGCCTCCGGCGGAGATTTTTCAAAGAGTATTTCACATGAATTCATGGTGGAAAGCGAAGCGGGTGAGGATGAAATATTTCTCTGCCGCCTTTGTGGTTTTGCGCGGAACAAGGAAATAGCGGAACTAAAGGCGAAAGAAAAGTGTCCGAAGTGCGGCGCGGGCGTGCTTGAAAGAGTGAAGAGCATTGAGGTTGGGAACATTTTCAAGCTCGGCACGAAATATTCGGAACCCGTCGGCCTGACGTATAAGGACAAAAAGGGCGGGGTTTTACCCGTCGTTATGGGATGTTACGGCATTGGCGTGGATAGAATAATGGGCGCGATTGTGGAAGTCCATCATGACGAAAAGGGAATTATTTGGCCCGAAGAAGCGGCGCCTTTCTTGGCGCATCTTCTCCAGATAGGAGAGAACACGCCGGAGCTTCAAAAGTTCGCGGACGGGATTTATAATCAGATCGTTAAAGAAGGCGTGGAAGTCCTTTTTGACGACCGGGACAATATGTCAGCGGGGGAAAAGTTTTTTGACGCGGATCTTATCGGATTACCCTGGCGCGTAATCGTGAGCGAGAAGACGATGGTGCAGGATAAGATCGAGATAAAAAAGAGAAACGAAAAAGAAGGTAAATTGGTAAAGATTCAGGAATTTATAAAATTAATCAAAGAATAAAATGATATTCAAAAAAACAATCGGCATTGATTTGGGGACGGATATGACCAGGGTTTATCTGAAGGGGACGGGAATCGTTATCGCGGAACCTTCCATAGTGGCTTTTAACAACCGCACCAATCGCGTGGTGGCGGTAGGAACGGAGGCCAAACGAATGCTTGCGCGCACTCCCACCCACGTTACGGCCTTGCGTCCCATGGTGAACGGCGTTATCGGCGATTTTGATATGGCGAAGGAAATGATCCAGCATATTTTAAAAAATGAAAAATTGCCCTGGTCCTGGCTTTCCGAAACGATTGTCAGCGTGCCGACCAACCTCACGGAAGTGGAACGAAAATCCGTGGAAGACCTTCTGAAGGAAGTAGGCGTGAGCAAGGTTCATCTCGTGGAACAGCCGCTTGCGGCGGCTTTGGGGAGCGGTTTGGACATCAATCAACCGACCGCCCATCTTATCGTGGATATCGGTGCCGGCACGACCGGAATGGCGATTATTTCCATGAATGGAATCGTGGTTTCCAAGCGTTTGAAGATCGCCGGCGATTATCTGAATCAGGAAATTTTGAAAGGCGTTAAGGAAGAAATGAAGCTCCATATCGGGGAGCCGACCGCCGAGGAGATAAAAATCGCAGTGGGCGCGGCCATCCCCCAGAACGAACGTTTGGAGATCGTAATCCGCGGGCGGGATTCGGTGAGCGGCCTGCCGCGCGAAACGGCCATCAAAGACACGCAGGCGCGCTATTGGATCGCCCGGCCCATAAAAACCATAGTTGAATCTCTGAAGGAATTGATTGACATCACGCCGCCGGAACTTGCCGGCGACATATACCGGAACGGCATTTATCTTTCGGGCGGGGGGAGTTTGCTCCGCGGCATTGACCAACTTTTCAAAAAAGAGATCGGAGTGGATACTCATCTGGTGGACGAGCCTCTGCTTTGCGTTTCCCGGGGCTCGGGCCTCATAGCCGAGAATATCGGGGCTTACAAAAGCATCTTGGATAATTTCTCCGGCTCTAAAATCATCAATCTATGAAGTCGTTTCGCCTGATTGTTCTGACCGCCGCCTTTTTGGTCATGGCGCTCTCTGTTTTTATTTTCCGCGGGGCGCTGGCGCATTTTTTCGGAAATCTGCGGATTTCTTTTTCCGGCGCCGCGGACGGGAATTTCAGCTATGAAAATTATCAGAGTTTGAAAACCCAGAACGAGTTTCTGACCCAAAACTGCCCGACGGGAGAAAATTCCAGGCAATTGGTCGTTGCCGGGAAATATCACGCCAAAGAAGCGCGGATTTTCTCCGATTATCCCTTCAATAATTATTCGGCCGTTTTGATTGATTTAGGTTCAGACGATGGGATGAAGGCCGGGATGCCGGTGCTTGTTTCGGAAGGGGTGCTCTTAGGGAAGGTAACCGGCGTGAAGCGCACACAGAGCGAAGTGGAGACGATCTTTGACCCGAGTTGGCGGAGCGCCGTCGCGTTCGGTGAAGCCCGTTCCAAGGCGCTTCTTGTGGGCGGCCCGGCGCCTTATCTTGATCTGATCCCTAAAACGGCTTTTTCAAATATTGGCGACCCGGTCTTTAACCTGGCCAAGGATTTCCCGATTAATCTTCTTCTGGGGAAGATCATAAGCTGGGAGGCCGGGGAAAACGACGTTTGGGCCCGCGCGAAAGTGGAACCACCGGCAAGTTTTGAGAATCTGGGAAAAGTTCTCGTGGTTACGGATTTCCCTTAATCCCTCACCCTTGAAGCATTTATGTTTTACGTATATCTACTCAAATCAAGAAAAGATAAAAGTTTGTACATAGGATTCGCTCCAGATTTGAAGGCGAGGTTCGTAAAACATACGGAGGGTTCGGTGAAATCAACCAAAAATCTAAGGCCGCTTGAATTGGTATACTATGAAGCATATAAGTCCAAGAAAGACGCTCTTATGAGAGAAAAACAATTAAAAAGATTCTCAAAAAGCTATTCCATGCTCAAACGTCGAATTAACGATTCCTTGATGCTTCAAGGGTGAGGGAAATGGCAGATTTAATCAGATTTATTTTCGTTCTTGTTTTCATAGCGCTTCTGATTTTTTTATCCGGCGCGCGTTTTTTGAGTTTGGGCGGCATAAATCCGAACCTGCTCCTTATCTTTTTTACCGGCCTGATTTTTTCTCCTTTTTTTCAGAAAAAACTTAAGTTCGGCTACTTTTCCGTACTGCTTATTTTTTCTCTTATCATTGGTTTCTTTGTTTTTGATTTTTGGATTGTCCAGTGGGTTGTTTTGATGGCAATGATTCTCGCGGTTTATTTTTCAATAATTTTTCTTACCGGCCGGCCCTTCCCAGATTTTTTAATCGCTTTATCGGCGGGAACGGCTGTTTTTTATGCCGTTCTTGGATTGTTCGCTCACGGGGCTTTTGGGTTTTATTTCATCTTCTGGGAAATTATTTATAATCTGGCTTTAGGGGCCGTCTTCTGGCTTTTGCTCCGCGGAGCGGAAAAGTACGCCTAATAAAAAGTTTATGACAGGTTCCGATTTAAATCTTGAAGACATTCTGACCGACCGGGCGGTAGAAGAGGACTTTTTGGAAATCCCTCTTTCCGACCGGATTTTTAAGAATTTTTTGATTCTTGCGTCCGTGGTTTTTCTTCTGGTCTTCGCCCAACTTCTGAATCTGGCGGCCTTCCAGCACTCTTTCTATGCCAGGCGGGCGGTTGCGAACATGAGCGATGTGAAAATTCAGGTCGCTCCGCGCGGGATTATCACGGACAGGTTCGGGAATAAGCTTGTTTCAAACGAACCGTCATTCAACGCTTTTCTGACGCCGAAATCGCTTCCGAAATCCCTAAATGAAGAACTTGCGGCCATAGGTAAGGCCGTTGATATTCTGGGTTTGGATGAAAGTACGATTATGAGCGAGATCAAAAACAGGGATTGGAGTTTGACGGACCAACTGCTTCTTAAGGAGAATCTTGATCATGATGAACTGGTCGCTATTGAGGCCGCGAATATTCCCGGCATTGAAGTAGAACCCTCTTTCAACCGCGTTCAGGTTGTCCCGCTGAAGTTTTCGCACGTCATCGGTTACACCGGACTTGTCAATAAAAACGATCTGCAAAATAACTCCGATCTGAACATTGACGACCAAATCGGCCGGAGCGGTCTTGAAGCCACCTATGATGAATACCTAAGAGGGCAAAACGGAGAAACACTCGTTTTAACCAACGCCAAAGGCGGCACCGAAAATGAAAGAGCGATTCAGCGGGCGATTCCGGGCAATGCTTTAAAAACTTTCATTGACGGCGACCTGCAATCCTATTTTTACAACCGGCTTACGGAAGCGCTCCGGGGTTTGGAGCGCGATGTCGGCGTGGGAATGGCGATCAACCCCCAGAACGGGGAGATTCTTTCCTTGATCAATATTCCTTCTTTTGATTCAAATAACATCAACGCGTATCTTACGGCGAAAAATCAGCCCCTCTTCAGCCGGGCAATAAGCGGCGTTTATAATCCCGGTTCAACCATAAAACCACTCGTGGCAACCGCGGCGCTTACTGAAGGGATTCTGGACCCGCGCCATCAGATTTACTCGCCGGGCTACCTAGACGTTCCCAATCCCTACGACCCGGAGCATCCCAGCCGATTCTTGGATTGGCGGCCGCAGGGTTGGGTGGATTTGTATTCCGCGCTCGCGCGTTCGTCCAATGTTTATTTTTATTCCGTGGGCGGCGGTTTCGGCGACCAAAAGGGATTGGGTATAACCAAATTGAAAGAATGGTGGCAAAAATTCGGTCTGGATCAAAAGACCAACATAGATTTGGTCGGGGAAGACACGGGTTTCCTGCCCGATCCGGTCTGGAAGGAAAAAACGAAAGGGGAACCGTGGCGGTTGGGCGATACTTTCAACGTTTCCATCGGCCAGGGGGATTTCGCGATAACGCCGATTGAACTTCTGAATTACATAGCCGCCGTCGCGAACGGAGGAAAATTTTACGAACCGCGCGTAATGAATGAAATTGACGATGCAACCGGAAAAACGATTCAAAAAAACGAACCGACCTTGCTTCGGGATTTGTCTTCCGAAATCGGCGCGGCTTTGAAGGAGGTTCGCAGGGGGATGCGCGACGGCGTCACCCAAACCTACGGGACTTCATATATGCTTCACGATCTGCCGATCCCAGTCGCGGCGAAAACGGGCTCCGCGCAAGTGGCGAACAATACCAAAACGAACGCGTTTTTCGTCGGCTTCGCTCCCTACGATAATCCGCAAATTGCGATTTTAATTCTTGTTGAAAACGCCCGCGAGGGGAGTTTGAACGTCGTTCCGGTGGCGAGAGACGTTTTTTCGTGGTATTATAATAATCGAATAAAATAATGAAAAGTTATCTCACCAAAGAACGCTATGAAGAGCTCACAGCGGAGCTTCGGAACCTGAAAAAAGAAGGCCGGCAGTCGGTAATGGAGCGCCTGCGGCACGCGAAAGAGCAGGGAGACCTGTCCGAGAATGCCGAATATCAAACGGCCCGGGACGACCAAGCCGTTCTTGAGAAAAGAATCGCCGAGCTTGAAATTTTGCTTAAAAATTCGGCGCTTTTTGAAAAACGCACGGGCGAGGAACCCGGGAACGGTGTCGTTAAGCTCGGTTCAAAAGTGAAACTTAATAAGGAAGGCGTCGTGGTTAATTACATAATAGTGGGTTCAAGCGAAGCTGATCCGCTGAACGGCCTGATTTCCAACGAATCTCCGCTCGGCTGCGAATTGCTCGCGAAAAAATCCGGTGATAAAGTCCGGGTGGATACGCCAAAAGGAGAGATGGAATATTTAATTTTAAACGTGAACTAAATCGGATATGCTTGAGGATTTAATCAAGGAGAGAAAGGTAAAACTTGAGCGCTATAAGAAATCCGCCGCTCCTTATCCCGCCGAAACCAAAAGAACCGTTCTTGCCGGCGAAGCGCTCGCCGCTTTCTCCAAATTTGAAAAATCAAAGAAAATTTTGTGGCTGACCGGCCGGATAACGGCCTTAAGGGATCAAGGCGGGATAATTTTTGGCGGCCTGAGGGACGGAAGCGGCCAGATTCAATTTGTTCTGAAAAAGACGGATACGGTCGGCTTTGATTTATTGAGAGACACGCTGGATACGGGTGATTTCATTGAAATTAAGGGGAATCTTTTTAAAACCAAGAAGGGCGAAAAAAGCGTTCTTGCGAAACAAGCCCGGATGATTTCAAAGAGTTTGCGGCCACTGCCGCAGAGTTGGTACGGCCTTAAGGATATGGAGATAAAGTTGCGAGAGAGATATCTGGATACGATTCTGAACCCGGAGGTGAAAGAAATATTCGTTAAGAAAAGCGCTTTCTGGGGAGCGGTGCGGGATTTTTTGAAGAATGAAGGATTTTTGGAAGTGGAAACGCCGGTGTTGGAAAGTTTGCCGGGCGGCGCGGAGACCGAGCCGTTCAAAACTCATCATAACGCCCTAAACCGAGATTTTTATCTGCGAATTTCCCTGGAATTGCCGCTCAAGAAGATGCTTGTGGGCGGCTACGAAAAGGTCTTTGAAATCGGCCGAATTTTCCGGAACGAAGGGATAGACGCCGAGCACCTTCAGGATTACACCCAGATGGAATTTTACTGGGCATACGCCGATTATCGGATACTGATGAAATTTTTAGAGAAAATGTTCCGGAAGGTCATAAAAGAGACGTTCGGCACGCTTAAAATAAAAAGCCGGGGGACGGAGGCCGACTGGGGTAAAAAGTGGAAGATTTACGATTACTACGAACTTTTCAAGAAAGACGCGGGGCTGGACTTGAATGTCGTCTCCGATGCCGAATTAAAAAAGAAAGCCGACGCGCTGGGACTTAAATACGAAAAGTTCGCCGGACGCGGCCGTTTGATTGACTTGATTTACAAAAAAACGGTGCGGCCGAAGTTAATTGAGCCGGGCTTTCTCGTGAATCCGCCAATGGAAGTAGAGCCGCTCGCGAAGCGTTTTGCCGAAGATCCGCGGCGAGTGGAACGTCTGCAGATTATGGCCTACGGCACGGAACTTGGTAAAGGATTTTCGGAACTGAACGACCCGATTGACCAGCGTGAAAGGTTTGAAAGCCAGATGGCGCTCCGGGCGGAGGGCGACAATGAAGCTCAGCGGTTGGACGAGGAGTATCTCACGGCAATGGAATACGGAATGCCGCCCGCGGCCGGCTTCGGTATGTCCGAAAGATTCTTCGCGGTTTTAATGGACAAGCCCGTCCGGGAAGCGGTATTCTTTCCGTTAATGAGAGAAGAACCCAAATAAAAATATGCTTGATATAAACCTGATCCGGGAGAATCCGGAGAAAGTAAAACAAGGAGTGGAAAAGAAGAAAATTGACCCGAAATTAGTGGACAAGTTTTTGCGCGTGGACGAAGAGTGGCGGACGAAGGTCAAAGCGATTGAGGAACTTAAAGCGGAACAAAACACCCTTTCCAAAGAACTTTCAAAAGGCCCCAAAGAAGACCTTATAAGTCGCGCTCAGATTTTAAAACAAAGGATCGCGGATATTGAAATCGAGCGGGATGCGTTAGGTTTGAAGCGCGATGATATTTTGAATAAGTTGCCGAACATTCCGTTTGAACATACTTTGGTCGGGAAAAACGAGACCGAAAACAAAGTCATCCGGGAAGTCGGGGAGAAGCCTAAATTCAGCTTTAAGCCAAAGGACTATCTCACGTTAGGAGAGAACCTTGGACTCATAAACGTGAAAAAAGCCGGCGAGGTTTCCGGCAGCCGTTTCGGTTATTTAATGAAAGAAGCGGCGCTTATGGAGTTCGGTTTGGTACGGTTGGCTTTTGACATGCTTGTTAAGGAAGGATTCATCCCCGTCGTGCCGCCGGTGATGATAAAGCCGGAAGTTTATACCGGCATGGGGCGATTGGCCGGGGACCAAAAAGAAGACAAGTATTATCTGCCGAAGGATGATTTATATCTCGTGGGAAGCGCCGAGCACACCCTGGGGCCACTTCAATTAAATGAAGTGCTTGAAGAAAAAGATTTGCCCCGCCGCTACGTCGGATTTTCAACTTGCTTCCGGCGCGAAGCCGGCTCTTACGGAAAAGACACGAGGGGAATTCTGCGCGTGCATCAATTTGATAAAGTTGAAATGTATTCGTTTGTGAAGCCGGAGAATTCCGAGAAAGAACACGATTTCCTCGTTTCTATGCAGGAGAAAATGAGGCAGGCGCTGGAATTGCCGTACCGAATCGTGGAAATCTGCACGGGCGATATGGGTTGGACTGACGCGCGGCAGTTTGATATTGAAACTTGGCTGCCGTCGGAAAACATCTATCGCGAAAACGGTTCGTGTTCCAACACTACCGATTTCCAAACACGTGGCATAAATGCCAAATATAAAACGAAGGGCGGTAAAAAAGAGCTTCTCCATTCTTTGAACGGCACGGCTTTTGCCATCGGCCGCACAATCATCACGATTTTGGAAAATTATCAGACGGAGAAAGGGACAATAATGGTGCCGAAAGCGCTTCAGGATTACGTAGGTAAAAAAGAGATAGGTCTATAAAACTCCAAATCTCTCCTCTCGCTCGCAAACCTCTGCGGGTCTAAATTATTTCCTCGCTCACGCTCTGCTCGCCACCCTACCTCCCATACGGTCGGGGGTCCTGTCTCGCAACGAGGTTCGCTCGGATAATTTAAAGCCCCGCTCCGGCACGCTCGCTCGTGAAGAGATTTGGGGTTTTATTTCTCGTTTTTGTTTTACTGATTAGTTTTGTAGAATAAGTGTAATGAGAACTCTCCTGAAATATGTTTTTTGGATTGCAATTACTGGTGGAGTAGTTTATGGAGGCTATTATGCCTATCAAAATTGGCTGAAGGAAGATATCTCAACTGGAAACATCGCGAATCAGGCATCTTCTTTGGGTAAGACAGTTTTAGGGAAAGCCGGCGACTATGCTAAATCCGCCGTGAGTAGCACGAAGAGCGCGGCCGGTTCAGTTTTAAAAAATCAAATAGGAAGTTTTATCGGAAGCGTGGGCGAACAGATTTATTCAGCCGGGATGAGCTTATCCGGCGCCACAACTTCTTTGCCGGCTGTTCCCGGTTCAGCTGTTAATCCAACGATACAATCGGGGAGCGCGGAGAATGCCGTGCCTTCCGGGAACATAACAACCCCAACGAGCTCCGTTTTTGATATTCCGCCGCCGCCCGCAACGATTATCATCCCGGTAAAAAGCGATTTCTCGCTTTCCATCAATAGCGGCCAGGTTTATAAGGTGGATTGGGGAGACGGCAATAAAGACCAGGGAGCGACAACGGCGGGGAATATTACTATTCTCCATCATGTTTGGAAAGACGCGGGAGATTATCCGGTAAACGTGACGGTCGGGAACAGCGTTTCAAGCAATTATTATTCATTCCCGGTAAGGGTTTATTAAATGTCATCGGAACACTATTCAACTCATTCGGATTTCAGAAAAAAGCGGAGCCGCCTTAGGTTTTGGATTGTTTTGGGTTCTTTGTTTTTCCTGCTTGCGTGCGTTATCGGGCTTCTTTATTTTATTCTAAATTCGCCGTGGCTCACGGTTAAAAATTTCAGCGCGCCGGATTTACCCGGCGCTTCGGGTGAGGAGATTTTAAGTGCGCTCAAGACCCAGATGGCGGGAAGCCGTCTCGGGGCCTGGCTGGGGCCGGATAACATTCTTTTTTGGAAATTAAGCGGTTTGCCGGAAAATATACACAAATTCCCGGGCATTAATAATATCTCGGACGAGGTAGATCTGTTCAGCCGCTCCGTGAAGCTAAACGCGGAACGGAGAAAATTATGGGGCATTATCTGCGGCGCTTCGGGCGGGTGTTATGGTCTGGATGAAAATGGAACGATTTTTTCCAACGTGCCGGATGTTTCGGGCTCCCTGCTTCTTAAGATTTCCGATTCCAACATAAGAATGTTTCTGCTTGGCCAGCCGCTTTTTTCAAACAGTGAGTGGTTTTCAAATATTAAATCGGCGATTGAGGCGCTGAACCGGAATAACCTAAAAGTGGCGGGAGTGGAGCTGAAAACACTCCTGTTTCGAGAGTGGACCGCGAAGATCGCGAACGGACCGGAAATTTATTTCAGCTTGGATTTCACGCCGGCTGATTTTGACTCAATCCTCAAGAACCTCAAAACCAAGATTGATTTCAGCAAAGTTCCGTTTATAGATTTCCGCGTTCCAAATAGGATTTATTACAAGTAGGACATTCGCCCCGCCCGTATTCCCTTCAGCACCGGGTGTCGCTTTGCTCCTGCGGCAAAGCGCACCACTACGCTCTCGCCCCGACGCGCCTTTCAGGCGACCAAGCCGTCGGGGCTCCGAGAGTTGCTTCAGGAAACACGGGCGGGGCTCATAATGGTGAAAATATTAGGAGAGACCCAGCACGCTGGGAAAAAGTGGGTAAGACTTGGGCTAGCGCCCCGGAGCGCACACTTTTTCTTAGTGTGCTGGGTCTCTAAAAGAAATCTTATAGGTGATAAACGAATATTGAGGTGCCTACGCGGTAATCGGGTGCGGGAACGTTGCCCATACCTGGAGCGACGGGGCGCAGAGCCTGGAGCCAACCGTAGGTCTCGTCCGGCTTGCGGCCGATGCTTTCATCCGATGGCTGGACGGAGTTTTGGAGGAACTCGGCTGATATCGCGAGCCACTCAATGTTTTTGTCTATCGGGTTGCCACTGTTGGAATGCCATGTTTCCGCCGCGTCTCCGAGGTAATATTTAATGTCTCCGCCGCCGAAATAATCCACGGCGATTTTTTGTATGTTATTTTCTTTAACGAAGCTCTCCAGTCGTTTCAAGTCCTGCCCCCAGTCGTAATTGGAATCCACCGCGTATTTATAACCATTCATCGTGCCGCCGCCGATCTCGTTAAAATACGAAAGGAAGTAAGGGTAAGCCGCGAAAGTTTCCCAGGCAGTGAAGATAAGCGCGATGGAAATGAAGCCGTATTTGAAGATTTTTTGAGTTTTTTCGGTGAACTTCCCTGAGCAGGCCGGCCAATTTTTGAGCGCGCTTGCGGCAAGCATATACATGAAGGGTATGGTTGGGAGAATGTGCCGGAAGCCGATGTTAAGCGGGCTTTTGATGCTGTAGGCCCAATAAATTACGATTGCGACAATCATGCCGAATTCAGCCAGGTTCGTTCCAATGTAGTCGGCAAAATTTTTAAACAAACTTTTGCTGAAGGTTTTCGCGACGGTTTTTCTCAGACCGAAAAGCAAACCCGTTAAAAGAAGAAAGAGTGCCGGCAAAGATTCTTTAAGCAGGAATATGACGGGGAAGTAATACCACCAGCCGGAGTTGGAAACGTGACCAAGGAAATATGAGGTGTTCCCGCCGGAGGAACGCTGGAGCACCATCAGAATTCCCAGAGAGTACTGGGCGATAGGGCGGGTAAATGAATTTTGAGTAAGTTTAATGTTCAAATTACTGAGCCATTGCGGCTGGAAACCCTGAAGAATTTGGGTGGTGTCGCTCAGTTGCCGCGCGGCGGGATAGTTTAGGGTAAAGACAAAATAAACGGCGTAAACGACGATGCCTGCGATTAAAAATATGAGAATCAAATCCCAAATGCATCTGAATAAATTACGGTTGGGTGATTTGCGGATAGCTTCTCCGAGCCAGAAGAAAAACATAATGAGACCCAAGATCGGGACAAGAAGCACGGTTGAGAATTTAAGAAGAAGGGCGATGCCCAATCCGACGCCCGCGAGAATCAGATTTTT
>Ga0187886_1001590_pt1 | contig 20223 bp, 23 predicted proteins | sample June2016WEW_20_1_FD_133001 | JGI IMG/M metagenome (GOLD analysis project Ga0187886, IMG submission 133001) | Peatland microbial communities from SPRUCE experiment site at the Marcell Experimental Forest, Minnesota, USA - June2016WEW_20_150 | ecosystem: Environmental > Terrestrial > Soil >... | reverse complement strand
TCTCTGTGTCGACACGATGCTTCTGTAGAAGATTATAGCCTCTGATTGCTTCATTGTAGGTGGGTTTGTTATCCTTGGTCAAGCGGTACAGGTCGTGGGTCTTCTGGGGGCCGTCTAGGCTGAGCCCGACATAGAACCCCTGTTCCGAGAGGAAGTGGCACCACTCCTCGTCGAGAAGGGTGCCGTTTGTCTGGATGCCGTTCTTGATTCTTCTTTTTTGTGGGTTGTGTTTTCGCTGTAGTTCAACTATTTTTCGGAAGTAGTTTAACCCGAGGATGGTTGGCTCGCCTCCGTGCCATGAGAAATTGATGACTTCCCCGGGATAGGCTTCGATGTGTTGGGCGATGTAGTTCTCCAGGACGTCGATGGGCATTCGAAATGTCTCGCCTGTTGGGTAGAGGTGCTCTTTGTCTATGTAGTAGCAGTACTGACAGTTGAGGTTGCAGATGGAGCCTGTGGGTTTGACAAATATCTGAAATTCGTGAGAGACAGGGGGCATTTATATAATCACGTGGTCCAGTTTGGATAAATATTCGCGTGCAAACATTTCTCTCGTCTCCGGGAGGGTTCTCGCTTGAAGCGTGCTCAGATTTTTAATAGTCGTTGCGCGTGCCACGACGACATGATTGCATATACGCAATATGCCAAGTTCATGAAACATGATGGAAAACCAATGTTTTAAGACGAAAGAAGCCCATCAAATGGCTAAGCATAGCCAAACCTATTTCAAGTAGGTAAAAACTTTTGAATACTATTGTCCGAAGCGAAGGAAATCAGCTACTGGAAGTTACGGAAAGAGGAGCTACTAACAGAGTTAAACTCCTCACCCTCCGGACTCGACGAAGCTGAGGCCGTTCGTAGGCTCAAGGAATTTGGGGCAAACGAGATTCCCCATGCGGGGCACAAAACTGCATTCAACATCTTCGTCTCCCAGCTCACGAACCCCTTAGTCTACGTTCTAGTATTCGCATCAGTTCTGGCAGCCTTCCTGGGAGACTTTACCGAAGCAATAATCATAATTGCAATAATGTCTGTGAACACTGCCCTGGGGTTCTATCTAGAATACCGAGCAGACCGAGCCGTCGACGAACTCAGAAAGATACTCTCCTACACAACCATAGCAGTTAGGAGCGGAAAGAAGGTCGCAGTTGATGCAAGCAAACTGGTACCCGGAGACTTTCTATACCTTGCAATAGGTGACGTCGTTCCAGCTGACATCAGGTTACTTGATGTAGACGACCTCCAGACCGATGAGTCCGCACTCACAGGCGAATCCGCAGGAATCACCAAGAACACTGCACCGATTGAACTCGACAATCCACTCCCACACCAATTATCGAACATCGCCTTGATGGGCTCAATCGTATCAAACGGCTCGGGGGACGGATTAGTCGTCGCCACAGGAAAAAGGACGTACTTTGGTAAAGTAGCCTCAAGTCTCTCTGCGTCTCCTCCTATGACCGCTTTTCAGAAAAGCCTAGCTAGCTTCGGTAACTTCCTCATCAAACTGATCATAATTTTAACGTTTTTCATATTCATCGTTAACTCGATACTGGGTCGCGGGATCCTAGAGTCCCTCATCTTCTCATTGGCGCTAGCCGTGGGAATAATCCCGGAAGCCCTACCCGTAGTTATCACTGTTGGATTGTCGAATGGGGCGCTTCGACTATCAAAAAAGAAGGTAGTTGTCAAAAAACTCGAAGCAATAGAAGATATTGGTAATATCGATATTCTCTGCACCGATAAGACTGGCACTCTAACCCAAAATGAGATCAAGGTTCAGGAAATCGTCAACCCTGACGGTAACGCTGACCCAGACCTAATCAAGTATGCACTCTTAAGTAGCCCAGCAGTTGTCGAAGGAGACAGGATACTCGGAAACCCAATTGACGTCGCGATGTGGAACTATGCCAGAGGCAAGGGATTCGACGAAGCCATTCTCAACTCGTTTGAACACATTAAGGAGATCTCCTTCGCCTTCAATAGACGAAGAGTAAGCGTCGTTGTTGAGACCGGTGGCCGCAGGTTCCTCATCTCGAAAGGCGCGCCTGAGTCGATCCTCGATGTATCAACAACCATCGGTACTTTAACAGAAGCCAGACCTTTGACGCAACCGAATAAAGAGCTAAACCAGCAAATTGACAAGTATAGGCAGGTCGGCACCAGGCTGATAGCGTTAGGTGGTAAGGAAATCGAGCGTAAACCGGATTATTCACCGGCAGACGAATCGAATCTGACACTCATTGGGTTAATTGTACTATCCGATCCGATAAAGGAGGACGCCTCCAAAGCCATCGAGCAACTGAAGTCACTAGAAATAGGGCTGAAGATTCTTAGTGGCGACGATCAGGTTGTAACTGCGGACGTCTGCAATAAACTGGGAGTCGACGTCGGAGAAAAAGTGCTCACGGGCATGGACATCGCGAAAATGCAGGAGAGTGATGTGAGCCATGCTTTAGAGAAGAGTAATGTCTTCGGGCGAGTCACCCCGGACCAAAAATACCTGATCGTAAGCTCACTGAAGAAGAACGGCCACACTGTTGGATTTCTCGGCGACGGTGTGAACGACGCCCCGGCCTTGAAAGCAGCGGATGCGGGCATATCTGTAGAGTCGGGTGTTCAAGTCGCCAAGGAAGCCGCATCAATAATTCTGCTTGAGAAGAGCTTGAGCGTTATTTCCGATGGTGTTGTCGAGGGGAGAAAGGCCTTCGGCAACATGGTCAAATACATCATGAACACGACAAGCGCGAACCTGGGCAACATGTTTACCCTCGCCATCGTGTCTCTGGTCCTCCCATTCATACCACTCTTACCCTCCCAGATACTTCTGACAAACCTGGTGTCCGATGTCCCACTGCTCGCGATTTCGACCGACAGCCTCGATCAGGAGAGCCTGAGATCTCCTAAGAAGTGGGACATAGGGAAGATAGCGAGATTCGCCGTGTTCTTCGGCCTCATTAGCTCCATCTTCGACTTCATCACAATATTCTCATTGGTCTACTGGCTGCAAGCGAGCCAGGAGCTCTTCCGGACCGGTTGGTTCATTGAGTCTGTCCTCTCAGAGATCCTCGTCACCTTCTCGATCAGGACCCGGAGAAGGTTCTACGAGTCAAAGCCAAGTCGCCTCCTGCTGGTGGCCTCAGCCATCATGGGTTTAATGACTCTAGTCATTGTTTACTCACCGGTCGGCCCCTTGTTTGAGTTCGTCCAGCCACCACTATGGTTCTTAGGGTTAATCTTCGGGATCCTGATTGTCTATTTCCTCATGGTTGAGGTGGTTAAGCACATTTTTTTCAGCAGGAATGAGATTTAGATTATTAACCTAACGAGCTGACGAATAGCACACACAAGCGATTAGTGAGCCCTCCATAGGATTATTTCTAGACTAGTTTTATAAGACGTGATGAAACTTAAACTGCAGTGAAAAATGAATATGGTTAAGACTACAAAGGTCTTCAAGTCGAATCCAGCGAGCAACTCGTTGAGAACCACGATCCCCGACTCAATCGTCGAACTACTCGACCTCCACAACAATGACGACCTAGAGTGGAAAACCCAACCGATCAACGGAGAGATCCTCGTCTTCATCCGAAAACCCAAACTCACACCCGAGGCAGAGGTCGAGGAGGACATGAAAACCCTCGAACCCGACCAGCAAACCCCGGTCAACCCCCTAGAGAATAAAGGACCAGAAGACGACGACCCAGTCTAATTTATGAACCTAGCAAAGAACTAATTTTAATAAGCGATACTTGATTGATCTTGGTCTTCGTCTTTGCAAATAATTAGCGCATATCAGAATTAGAGATCTACTTAAACTCCCTTAGCTTGTCAGCGATGAGACTCGCTAAACTCACTTTACTGAAGGATGTCTCAATCGAATCTGTTGCAAGGATGGGATCGGCGCCGGCCTTCCTGATCTTCTCCTCAGCGCCAGGCATATAGAGCACATGCGTGCAGGCCGCTGCCACCCTCTCGGCACCCTGAGCCTTGAGGGCCTCCACAGCCTTCGCCATAGTCCCACCACTGCTTATCATATCGTCGAAAACCACGGCTCTGCGACCCCTAATATTGAGGGCCTTGGCCTCCATCTTGATCTCACCTGTTTTCCTGTCGCGGGTCTTCTCAAAGAAATTGTATCCTCCACCGAGTATCTTGGAGGCGGTTTCCACGATGTATATGGCTCCCTTGTCGGGGGAGAGACTGAGTGCACCATCGAAGCCCTCCCTCTTCAGATACTCCGAGATCAACGGGACCGCGGATAGGTTATGGATCTTGACCCCGTGTTTTTCCTCGATGGAGCGAATCGAACCCTCGTTGTGAACATTCACGACGATAAGGTCAGATACACCCGCGGCATCTAGCAGGCTAACTATGATGTCTAGGCTCAGCGCCTCGAACTCTAGGAACCTCTTATCTTGACGAGCGTAGGCGAGGTAGGGGACCACAGCTACAATGTTACTTGCCCCAAAATCCTTCGCCGTCCTAGCCATCAGGAAGAGCTGCATCAGCTTCGAGTCAGGGTTAGGGGCTGTCGTCTGCACAATAACGACCCTCTCACCCGAGACAGGTTTTGTCAACCTTATGTAACTCTCCCCGTCGGGGAAGACGCGGTGCTCTACGGGTTGGGGCTCAACTCCTAGCAACTCCGCGATCCTCCATCCTAGTCCGAGGGAAGAGGGACCGGGTATGACGATCATACGGGGAGGGATATGCGTAACTGGTAGATAAGCGGGACCCTAGAACCCAAAAGTGAACATGGCGAAGAGTAGCAGTAGACCCGCCGCGAGTATAGCTGCCACCCAGACCCTCTTATCCCAATTGAATATCTTCATCCCGTCGAATACTCCGAAGGGGATGAGGTTGAAGAGAGCTAGGTATGCGTTTATCTCGATGCCGTAGCCAGCCAGTCCCCCAACTAGACTCATGGGTGTGATGAGGTAGATGATGAGATAGATGATCCCTTGGGCGATATTGGTACCAGGGCCAGCTATCGAGATCTTACCATACTCGTTCTTATTCATGAGGCCTGCAATCATCACAGCACCTGGAGCGACTATCATTATTGGGAAAATCGAGGTCTGTAACAGTATGAATGATATGAATGTGAAGAGAAGGCCTAAAGTACTTAGCCTAAACTCGGCCCACATTCCGTAACGTTGCGCAGCGAACTTGTGAGCGAGTTCGTGGAGAATGAAGGCGAGAGCGAGGATGCTAACGATACCCACAACGAAGCCAGGATCAACCGAAAAGTAGCTCCATATCTTGAAGAACGGCAGCGTCACGATAACGAGCAGCCCGATGGCGAGGTCTCGCAGCTCCTTCCTACTAAACCAGTATGGGCGTATGATTCGACTACTCGAGTAGTTACTGTAGAATCCACCTGATGTGGAGTAATCCCCGACCTGAACGGTAACCGGCTTCTTTTCAGCATTTTTCGGCTTCGTTTGGTCGTATTTGCCCTGGCAATCATGAAACTCCGGAAGCCTGTGCTGCTCGCAGAAGTAGCCCCCACAGTAGTTGCACCTAAAGGGCATGTATGTTTCAACGCCGCACTTGTCGCATTTAACCATCGGGACTCCCTCGAATTAGGCGGGCTACCCCACTTTAAGCCTTTACACAACGATAGAAAATATGGAGAACGTTAATCTCTGACTTGCTTAATCGCAGCGATGATCTTCTCCTTACTGGGAAGTAGCTCCTTCTCGAGCCTAGGGTTAAAGGGTAGCGGAATGTTTGGAGTCGCGACACGGATCGGCGGTGCCTCCAGGCTCTTCAACGCATTCTCCGCTGCTAAGGCAACGATCTCCCCACTGAAACCATAGTGGAGATAGTCCTCGTCCACTACGACTAGGTGCCCAGTCTTCTTGACGGAGCCCACTATCGCCTCCACATCAAGTGGGACGAGGGTGCGAGGATCGATGACCTCTACACTTATCTTACCCTTGAGCTCATCGGCGGCCTTCATCGCCTCCTGCACCATCAGACTAGTAGCGACGACCGTGACATCCTTTCCCTCACGAACTAGGTTAGCGATACCTAGGGGTACTTCGTATGGTTCACTCGGGACCTGTCCCTTAACCGGGTAGAGCAGCCTGTGTTCCATGAAGATCTTCGGGTTAGGGTCACGAATACTGCTAATGAGTAGACCCTTAGCGTCGTAGGGGTTGCTCGGAACTACGACTTTGAGCCCCGGCATATGGGCGAAGAGCCCGTGGAGGCTCTCACTATGCGTCGCACCGCTACTAGTTCCAGCACCGGTAAGGACGCGAAGAGTCATCGGGACGCTGACAGCACCACCACTCATGTAGGTGCTCTTAGCGAACTGATTCAGAATCTGATCCATCGCGACTAAGCCAAAGTCCACAAGCATGAGCTCAACGACTGGTCGGTAACCTGCTATGGCCGCGCCGACGCCTGCTCCTATGAATGCGGTCTCGGTGATGGGCGCGTCTCGGACGCGCTCACGACCAAACTTCTCCTTGAGTCCCTTCGTGGCTTCCCTCCAATGGCTGGAGACATTCTCGCCAAATACTATGACTTTAGGGTCGCGCTCCATCTCGGCTAGGTGAGCCTCGTTCAAAGCCTGGCCAAATGTGATCTCACGCGCTGGCATCTCAGTCAGCCTCCTCATAGACGCAGGTATACGCCTGCTCTGGCGTTGGCTCTGGACTCCTTAATCCAAAGTTGATGGCTTCCTGGATCTTCGCCGCCTCCTGCGCCCTGATCTGCTCATCCAGCTTCTTAGGTATCTTCTGCTTGAGGAGGTCGATGGGGTCCCACTGCCTCTCCTTCTCGTTCGCCTCAAGGTGTCCCTCCAGGTTTCCCTCGAGCTGGTGAACCTTGAACTCGAGTAGGGTGGGGCCTTTACCGGCGCGTGCGCGCCTAATCGCCTTCCCAGATGCCTTATAGACCTCAGCGACATCCCAGCCCGTGTGGGTCGAACCTGGCATTCCGTAGTTCTTCGCCCTGAGGCTGACCTTATCAATGCTGAGCTGTGGGTAATCTATCTCGTGGCCCAGCATCCGTTGCACCTCGGGGCTGCTGTTCTCGCAGACGAAGACCATTGGTAGCTGCCAGCATGCGGCGAGGTTAAGCGTCTCCTGGACACCACCCTGGTTACTACCACCCTCCCCGAAGTAGGAGACCGCGACGCTTCTCTTACCCTTGAGCTGGTCGGCGAGAGCATAGCCAGCGGTCATCGGAACGCTTCCGCCCACGACGCCGTTCGCTCCGAGGGCGCCAACGCTAGGATCGAAGGTGTGATAGGGGCCCGCTTTACCGTGGTTGAAGCCCGTCTCCTTTCCCATGAGTTCAGCCATGAGCTTGTCTAGGTCGCAGCCCTTAGCTATGAGGTGGCCGAGTGCCCTGTGGGTGCTGCCGATCTGGTCACCCTTTCTGAGGTGGGCGGAGACGCCCGCTGCCACGGCCTCCTGTCCAGTGTAGAGTCCAAAGCGCGCGGGTATCTTTCCCTCCTTCGTCAGCCTCCTGACGGCGTTCTCGAAGGTCCTGATCCGGATCATGACGCGATAGAGTTCAGCTGTCTTTGCTTCGTTTAGGCTCAAGTTTGACACTGGCAATGTGTATGGTTTACTAGATTTAGGACTTCCTGCGCCTGCGCTAGTGGCATATTAAGTGTCAAATCATGTGCTCATCTGCTGTGAAAACTTGGTTTCATACCACAAATCACAAAAGAATGCAAAAGATACGAATATTAAAATGAGTATCACTCCAGACAAAAGGCTAGCTGCCGTCTGCGGATTATTTTGTCTCGCGTGCACCTTTTTCATTGGAACCAAAGAAGATCCTGAAAGGCTAAAAATGATGGCTATGCACCTACAACTTCCCGTGGAGGAATTGGAGTGCCACGGTTGTCGATCTGAGAAACGTGCCTTTTTCTGTAGAAAATATTGTAAAATGACGAAATGCTCCGTTGAAAAAGGAATCAACTTCTGCGGCGAATGCCCTGAGTATCCCTGCGTGGAGTTGAAGGCGTTTCAAAAGGAGATGCCTCACCGCATCGAACTATGGGAATCCCAAGAGCGCATCAAGAAAGTTGGCTACGAAAAATGGTATGCGGAGAAGACTGAACACTACACTTGCACCAATTGTCGGACTCTTAACTCTACCTACGATATCGCATGCCGGAAATGTGGCGCGACTCCAAGTTGTAGTTACGTTAAACTGCACAAGGATGAGATCACCCAGGGTTATGGCAAATTGAGGTTCTAGACCCACTAACTCCATCCATAAACCCGCGATATTCGCACACAAGATTAAGGGTCTTCGCTTGGTTTGCTCCCCTTCGCATGGATGGACTTGACTCGCCCCACCTTACCGTCAACTAGGCGTACCTTAATCCCGTGTGGATGAAACTGGCTTCCAGTAAGAATCTCCTTAACCACTCCCCCCGTGAGTTTCCCCGTCCCCTGATCCTTCTTAAGAACCACATCGACCGCATCACCGGGGTGTATCTCGCTCCTCTTCGTACCAGCCATTGGATTTTCGGAATTAGTTCGCGAGACCACAATTAAAACACTTTTAAGAAGTCAATCAACAACCAAAATAGAATCCTATTCGAGTCTTCCCAAAATAGCCACACATTCGAATTTTGGGGCCCCAGATCCCATTATTCACCAAATGATTCATATTCAACCAATTCTCAGCAAAATCTGACCATTATGAAGACAAGCGCTAGAAACCTAATAGAGGGCAAGATCCTGAAGGTCGAAACGGACAAGATAATGGCCATGGTGAAGGTGGAGATCAAACCAAGTGTAATAACCTCCGTCATCACCAAGGAGTCAGTTGACGATCTTCAGCTAAAAGTAGGTGACCAGGTCAAGGTGATGGTTAAGTCAAAATCCGTGATGCTGGAAAAAGAATAAACAATCACTGTGAAACAAAGGCTAAGCCTCGATCTTCCGTGGATCACTTACTCTATAGCGTGCGTAGATGGCGACTGGGATTAAGCCCACGGCCGTCATTATGAATGGCAAACTTGGTGCGAACTCGTATAGTGCTCCTCCAATTATCTGGGCTATGGCGAGGGGAATGAAGAGTAGCATTCCTCCACCCCATATATTGCCCTGTATGTCGAGGACGAAGGCCCCGCTTCCAACCGCGGAGATGACGCGCCCCCTCCGGTTCCTTGGAGTGTAGTCAGCGAGTAGTGACTGGAAACCGGGTAAGAGGAAGGCATTCACGACAGCGACTGATACAACGAAGGCTAAGAGAACATTGCTGTTATGTATGAAAAGGAAGGCTATGGGAAAGAGAGGTGCCAGTGCTAGAATCGGTATGAGCAGCTTCTTTCTGCCGATCCTATCCATCAGTTTCCCAGCTGGCAAAGCGAAGAGCATGTTGACTCCCCCCTGAAGCGCTGATGTTAGCCCCCAGAATACGGCGCTTACGCCTATGATTGTAGTCGCGTAGACGACCCAGAAGGAAGAGGCAATCCCTATGAAAAATATCTGCATAACCTGCAGCACCGCGAGGGCTCTAACCTCGGGGGGCATCCACTTGAGTGTGTCTATGAAGCTCCCGTAACTATCCTTTAGGAAGCCGAAAAAGTCCCTGTAGTTTATCTTCTGCACCTGCGACGGATCGAGGGTTTCCTTGAGGGTGGCGAGTCTTAAGAAGGCGACAACGATGCCAGCCCCGAAGCCGCCGAGGTAGATAGCATTCATGGCCGGTATGATGCCCATCTTATCGACTAGGTAGCCTCCTATGAAGGGGGAGATGACTCCCAGGGCGGCGGGGATGGTGATCGCGAGTGCGAAGCCCTGCCCCCTCATCCCCGCGGGCATCGAGTCAGCCATTAGAACTGTGAGTATCGGGGCGTAGAAGAGCACGAGGCTCTGGAAGAAGCTGGCGAATGCGAGGGTCTCCCAGTTGGGGGCGTAGGCGAATGGGATGAAGCTGAAGGCGTAGATGAAGGTGGCAAGGCTGACGAGTCGAACCCTCCCCTGCTTATCGGCGATGTAGCCGCCAATCGGATAGAGGAAAAGGCCCGCGAGCGCTGCTGCGGACTTGACAAACCCTATGTCTATGGGGGATCCCCCAAGTTTCTGAATGTAGAGGGGTAGGTAGGTTACTGGGATGTTTGTTGTGAACTGCCAGATGCAGCCGCAGACAACGAGCCAGAGGAGATTGCCCCTAAGAAGTCCTATTCCGAACTCGTGCTTAGTTGATGAACCTCCCTCCGTCATTGCTCAACCTTCGGTTGACTCCCCAAAGGGATGCATCGACTATTTTAAACAGCCGCGCCAAACAGAACTTCGACAACAAACCCCTATAGGCTCAATCTGTAAAATATACGCGATGAAGATACTCGGAATAGTCGGGAGCCCGAGGAGAGGTGGAAACACCGAAGCCCTCACAAAGATTGCCCTCGAGGAGGTCGCCAACGAGGGAATAGAGACGGAGCTAATCCCCCTTTCAGGAAAAAAGATAGCTTCCTGTGACGCTTGTTCCTCCTGCCGCACAACCGGAGAATGCCACATAAAGGATGACTTCCAGGCCATATATTACGAGATGCTGAGAGCTGACGGCTTCATCCTCTCCACACCGGTATGGTTCGGTGCAGCGACCCCTTTGATGACGAGCCTCATCAGCAGGTGCTACGTCTCAAGAGGGAAAACGAACCCCTTCGAGAACAAGGTCGGGGGACCTATAGTAGTCGCAAGGAGAGCTGGCAAGAACTTCACCTTCGCCCAACTAATGTTCTTCTTCATGATACACGGTATGATCGTGCCCGGATCAACATACTGGAACGTGGCCATCGCCAGGGAGAAGGGCGAGGTAAATCGGGACGAAGAAGGGGTAAGAACCATCAGGAACTTTGGCAGGAAGCTTGCCTGGCTCACTAAGAAGTTGAATACCTAAACCGGATGATCTTAGCAATAAGAAATTTTTAAACCTATTTGAATTAGGTGGCGGGCCCGGAGGGATTCGAACCCACGATCTCCGGCTTAGAAGGCCTGCGCGCCGGCGTCGGGCTACGGCACCGGCTAGGCGCCTTATCCTGGCTTGGCCACGGGCCCCCACCGTCTTGAGGAGCGCCACCTCTTTTTAAGAATTGATGCGCATACCTAGACCTTGAGAAGAAAAAATGTGCGACGAACCCAGCAAGTCCCTAAAATGGGGTCTACCACCCGTTTAAATGAACGCGGTCGTCCCTATAATGATTCCCCGGAGGCTTTTCCTCGAGGGGATGCCCCACCGAGATGATGCATAGTGGGACGATCTTCTCAGGGATCCTGAGAAGATCCCTCACCCCCTTCACGAGGTTCTCATTCGGATAGACACCCAACCAGACGGCACCTAGACCCGTAGCCTTAGCAGCTAGGAGGATGTTCTGAGTCGCCGCGGAGCAGTCCTGAACCCAGAATCCTGTACCCCCCTCAAGCTCCAGATCTCCACATACGATGATGGCTAGAGCAGCCTGCTCAAGCATCTTTGAGTAGCTGTGGAACTTTGGTATCTCAAGCAACTTGGCCTTATCCCGGACAACAATGAAGTGCCAGCTCTGCCTGTTGTGAGCGCTAGGAGCCGCCATCGCTGCTTCGAGGAGTCTCTTGACTTGCCCATCGGTCACTGGCTCCTCCGAGTACTTCCTTATGCTACGTCTCCCGAGTATTGCATCCATCGCTTCCATTATCTCACCACTTGTTCTCGTGAACTATCACTCCTTGAAACTTTTTAGATTATGGCCAAATTTCTTATGTGGAATGCCTAATGATGTAACTCACATTATCATCGATTTACTCGGTTACAGAGGGTTTTTATGGTACTCGCCTTATCCCAGTCGCAGTGATCCTTACAGATATGGAGGTTCTCGTGGAGAGTGAGCTCCTAGCTGAGATGTTGACGTTCGCCAAGGAGAGACACCCGAAGGAGGCCATCCTAATGCTAAGGGGGAAGGTTAACAAGGACTCGATCACTATCACCGATTATCTTTTCCCACCCTTCGCTACAACCAACAGCATCTCCGCCAGCTACCCGATCCATATGCTCCCCATCGACTTCTCCATAGTGGGTACCATTCACAGTCACCCTTCCGGATCCTTACAGCTATCAGCACAGGACATGAACCATGTATACGGTCGAATCAGCATGGTGATGGGCTTCCCATACGGGCTCGGGGACGTGGCTGCCTACAACAAGCAGGCCGAACGCCTCTCACTCAGAGTAACAAACTAGCCCAAAACTCAAACTATAGTCAAACGCACGCGTGATCGTGCGCATTTTTAGGCATTTTGATTCAATTGATAATATTATTTACGGGTTCTTATTTCATACATTATCCTCGGGTGCGCGCGTGTATTGTAGAAGGGCGGTTGATGCTCAGGGAGGCTCCCTCGATTTCGATTCCCAGGTGGGAAAGGGTACAACCTTCATGTTACGGTGCGCGTACTCGCAATTACAAAGCAATTTAAGAAAACAAAGTGATTAAACAAGGATGATGTACGCGCTTGGATGAAGTTACCACGCGCCTATACCATGAAGGCGACGACAAAGAGATAGTCGAACTACTGCGATCCTCCTTTGATTCCTGGAACGAACTGCCAAACCCATTGGAGTACTGGAGGTGGAAGTACCGACGCTCCCCTCTTGAAACTCAAATAGTTGTTTCCACCGCTGGAGAAGAGATCGTTGGCGTAGCCCACTGCATAAGGATGATGGTCAAGCTGGGCACCAGGGTTCTCACTTCTTACTACGACGACGATTACGCTACAAATCCTGAATATAGGAAAAAAGGGGTTTACAAGGCCATAACAAACTTCACCGATGCGATAAAGAAGGAGGCTCAAGCCGATTTCTGTTACTGGATAACTCGGAATCCAATCGTCCTGACGAAGGCAATGATCCACGAGCAGGTGAGCTTCCCGACACCCTTCTCTGACTTGATCAGGGTAAAGGACATCGATCGCTTTATCGAGAAATACTCGATTGATGATGCATCTCTACTTAGAGCAAATTATTCATCAAGAAAACTTTTGACCAACTTCAAAAAAGGGAACCAAGAACCCAAGACCAACTGCACAATCATCGATATGGAAACATTTGATGAAAGATTCGAGACATTGTGGGATAGAATCACGGACGATTATAACTATATTCTAAGGAGAAACCGCGACTACATGAACTGGCGGTTTACACAGAACCCCAGGGTGAAATATAGAATCAAAACCGCATTATCCAAAGATCAGGTCATCGGATACGTCGTTCTAGAATTGGATGATGACGACGGGTACTTGACTGGCTCAATATTTGATTTACTTTCCCTCAGAGACAACATCGACGTAGTCCTTCCTTTATTTGAAGAAGCGGTGAACTTCCTCGATTCACTCAACGTTGACTGCATGAGCTTAACAACGATGCAGGGTCATCTATACCAGAAAATCGCTGAATCCCTAGGCTTCTTTAACGCCCCATATGCTTCAGAGGTCCGTGTGATGTTCTGGGGTTACAATGACTACTTCTATGACACAATTAGCAGCTTGAGACCTGAGAAGATCTACTTCTCCTATTCAGACTACTATTAGCAGATCACATAGTATGCACATATTCAGCGCGCGTGCAAAGACAAGCACATGGAGATTGGTCAGACGACTCCTTGGCCTCGGTATCGTTGGCGAGAGAAAGGTAGCCGCAAGGAGTCTCGTATACATAGAAGCAAGTTACCGAGCAAGTAACTAGAGAAAAGCCAAGAGATCATTTCCGTAGCTGAATTCAATCAGTCACGCGTATACTCTTAAGCAACTCCCTCAGATTCCTCTTCTCACCATCCCCGAGGGGCTGGTTGGGCCCCCGAGTGTGGGAGCTCTTTAAAACACCCCGAAGTCTCAACGTCTCCTTCTCAATCTCCGCAGCAGCATAACTATTGGCACTGAGAAAGTCGAGCCAGACCTTATAACGTGTGAATACGCTGCGTGCCTCATTCATTCTCTTAGCGAGAATATTCTCGTAGACCGAGACGAGTAGATCAGTAAGGCAAGCGTCCGGGATGTTTCCCTTTGCACCAAGCTCTATTTCCTCGAAGACTGTCCTTGCAGCCTCGCCTCCGAAGACAATGAGCCTGTCCCCCATGAGGCGATTAATGTCCCTGATCTTCTCAAGCGTGTTAGCGCCCTCCACCTTGACGGATACAATGTTACTATACTCATCTGCGAGGTCCATATATAGGGTCGTGCACATGTGGGTGCCAACCACATCCTCAGCATCCTGGATCATGATCGGTAGGTCGCACCTACGAGCTACGGTGCCAATGTGTCTCTGCAAGACACTCCGCTTCACACCCCTGCCAAAGTAGGGAGCCATCACTATGATCCCGTCAGCTCCGAGATCCTTAGCCTTTAGGGCTAGCCTCACCGCTGGCTCGGTTCCACTGTGGCTGACACCAGCGATGACTGGTACCTTTCCATTCGCTTCGTCAATAACAACTTCGTAGCACCTGACACGCTCCTCATCCGTGAACTTGTAGAATTCCCCAGCCATAATACTCGGAGCAAGCCCGTGTACTCCCCACTCAATGTTCTTCCTAACCTGATTCCTCTGACTCTCCTCATCGAACTCGCCCCTGTTGTCGGTCGCGGTGCTCAAAGCGGGAACCATCCCATGCCAGCTAGGTTTCAACTATTCAGCCTCGATTGATGATTCTCGTAAGAGAATAAAGAGTCGTCGTTCGATATTCTATGAGCAACTGAATATTCGCAATTGCTAGATCCTGAGCTCAACCATGGACCACATCCACAGCAAGCACCCTATCAACCAGTATACAGCGAGAAAACCCTGGCCATGATAAAGTCTCACCGTGGGGAGGGGCATGTTAATGTGTGGAAACGCGTGATAATGACATGTAACGAATGGAAACGATATGAGAATGGCTTTTGAGCGCGCGCGCATTAAACATACTTTTTGCAATAAACACCTATACTAGAATGAACGAAGTCGAATATTAAAAACTAGATAAAATGTATAAACAAGTAGATGAGGATGTGAAATCTAATAAATTTGATATACAATGGGTCTTTTCTGAAGTCGAAAAGAACACCAATGTAAAGCTAAATAATTTATCTGAAGCTTTTATGCAACTAAAATTAGCCGCAAGAATAAAAAATAAAAAAATGATGACAAATATACTAAAAAATCAACCTGAGATTTTGAATATGTTTCTAATCGCGACAAAGAACAATTAAAATTTCTATAAGTGCGCGTAGCGATTAACCCCCAGTGACAATCGGCATAATCGTCACCCTATCCCCATACACCAACCTCAAAGAAGGCCACCTACTCTCACCATTTACAAGCACAACTATCACACGTCGATCATAGGCGTAGAGGACGTCGGGCCCCAACTCTTCCATGAGCTCCCTAAGCGTGGAAGATCTTGTGACGGATATGATCTGAGGACTTGGAAACATCCATGAACCACCATAGATGCGCTCCGCTTAACCCTTTCTCAGCATTCCAATTTCTCTACGCTTCTCCTGAAGCCGCTTGAACCAGACTTCGACGTTCTCCCTGGTTACAAAATTCTTGTGGTGACGGAACCCCCCCTGGAAACCGTGCGGGATATGAAGGAGCTCATGGACAAGAACCTTATCCTGCCCCTCCCTACTGAGGGAATCGAATTGCTCGGAGATCACCTCGATTATATAAGTGGCCTCTATGCCCATTGCGAGCTGCCAGATCCTCCCTAACCCATGGATACGGGCGATGGTCCTTCTGGACTGGCTCCCCCTGCTTCGGATGCAGTAGATGTTCTTAGGCCTGCAGTGGTCAAAATGTAGGGTCTCGATAATCTCATCCACTCGGATCTTAATATCCGGTGCTGGGTAGTACTCGATCAAGCCTGGACCGGTTTCTGCTTGAGCTCTCCAGTATTCAACGTTTCCGGGAGCCTCCTTATACCCTGAATAATCGGCGGGGCCAGAACAGCTTAGATTATCGTGTTCGTGACGGTGTGGATGATCGGTGGCCAGGGATAGTAGAGAGGAATGAAGGTTAAGTAGATGGCCTGCATCGGATCCGAAAAACGCGCGCGCAACCCGAGAATGGCGACATTGTAATTATTGGATCTGGAGATAGCATCGTAGATGCACAAATTGGAGCTTATGCTGCGGCAATGAGTCTAATCTAACTTTTTTTTGGGAATGATTACTAAAAAGAATGAGATCACCCCGAGTTTCTTATGAGATGTTGACCGGGAGTTAACCTCAAATTGCATAGAGATGCATACTATTCATGCTCCATTTCGCCTACGGATCCAACTTATCCTCTAAGTTTCTTCGCCAGTACTGCCCAACAGCAAACTTTCAGATGAAGGCAGAACTACCCAATTTCAGGATAACCTTTCCCTTCTACAGCCAAAAGAGACAGGGAGGGATAAGCAGCATCATTCCCGCCCCTGGAGAATTGGTGCATGGAGTATTGTACGAGGTAAACCAACCTGAGATGGAAGAACTCGACATAGTCGAGAGCGTGCCCCAAGGTCTCTATGTAAGGGAAACATATCTCGTCCTCGCCGAGGATAAGAAGTGGCACAGCGCTGACCTCTATCGCTGCGCCAAACCGACAGGACCCTACACGCCAGCGAGAAGCTATGTTGAGCTCATGGTCGAAGGAGCAGAAGAACATCAACTTGACCCTAACTATGTTAAGGAGTTACACTGGCTCATTGGAAGCTTAAACTGAGTCTACCTGCTACCCTGTTGGGACGAGTTGTATCTCATAGAGGTTTGGCCACATCTTACCAGTGACGAAAAGACGATCCCCAGTTGAATCATAGGCAATACCATTCAGAACACTGTTGATGTCTGGATGGGTTGGCCCTGGTAATCCAGAAAGGTCGATCCATGAGTCGACGTGACCTGTCGATAGGTCGATTATGGCTATCTTATTCGTCCCAAAAATATTTGCGTAAACTTTTCCTTTGATATACTCAAGCTCGTTTAGGTTGGAGATTGGTGAGGCATCCGTTACTGTTACCTGCCCGACGTATCTGAGAGTATTAGGATCTAAGAAGTAGAGGGTCGAGGAACCATCACTCATTATCAGCCTACTCCCATCATATGTGAGACCCCACCCCTCTGTTGACTGATAAGTGAAGTTCCCGATGAGGGCGAAGCTCGTCCGATTGTAGATGAAACCGATTTCATTCTGATATGTTAGCTGATATATCCTATTACCAACGATAGTTATGCCCTCCCCGAAGTACTCCTGTGGCATAGAAACACTTTGAAGCACAGCGCCGGTGCGAAGCTCAACACGTCTCAGGCTCGATTGTCCATTGAGCCCAGTACTCTCATAGAGGAATCCACTGTCATAGACTAGACCTTCAGTGAAGGCGTTGATTGCATGGGGGTAAGTATTGATTATTCTGTAACCATAAACAGGGACGTTTGAACCAGCTGGATTGGTGAGCAAAATATATGTTGCTATAATTACAAGAATCGCTAAAAATGCAAAAATAGAGACGATGTATTGCCTCTTCATCCTATTCTTAAGAAAGTCTTGCCAGAGCTTAAACCATTAATCATTTTCAGATGCCCAGCTTGATGTCTAGTAGACCATCTCATTAACATAAGCCAACGTTAATAGTCGTGGTGGCATCGGTGGAGAGTCACTTCGTCGTAGTCGCCCTAGGTGATAGCCTCACAGCCGGATACCGTTCCAGAGATCCATACGCCATTGACCCAAGGGTACCCTATCCCGCTCAACTTGAATCCATGCTAAGGGCAACACTGGCTAAGTCGGGTAATGGCAGGCTAGCCTTCGTCATTAACAAAGGCATAAATGGGGACTTAACCGAAGGCATGCTGAAGCGAATAGAACAAGATGTCGTATCCGAAAGGCCAGACGGTGTCATAATCTGGGGAGGCGTAAACGATCTGGGGGTCGGGCGGAAACCAGAATCTATCATTGGGACCCTACTAAAACTGTACCATGCAAGTCGAGCTTCAGGCGCAGAGCCTGTTGCTTGCACTTTGACGCCCATGATGCGTACTAGTAGTGCGATGATGGAGCTCAACGAGCAAATACGCATAAAATGCACAGAAGACAAGACTAGACTTGCTGACTTGTTCCCATCTTTCGCCAATGAGAACGGAAACCTATTACCCAACTACTCCGATGATAGTGCGCACCTGACCGTCCAAGGATACAACCTTGTGGCGAGGATTGTATACTATGCAATAAAACCACTTTTATAATGAACAAGTCTAGACCCGTAGTATTTATAACAAGGTGCCTCACTAATCTGCTGAGGTTTCATCTTTGACGAAGAAGAGGAGCAGCGGAGGCCACAGTGGGGGTAACAAAGGGAGCTCCGGGTTGGTGCAGTGCAGCATCTGTGGGGCTCAGGTGCCCCGCGATAAGGCCAAGAGGCAGACGAGGTACACGAGCCTCGTTGACTCCCGGCTCCTGAAGGAGCTCCAGAATCAGGGCTCCAGTATACAGCGTACGAAGGTCACGAAGTACTATTGCATCAGTTGTGCCGTCCATCGCGGTGTTGTCAAGGTGCGCGGGAAGGAAGAGCGCAAGTTTGTGCCTAGACGTCGCAGACCGAGGCCAGGACCAAGTGCGTAGCCAATCAATAATTTTATTACAATTATCCCTCTAAGGGATTATTTCGCATTTTTCTTAAAATACATGGCTCTCTGTATTACTGTCGCGTGTGATAACACAGCAAGTAGGATTACCCCGTAGTTGAGCGCATCGATCCAGAAGACTGCTATAAGAGTAACAGCAGCAAGGATCAGCATCCTCTCAGCTCTCTCTGCGAGGCCAACTCCCGCCATACTGACACCTGCAGCCTCCGCCCTGGAACGCGTGTAGCTAACCATCAGTGATCCTATGAGGGCGGCTAGACCCGCTATTGGATTGCACAAACCTCCCAGTGTTATTCCCGCTAGAACCACAGCGTCAGCATATCTATCGGAAACCGAGTCGAGAAATCCACCAAAGGCGGTGACTTTGTCCTTCGTACGCGCAATTATTCCATCTAAGGCATCAAAGAGCCCTGAGAGAAGTATCAGCAGGGCAGCTGCTGGTAATAACAATGGTGACAATGCCCAACTGTAGTAGCTCCAGGCCGAGGCGAGGGAGATGATGAGTCCTAAAATCGTTACTGTGTTCGGTGTGACTCCCGCATTAGCTAGGGGTTTAACACCGGCTAAAACGATGTCCTCGAACTTCTTCTTAAGCCTGCTTGATACCAAATCGCAGAGAGATACGGTGGAGCTGGTATAAGTCTATTCGTAGTATCGACTTCACCCATTCTATTGCACTAAACGTGTTAATTGACATGTTCGTGTAAAAAGAAAGTTGATATACCCAGGAACCCGGGTAAAACCATCAACGCTGTAGAACCGATCGGAGCAGTGGATGAATTGAAGGAATCCCACATAGTCAATGATCCCCTCGCTGAAGGAAAGGTTGAGGTAGTCAGATACAGTGACGCTGTAAAAGGAGTGGAACCCCGCCGAGGAAAGGTGAGGGACGTATATGACCTTGGAAAGGAAATGTTGATAGTCACAACTGACAGGATAAGCGCCTACGACGTCGTATTCCCCACGCTCATTCCACATAAGGGGGAGAGCATCAACCGTCTCTCCGAGTTCTGGTTCAAAAAGACACGGAACATCATCCCAAACCACTTCATAAAGATCGAGGATGGGCGAACGATGCGCGTCAAGAAGGCGGAGAGAATAGACATCGAGTTCGTCTGCCGCGCTTACCTATATGGTTCAGCTTGGCGTTCCTACCGTGATGGGGCCAGAACCGTGAGCGGAGTTAAGCTTCCTAACGGTCTCAACATGGCGGATAAACTCCCCGAAGTCATACTCACACCAACTACTAAAGCAGAAGCTGGCCACGACTTAGAGATAAGTGGGAAAGATGCAATCGCGCAAAATCTCGTCACAAAGGATGAGTGGATGGAACTTGAAGAGTCCACCCTCAAGCTCTTCGCTGCCTATCAGAGTCACGCTAAAAGCCGCGGCTTCATTATTCCCGATTTCAAGCTAGAGTTCGGTCGACTCGACGGTGGCCTCATTCAGATTGATGAGCCCCCAAGCCACGACTCTGCAAGATTCTGGGCCGAGAAGTTCTACGAACCTGGCAAGCCACAGGAGGCTCATTGCTTGGACAAGGAGTTCTTACGTGCCTACCTACGTGAGGTAGGCTACATGGGTGACGGTCCCGCACCTGAAATCC
>Ga0187886_1001587_pt1 | contig 20272 bp, 18 predicted proteins | sample June2016WEW_20_1_FD_133001 | JGI IMG/M metagenome (GOLD analysis project Ga0187886, IMG submission 133001) | Peatland microbial communities from SPRUCE experiment site at the Marcell Experimental Forest, Minnesota, USA - June2016WEW_20_150 | ecosystem: Environmental > Terrestrial > Soil >... | reverse complement strand
TGCGTGAGGAGTTGAGAACGTTTTGAACGTATGCGGATTTTACTGATGTAAAAATATTAACTATCTCAGGTATTATCGCTCCGGCTATCGTCCCGCAGCTTATAATCGAGGCGAACTTCCACCACATACTGCCGTCGCCGAGGTTCGGTATAATCAGATACGAAACCAGATATGTCAGGCCGATTGAAACAAACGATGTAATCCAGACAAGAGAGATAAGAGGTGCTTCAAAATTCATCTCGTCGGCATGCAGGTACTTGGCTTTGGCCTTTATATCATTTATCCAGTAGGAAAGCGCACTTGTGATAATCATTACCAGACGCATTACGAAAAGCCAGACAAGCAATTTTACCTGAATAATCGGGTCTTTAACGGCCAGCAAAATAAATGAAATCAACGCTACACCAGTTACGCCGTAAGTTTCAAAGCCGTCCGCGGTCGGCCCAACAGAATCGCCGGCATTATCGCCCGCGCAGTCAGCTATGACACCCGGGTTGCGGGCGTCATCTTCTTTGATCTGGAAAATAATCTTCATCAGGTCTGAACCTATATCAGCAATCTTGGTGAAAATGCCGCCGGCGATTCTCAGAACCGAGGCGCCCAAAGATTCGCCTATGGCAAAACCAATAAAGCAAGGTCCTGCGTAGTTTGGGTCGATAAACAGCAGGATACAAAGCATAACAGTCAGCTCTATGCTTATCAAAAGCATACCGATGCTCATACCGGCCTTTAGCGGAATCGCATAGATGGGAAACGGCTTTCCCTTGAGACTGCTAAAGGCGGCACGAGAGTTTGCCAGAGTATTGATACGCATGCCAAACCACGCCACGGTGTAACTGCCGGCGATGCCAATCAGACTGCATATAAGGATAAGTGAGACCTTGCTGTTTTCCATATGCCGCAGCCAGTGGAAGTACGCTTCTATGATAACGGCCACAAGTGCCCACAAAATGATTATGAATTTGCCTTGCGTGAACAGGTAAGTTTTGCAGGTTTCATAGATTAGCTCGGAGATATCGAGCATGGCCTTATGAACTTTTATTGCTCTTATCTGGAGGAACTGTACTATACCGAACACCACGCCAAATGCGCATATCACCAGACCCCATAACAATAGAGACCTGCCGTCTATATAATCCGACAAAAACTTTACTGATTTCAAGTTAGGCAATACCAGTTCAGCTTCGCCTGCCAGCGCTGCCGACGCATTGCAAAACAGCATAACCGCCGCAGCGAAAAATCCCACCTTTGGGGTTAAAACATTACCTTCTTTGCGCGTTTCCACCGTTTTTCTCCACTTGCAAAAAGTCTTTGTTAAGTCGATTTTCCATATTCTTTTTTGAAAAGAAAGAGGAAAAATAAACCAAAAAGCTCATTCTTGCAAGTATTTTTGCTTATCTTTTGCAAAAACATTTACACAGTGTGTTTCTGTAAGGCAGATTGTGTGCAAAGTTGGAAATGCCTATTTCCGCCGCAAAGCCGCAAAAAAATTACATATCATGCTTGGCATCATCCTGCTGACTTTGATATTCTACAGGCTTTATTATTTACTCTTATAATGACAATGACATTATATTATGAATTATTCGTCTAACATAATAAACTTAACACCAGCCATTTGGGTTGCTCAATTCAACAACCCTTTATTCCATTGGCTTTTATTGCAGGAAGGAGCTAATCTTTAGCAACAATGAGAATTTGCATTCCAAAAGAAAGGCACCCCGGCGAAAATAGGACGGCTATGGTGCCGGAAAACGCCGCCAAGTTAGTCAACCGGGGAGCACAAGTCGCCGTCGAAGCTGGCGTGGGCGTTGCCTGCGGGTATTCGGATGCGGATTATGCCGCCTCCGGCGTCACGGTAGTTCAAGACCGCAGGGAGCTTTTATCATCGGCGGATATGGTATTGCGGCTGCGCAAGCCGCCGGTCGAAGAGATTGGCTGGCTCAGGCAGGGCAGCGTTCATATTAGTTTTCTCGACCCTTTCAGCGAGTCGGAACTCATCCAGAAACTGGCGGCCCAGAAAGTCAGTGCCATCAGTATGGAAATGATACCGCGCATCACACGGGCTCAAAAAATGGACGCCCTCACTTCTCAAGCCAACCTGGCGGGTTACGTGGCGGTGATTCTGGCGGCAGACTATCTGCCCCGCATTTTTCCAATGATGACAACCGCCGCCGGCACGCTTATGCCTGCTAAAGTGTTTATCATCGGAGCAGGTGTGGCAGGTTTGCAGGCCATCGCCACGGCAAAACGGCTCGGCGCCAACATCGAAGCCTTCGATACAAGGCCGGTGGTGGCAGAACAGGTGCAGTCTCTGGGCGCAAAATTCGCAAAAATCGACCTTGGTGAAACCGGCCAGACTAAAGACGGCTATGCCAAGGCGCTGACCGAGGAGCAGATTGCTAAACAGCGGGAGGGGATAAAAAAGCTTTGCGCAGCAGCGGACGTGGTTATCACTACAGCTCAGGTTTTTGGAAAAAAGGCCCCGATTATCCTTACGGCAGACATTGTGGCTGGAATGAAAAAAGGCAGTGTGATTGTGGATTTGCCCATCGAAAGCGGCGGCAACGTTGAAGGGTCTGTTATAAATCAAGTTGTCGAAAAGAATGGTGTTAAAATTGTCGCTCTGGCAAACCTGCCCGGACGCGTGCCTGCTGCCGCAAGCAAAGTTTATTCCACCAACCTGATTAGTCTCATCGAGGAGTTTTGGGACAAGGAAGAGAAAAAATTCATTCTTAAACTCGATGATGAAATCATCAAAGGTTGCCTGATGACGCACAACGGACAAGTATGCAGTCAGGCAATTAAAAAATAACGGGTTAATGGCATATAAAAAGGAGTTTTGTGAAACCTTCACTTTTTAAGAGATTTGCGGTTGCTTTCGCAGTATTGGCTGCTGGCAGCATTTTGAGTGCGGCTGCGGGAGAAGCAGCGGGCGAGGCGGCACCGGGCGTCGTTCAGCACGCCTCCGCAGTGGGTATGGATTATATCCCGACTATATTTGTATTCATGCTGTCCACCTTTGTCGGGTTGGATGTTATCAGGCGGGTCTCGCGGCTGTTGCACACGCCGCTGATGTCGCTAACCAATGCTATTTCAGCGATTGCCGTGGTCGGCTCCATACTTATTGCAGGTCAGCAGCATGCAGAATATAAGTTTAACATCCTGGGAATGGTTGCTATCGTGGCTTCCATCAGCAACATCGTCAGCGGTTTTCTGATTACCGACCGTATGCTGAAAATGTTCAAAAAGCGGGGGGGCAGCAAACCATGAACATCTGGATTCAAATTGCTTATCTGATTTCCACCGCGCTGTTTATTTTTTCTTTGAAATGGATGAACGACCCGAAAACGGCTCGTCGGGGCGTAGCAGCGGGTGTCGCGGCGATGCTCGTTGCCGTCATTGGAACATTAATTAATCCGGCGATAGTGGCGTCAAACTATAAATGGATTGCGCTGGCCATTATAATCGGCTCGGCCATAGGCGTTCCGCTGTCGTGGGTGCCGCTCACCGCTGTTCCGCAGCGAACTGCTCTCTCGCATGCTTTCGGCGGCTTGGCTGCAGGGCTGGTGGGGGTCGCTGAGTTTTACCTCAGCTTTAGCGAATCCGGGCAGGAATTGAGCCATTTCCGCGCCGCGGCACTTTGCGCCGAAGTGCTTTTGGGATTTCTGACTTTCACGGGCAGTCTGATGGCTGCCGGCAAATTGCAGGAAATCATTCCCACCCGTCCTATTACCTATAAGGGGCAAAAGATTGTCAATTTAGGCCTTTTTGCCGTTGCCATCATCTGTTGCATAGTGCTGTCGACCGATGTGAATTATAAGTTCATCTTCCCATTTATCATTGCTTTGGCATTGCTGTTCGGCGTCCTGTTGATTATACCTATCGGCGGGGCAGATATGCCGACGGTTATTTCCATACTCAATTCTTACGCCGGTCTTTCAGCTGTGGCTATGGGCTTTGTTATGGACAACAAGCTTCTCATTACGGCCGGCGCTCTCGATGGCTCGTCGGGCTTGATTCTTTCGATTATTATGTGCAAGGCTATGAACCGCAGCTTCGGCAACGTCCTGTTCGGGGCGTTCGGCAAAGTGCAAGCAGCCGCAGCCGATGCGGCCAAAAAGACCGTCAAGAGTGCGACGCCGGCAGATGCCGCCCAGATTATGGAACAGGCAAACACGGTGGTCATTGTGCCGGGATACGGTATGGCTGTCGCCCAGGCACAACACCGCGTGCGAGAGCTTTACGACCAGCTCACCAAGCGCGGCATCACGGTTAAATTTGCAATCCATCCTGTAGCAGGTCGTATGCCGGGGCATATGAATGTCCTCCTTGCCGAAGCCGACATCCCTTACACCGACCTGGTGGAAATGGACGACATCAACCCTGAAATGCCGCAGGTGGATGTTGTGCTTGTAGTAGGCGCCAATGACGTGGTAAACCCAGCCGCCCGCACCAACAAGAGCAGCCCTATTTACGGTATGCCCATCATCAATGCAGACAAGGCCAAAACAGTTCTGGCCATCAAGCGCAGCATGAACCCGGGTTTCGCAGGTATCGAAAACGAGCTTTATTATGCCGACAAGACGCTGATGGTTTTCGGCGACGCCAAAGCCGTAGTGGGTGACTTAGTTAAATACCTTTCCGGCGAAAATAGCTGACCTTCCTGAAAAATTCCATCCGCGCTGACAATCTTGTATTTTTGACTTATGGCATAAACGATTGTATATTATTTGCATTGAACTTCAATTTTCAGGACAATGATAAAATGTCCAAAAAGAACAACCAGTTAAGTTTCCGGCTTGTATTCGTTATTTCCACAATTATATTCGCTACAACGCTGACTTTGCCGGGATGTAAAAAACAGCCGCTCCCTAAGGAACGGGTCGAGCAATCCCATATAGAAAATAATCACAACAAAGCCGCTCCGTCTGCACCGGTGGCCGAAAGCCCTAATAAACCTGCACAACCAAAAACCGATATTATTGCCGGTCCGAAGACCAACCCAAAAACAAGCCTAAGAGACGTCATCAGGGCAGCAAGAACCTGGACACCGGCTTACACCTATTGGATCGGCAAAATGGCGCCGGACTTTACCTTGACTGATATTAACGGTAAACAGCACAAACTAAGCGATTACCATGGCAAAACCGTTTTAATTACCTTCTGGGCGACCTGGTGCGGCCCCTGCAAAGCAGAAGTCCCTCATCTAATTACCTTACGAAACCTAATCAGCAAGGAAGAGTTGGCAATGCTGGCCATATCTTATATAAGCACATTCCCCCCGGAAACAACCGAAAAGGTCAAAGACTTTGTAAAACAAAACAAAATTAACTATACGGTATTTTCCGCCGATTCCGGCACACTGCCGTTGCCTTTCAGTCGCATATCCGGAATTCCCTGTAGTTTTTTTATCGATTCCGAAGGTAAAATAAAGCTGGCTACCGAAGGTCTGTTATCGCTGGGCGAAATCAAGGCCATTCTGCAGGCTGAATAATCGCAAAACAGCCGGGCCTAAGCTAAAAAAACCTTAAATTTTTTCTGGACAACACCGAATAAGGTGGTTAGAATAAGTGTTTCAGTATGTATTTCAATTAAAGGTAATTACCTATGGCACATAAAAAGGGACAGGGCTCTACAAGAAACGGCAGAGACAGCAACGCCCAATATAGAGGTGTAAAGCTGTTCGGCGGTGAGGTTGTAAAGGCCGGCTCAATCCTCGTCCGGCAGTGCGGCACGAAATTTTTCCCGGGCAACAATGTCGGCATAGGCAGAGACTATACTTTATTTGCCACATCGGATGGAACAGTCCGTTTCAAGGGCCGAAAAATCCACGTCGTCTGAAACATTTACAATTTTCGATTTTCAATTTACCCGCCTTCGCAGAAAGCCACGTCTGTAAAACCGTGGAGCTTCACTATTCTGGAAATCATCGCTTAACCTCAAAACATACTTTCGTCCGTTAAATAGAAAATGTAGAATAGAAAATAGTAAATATAAGATGTTTATCGACAAGGCAAAAATCTGGGTCAAGGCAGGCGACGGCGGCAATGGCTGTATAAGCTTCCGCCGGGAAAAATATATTCCCAAGGGTGGCCCCGACGGCGGCGACGGAGGAAAAGGTGGCAGCGTCTATTTCGAGGCGGTGGAAAACCTCGACACCTTAATGGATTTCGCCGGCAAACATCACTGGCGTGCTCAGAACGGCCGGAGCGGCTCAGGAAACAACAAACACGGAGCAAATGGCCAAAACCTGATAATCCCTGTTCCAGCGGGCACTCTGATTTATGATGCCGACCTCGACCTGCTGCTTAAAGACCTTAATGAAGTCGGAATGAAGGTGCGTGTCTGTCGCTGTGGAAGGGGCGGAAAAGGCAATAAGGCCTTCGCCACATCCACTAATCAAACTCCAAGATACGCCGAACCCGGCAAAGAGGGACAGGAAAGAAATATTCGGCTCGAATTAAAACTAATCGCCGACGTCGGTATAGTAGGTATGCCAAATGCTGGCAAAAGCACTCTGATTTCGCGCTGCTCGGCGGCGAGGCCGAAAATCGCTGATTATCCATTTACCACTGTTGAACCGGTGCTTGGTATCGTTGAGCTAAGCGATTTTCGCCGGTTTGTTATGGCGGACATCCCAGGCCTGATTGAAGGCTCTCACAGAGGAGCTGGTCTGGGCATTGAATTCTTAAAACATATTGAAAGAACTCGAATAATTGTGCACATCCTTGATATAATGCCGACAGATGGCTCCGAGCCGGTGAAGAACTACAAGGCCATTCGCAATGAACTGAAGCTATATAGTAAGACCCTGGCTGAAAAAGAAGAAGTAATCATCGCCAACAAAATAGACCTCGACCCGGACGGCAGGATAATGAAAGAGCTAAAAAAGAAGATAAGAAAAAAAGTATATCCCGTCTCGGCGGTAACCGGAGCAGGAGTAAAAGAACTGACGGAAATTTTGTGGCAAAAGGTTAAAGAAACAAAAGCCGCAGTTGAACAATAAATTATGAACATAATCGCGGTAGATATCGGCAATACGAATATCACAATCGGCCTTTACCTCAAGGACGAGGAGCAGTTTATTAAATCCATCCCCGGCAATTCACGGTCGGAATTGACAAGCTGTCTCAAGTCGGCCTGGCAAAAAGTCCCTATCGTGAAAAGCTCCAGAGAAAAAAAACACAATGGCGTAATTGTTGTAAGCAGTGTCAAACCTGTGTGGACCAAACTCATCAAGCAGATAGCTAAAGAATCGCTCGGCGAAAAGATATACATCATAGGTAAGGACGTTCCTTTGCCGATGACCCTTTGGGTGGATGAGCCGGATAAGGTCGGCACCGACAGGGTTGTGGCCGCCGCAGCCGCCTACGCCGTGGTCGAGGATGCAGTAGCTGTCGCCGACTTCGGCACTGCCATAACCATCGACCTTGTTGATGAAAGAGGTATTTTTCTCGGCGGCGTTATCTGCCCGGGCTTTGAGCTCAGCGCAAAGGCCTTAAATGAAAATACCGCCCGACTGCCATATATCAAAGTTACAAAACCCGAAGCGCCCTATGGAAAAAATACAACCGAGGCCATAAATTGCGGACTGTATTACTCGGCTGTGGCAACACTACAAGAGGTAATCAGACGTTACGCCGAGAAAATCGGGAAATGGCCGCACACAGTGCTTACCGGCTCCGGCGCCGAAATGATAAAAGACGACTGCGAGTTTATCGATTCCTGGGTGCCGAATCTGGTCATCAAAGGCATCGTTTTGGCATACCACAAATATATCAAAGAAAAAGAGTAAGCCATCCGACTTATGTGCAGTTTTCATAATCAGAGATAACCATGATAACATTAACAATACCAACAATTTTTTCCAACCAATGGTTTTGGTTATCTCTAATGGCTGTTGTTATCGCACTCCATTATTTTTGGGGTAAAACCCCACCACCCCCGAAACCGAGTAAATTTTTCACAAAACACAAAAAGACTATTACGAAGATTGGCGACATCTTTCTAATTTCCATTATACTGCTCATCATATGCCTGCAATGGTTTTCTTTTCCAATTAACACTGCACTAAAGGACTTCTCTGAGCTCCCCCGAATCGGGACACTGGAGCTTCGTCTTATCTGTTCAATTTTCCTTATAACCATGATTATCTGTTCAGGTACAGCTGGTGGTCTTATAGGTCTCCTCTCGGTCTTCCGCTCGAATCTTACAAAAGCCAAAAGGATCATTTTACTTATTGTCTCACTCTTACCATTGACAGTTACAATTATAGCCCTGTCGATTACAACCACAGAAAATTTATGGTCATTTATCAAAATTGGTCTTATCTATTCATCTACTTGTTGGATATTCAACGGCCCCGCTATAATCGCGGGCAAACACTTCTTCTGGGTATCGTGGAAACTTTTATGTAAATTGCGTCTGGCATCGGGAGACTACCCTGCATGACCTGGAGGGGGCTATGAGCACATTCGCTGCAGTAACGACCGGCAAAGGCATCGGTGCAATAGCTGTTATTCAGGTCTTCGGCGATTCAGCCGAAAGTATCGTAAAAAAGATATTCAGCCCCGCAGGGGAAAAACCGCCAATTTTCAAGCCAGGCAAAATCCTCCTCGGCGCAGTCAGCGATGGCGCCGAGACCATCGACCAGGTTACGATTGGCTGCGAAGGCCCCGGCCATCTCGCCATAAACTGTCACGGCAATCCCCTCATCGTTGCTTGTTTAATGCAATTGCTGCACAGCAACGGGGCCGCACTGCTTACCGCAGAAGAGCTTCTAACTAAAATATTTTCTATGGAAAAACTCCCTAACACAATCGCGCTCGAAGCTAAACTGACCCAGCTACAGGCCAAAACCGTCCAGGGAGCCAAAATCATTGTTAATCAGGTCGATGCAGGCCTGACAAAAAAAATAGCGCAATGGCTGCGGAACATAAACACGCTACCTCTTAAACAGATTAAAGCCGACACCGAGCAGATACTTAAAGACACTCAAACTGCAAAACTGATTATCTTCGGCTGCACGATAGTATTATCAGGCCCGCCGAACACCGGCAAAAGCACACTCCTCAATTTCCTCGCCGGCAGGCAAAAAGCAATTGTTACCGACATCAAAGGCACAACCCGTGACTGGGTCAGCGCCCAATGCCAAGTAGGCCCGCTCTCCGTGGAGCTAATCGACACCGCCGGCCTGGATGAAAAACTCACGCTTGCCCCTGAAGATACCGTTGAAAAAGCATCTCAGCAGAAAACTGTTGAGATTTTAGATAAGGCAGACTTAGTCTTGCTCATTTTAGATAATAGCCAAATCAATAACTCACTTGATGAGCAGGTTCTTGAGAAAATCGCCGAGAAAAGATTCATCACGGTCTTAAATAAATGTGATTTACCCGCCGGATTTAACGCAGATAAACTGCCGAAAACTTTGGCAAACACAGTCAAAATAAGCGCAAAGTTCGGCACTGGGATAGAAAATCTTCTCAAAAAAATCCAGCATCTTTGCGGCGTAACCGGCTTCGATTTGAAGACCGCTGTCTGCTTCACTCCCCGGCAGGAAAACCTGTTAAAACAGCTACAAAAAGCCAAATCCACACAGCAGGCGCTTTCAATTATAACAGAGTTGTTAAACGCCCCGCTTAGTGTATAATCTGCTTCTATGGCCACAGAGACTGAAAAACTGACCCCGGCGATGAAGCAGTTCGCACGGTTCAAGCAGAAATACCCTGACTGCATACTCTTTTTTCGAATGGGCGATTTCTACGAGACTTTTTACGAAGACGCCAAAATCTGCTCACGCATCTGCGGCCTGGTCCTGACCAGCCGAAGCAAAGGCAACAACCCCATCCCGCTGGCCGGCGTGCCATATCACGCTGTCGAAGGTTATTTGAAAAAAATGCTTCAGGCCGGCTGCAAAGTCGCAGTCTGCGAGCAGGTCGAAGACCCGAAACTCGCAAAAGGCGTTGTCAAACGTGACATCGTCCGAATCGTTACCCCCGGCACCCTCACCGACGACATCCTCTTGGATGCCAAGGAAGATAATTTCCTCTGCGCGGTTAATTTGGGAACAAATGCAAAAGTGGCAATCAGCTGGGTCGATATTTCGACCGGCCATTTTTTCACGCAGGATATACCTGAAAAAAATCTGCTCGATGAGTTGCTGCGGCTCTCCCCGGCGGAGTGTCTGCTGCCCGACCGCAGGGGCGAATTGTTCGAAGCCGAAACAAAAAAACTCGCACAGGACATCGCTCATCTTACCGGCGCAATTGTAACAGAACGCCCCGCCTGGTATTTTGACCCTTACCAGGCAGAAAAACGGCTCTTAAAACACTTCGGAACTGCCACGCTTGAAGGCTTCGGCATCAGCGACAATGACGGATGCCTGATACCCGCCGCCGGTGCCATCATCGAATATCTGAACGAAACGCAAAAGACCGCGCTCAGCCACATCCAGTGCCTGAAAAAAATCAATCGCAAAAATTTCCTGCAAATCGACCAGACTTCTCTGGCAAGTCTCGAAATCCTGCGGACCATTCGCACCGAAAGTAAAAAAGGAACACTGCTGGACTGCCTCGATGAAACCCTCACGCCGATGGGCGGCAGAATGATACGGGGCTGGCTGTGTATGCCGCTCTGTGACCTCGGCGCAATAGAGCTTCGTCAGGACGCTGTCGAAGAAATGATAAATTCCGACACCAAGCTGGCTGATATTCGCAAACTGCTCGCTGACATTGCCGATTTGGAGCGAATCGCCGCTCGCATCAGTACATTCCGCGCAATCCCAAGGGATTTCGTTGCCCTTGAAGCCACATTACGACAGGTTCCGCTGCTGCGGGAGCTTTTAGGGCAATTCACTGCCGACCTTGCTTTACAATTGGCCCAAAAATGCGACAGTATGGATGAGCTTGCCGATTTGCTCCGCTCCGCTATCGAGCCGAACTGCCCTTCACACCTTCGTGATGGCGGCGTGATAAAAAAAGGATTCAACGAGGAACTCGACCGCCTGCGCTCAATCTCAAAAGACGGACAAAGCTGGCTGCGAAACTATCAAAAGCAGCAGTCGCAGCGCACCGGCATAGGCAATTTGAAGGTCGGCTACAACAAAGTCTTCGGCTACTATATCGAAATAAATCACTCCGCAGCGGATAAAGTCCCCAACGACTATGTTAGAAAACAGACAATCAAAAATGCGGAACGCTACATTACCGATGAACTGAAAGAATACGAAACTCAGGCCCTAAGCGCAGACGAAAAGGCATTGGAACTGGAGCTTCAGCTCTTCGAGCAAATCCGCAGTCAAGCCGCTCAATACATAAGCCGATTGCAAAACCTCGCCGACACCATCGCGCAGTGCGACTGCCTGACAACCCTCGCTTACTTAGCCGGGCGACGAAACTACATCCGGCCGAAAATAACCGACGGCGGAGAACTAACTATAAAAGAAGGAAAGCACCCCGTCCTCGCTGAAACACTCGGTGCCGAATTCGTCCCTAACGACATAGAGGTTGGCGGAGAAGCCGGGGACGTACTTGTCATCACAGGCCCGAATATGTCCGGCAAAAGCACATACATAAGGCAAACCGCTCTGCTGGTTATTATGGCCCAGGCCGGCTCTTTTATCCCCGCCAAAGACGCTCAGCTCGGATTAGTCGATAGAATCTTCACCCGCGTCGGTGCTTCCGACGAGCTTGTCCGCGGCCAATCCACCTTTATGGTCGAAATGACCGAAACCGCAAACATCATTAATAATGCAACAGAAAAGTCCCTCGTTGTTCTCGACGAAGTCGGCCGCGGCACAAGCACTTACGATGGCCTCGCCCTTGCCTGGGCTATTACCGAACATATCGCAAATAAAATAAAGTGCCGAACGCTTTTTGCTACGCACTATCACGAACTGACGGAATTAGCCGAGTTGTTCACGAATGTTAAGAATTGCAACGTCGCCGTCCGCGAATGGGCCGACGAGGTCGTCTTTTTGCATAAGATTCTGCCCGGCGGAACAGATAAATCTTACGGCATCCACGTTGCAAAATTAGCCGGCGTCCCTAAACCAATCGTCGAACGAAGCAAAGAAATCCTCGAAGAATTGGAAAACACCTTTGCTAAGGAAGCCACCAGCCGAGGCCTTGCAAAGCACAAAACAAAAAAACCGCCACAGGATATCCTCTTCGTCCAGAAACACAAATCCGTCCTCGATAAACTCTCAACGACGGATGTCAACAACCTCACTCCTATCGAAGCGATAAATCTGTTAAGTCAAATAAAAAAGGAAATCGATGGAACGTAGGACAAAAGCTTCGACTAAGCAAACAAAGCTATCTAACAAAGAACTGTGCTCGCTTGCGAAAGGCAAATCCGGCGTCTTAGACGCCCGTATAATCTCTCCGTCAGAAGTTGTAACTGCCGGCTGGGTTCGGCTGAAGTGTCAGTTCGGTTGCGATGGATACGGCCAGTGCCTTGTTTGTCCGCCGTTCACGCCGACGCCGGAGCAGATGCGGAATGTCTTGGATGCTTATCGTCGGGCGATATTGATACATTGTCTGCCGGATGCCGACGTAAAGGCGATAGCCGCTGAGCTTGAACGGGAGATTTTCCTTGCCGGCTATTGGAAGGCCTTCGGCCTCGGCGCAGGCCCCTGTTATTTTTGCAAGCAGTGTCCCGTAGAGGAGAGGCAGTGTCGCCACGCTGACCGTGCCCGCCCGGCTATGGAGGCCTGCGGTATCGATGTCTTTTCAACGGTTAAAAAGGTCGGCTTTCCCATCGAAGTCGTCCGAACCACCCGCCAGTGCCCAAACTACTACGGCCTGATTCTGGTTGATTGACGCAGAGTGAATCTGCGTCAAATATATTGACAGAAACCAATAAGGCAGGTATTTTGTAATTATGGCTGACCATAAACAAGATACCTTGGCTAATTTTCTCACCTCCGCCCTCGATATGGAGGATGAAATCAGCAACAGCGTTTACAAAGACTATGTGAACGCAAAGAACTGGCCGAAAAACCTCAAGCCGGAGGCTTTCCAGCAAATAAAGGAATACTTAACTATCCTCATCGAAGATACGCGAAGACACAGAAAAATAATCGCAGGGCTTATCGAAAAGCATGGCTAAGATTAGAAACCGGAATAAAGAGAAAATCATCAGCGAGTTTGAAATGATGAGAGATTTCGAGCTGACCGTCAAGGCCCTTTATATCAAGATTGTCAACTCGCCTGATGTGAAAGACCAGAAGATTAAAGACATCTTCGCAAAAATAGCTGAAGATGAGCAGCGCCACTCTGAACTCGTCCAGAAAATCATCAATATCGCCACAAACGCCCTGTAATCACCCGTCGATACTTGTTATAACAATCCGCATAGTATGAGGTTATCACTTCATCTTCTATTGTTAACCACAGACAAGGTTAACCTCCTAAAATTTACTGGCGGAGGCCCCGGCTAATGCGCCTGTTGACCAGCATATCTGAAGATTATATCCGCCGCAGGGGCCGTCAACGTCCAGAATCTCTCCGGCGAAGAATAAACCCGGACAAATTTTAGATTCCATCGTCTTACTCTCTATCTCAGAAGTACTTACGCCTCCGCGTGTCACTATCGCTTCCGCAATCGGCCGGGTTCTTACCATCGAAAGCGGCAGCTTCTTCAATAATTGAATGATTTTTCTTCGCTGCTCTTTTTTCAACTGGCTGCCGGTTGTTTCAGCAATCCCCGCCTGACGGCAAAGAAAACCCGCTAATCTTTTGGGGACAAGGTCAAAGAGAATGTTGACAACGATTTTTTTGGGGTATTTTGCAAACAAGCCAAGCAGGAATTCATTAAATTCAGCTTCATTCATCGCCGGAACAAAGTCGATGAAGACCTCGACCGGCTTTTGTGCGGGCAAATAGTCGGTAAGATGCCGGCTCATATCCCACGCCGCAAGGCCGCCTATGCCGTCATCGGTAAAAACAAACGCACCGGCAGTGGTGATTTTCTTATTATCAATGCGTGCAGAAATTTTAACATTTTCGACGGCGGTTCCGGCGATTTGAGCGGTCCATTTTTCACGCGTTACGAGCGGCACAAGCGACGCTTTGGGCTCGACGATTGTATGTCCCAATTCCCGTGCGAATTTATAGCCATCGCCAGTTGAGCCGGTCTGAGGAAAAGACAAGCCTCCGGTTGCGATAATAACTTTCTCAGCGACAAAATCCTCGCGACTCGTATGAATTACAAAAAAATCTCCTTCCCGTGTTATATTTTTGACAGATTTATCAAAAAAGAATCGCACACCGGCATCTTTTGCGCGTTTTATTAAACAATCTCTCACATCTGAGGCGCGGTCGGAAGAAGGAAAGGCACAGCCATCAGGTTCGACTATGCTTTCCAATCCTAATTCGCGGAAGAACTGTCGTGCCTGCTCCGGCGTAAAGCGGTGCAAGCTGTAACTTAGGAATCTGCCTTTTGGACCGAAGGCCCGCACAATCTCGTCGGGGCCAGCCAGATGTGTAAAATTGCACCTTCCGCCGCCGGTCAGGAGAAGTTTTCTGCCTGCGGTGGTATTGGTTTCAATTACAATAGTTTCGGCATTTGCAAGGGTGCAGTGGATAGAAGCCATCAGGCCAGCGGGGCCAGCTCCGATTATGCAGACTTTTGCTCGTTCCAACCCGAATCTCCTTAAGCCATCACCTTGACGGCGATTGCTAAACATAGACAAGGACGAATTTTACACATATAATAGCCGCCAACAGATTTTTTGGAGAGCAAAATATGGCTAAAATCACCAAGCTCGATGACATCGTATCTTTGTGCAAACGGCGGGGTTTTATATTTCAGTCCAGCGAAATCTACGGAGGGCTGGCAAGCTGCTACGACTATGGCCCGTTAGGCGTTGAGCTGAAAAATAATGTCAAAAAGGCCTGGTGGAAGGCGGTCGTGCAGATGCGAGACGACGTCGTAGGTTTGGATTGCAGTATCCTGATGCACCCATTGGTGTGGAAGGCATCCGGCCACGCCGACAAATTCGCCGACCTGATAGCGGAATGCAAAAAGTGCAACACGAGAACAAGAGTTGACCATCTGGCCAATCATACTGAAGAACATACCGAGCATATCTCAATCGATGCAGCCCTGGCAAAAGCCCACGATTTAAGCAATAAGGTATGTCCCAACTGCGGGGCGGTCGGGCAATTTACCGAGCCGATGCCGTTTAAGCTGATGTTCGAGACGCAAATGGGAGCCAACGTTGACGATTCGATGACGATGCAGCTTCGCCCGGAGACGGCCCAGGGGATTTTTGTCAATTTCAGGAACGTTCTCGACACTACCAGAGTCAAGATTCCTTTCGGAATTGCCCAAATCGGCAAAAGCTTCCGCAACGAGGTAACAACCAAGGCATTTATTTTTCGCACGCGCGAGTTCGAACAGGCGGAGCTTGAGTTCTTCTGCGAGCCGGGCACCGATGAGAAATGGTATGAACACTGGAGGCAAGCGAGGTTTAATTGGTACATAAATTTAGGCATAAAGAAAGAGAACCTGCGATTTCGCGAGCACGAAGCCAATGAGCTTGCGCATTACGCCAAGGCGTGCGTGGACGTCGAATACAAATTCCCCTTCGGCTCAGGCGACTGGCAGGAGCTGGAAGGCGTTGCGAACCGCACGGACTATGACCTGCGGCAGCATCAGCGGGGAATGAGGACGCTTAATAAGTGGTTCGAAAATGACAGGAAGCTAACAAATATCGGATTGGCCGATGAGGCGGAAGATTACCAGTCCGGGCCGTTATCGTATTTCGATGAAGAGAAGAAACGGCGATACATTCCTTACGTGATTGAGCCAAGCGCCGGCATAGATAGAAGTGCGATGGCCTTTTTAGTTGATGCTTATGACGAAGATGAGGTCCGCGGGGAAAAGAGGAATCTTTTAAGGTTTCATCCGGCCCTTGCGCCGGTAAAAGCCGGGATTTTTCCATTAGTTAAGAAGGACGGGATGCCGGAGATTGCGCGGAAAATCTACGACGATTTGAAAAGGCATTTCAACTGCTTTTACGATGAGAAAGGCGCGGTCGGCAGACGATACCGCAGGCAGGACGAGGCGGGGACACCATTCTGCATTACCGTTGACGGCCAGACTACCCAGGACAATACAGTAACCATCCGTGAACGCGATTCGATGGAGCAGATAAGGGTCTCGACCGGCCAATTACTTAACCACCTGCGGGAAAAGCTGGGGATGTGAAAAGTGATTGTCGATAAAATCGAAAATGCGTATTTATATGCGGGGCTTTCGGCAAAGATAAAAAAGGGGCTTGAAGTTCTGAAAGATAAGAAGCTGTCTGCAAAAGAAGATGGGCGTTATGACATTGATGGTGACTATCTTTACTACATTATCCAGCGCTACACAACCAAACCCATCGAGCAAGGCAGGATAGAGGCCCACAAAAAGTATATTGATATTCAATTTGCAGCGAGCGGCGAAGAAGTGATAGGACATTCCTTGCTCGGTCAACTGAACATCGAAAAGCCATACGATGAGGCCAAAGACGTGGCTTTCTATAAAGTGCCGGAGAAAATCAATACCGTAAAATTGAGCAAAGGAATGTTCTGTATCCTGTTTCCGCAGGACGGCCATATACCCGGCTGTCAGCTCAATGGTCCATCCGACGTTGTCAAAGTGGTGGTGAAACTAAAAACAAATGCCGAATAATACAAACACTTATATCGTAGAGCTGAAAGGTAAAACGGGCCAAGAGGTTACGCTGGCGGGGTGGCTGTATAACAGCCGGGCGAGCGGTAAAATTCAATTTTTAATTATCCGCGACGGAACGGGGTTATGCCAGTGCATCGCAGAAAAAGGCAAAGTTGCAGAGAAGCTCTTCGATGAGCTAAAACGTCTCGGCCAGGAATCGTCTCTGACCGTAACCGGCATTGTCCGGGCCGACGAAAGAAGCGTCGGCGGATTCGAACTGGCGGTAACCGACGCACAAATTATCTCGCCGGCGGTTGACTATCCCATCACGCCGAAGTCGCACGGCATCGACTTTCTGCTCAAGAACCGGCATCTGCATCTTCGCTCTCAGCGGCAATGGTGCATCGGTAAAATCCGACATACGGTAGTCGATGCAATCAGGCGATTTTTCAATGACAATGGCTTTATGCTGGTCGATACGCCGATATTGATGGCGGCGGCCGGCGAAGAGGAACAGACGCTTTTTGAGGTGGACTACTTCGGAACACCAATACACTTGACACAAACCGGTCAACTACATCTCGAAGCCGCTGCGATGAGTTTCGGAAAGGTCTATTGTTTCGGGCCGACTTTCCGGGCGGAGAAGAGCAAGACCCGCAGACATCTTACCGAGTTCTGGATGGTCGAGCCGGAGGTGGCATTTATCGACCTTGACGGCCTGCTTGGGCTTGCTGAAAATTTTGTGTCTTTCATTGTCAGAGGAATCCTTGAGAAAAATCGGGCAGAACTGAAAAATCTGGGCGCAGATATCGCTTCGCTGGAAAAAATTGCTCCGCCTTTTTACCGTCTGACCTATACCGAGGCGGCGGAGATTCTAAAGAGCAAAAAAACACAGGATTTTTTGGCTGCTCAGTTAAATGAATTTAAAACCCAGAAGAAACAGATTGAAGACAAAATTGCTGACCTTGAGACCGAGGCCAAGGGGCCGGTAAAGCAATGGAGGCAGGACAAGATTGCAGCCGAGCTAATCGAGCTTCGCAGCGAGCTTGATGAGATGGACACAAAGATTGAAAATAATCCCAAGCACGCGAAATTAGCCGCCGAATTTATCTGGGGCGAGGATTTGGGCGGCAGTGACGAAACGATAATATCACTTATGCACGATAAGCCGGTCTTTGTTACTCATTACCCCAAAGAGGCAAAGGCATTTTATATGAAGACCGACAGGGAGAACAACAAGGTTGTTCTGAATTTTGATATGTTTGCCCCGGCGGGCTTCGGCGAAATAATCGGCGGCTCGGTCAGAGAGGATGATTATGACCTGCTCCTCGAGAGAATCAAGAAACAGGGTCTTAATGCAGAGAATTACAACTGGTATTTGGATTTGCGAAAATACGGCTCGGTGCCGCACGGCGGATTCGGCCTGGGCATCGAGCGAACAATCGCCTGGATTACCGGCGAACCGCACATCCGACAGTGCATCGCTTTCCCGCGTCTTATGGACAAGGTTTATATTTAAGTTCATAATAACTAACTGCAACCCTGGCAAAACTTATGGCTGATTGGACAATACAGAAGCTTTTAAACTGGGTTACAGAATACCTCACGAGCAAGGGGATTGATTCGCCACGGCTAAGTGCGGAGCTTCTGCTATCCTGCGTGCTGGGATTAAAACGGATTGAATTATATACGCAGTTCGAAAAAATCGTTACCGAACAACAGTTAGACCGCTTACACGCTTTGGTGGAACGGGCCGGTCAGCACGAACCTATCGCCTATCTGGCCGGCAAAACCGAGTTCTATTCTCTGGAATTAGATATCACGGCTGATTGTATGATTCCCCGGCCGGAGACGGAATTGCTTGTCGAAAGAGCCATTGAATTTTTGCGGGTGCGCAGCGGCAAGCAATTTGTTTGTGATTTATGCACCGGCAGCGGCTGTATCGCCGTGGCAATTGCCCGCAACTATCCCGACTGCCAGATAATCGCAACAGATATCTGCGGTGCCGCTTTAAGCGTGGCTGCTAAAAACATCGAAAAACACCGGCTCAAGGAGAGAATCAGGCTTTTATGCGGTGATTTATTTGACCCGATTATGCCACAATTGGACGTCGAAAAGTTTGATTTGATTGTTTGCAATCCTCCTTATGTAAGCGCTGCTGAGTTTGAAAAGCTTGACAAAAATGTGAAAGATTATGAGCCAAAGATAGCGTTGTTCGCAGGAAATGATGGGCTGGATATTTACCGAAGGATTATTGAAAGGGTAGAACTGTTTCTTAAACCCGACGCAGTGTTGATGCTGGAGGTCGGCTACAACCAAGGACAGGCCGTCAGGCAATTATTCGAGCAAGCCAATCGTTTCGGTGAAATTACGATTGAAAAAGACTCTCACGGAAACGCCCGAATCGTAATCGTAAAAAAACAGTCATTCCAAACGAAGGGGAAAATCTCTACTTTTACTGCTGGAATTTAAAACTGGAGTTATCCGGAATCGCGGAAAAACAGGGAATTTGGGGGTAAATTTTGGGGTACAGGTGGGTTTCTGGCTTAAAAATAGAGGTCGTATGGTTAAATTACGGTGATTAGGCAAGATGGGTAAGATAAAGGCTGTCAAAAACTGCGGAAAATTTGCAAAAAAGAGGGAGAAAAAGAGTAAAAAATGCAAGAAAAACACGCTTTTTAGTATAGAAAAATCAAGATTAGAGAGCAAAATTCAAAAAAGGTGAGGGATTAGGTTTCTTATCGGAAGTATGTTGGGGGATTTGCCTGTGTCTGAAGCTGTACGGTAATACATAGCGCAAAATCGGCCAAGTCAGTTTGACCACAATCAATCAAAGCCAAGTCCAATAATTGCCGAATATAATTTCTATCGATAAAGCACGGAAGGGAAATAATTTAAGGGCGTATAACAATGACAGAGCAAGGGCTTATGCCAGTGTAACAGTATGTAAACAGGGGGGCTAAAAGAGAAAAATAAAAGTGCGTATAAAAACAATTCGCCACAGTCTGGCATTAGGAGCCCTCATCTTTTTGTTCCTGATTTATTCACCAGGATGGGCCGTCTACACCTGGGTTGGTAATACCAACTTTTTTTTTACCACCGCCGCAAACTGGAACCCTAGCTTGCCACCTGCTGCGATTAACGATTCTATGTCCTTTGGGTCATGTACATATTATTCGCCGATAAATAATATTGGTCCCATGACAGGGGTGACAGGCATCAGTTTCACCTCAGCTGGTACATCGGGATATACGATTCAAGGCGCTTCCCTTTCATTTACGTCTGGCGCTACGATTGGGGGCAACAGTACTCTTGCCCAAACAATTGCTACAAACATTGTCACCAATGGAGGGGGTATAGTTATCAATTCGGATACATTCAATCTGACCCTCAGCACTGGGGTCATATCCGGCACCGGAGGATTGACCCAATCTGGAGCCAAGACTCTTACACTTAGCGGAAGCAACACCTACACTGGTGCAACGACAATCAATGCCGGCAAGGTAAGCATCGGCGCTGATTCTGGATTAGGAACAGCACCTGTGGCAGCGACAGCAGGGCAGATCACCTTTGGCGGAGGCACACTGGAGTCATCAGGCACATT
>Ga0187886_1001585_pt1 | contig 20289 bp, 15 predicted proteins | sample June2016WEW_20_1_FD_133001 | JGI IMG/M metagenome (GOLD analysis project Ga0187886, IMG submission 133001) | Peatland microbial communities from SPRUCE experiment site at the Marcell Experimental Forest, Minnesota, USA - June2016WEW_20_150 | ecosystem: Environmental > Terrestrial > Soil >... | reverse complement strand
TAACGTTTTCATTACGTTGATATTGCTATTACGATATTTATGGCAAAGAACCTGATCAGCTTGCTTTTTATCATGCCTTTCCTGTCAGTAAGTAGTTTCGGGCAGGAAGGACTTCCTGGCCTGAACTACCAGGCAACGATGATAAGCAACCCTGCTTTGTCCGGCAGTGAGGGAGACGGTTTTTTAAGGCTCTCCTATCAGAATCTTTACCCGGGAAATAATTATAATCTTCATTCGGTTTATCTTTCATATGACAGTTATTTCCCCTCACTTCACGGCGGTGGAGGATTTTACCTTTCCGATAATTACCTTGGTGGAATTATTAATGACCTGAAGGGTGGCTTTTCATATTCATACTTTTTCAGAGCGGGGAACGATATGTTTATAGGGGCTGGACTCTCGGCATCTTTTTACCACAGGGGTTATGATTTCAGCGGAACAATACTTCCTGATCAGATAGATCCGCTGGCCGGCGTTATAAATATTTCAGGTGAATCTCTCTCTTCAAGAGGAAAAACGATTTTCGATGTCGGTACCGGATTCCTTTTTATAACCGGCAGGATAATAGGTGGAATTGCTATCAACCATCTTGCTGAACCAGATCTCAGCACTTCTGAAATAGCAAGTAACAAGTTGCACCGGGACCTCCTAATTCATTGCTCCGGGAAGATAGATTTGAATGCTGCCAAAAAATTATTTCTTCGGCCGATCGGCATTGTTGAGATCAGCAAGGGAACGGCCACTGCCGGTACCGGTTTTGTCTTTGAGAGCAATAACCTGGCAATCAATTCGATACTACTGGCCGACAATGAGAAAAACATTGATCTGCAGGCAGGGTTCTCGGTTAAAGCCGGGATTATTGTTGTGTTTTACAATTATCGTTTTAATATTGCATCGGGAGAAAACCTTCTCCCGGTATCGCTCATGCACATTACCGGCATCGCCCTAAGTTTAAATAATGTTGATAAAAGAAAAACCGTCAAAACAATAAATTTTCCTGAATTGTAGTTATATTTGATGATTAAAAAATAGTTTTTTTATAAAAATTATTATCTTTGATTATTCTAAAAGGCCATAAAACTAAAGGAGTTATGCATAAATTTAGAGCCATACTGATTGTAATGTTTGCTTCATTTTTTCTTTTTTCATGCAGTATTTTCAAGAAGAAAAACGGTGAAAATGTCTCTTCCACTACAGGATGGAAATACAATGATCCTGACAATGGTGGATTTGAGGTCACACTTGGAGCAGAGCAGCAAACGGGTCCGGGTCTCGTTCTTATCGAGGGTGGTCGATTTACAATGGGACAGGTAACACAGGATGTTTTGTTTGACTGGAATAACAAGCCAAGGACAGTTACCGTCTCTTCATTCTATATGGATGAAACAGAGGTAAGGAACGTGGATTACCGCGAATACCTTTACTGGCTGAGAAGGGTTTATATCGATAATCCTGAAGTTTACAGGAGAGCTCTTCCCGATACTCTCGTCTGGAGAAGCCCGATGGGATTTAATGATCCCTATGTTCAGTATTATTTCCGTCACCCTTCCTACAATAACTATCCTGTTGTAGGCGTAAGCTGGATCAAGGCAAACGATTTTTGCCTCTGGAGGACAGACAGGGTGAATGAAAAGCTCCTTATTGATGAGGGAGAACTGAATCCTGATCCCGACCAGAAAAATCAGAATAACTTCAATACGGAGGCATATCTTGCTGGCCAGTACGAAGGTGTGGTTAACCAGCTGAGGGAAAGCCTTAATCCTAACCAAACCGAGCGAAGGACAAATTTTGAAGACGGACTGCTTCTTCCGAGCTATCGCCTTCCTACCGAAGCTGAATGGGAATTTGCAGCATACGCCCTCAGAGGTAATACATTCCAGGAAAGAGTTTATGAAAGAAGAATTTTCCCGTGGGACGGTCATAATGTAAGGAACGCATCAACTCAATACCGCGGCGAAATGATGGCAAACTTTGTACGTGGACGCGGAGATATGATGGGCGTTGCAGGAAGCCTTAACGATAATGCCAGTATTACAACAGACGTCAAATCATACTGGCCTAATGATTATGGACTTTATTGCATGGCCGGAAATGTGAACGAATGGGTTCAGGATGTCTATCGTCCGCAGTCATCAGACGATTATGACGAATTCAATCCCTTCAGGGGAAATGTCTATACCGACCTTCGCCGTGATGCCAATGGGAAAGTTGTTACCAAAGGAAATCTTGGAAGACTTTATGTCGATACAGTTAAAGATGCTGATGTTGCTACCAGATACAACTATCAGAAAGGCGATTATAGGAACTACAGGGATGGCGACCAGCCTTCTTCCATTGAAACCGACTGGAAAACTCCTGACGGCAAGCAGGGCTCTCTCAGAATGTATGCCCAGGAACTTGGTTCAGGTGAAGCCAGCGATTTCACAACCCTTATCAATGATAATGCAAGAGTATATAAGGGCGGATCATGGAAAGACAGGGCCTATTGGCTTAACCCATCCACAAGAAGATTCCTTGATCAGAATGAATCACGCGACGACATTGGATTCAGATGCGCAATGATCAGAATCGGAAGTCCTTCAGGATTCAAATAGAGAATTAAAATAAAGAAAAGCCTCATTATGAAAAATAATGAGGCATTTTTTTCTGAATATGACGACAGAACAGATCTATAAACTATTCAGGGAATCCAAAGGAGTATCTACCGACTCAAGAACAGTTGCCAACGGCCAGATTTTTTTTGCTTTATGGGGTGATACCTATAATGGGAATAAATTTGCAACAGAAGCCATCGATAAAGGGGCCTCGTGGGCAATCATTGACGATCCTGCCTTCGAAACTGAAAAAACAATCCTGGTTGATGACTGCCTTATCGAACTGCAAGCACTGTCAGCGCAGCACAGGAAAGAAATGAAAGTCCCTGTACTGGCAATCACAGGGACAAACGGCAAGACAACAACCAAGGAACTTATCTCGGCAATCCTTTCACGTAAATTCAAAGTTCATGCCACCAGTGGTAACCTGAACAACCATATCGGAGTTCCGCTTACAATCCTTTCAGCTCCTGAAGGAACAGAAATATTGGTCGTCGAAATGGGAGCAAGCCATTTGGGCGAGATCAGGACACTCTGCCTGATAGCCAAACCTGATTACGGGATTATTACAAATGTGGGGACGGCGCATATTGAAGGTTTCGGATCCATTGAAGGAGTTCTCAAAGCAAAAACTGAACTTTACGAACACCTGCGAAAAGTCAACGGCATTGCAATCTACAATGATAAGGACCCGATGCTTACAGAGAAAATCTACAGACTGGTAAACCGGGCTGTCCCGTACTCAGCCCCCACCGGCACCGAACTTAATGTAATCTCTTCATCCAATGGCATGAATCTTTCTTTGACGATAGAATACCAGCACGAAAAGCTTAGCATCGATACAAATCTTTTCGGGGAATATAATGTCGTCAATGTTAAGGCTGCAGTGGCAGCCGGACTCTTTCTGGGAGTTGATATGAAAGAGATCGCTGAGGAGATCAGAAAATATGATCCCGGAAATAACAGATCCCAGATAAAAGTTACAAAAAGGAATACTCTTATATGCGATTCATATAACGCAAACCCCTCAAGCATGAAAATGGCAGTCGAATCATTTGCAAAGATCAAGGCAAATAAAAAGATGTGCATCTTCGGCGATATGCTTGAGCTGGGCGACAAGAGCGAGGAAGAACACCTTAAGGTCCTTAAAGTACTGAATGATAACAATATGAAAGAGGCTCTCCTGACAGGCCATTTTTTTTCAAAGCTGTCCGCAAAATCCGGTTTCAAATCTTTCCCTGATATTGAGAGACTAAAGGATTACCTGAAATCAGAACCGGTAAGCGGATATCATATCCTGGTAAAGGGATCGAGAGGAATTGCACTTGAACAGATCTACGAACTTTTATAAGTAAATTATTGATCCTTTCTTCTTCCGCCGGTAAATTCAATATTTATAAGGAGTACCTCTGACCGGCTTCCTAACCGGACCCTTGGTCCCCAAAGTCCAAATCCGGAGGATACTATTATTTGTGAATTACCCTTTTTCAAATAGCCGTAGCTCAGCTCATAAATTCTTCTGGTCAGGTAATTGAGCGGCCACATCTGCCCGTTATGTGTATGACCCGAAAGCTGAAGATCTATGCCATATTTCTCCGTTTCATCCAGATGATATGGCTGGTGATCAAGGAGAATGATTGGCCTTGAGTGATCGATACCTTTCATAAGTTCTTCAAGAGGCATTCGTTCCTTGCCATAAAAGCGCCTTGAGTCACGGTCGATCCTTCCTACAACCTGGATTCCTCCCGGCAGTATTACTACCTCATCTTTTAGGATCCTGATACCCTTGCTTTCAATATAGGGAATGGTTCTTTTAGCTCCGCCGATGAATTCATGATTGCCTGTTATCGCATATAGTCCATCTGCAGTTTCAGGGCTTTTAAAGTACTTCAGCAGGTCATCCCTCAGCACAGGACCGAGTTCTCCGTCAACAATATCGCCAAGCAAGAAGATTACGTCAGGATGCATCTCTTTAAGCATGACAGATAATTTTGTAATACTTCTCTTGCGTATGATACTGCCGAGATGAATGTCTGAAACAGCTGCGACCCTTAGTTTGTTTGTACCATCTACAGGTTTATTGATAGTAATATTATATTCTTTGACAACAGGTATTATGGCAATTATGAACCCGCATGTGATAAGCAGTACGGACAGACCGGAAGTAATATAAAGGACCCATCGTCTGAAAGAAAGAATATTTCCGCTTCCTAGCAGACCCGAGATTCGCAAAAAGATGAAGACAATATCTGAAATCAGGAAGAACATGATGGCATATAACATGAATCCTAACCAGAAGCCGCCAATAATGTTCAGTGCATCTGTAAAAACTGAAGAGTGCCTTGATTCGAGGAATTTTGCGGCAATAAATGTAATCGCCAGAACTATAAATATTACAGTGTAAAGTATTTTGTTCTGACCTTTAAACTGGAATGCATTATAGCCCTTGAAGAAAATGTATGCATTCGCAAGCAAATAAATTGTGATAACAATCGAGAAAAAAACTATAAACTGATAATTCTTCATTAATTCAGAGGTTCGTTTTCAGGCTTGAGAACGTTCTGCGCCTTCGGATATAAAACTCAAAAACGATGCATTTGTTCAGGATAAGTCCTCCGAAATCTGTCGATTCTGATTTGACGGAAGACCTTCTCTTCTCTTTCAGCCGTTCAATGTTCCTGTAATATTCCATGTGAGCTTTCCGGACTGCCCGACAGCTTTTAAAATCTCCTTTTGCGATGAAGAAGAGAACTGCAATGCCGTCAAGTACTTTTCTGATGAAAAGGCGGCGATGCAGATTTTTATCAGGAAGGTTTTTATAAAGCAGATAAAGTGAATTCCGAAAATTCAGAAATGTCTTGAAAGGCGAATTATAAGGCAGTGCCCCTCCACCAACATGATAAACAACTGAATGTGGAATATATACAACCCGATATCCTGATTTATGGAATCGCCAGCAGAGATTAATCTCCTCCATGTGGGCAAAAAAGTCTGGATCAAATCCGCCGCATCTTTTCCATGCTTCAGCCCGCACGACCATGCATGCACCGGTTGACCAGAATATATTTGTCTGGTCATTGTATTGTCCCTCATCCTTTTCTGTTCTGTATAAAATACGTCCGCGGCATAATGGATAGCCAAACCTGTCAATGAACCCTCCTGCAGCACCTGCATATTCGAATTTATCTTTTTGCAGGAAGGAAAGGATTTTAGGCTGGCATGAAGCGGTATCGGGATTGCTTTCCATGTAGCTTATCAATGGGTCCAGCCAGCCGTGCGTTACTTCAATATCCGAGTTAAGAAGTACATAGTACCTGGCTTCTATCTGTTCAAGTGCGAGATTATAACCTCCTGCAAATCCATTGTTTTTATCAAGACGGATTAGCTTAACGCTTTTGAAATTTTCAACAACATACTCTGCTGAACCATCTTCTGATCCGTTATCGGCCACATAAATATTTATTTCGTCGCCGGTTGAACAGTCCAGGACGCCGGGAAGGAATTTTTTCAGGAATTCCATGCCATTCCAGTTCAGAATTACAACAGCGCACTTAACCATCAGTCTGTTCTTTTTTATGCTTCCATCGGCGATGGCTCCAGAGCCATTGCTCAGGCTTTTCACGAATGAGCTCTTCAAGTCTTCTGACGTGCGTCTCGGTAATAAGATGTTCAGGAAGCCCTTTACTGTTTTCAAACAGCAGCTCAGCGGTAAAAGTATAGTACCCTCTCCTGACGTTCTGAACATTAAAGAAAACGACTGCCATATTATACTTTGATGCAATTTTTTCAGCACCGAGGTATACTGGAGTATCCTGGTTCAGGAATTTGGTCCAGAATTTAATATCTTCTTTTGGAGGTGTCTGGTCAGTAATAATTGCAAAGAGCGATATGATATTTTTCTGCCTGAGTTTTATTACTTCCCTTATTACTTCAGACATTGGTGCAAGTATTGAATCGTATCGAGACCTTATTTTGTACAATAACCTGTCAAAATGCTTGTTTTGGAGCGGTTTATATATTGGAACAGTCTGATGCTTTGTATATTGAGACAGGCAGACCAACCATTCCCAGTTTCCGTAATGGCCGAGGACAACTGTTACATCTTTGCCTTCATCATAAAGTCTGCCGAGCAATTCCGGATTTGTCATTTTCATTCTATTCAGTAACTCTTCGTCACTCATATGTATCAGTTTGAAGGTCTCGACAAAGAGGTCACAAAAGTGATGATAGAATGCTTTTTCAATTTTAATGATCTCATTAATGTTTTTTCCCGGGAAGGAGTTCAACAGGTTAATGCGTACTATCTTTCTCCTGTAACCCGGGAAATAATAAATGAATAGAAATATGAAGTCAGATAAAATATAAAGGAGAGTCAGGGGCAGAAGAGAAAATGCCCAGGCTAACCCATAGACAATATAGAAACCGATCGCTTCCATTTCGCTGATTGACTAATCCTGCATAAATTTACTCACAATTTCCAGAAATTCACTATAAACTAAGTTGTTGGCAGCAACAATTTCAATGCCAGTAAGGTTTTCTTCCCTTCCTGAGAAATCACTTATTTTTCCTCCTGCTTCCCTTATTATTATGATGCCGGCAGCTACATCCCAGGGCTTGAGGTCATATTCGTAAAAAGCCTCGAACCTCCCGCATGCCACATACGCGAGGTCAACAGATGCCGATCCCAGTCTCCTGACGCCGTGACTTACCCTGAAAAAATATGACAGGCATTTCATGTATTTTTCGAGACGGCTGAAATCGTTGTAGGGGAACCCGGTTGCCACAAGGGAATCAGAGACTTTCTTTACCGATGAAACATGAATAGGGCTTCCATTAAACCATGCCCCGCCTCCTTTCCATGCGGTAAATGTTTCATTTCCATCTACTTCATGAACAACTCCGACAACAGGGTCATTGTCTTTTGTTAAGGCAACACTGACGGCAAAAGGATGCAATCTATGCATAAAATTGGTTGTACCGTCAAGGGGGTCGATGACCCAGCGGTACTCGGCACTCATTTTTGATGATGTTCCTTCTTCGGCAAGGAATCCGGCTTCAGGAAGAATTTTTGAGAGTCTCTCAACCAGCATTCTCTCGGATTCCTTATCGACATAACTCACGAAATCATGAAAACCTTTGCTTTCAGCTCTGCTGACGTCGAATCCCAGTGATTCCTTTTGAATAAACCTGCCGGTATCCCTGGCTGCAGATTCTATTTTGCTGCAAATTTCCTTATAGTCGACCATTATATTTCAATTAATTCAATATTCATTTTACCCTTGTCAGCAATCCCGGTCAGCCTGACTTTTCTCACCTCTCCTGCCAGCGAGGATTGCCATGGGTGCTCCACCCTGATATAATTCCCGGTGTATCCGCCTATCATTCCGGCACTTTTTTTATGTTCAAAAAGGACACTCGCAACAAAACCTGTATTTTGAACGAGAAATGCATGATGCTTTTGTTCCGAGAGTGAAATCAGCTTTTTACTTCTTGATTCTTTTTCTTTATATGACACCTTACCTCGAAATGTCGAGGCTGCAGTTCCCGGCCGTTCCGAAAATTTAAATACATGAAGATATGACAGGGGAAGCGATTTGAGAAAATCATATGTATCATTGAAATCTTCAGCAGATTCTCCCGGAAATCCGACAATGACATCAGCTCCTATCCCTGCAGCAGGAATTAATTTCTTGATGAATCTTGCCTGGTCGCTGAAAACTTCTCGTTTGTACCTTCTTCTCATCAGACCGAGTATCCTGTTGCTTCCGCTCTGAAGGGGAATGTGGAAATGGGGCAGGATTTTATTGCTTGCCTCAGCCAGCCTGATCAGATCATCTGTCAGAAGGTTCGGCTCAATGGATGAGATCCTGTACCTTTTTATCCCGTCGACCTTAATCAGCTCGCAAAGGAGGTCATAAAATGAGTCTCCGGTAGATTTTCCGAAGTCACCAATATTCACGCCAGTCAGAACAATTTCTTTAATCCCTTTTCCGGCAATAGCTTCGGCTTCCCTGATAAGAAAAGGAATATCAGGGTTCTTACTTGTGCCCCTTGCAATAGGAATGGTACAATAAGCACACTTATAGTCACATCCGTCCTGTACTTTAAGGAAAGATCTTGTTCTGTCGCCGGCGGAAAATGATTCATTAAACCTGTCAGTTGATGAGAGAGCGCACGAGTGAATCTCTGCATTTGCTCTTTTATCCTGATTATCCAGATAGCTGACGATATCAAATTTTTCGTTAATACCGAGAACAAGATCAACTCCGGGGATGGCTGATATCTCATGAGGCTTCAGCTGCGCATAGCATCCGACAACAATAATGAACGCATCAGGCGACATGTGGATAAACTTCTTTATCGCCTGCCGGCATTTTCTGTCGGCAATATCCGTCACCGAACAGGTGTTGATAACATAAATATCGGCTTTTTTACCAGATGTTACTCTTTCAAACCTCTCCTCCGGGAAAGACCTGGAAATGGTTGATGTCTCGGCAAAATTCAGTTTGCAGCCAAGAGTATGAAATGCTACCTTTTTACGGTACTGGTTATTCATCCGAGGGAGATTTGACATGTAATTCAAGTCTTGAAAAATGCTCCTACATGTCTCTGCTTATGAAAAGGAATTGTTCATAATAGTTTGCTTGCAAGTTCAGCAAGGAAGCTTCGTTCTCCCTTTACAAGGTTCACATGAGCAAAGATTTCCTGATCCTTCATCTTATCGGACAGATAGCTCAGCCCGTTGGATGCTGTATCGAGGTATGGTGAATCGATCTGTTCTATATCGCCCGTGAAGACCATCTTTGTTCCTTCGCCTGCCCGGGTAATAATGGTTTTTATCTCATGAGGAGTGAGGTTCTGGGCTTCATCAACAATGAAAAAGATGCTTGACAGGCTTCTTCCCCTGATATACGCAAGAGGTGTAATTACCAGCTTTTCTTCCTTCATCATTTCGTTTATACGGATGAATTCCGGACTCTGGTGGCTGAATTTATGTTTGATGACCGTGAGGTTATCGTAAAGAGGCGTCATATACGGTTCCATTTTCTCCTTTACATCGCCAGGAAGGAATCCGAGATCTCGGTTAGCCAGAGGAACTATTGGTCTTGCCAGGAATATCTGCTTGTACCTTTTATGCTGGGCAAGAGCAGCCGCAAGCGCAAGCAGGGTTTTTCCCGTGCCTGCCTTACCCGTGAGTGACACAAGCTGTATATCGGGATTGGCGAGGGCTTCGAGGGCAAAAGTCTGTTCAGCATTCCTGGGATCAATGCCGTATGTAGTTTGTTTGATAACCCTGTTGAGAAGCTTATTTACCGGATTGTAGTGAGCAAGGGCGCTGGAACCGTTATTTTTCATTATAAAGAACTGGTGTCCCTTCATGCCCTGGTCAAACTTGAAATCTTCAGACGCTACTCCTTCAGGAAGTTCATAAAGCTTGCTGATAAGATCCTGATCAATCCCTTCCATTACCTTTATTCCCTTGTAGAGGTCGTCAATATTTGCAACTTTATCGTTTTCATAGTCCTGGGCAATGATCCCCAGCGACTTGGCCTTCATACGAAGGTTTATGTCCTTGCTTATGAGAACAACTGTCTTATCCTTATTTGAATTACTGACATATTCTGCAATTGCCAGGATACGGTGATCGGGAGTTCTTTCAGAGAAGGACTGACTCACTTTATCGGAAAAGTCCCTCCCTGTTTCTATATGGAGATTACCCAGATTTTCACCAAGCGGGATATTGGCTGTCAGTAGCATATCACCAGACAATTTGTCGAGCTCCCTAGTAAATTCCCTGGCATGAAAATTAATCTGATCATTTCCTCTTTTAAACTTGTCAAGCTCCTCGAGAACGACAATGGGAATAATTACATCATTTTCCTCAAAATTGTAAATACATTTATAGTCATGGAGTAGGACATTGGTATCGAGAATAAAAAGTTTCTTGTTGTGTTTTTTCATCATCTTATAAATAGTTTAAAATCAGCACATTAAATCATTACCGGAACGTTGTTTCAGAATTGGTAAAATTAACCAAAAAAATAGTATAATTTGCCAACTGTTAATAAAGTCTGTTAATTTGTATAAAAATGGTTGAGGCATGGAACTTTACGAGGGAATTATTTCGCGTCGCAGCATTCGCAATTACACGGGTGAGATAGTTGATGAAGAGATTATCAGATCCATAATTAAAGCCGGCATGTATGCACCTTCAGCCAGGAACAAAAGGCCCTGGCATTTCATTGTAATTGACGACAGGAGTGTAATGAAACAGATAATGGATGTGCATCCCTATTCATCAATGCTGGCTCAGGCAAGCCATGCCATTGTAGTCTGCGGAGATAAAAACCTGGAGAACGGCCCCGGATATTACAAACTTGATTGTTCAGCTGCATCGCAGAATATATTGCTTGCTTCTCATTCAAAAGGACTTGGAGCAGTCTGGCTTGGAGTCGAACCAAGAGAGGAAAGAATTAAAGCAATAAGTAACATTCTGGGACTCCCTTCCAACATTGCACCGGTCTCAATAATATCCATCGGAATCCCGGCAAGAAGAAACACTGGAATACCAGACCGCTTCGAAGAGAAGAAGATCAGAAGGAACAAATGGTAACAGACCGCAAGACCGCAAGACCGCAAGACCGCAAGACCGCAAGACATAATTATGACCTATAAACAAACACTCGATTTTCTATTCAGCCAGTTGCCTGCTTATCACAGGATAGGGAAAGCTGCATATAAAAACAATCTTGATAATTCCAATGCACTTGATTCTTACTTTGGTCATCCGCATTCAAAGTTTCTGACTATACATGTTGCAGGCACGAACGGCAAGGGTTCAGTTTCACATATGATTGCTTCAATACTTCAGGAGGCAGGATACAGGACAGGCCTTTATACTTCACCTCATCTCAGGGATTTCAGGGAAAGGATCAGGGTCAATGGTAAGATGATCCCGAAAAAGAAGGTCACGGCTTTTGTGCGAGAGCATCAGGGGATAATAGAGTTGCTGAAACCATCATTTTTTGAAATGGCAGTTGCTATGGCTTTTGATTATTTTGCTCAGGTAGAGGTTGATGCTGCTGTAATTGAAGTCGGACTGGGAGGCAGGCTTGATTCAACGAATGTAATTGCACCCATACTCTCTGTAATAACAAATATAGGCCATGATCACATGGATATCCTCGGAAACACACTTGAAAAAGTTGCTATAGAAAAAGCCGGTATAATCAAGCCAGGTGCTCCAGTTGTCATTGGAGAAACCCTGGAGGAGACGAGGAAAGTTTTTGAGATTGCGGCAGCGGAGAAAGGATCTCCGGTTTTCTTTGCTGATGCTGCTTATGAGTGCTCTCTTCAGCCTGTCAATAACCTTATCGGGGAAAGGGAGTTTAGTATAAGGAATATAAATGAAGATAAAATTATCAGCGGATCAATACCCCTTGGCGGCGATTACCAGGAAAATAACCTGAAGACAGTCTGCCAGGCTTTCTCAGTTCTTAGGGGCAGATTTAACCTTACTGACAAAAATTTTGTTGAAGGCATAAGAAAGGTAATAATGAATACAGGTTTGCAGGGACGATGGCAGGTGTTAAAGACTAACCCTCTTGTGATATGTGATACCGGACATAACAAGGAAGGATTGGAATTTGTTACCCGCCAGTTAACCTCTTTGAAGTCGCCAAAATTGCATATGGTGATCGGTTTCGTCTCTGATAAGGATCTTTCACTCGTATTTCCTCTTCTTCCCGGGAATGCGGAATATTACTTTACAAAGGCGGCAATTCCAAGGGCCCTTGATGAAAAGATACTTAAATCGAAAGCCTCAGAATCTGGACTTTACGGTAAGTGCTATTCATCAGTCAGAAAGGCTCTTGATGCTGCTATAGCGGCAGCAGGTCCTGAAGATATAGTTTTTGTCGGCGGAAGCACATTTGTAGTAGCTGAGATAATTTAATATCATATCTTTAAGTTTTAAAACTACAACTTATGAAAAAAGTTCTGTCAGTTTTAGTTATTCTCTTGATTTTTCTGAGCCTTCAGGCCCAGACAGGGGGGAAAATAGTGATTCTGCATACAAATGATATGCATTCAAGGCTCATTGGTTATTCTCCAGAATCGGATTACACGCCTCTGACTGTTAATGATGATAAAACCATTGGCGGATTTGCCCGGATTGCGACAATTTTACATAATGAAGAAAAGACCAATCCGGGAAATACTATGGTTGTCGACGCAGGAGACTTTCTGATGGGGACACTGTTCCAGGAGCTTGAACCTTCAACCGGTTTTGAGCTCAGGCTGATGAAAACCATGGGCTATGATGTGGTTTGCATAGGTAACCATGAATTTGATTTTGGAGATGATAAACTTGCTGAAATGGTAAGTTCGGCTGCAAAAGGCGGAGCAATTCCTGCTTTGCTGCTTGGCAATATAGTGTTCGATAAGAAAAAAAGCGGAGACGATGCCATTGAAAAACTATTCAGCTCCGGGACAATGGGGAAGACATATATTATGGAAAAAAATGGCCTTAAAATAGGTTTCTTTTCCTTATTGGGCAAAGTTGCCGTTAAAAACGCCGCCTTTGCTCCTCCGCTAAAGTTTTCAAATCAGGTACGAACAGCCAGGAAGCTTGTCAGGGAACTAAAAAATGAAAAATGCGATATTATCATTTGTCTTTCGCACTCCGGTGTTACGCTTGAAAAAAATGGACAATGGGGAGGTGAAGATGTCGAGCTTGCAAAAAAAGTCAGAGGAATTGATGTTTTAATAAGCGGTCATACTCATACAAAACTCGAAAAGCCGATAATGGTGAACGGGATTCCTGTTGTTCAGGCAGGCGAACATGGACAGTATGTTGGAAAACTTGAACTTACTTTTGATAAGGGAAAAGTTAATGTGGATAATTATTCATTATTGCCTGTCGATGACAGGACAGCAGGCGATCCTGGGATAAATAAGCTGATAGAGGATCAGAAGAAACTTGTAAATGATGAAATACTTAAGCCTCTTGGCATGGATTATAGCAAGCCTGTTGTTGAATCGAGTTTTTTACTTGAATGCAATGAAATGGGCGATCTTAAAGGGAGCAATATGGGTCCCCTGGTAGCTGACGCAATATACAGCTACCTGAACAAACATACCAGGAACGGCATTGACGTCAGTATGGTTGCCGCCGGAATGATTTGCGATAAAATCATTCCGGGCTTCCAGAGTGCTCCTGATATTTTCAGGATAATGATGATGGGAGAGGGTAAAGATAATGTGCCTGGTTACCCGCTTTCCAGAATTTATATAACCGGCAAGGAACTTAAAAGCGTGCTCGAGATTCTCCAGATGGCATCAAAATCAGACCCTGATAATTATTGTTATTATTCAGGGATAAGAGCGGAATATAATCCGGATGGAGGGTTTTTGAAAAAGATAAAAAAAATTGACATTATTGATCGCGACGGAAAAGTGAAGAATGTTGATTTCTCGAAGAAGAACAAGACGCTATATTCAGTAGCGGCAAACTCCTATATGCTTGCATTTATTGGTATAATCAAAAAGATGAGCTTTGGGCTTGTGAACGTGGTACCAAAAGATGCAGCCGGGAAAGTTATAACTGACATGAAGGAAGCCGTTATCGATATGGATGAAACCAAAGATGGAGTGCAGGAAGGGAAAGAGTGGCTGGCGCTTATGGAATACCTGTCATTAATGAAGGATACAAACGGGAATGGCATCCCGGACGTGAGTGAAAAATACAGAATTGCAGTTCAGACTTTTATACCCGTGAAAGGCCAATAATTATAGAGTAATCCGATTTTAGATATATAGCTTATAGTTTAATGATTATCACCTATAATTTTACCATTTGCTGAACGGATTATCTACTGTGATTCTCGATTTGCTGTTTGCCACATCATACCCGATCTGATACATCGTCCTGGTGACAAGTTCCATTTTGTTAAAATCAATCTTTTCGACAACATCGCCTGGCGTATGGTAATCGGTGTGCAACCCGGTGGTAAAGAAAAGCACCGGAATGTCGTGTTTTACAAAATTATAATGGTCGCTTCGTGCAAAGAGCTGCAGGGGATGATTTCTTCCGCTCAGACTGTAATCAAGGTCGAGATCGCTTCCCTTATCAACATCCTCGGCAATCTTCAGCAGATCTTTGCTCTGGTTGTCGGTAATTGCAAAAACTTTGTTCGGACCGGTCATGGGGTTTTCGGCAGATGTGTCGGCAGCGCTTTTCACCCTGCCGATCATGTCCATATTGAGATCAACAACGGTTTTGTCTAAAGGAACAAGAGGGTTATTGACATATGACTGAGATCCGAAAAGACCTAATTCTTCGCCTGAAAACCACAAAAACAGAATCGACCTGAGAGGCTTTTTATCAAGGCTCTGGAATGCTTTTGCCATTGATAAAAGTGCGGCACATCCGGAAGCATTGTCATCAGCCCCGGTATTGATCCCATTTGCTGAGACACCTATATGATCGGCATGACATGAAAAAACAATATACTCATTTTTTAAAATCGGGTCGCTTCCCTCGATATAGGCAGCAACATTGTTCAATGGTTCTTCAACCGATTTGACTGCTTCGGTGATCCTGACTTGCTTATCAGGTACCAGGAAGGAGTGAGGCTTCAGATCGCTGTCAATTTTTGTCTGAAGCTCCTCAAGTGTAAATCCGCTGCCATCCAGAATAGCGTCTGCAACCATCCTGCTGACGAACAATATCTTTGGCATGTTTGCAAACTGAAAGTTTCTGGGTTTTTCACCCTTGAAGGCAGTCGAAGATGTAAGTTCATCCGATATTCCCGGAAACTGATCTTCAAGTGATAAATAACCTGACCTGGGATCCATGACAAACATGACTGCCTTGGCCCGTGATAACAGGAGTGCAGTAAGTTTGACCTGGATGCTCATGAAAGATTTCCAGTTCATTGGTTCAAATACATATTTACCTTCTTTATTCACAGGAGAACTCATCATGACCAGGAGTATCTTCCCTTCCGTCTGGATATTGTCAAAATCGTTATATCCATATTTATCCTGCTTAAGCCCATACCCTGCAAAGACCACATCTCCATCAATGGTGAAATCGACAGGTCCTGTCGGAACAAGCTGGTAAATGGGATCCCTGATTGTTAAAGTATCGCGGCCTTTAGGAACAACCTGTATCATCGTTTTAGCGGGATTAATAGTATTTTTAATTATGGAGTATGGTTGCAGATAGCTTTTCCCGTTTGCCGGCTGAAGGCCGAGAAGCTTCACCTCCGAAATAATGTACTGCTGGGCAATATCAAGTCCCGGTTCTCCATTCTTTCTTCCTTTCAGAAGGGGAGAAGCGAGGAAAGTCAGATAACTCGCCAGGTCAGATGATGAAATTGCATCAGTACCAGGAATTCTTTTTTGTGAATATGAAACTTCCGGTGCCCCGATCATTATTAATATGACCGTCAGACATAAAATAAGTTTCTTCATTGTGAGGGATTTTTTTAAATTCCTATGTGATTCGTAAAGGTAGAAAAGTTTTTAATATTTAGTTTCTGCGCGGGAAACAGGTTATGCATGGCTAATAAAACCATGTTGCCAGGTTTCTCTGACTGATACTCCGGATTTTTTAATAAGTTTGCAGACTGATTGAATTATTAATGCAGGTAAGTATTTTTTTCTGGATAGGATTCCATGTTCTTATCTTTTTTATGCTCGCCCTCGACCTTGGCGTTTTCAACAGGAAGGAGCATGAAGTGCCCGTCAGGGAGGCCCTGCACTGGAGTGTAGTCTGGATTACCCTGGCCTTGCTTTTTAACCTGTTTATCTTATTTGAATTTGGAAAGACCAGGGCTCTTGAATTCCTCACCGGATATGTAATTGAATATTCACTGAGCGTTGACAATATTTTCGTATTCATCCTGATATTTACCTATTTTGCAGTTCCTGCCAAATACCAGCATAAAGTATTGTTCTGGGGCATTCTTGGAGCCCTGATTATGAGGGGGATATTTATTTTTGCAGGGGTTGCACTTATAACCCGGTTTACATGGATAGTTATAATCTTTGGAGGATTTCTTGTTTTTACCGGGATCAAAATGTTATTCCAGAATGAGATACAGATAGAACCTGAAAAGAACCCGGTTATCAGGTTCTTTAGAAAGATATTACCTGTAACTGGTGAACTTCACGGGAGCAGGCTCTTTGTCAGGCAGAACAGGTTTTTGTATGCCACCCCGTTGTTCATGGTCCTTATTATTATTGATGTATCAGACCTGATCTTTGCAGTTGATTCGATACCGGCAGTCCTTGCAATAAGCCATAGCACCTTCATAGTGTATACCTCGAACATCTTTGCCATACTAGGCCTCAGGTCACTCTATTTTGCAATAAACGGAATTATGGAATATTTCAGGTATCTTAAATCCGGAGTGGCTTTTGTTCTTACATTTGTCGGTGTAAAAATGCTGATTTCATTTTTCCACATTGAAATCCCTATCCTTCCTTCCCTTGGAGTAATTATCTTTATACTGCTTGTCTCAATACTCGCATCAATATTCATTAAGAAGAAATAAATCTCTTTATAAGAGATATCATTAACTATAGAGGAAAGTAATCGAAGGAAATTATTAATTTTACCTGTGTGATCTCCTGACCGGATTATGATCAGTCAATTCAGAGTAAAATGAATTCAGGAAAAATTAGACCGGTAACACCTATCCCTCTCATTATTCTATTTCTTATTATTTCAGGATGTTCAATCCTTATCGGAGCTTTATATTATAATAATCAGAAGAATAATATTCTTAAAACGAGTTTGCAGGAGCTCACCAGTATCGCTGACTTAAAGGTAAGGCAGTTGATGCAATGGCGCCTGGAACGCATTGGCGACGGCACTTTTTTGAGCCAGAATGTAACACTGATTAAGCAATTTTCAGATTTCCTAAGAAATACGAACAATAAAAAATTGCATGATGACCTGCTGAGTGATATTAAAGCCCTGACTGAGAACTACGATTATAAAAATGTTATTCTGGTGGACCGGAATATGAACGTCAGGCTTTTTTATCCGAATCGTGATACTGTAATTGGCAATTATCTTAAACCCAGGTTGCTTGATATTATGAATAAAGGTAAGGTTGTACTTACTGATCTTCATTTCACCGGCAAAGTAAGTTTTGTACATCTCGACCTGCTTGTTCCCATAATAGGTCCGGAACATAGCGACACATCGGCAATTGGTGCTTTGGTTTTAAGAATAGATCCTGACAAGGTTCTTTTTCCGCTAATTCAATCGTGGCCGGTAAAAAGTAACACTTCCGAATCATTTATTTTCCGTGTTGAGAATGATTCAATCGTTTACCTTAGCGATCTAAGGCAACAATCCAACGCTTCTTTCAGGCTTAGAAAATCGGTAAAAGAAGAAAAACTGGCTGCATCGATGGCAGTCAGGGGATACCTTGAGACTTCGGATGCAGTTGATTATAATGGTGTTACTGTTTTTGCATCAATGAAGAAGGTACCTGAATCCCCATGGTTCTTAGTCGCAAAAACTGACAAAAGTGAGATCTATGAGGGATTAAAAGCTCAGCTCCGGCATGTAGGAATAATCATTATTCTTATGATTATGACCTTATTATTTTTGTGCGGCTCTTTATGGTGGCAGCAACGATTAAGATTTTATCGTGAAAAGCTTGAAGGAGAACTTCAGAGACAGGCTCTTGCGAAGCATTATGATTATATTTTGAAATTTGCCAATGACCTTATCCTTCTGTTGGATAAGAATTATATGATTATTGAAGCTAATGACAAGCTGCTTGAAACATATCAGTACGACCGGAAAGAGCTGATTGGCAATAATATCAGCTTTCTTCTGGCAGATTCCTTTAAAAGCAAGATGGCGGAAAATCAGCGGGCGCTCAATGAAAATGGTTTTGCTCTGTTTGATGCATTGCATAAACGAAAAGACGGAACAGAGATCCCGGTCGAAGTGAGTGCCCGAAAAGTTGATATTGAAGGAGTTACTTATTTTCAGTCAATAATGCGGGATATCACGGAGAGGAAGAATTCCGAGGAGATTCTCCTTGAAAGCGAGGAAAGATTCCGTAAGATCTTTGAGGACAGCCCGATAGGTATTCTTATAACCGGCAAGGATATGGGTATACTCAGGGCCAATAATGCATTTTGCAATATGCTTGGGTATACGGAAGCAGAACTGCACGGTACAACATTCAGAAGTTTCACTCACCCTGATTATATTCCGGGTGATGAGCTTGCATTGCTGAAGCTTGTCGCAAGGGAGATCCCTGTTTATCATACTGAAAAGCGTTATTTAAAAAAGGATGATTCCATCATCTGGGGTTCTATAACTGTAAGTCTGGTACTGAATAATTCTGGCGAGGTTCAGTTTTTCCTTGCGATGGTTGAAGATATCACTTCCAGGAAAATTGCTGAAGAAGAACTGGAAAAGTCTTTTTCCCTGGAAAAAGCTACTCTTGAATCGACCGTTGATGGTATTTTGGTGGTTGACACAAATGGTAAAATCGTTCAGTACAATCAGAAATTTGCTGAAATGTGGCAGATCCCAGATAGCGTAATGAAATTGATGGAAGATGAAATAGCATTAAGATATGTATTGGACCAGCTGAAATACCCTGATGAATTTATTAATAAGGTTAAGATTCTTTACTCTGATCCTGAAGCTATTACATCAGATTTACTTGAATTTATCGATGGAAGGTTTTTTGAACGTTATTCCCAACCTCAGAAAATAGGCGGAAAATCAGTCGGACGAGTATGGAGTTTCAGGGATATTACATCTCGCAAGAAGGCTGAAGCCGAACTCATTGCTGCTAAGGAAAAAGCCGAAGAAAGTGACAGGCTCAAAACCGCATTCCTTCATAATGTATCTCATGAGATACGAACACCAATGAATGCGATCATAGGATTTTCAGCTCTTATTAATGAGCCCGGGCTATCTGATAAAGACAGATCTCAATATACCGATATTATTTTCCAGAGCAGCAACCAGCTGTTGTCAATAATAAATGATATCGTCGATTTGGCCAGTATTGAGTCCGGACAGGTAAAGTTGAATATAAGCAGGATAAACCTGAATGCCACATTAAAAAGAATATATGATCAGTTCAGTTACAAGGAGGTCTCCAATAAGCTTACATTAGGTTTTAAAGCACCGCTTTCAACTCAGGATGCCGAGATTATGACCGACAATACAAAACTTGTGCAGATACTTTCAAATCTTATAAACAACGCCTTTAAGTTTACCATAAAGGGGAAGATATCATTTGGTTATGAGCTGAAGGATGGTTTCATTGAGTTCTTTGTCAGGGATACCGGTATAGGTATTCCTGAGGAGCACCTGTCTAAGATCTTTGACAGGTTTTATCAGGTCGACAATACCATATCGAGGCAATATTCCGGAGCCGGTCTTGGATTATCAATATGCAAGGCTTATGTTGAACTGATGGGCGGTAGGATATGGGTCAGATCAAAGCCCGAAGAAGGAACTGAATTCCGATTTAACATTCCGTTTAAAAAGGATGATCTTTAAAAGGTCAAACTATCTTACAGATCCCAAAAATAAAACCAGTCTCGAATTATCGGAACCGGTTTCGTTTTGTGGGGGTTGACGGGATCGAACCGCCGACCCTCTGCTTGTAAGGCAGATGCTCTGAACCAGCTGAGC
>Ga0187886_1001583_pt1 | contig 20294 bp, 24 predicted proteins | sample June2016WEW_20_1_FD_133001 | JGI IMG/M metagenome (GOLD analysis project Ga0187886, IMG submission 133001) | Peatland microbial communities from SPRUCE experiment site at the Marcell Experimental Forest, Minnesota, USA - June2016WEW_20_150 | ecosystem: Environmental > Terrestrial > Soil >... | reverse complement strand
TAGAGCAAAAAGCAAGGGTAAACGTTTAAGCACTATGGCCGCCATGATCATATTGCCGTCGTAATGCTTTTACTACGGTGTTACCAGCCTATTTTGGGCTGTAAAACCCACACAGGCTGCTAGCCAAAAGATACTAAATGGCCCCCTCTTTCCCGATCAACATTAAATCTCGAATAGCCAAAAAAGGATTGTTGTTTTTCCTCAGTCCAGCATCTTTTCCGCGACCTGTCAAGGCTCAAGAGGAGCGATCCATCCGTAGCTCATGAGGTGGAAAAAGGTGATTAATAGCCATGGTTTAGAACAATATCCGGGGTATTTTCGTGTACTTGCAAGCCGGTCTGATTGAATGCAGGATAAGGGGCGATACCGCCCACGACTACACACACCCGGCAAAGCCGGGTGGGGACTGTAAGAAAAACGTAGTGCAATTAAACTACGTTTTTTATTTTTGTAGTCATAACAGACTACTTTCTATTCTTATTGCCTTTAGTATCAAGCCTTTCGACGTGCTATAAATACAACTACATGATGAAAAGGGGGGTGATTAATCATGAAACAGCATGTCGTTAACGTTAGGCTCTCCAAGGTTTTATATGATCAGATCAAGAGCCTGGTGGCAACAAGAGAAGAGGCTATTGTTGAAGTGATTAGACGCTTGTTGGAACAGGGGGCCAACACTGAGATCGTTGCCCAGGGATTGGATACGATTACCACCGCTATTCGTAAAACAATCAGGGCTGAACTCAAGAGCACTGAAAACCGGCTGGCGGCCCTGGGTGCAAAAGCGGGCATTGCAGCCAGCACTGCTGAACAAATGGTAGCTGATATGGTGGAGCATGCTAACTCTACCCCGGGGATGACACCCGAAGAGAAAAAACGGCAAGCTAGATTTTTGCATGAAGAGGCCCGAAAGAAAGCAATAGCGCTGCTCAAAAAATCTGTAGAAGAATGGATGTGCGATCAGAATGGAAACTGATGAAGTGCAGGTAAAGGCTGAGCAGTACCATGCGAAAATTAAAGCTCTAGAAGATAATGTAAAACAGTTGCAAAACCAAGTAGCTGGTCTTTCTGGGCAGGTAGCTGCCCTAGAGCACCGGAACGAAGGTTTGTATAAAGCTGTCGGTAAGTGGCGGGTCAAGGATGAAGTGGATGCGTCGGACGAAAAGCCTAAGCTTGTCATGGCTGAACGCAAGTGTATCGTTAGTGAATGGGTATACCTTGAACACATAGTTATCCCAGTCGAGAATAATCCACATCTGGCGCGGGATGCGTGGAATTGGCTGGAATACCATGCCCAGACTAACCAGACTAAGTATATAGAGCGTATCTACTATCACGAGAAGCATGGGTGAGTTGGAGTCTGTGGTATGGAGTGGTGAAGATGCATAGCCCATTTTTCTTCAAACAAAGCTTCTACCTGCCCACTGAGACAAACGCATCGAAAAATGCCGCGAACATACAGTACATTGCTACCCGCCCTGGGGCAGACCGGGGCGATCTAGAGCCTGAGACATCGGAAGCAGAGCGAAACCCGAAAGAAATATCTCTTGAGCAAGAGTTAGGCCCCGTTAATCCCGGAACCGCTGCCGGCCACGTTAAGTATATGTCAGAGCGCCCCGGGAGTCATGGACTGTTTGATGCGGACGGCGTGGTGAATCTGAAGGCTGCTATGGACGAGATTAAGCACCATAAGGGTATTGTCTGGCGCGATGTCGTCAGCCTGCACGAGGACGACGCTTCCCGCCTGGGTTACACCACTCGCGAAGCATGGGAGAACGCATTGAGGAGGTCCATGCCTGATGTCGTCAGGGCCATGGGCATCAGCGAGACCAACCTACGCTGGGTGGCGGCATTTCAACAGAAAGCGGGGCATCCGCACTGCTACATCAGCTTTTGGGAACAGAACCCGGAACGCGACCGGGGTGTTGTCAGTCAAGGCGAGCGCCGAGACATGCGCAAGTCGTATATGAATGTGATCTACGAGAATGAGCGAGCTAGGCTATACCTGGAGAAAAACACTATCCGGGATCTCATTCGCGACTAGGCTGGCCAGGAACTGCAGGGCCTGGAGTTGCGCCGATTTTTGAGAGAATCCAGTATGGATATGGAAGTGGAGCACGGAGGCCCTCCAGGGCTGGCGCCGACGTTAGATAACGAGGCCGGGGCGCAACTGCGGGAGAAGTTTGAGGAACTGGCCCGGTTAATGCCCGGGCATGGCTGGATCGCCCTCAAGTACATGCTTCCTGAAGCGAAAGAAAAGGCTCGCGAAATTGCCGGTTGGCTGCTCCGGCAACCGGGGTTTGTGGGCCAGGCCGGACGCTACCAGGAGATCTCCCGGGAGCAAAAGAAAAGCTCCTTTTTGGCGAGTGTTACAATCCTGAAAACCTTATGTTTTGTACAAGCAACGACGGCGGAAGGGTGAATTACTGGAATGCGAAAGCATCGTTTGATCGTATGGTAAAAAATGCGAGGCTTTCCGATATCACGCCCTATTGCCCACGCCACACTCACGCCACGGCCCTGCTGCGGCATGGCTGGTCAGCTAAGGAAGTTGCCGAGCGGCTGGGTGACAACGTAAAGACGATCATGGAAACTTACGCTCACGTTCTCCCTGATATGCCAGACTAATAAAACAATTGTTTGAGTAAGAGAGCGATATTAGCAAAATATTAGCAAGAATTTTGAAGTTCTTCTGGCAGAATGTACCTGGACTAAAAGTAAATTTCGTGCAGGAATCTGATCTGAGACCAAGAATTATGTAGGACAGTAAAGAATTTTTAGGGAAAGGCCATAATCCTGGCGAATTATAGATATAACTACATAATAACAGGGGAAAGCAGGAGGAGAATTGGAAGATAAATACTTTATCGAGGGTGGCCCCAGCCTCAGTGGCACTGTAGTGGTCAGCGGCTCGAAAAATGCTAGCCTGCCCATCCTGGTGGCATCCCTCCTCACTGCGGATCGATCTGTGATCAGCAGAGTGCCCTATCTGGCAGATGTCGATAATATGCTCAAAATGCTTTCCGAGATCGGTGCGCAGATCAGTTGCCAGGATCATCAGGTGATCGTCCAGGCCCGGGAACTACAGAGCGGAGGACAACTCTGCCAGTTTGCCAAGACCATGCGGGCATCCTTTTTGTTGATGGGAGCATTGCTGGCACGAAACGGCAATGGTTGCCTACCCCTGCCCGGAGGCTGTGCTATCGGGGCGCGGCCGGTGAACTTGCATCTAAAAGGCCTGGCCAGGCTGGGGGCGGAGATAAAGATTGAAAAGGGAATGGTCGCGGTTTCCGCCAGACATCTCCGGGGGTGCGAGATCTGCCTTGATTTTCCTAGTGTGGGCGCCACCGAGAACATCATCATGGCAGCTACTTGCGCCCAAGGCATTACCACCCTGGTCAACGCCGCTGCAGAACCGGAGATCGTAGACTTAGCCTGCTTCCTGAATCAAATGGGAGCCCGGGTGACCGGAGCCGGTTCACCGGTGGTGCAGATCGAAGGCGGCCGCCCGCTTCATGGGGCGGTGCACTCCGTGATCCCGGACCGGATCGAGGCCGGAACCTACATGTTGGCGGCTGCTGCCACCGGAGGCCAAGTGCGGCTGAAGCACGTGATCCCGGAGCATCTGCGGGTAGTGATCGCCAAACTCCGGGAGGCCGGGGTGGATGTGGATGAGGGAACGGGTGAACTGTTTGTCTGGGCATCCCGGGATCTTACCCCCCTTACCATTGCCACCGCACCGCACCCGGGTTTTCCCACGGACATGCAGCCCCAGTTCACCGCCTTGCTGGCCACTACCAGGGGGACCAGCCGGATCACGGAGGCGGTATTCGAAAACCGTTTTCTATATGTCCAGGAATTGCGCCGGATGGGAGCCTGCATCGAGCCTTCAGGTGACAGCATCATCATTCGGGGAATCAAGGCCTTCAAACCGGCGCGGGTTAAGGTCACCGACCTGCGAGCCGGTGCCGCCCTGACGATTGCCGCCCTGGGTGCTTGGGGAGAAACGGAGATCGACTGCATCTACCATCTGGACCGGGGCTACGAGGAACTGGAAGACAAGTTGAGCGGCCTCGGAGCCCGGATCAGAAGAGTGGCGGAGCAGGCGGCGAACCTCTAAGCCTCAGTACCACATGCTGGTCTAACCCACCCCCCTTATTCATAAATAGTGAAGAAGGGGGCGTTTCATTTGTCCCCGCACAGGTCTCGTGGCAGAGGTGGGGCGGCATGAAGCGGGGATACCGGGGTTATAAGCTGCTGGGCTTATTTGTTTTTCTCTTCAGCCTGGCCCTGATTGGCCTGCCTGCCCTGCTGGTACGCGGATGTATGTGGGAAGGCCCTCCCCAGGCCCGACAGCAAGGACCCCTGGTACGCCTGCAGGTAAAGCCGGGGCAGGTGATCACCCTGCCCTTGGAGGAGTACCTGATCGGAGTGGTAGCCGCGGAGATGCCCGCAGAGTTTCATCCGGAGGCCCTCAAGGCTCAGGCGGTAGCGGCCCGTACCTATACCATGCTCCGGATGTCCACTAAAAGTGGGGATAATAAACACCCGGAAGCTGACCTCTGTGTCGACCCCGAGCATTGCCAGGCCTGGATTTCGGTGTCCGAGATGCGCCGGAAGTGGGGAGTGTTTTCCTTTAGCTGCTACTACGGAAAGATTGCAGCTGCCGTCCGGGATACGGAGGGGGAAGTGGCTGTTTACCAGGGCCAGTTGATCGACCCGGTATACCATGCTAGTTGTGGCGGGCTAGGAACTGAAGACGCCGCGGAGGTCTGGAATTCCGATGTGCCTTACCTGAAAGGGGTGGCCTGCACCTGGGACCCGCAGCCCCAGCAACAGCCGGTGGCGGTAGCCTTCACCTATCAGGACCTGTTTCAGCATCTGGGTCTGCCAGACAAGGCGATCCCAACGGGAACTGGCCTCGGTGGCCTGATCCGGATCCTCGATCGGACACCCCGGGGACGGGTCAAGGACCTGCAGGTAGGAACGCAGACATTCAAAGCAACAGCACTCAGAAAAAGCCTCAACCTTAGGTCGACCGATTTTACAGTAAAACCTGTGGGCAACAAGGTGGTTTTTGAGGCCCGGGGCTATGGGCACGCGGTCGGCATGTGCCAGTGGGGGGCTCAGGGATTGGCCCTGCAAGGCAAGAACTATAAGGAGATCTTGACCTATTACTACCAGGGGGTACAGATAGTGCAGCATACACCGGTATCCAGCAGTTAGAAGCTTGTTTTAAAAAGAAAGATTAGCGGGCAGATGAATAGGGGGGTATTCCCCCTATTTTGATTTTCCTGGTGGCCTCCCTTGATGTAAGTTTTGCCAAATTGCTCACCGCCCTCGAGCACTTTTGTCAAATACAGTATTACACCGCGATTTATCTTTAGACAAAATATCCCTTGCCCCTCAAAGGCCTGTCCTGTAGTCTTTTTAGACCGTTGATACTCATATAAATGTTAGAGAAACTCGGAACCAGGGGAGGATTGTAATGCAAGAGTATATCCGCCGCCGGGTCATGGATGTAAGCAATTATATTTTAGAGTCGTCAGCCACCGTCCGTCAGACCGCCCAGGTTTTTGATGTCAGCAAAAGCACGGTGCACAAGGATGTTACAGAACGACTACCCAGAATTGACGGCAAATTGGCTTCCAAGGTACGCACCATCCTGGAGCTTAATAAAGCCGAGCGCCACATCCGTGGTGGAGAAGCGACACGCAAAAAGTATCGTGGTGGATGAAGGGGCTCCTGAAGGCGAGCGCCTTCTTTTTATAATCTTGATCTAAAAGAGGGAAATTAAAGAAAGGGATGCAGGATAACGCAAAATTATGTCGAATTAGGATAAACAAGCGATATTTTCATATACGTGGCAATTGGACAGGCCTGATTATCGACGAAAGGAAAGGCGACAGAAATGTTCTGGGCGGAAGATATCGGAGTAGACCTGGGCACGGCGAGCGTGCTCGTTTATGTCAGAGGCAAGGGGATCGTCTTGAACGAACCCTCAGTGATTGCTATTGATAGGAACACCGATAATATTATTGCGGTGGGGGAAGAAGCCCGCCAGATGCTTGGCAGAACACCGGGCAGCATTGTGGCCAGCCGTCCCCTTCGGGATGGCGTCATCGCCGATTACGATGTCACTGAGCGGATGTTGCGCTACTTTATCCAGAAAGCTATTGGGCAACGTTTCTTTTTCCGCCCCCGGGTAATGGTCTGCATTCCCTCGGGAGTTACCAGCGTGGAAGAGCGAGCGGCCCGCCAGGCCGCTGTCCAGGCCGGTGCCCGCCAGGCTTTCCTGATCGAAGAACCCCTGGCGGCAGCCCTGGGGGCCGGGATCGATATCTCCGAAGCCAGCGGCAACATGGTCATTGACGTGGGCGGCGGCACTACGGACATCGCCATCATCAGCCTGGGCGGCATCGTCTGCTCCAAGTCACTGCGAGTGGGGGGAGATAAGTTTGACGAGGCGATTATCAGGCATGTCCGAAAGGAATATAACCTGATGATCGGTGAGCGCACCGCAGAGGACTTGAAGATCAGGGTCGGGACATCCTATCTAAAGGGTATGCAAAATCCTGACGAAGGCCTCGACGTGCGGGGTCGTGACCTGATCACCGGGCTTCCTAAAACTGTTAACGTCACTTCCAAGGTAACTGCCCAGGCACTGACGGAACCGCTGGAACAGGTGATGGGCTCTGTCAAAGAGGTGCTGGAACGCACACCTCCCGAGTTGTCTGCGGATATCGTCAGCAAGGGGATTGTTTTGACAGGTGGGGGCGGCCTGTTGCATGGCTTCGACATGCTGCTGTCGGAGCGGACCGGTCTTCCGGTGCATATCGCGGAGAACCCGATCTCCTGTGTGGCCTTAGGGACTGGTAAGGCTTTAGCCATGCTTAATTACCTGCAGAGCGCTCAAAGCGTTGCCGTTCACCGGGCGTTGTAACTTAAATAATAACGGGATGGAATTAATCTTTTCTATAATGATGCTCAACATGATGCTCAACGGCTGACGTTGAGCATCAGTTTTGCTCCAGTGGCCAGCAGCACGATGCCTGCAAGCTTCCACCAGGTAAAGGGAATCTGCTTCAGCCCGAACATTCCCAAGTGATCGATGATCACCGCGGTGGAGACCTGTCCTACAATGATCGCGGTGGTCGCTGCAGCGACGCCCAACTTGGTGATCGATGCGACTACCGTATAGATGATCACCACACTCAGCACCCCGCCTAGCAGGGCATACCAAGGGGTCTGCCCGATCTGATCCAGGCCGTTCTTGTTCAATAGGAACAGGAGCAGGACCAGGGCGATAGTGACGGTGCCCACCAGGTGCACCACGAAAGTGGCCTCCAATAGGCCGATCACTTTGCTGAGAACGGTATTCAGTGAACCCTGGAGAGCCATGGTGATACCAGCTACCAGGGCCAGGAGCAGAGAGATCAGGGCAAGGGGCATGAGATGCCAGACTCCTTCCTTAAATAGGGAGCGAAGGCAGGCCGGCCGCGCCCACCGGGCGAGGGTGCTTCCGTAATCAGTCTGGGATCACTGCTGCGAGCAAAAGCTGGCGAGGATGATCCCGTCCAGGATGTCCGCTTCGCTGACGATGATCTGCTCGGCCTCCAGGTAGCCGAGAATTGTCCAGAGAATAGTCGTGCCGGCCACAATAATATCGGCTCGCTCTGGCTGTAAGCCGGCCACCTGTTTCCTCTTGTCGTTAGTCTGTGCTGCCAGGAAAAACAATATTCTCTCCACTGCAGCCCGCGATAGCCGGTAGCCATGGACCCGCTCCGGGTCGTAGACCGGCAGCGCCTGATCCACTGAGGCCAGGGTGGTGATGGTACCCCCGACCCCGATCAGGGATGCCGGTTTCACGGCTTGCAGTGGCTCCAGTGCCGGCTTCAACCCTGCCAGGATCTCAGACAGCAGCAGCGGTTGTTCGGTCAGGCGAACGGCGCCGAGGGGAATGCTATGGCTGACCAGGGTTTCCGAGCTTTTCATCCCGGATGGCCAAGCGAACTCCGTACTGCCGCCGCCAATGTCTATGACCACGCGCTGCCTCATCTCGGGCAAGGCCCTGCAGGCACCCAGGTAGCTTAGATAGGCCTCTTCTTTACCGCTGATCACGTCCACCTCAAGGCCTGTTTGTAACCGTACCTGATCAACAAAAAACGCCGCATTCGGCGCTTCCCTGACGGCGCTGGTAGCGACCGTCCGGACCTGGTGGACTCCGTAGGTTTCAAGTAGAGCGTTGAATTCTTGCAACGCTTGCACGGTTCGGGCCACCGCCTGTGGCTGCAAGCCTTCTCCGCTGGTCATTCCCTCTCCCAGACGGCACATGCGAAGTGTTCTCAACTCCGCATCCAACAGCCGGTTGTTTGGTTTGGCAATCAACAGGCGCACCGAATTCGTCCCGATATCCACTGCTGCCAACAGGTTGTTGCCATCTGTCATTGGTATCGCTCCTGAGGGGCCTAATCGCCGATAGGCCCGGCGATATTGGCGTGATAGTTCTTTGGCAGCGGCTTAGCCTTGCCGGGAACGGCCGGAAGTACCAGGGCTTCACCGGGTTTCACCAGACCTAGCTCCTGGCGTGCTGCTTCTTCCACGTAGGTGTCACTGCTGTAGTATCCGATCTGCTGCTTGATCTGCTGCTGCTGTTGCAGCAGCGCCTGTTTTTGCTGTTGAAGATGGTTGAGCTCGGACTGTAGCCTCCAGGTCTTGATATGCAAGGGCAGGAACAGGGCACATAAGAACACTCCGGCAAGCCCCCAAAAAAACACTCGCCGTTTCCATAACATCAGACTATGGGCGCGGTGCAGTTTTTTCTTGGCTTTTCTGACAGTTCTCCGCCGTAGTGCAGTGCTCTGCTGCATTACTTACTTAAGCCTCCCCATCGGTGTCCCCGCCGAACAGACCCAGGTTGGTAGGGACGATGATCACCACCTGGTAGCCTTTAGCCCGGGCCCGGCTCAACAGGGTGGCAACCGTGGTAATATTTATGCCAAGCTCTCTGGCGATCTCCTCGTTGCTGTGGCCGGTCTCCTTGAGCACGACCGCCTGTTTTTCCCTGAAACTCAGCCTTTCAGCCCCGCGGATCTCCAGCTGCACTTGCGTATCACCTATTTGTCCACATAATGTGTACATATTGTGGATAATTTTTGTACAATATATTCTCTATCTCACTAGAAAATCCTGCTCAGCATCCAAAAAAATTTAATATTTTATCATGACTACCTTGACGGAAAGCTGCTTAACTGAGCATAGCGAGATCAAATAAGCCAGGAATAACCCAGGACTGACTGAATTTCAGCAAGCGAGACAGTCAGTGTTAAGTCCTGTGCAAAAGGCGGCGCAGGAGGCCGCGCAGCCACCAACCAAAATGGCGCCAGCCTTCCCGCAGCAACCGCCACAACCACTGTAGCAGTATATTTTCAGGAAGCCATAGAATTCGGAGCAGCAGGACTGCCACCTGCAGGCAGATGTGGACCAACCACCACAATCCCCGGAAAGGCAGGACAACTATTTGCCAAAGCAACCAGATCGCATAGCGGACTATTTTCATGATCCAGGCCAGCAGACGACTCAATTGGATGAAGAGCACCAGCAAGGGCCGCTGCAGCGCGATGCTGGCGAACTTCAGGTAAATTACTGCCCCTGCGGGGATGATCAACAGGTTATAGAAGTTTACCTCACCCCCGGTTACTACAAAGAAGACCCGGAAGGCGAGTATGGCACAGCAAATCCAAAAGAAAAAGTCAGCCACCTGGGTTACCAGCCAGCCTGGTCTGAGCAGTCGTCGGAGAATGCGGTAGCAATCGAATAGAAAGCCAATCCCGACTCCCATGGCTAGGTCTATAAACAGGAGTGTAAATTCCTGCAGCACGGTCCCGGTCATTTGAGGAGGCGCTCTAGAATATTCTTTCCCTTCTCTTTAATTTTCTTACTGCGCTGCTCCCGGTACTCCAGTGCGGCGACGGAGCCCTGGATGGCGACTTCCCCGGCGGTCAGGTCCAGGTGCGTGATATGCATCTCTTCACCGCGCAACACCAGGGTGCCCATCTCAGTCTCCAGCAGAATTTCTCCGTCATCAAAGCTGATCACCTGCAAAACTCCCGTGGCCAGAAACCGGGAACGCCCTGTCAGGGTCAATTCGTGTTGCAACTCTGGCATCTCTACTCCTCCCTGCCCGAAGCTAAAGGATTACGGTAGGTCCTCTTTCATGATTATGACCGGGTATTTCTGTTTAGACCCGACGCTGTCGCTGGAGCTTGCTGATGGATGTCTTAGGATCGATCTTCAAGCGTTGGTAAAACGATTTCTAATCTCATAACAGGTGCTCAGTAATAAAGAAGTGCCCGGCTGTGAAGTTTCTAGCCAGGCGCTTTGCCATATTGGGTCTATTCTTTTCGAACTGGCCGGTTAAGACAGAGGCTTGAATTCGCTCTTGGAAGCGCCGCAGACCGGGCAGACCTAGTCGTCGGACAGGCTCTCGAAAGGGGTGCCATCTTCAGAGACTAGCCGGCGCCCAGCCTCGAAAACCTCCGGAAAGGCAGTGGGATGGTCCCTGATAGCGCCCTTCTCATCCATCTGCCAGTAGAAGTGACCGCCTGCATAGCTCATCTCCAACATGTTGAAATAGTAGCGTACCACCTTGGTAGCGCAGTCGAACATATCGGGGAAGGCGGTGCCGCAGACCGAGAGAAAGACTCCCGCCCGGGACGGCCGGGACGCCGCGTCCTGGATAACCCGCCGTTTTAATACAAATTTGGTGGACCAAAAGCGCTGGCTGCGGTCGATCAGGGCCTTGGCCTGGGCGTTCAGGTTCATGGAAAAGATCGGTGCTGCCAGGATCAAGCGATCGGCCGCCAGCAGTTTCTGGTAGATCTGCTGCATGTCATCCTTAAGGATACACTCCCCGTCCTTGCTGCAGGCATTGCATCCCTGGCAGGGCCTGAAGTTGTAGTCGGACAGAGCGATCAATTCTGTCCGGGCGCCGCCCCGGGCCGCCCCCTCCAGGGCTTGCTCCAACAACAGGAAGGTGTTCCCCCGGTGCCGCGGGCTGCAGGCGATACCGATACAGGTGATCATTGCGGATTCCCCCTCATTCAAAAAGAACAGTACCGTTGTATATTATCGACTACAAATTCGCCAGCGGCGGCAGTTTTCCTTGTTATATGTTGTATGCGGCAGGATTTCAGCAAAACGTGTTGAAGAACATATTGAAGTCGGTTTACTTCTGTCTTTTTCAGACCGCGCCTACCTTATACGGGCAACCCACCGCTTGCCTCCGACTTCTGGCCCCTAACCTCTGATATTAGAGCTTGCTGAAGTGCAGGCGTGCTTTCAACCCCACCCGGGTGGGGTACCGGAAGCTCAGAGCCTGCCTTTTCAATTATTTTTAAGGGCTGAGAGGATTTTTTGCGCTGTGCGTAGAAGTATCCTTATGTTGAAGTGTGCTTTCCGAAAAGTCATTTAGTAGTATACTTTACCTATTTTTACGTTTTTTTTGCATTATTTAAGTAATTGGTTATCGCGGCAAGAGAGTATGTTCCCGCCAGGCGACAGCGCGGTTAAGCTGCATGTGGTCAGTACCAGGGGAGCCCTGGTACGAGAACCTTGCCAACCTGACGGGTGGGACATGAGGGGAGGAATGGCTGACAACCAAATACCGTAAGTCTGATTAGCCGGTATCAAAAGAATTTTTTGTGGGAGGTGTATTGTGCTAGTGGAAGCTTTTGTTCTCCCGAAAGCAGATTTAGGCAGTTTTGTGGCTAAGTTAAAGGCTGGTTACGAAGTAATCGGACCAGTCGCCAAGGATCCTGAATTTGTTTTTGCGCCGATCGATTCAGCCGCAGATTTACGCCTAGACTATGATACCACCATTCTACCGCCGCATAAGAAATATCTGGCTCCACCGAAGGAAACTCTGATGTCCTTCAGCGGAGCGGCGGAGAAGACCGGAGTACCTGCAGCGGCAGGGAAACAGGTCCTCTTCGGAGTGCATGCCTGTGACGTCAACGGCATGCTCAGCCTGGACAAGGTGTTCCTGGGAACCTACCCGGACCCCTACTACAAGACCCGCCGTGAGAACACGGTGATCGTTGGCCTGAACTGTACCGAGCCCTGCGCCGACGGCTTCTGCTCCTCGTTCAACACCGGGCCGGGCATGGATTCTGGCTTTGATCTGTCCCTGACCGATCTTGGCGACAAGTATCTCGTCTGTGTAGGCAGCGACGCTGGCAAGGCCTTGGCAGCCGGACTGGCTCCCGCCGCCGATGCTGACCTGATCGCCAAGAGCAAGGCCCTGCGGGCTTCCCAGGAGAAGATCGAGAGGCACATCGACACTGACAACCTGGGCGAGTTCATGCACCAGAACGTGGAAAACCCGGTCTGGTCAGAGCTAAAAGACAGGTGCCTGGCCTGCGGGTCCTGCACCAACGTCTGCCCAACCTGCTTCTGCTTCGCGGTCAAGGACCAGGTGGACCTGACCCTGGCTGCCGGCGAGCGCCCGAGGGACTGGGATTCCTGCCAGTACCTGGAGTTCTCCCGGGTGGCTGCGGATCACATCTTCCGTCCCGACCGGGCAGCGCGTATCAAGCAGCGCCTGTATCACAAGATGACCTACTTTGCCCAGCAGTTTGACGGATCCCCCGGCTGCGTGGGATGCGGCCGTTGCGCCACCTACTGCATCGCGGCTATCGACCCGGTGGAGGTGATGGCCGATCTGCGGGACAACCCGGGCGCCGAGGCAGCGGTCACGCTGTACACTCCGCCGGTAAAGAAGGTCACCCCGGAGACCAACCCGTGGGAGCCGCTGCCGGCCAAGATTCTGGCGATCAAGCAGCAGAACTACGACAACAAGACCTATACCTTCGCTTTTACCGATCCTGCCGTGCAGGAGAAATACGCTTATGTCAACGGCGTTTTCAATGAGATCAGCATCTTCGGCATCGGTGAGGTGCCCATCTCCATCAGCTCCTGCGCCGATGTGAAAGGCTCTTTTGACCACACCATCCGCGCCGTCGGCAACGTGACCAACGCCCTGGACAAGCTCCAGGTGGGAGACATCGTCGGCATCCGCGGGCCGTACGGCTTTGGCTGGCCGGTGGAAGAGATGAAGGGCAAGAACGTGCTGGTCGTGGTCGGCGGCGTCGGCCTGGCCCCGCTGCTCGGCACGATCAAGCACATCGCCAACCACCGCGACGAGTACGGCGCCCTGGAGATCCTCGTCGGAGCCCGGAGCCCCAAGGAACTACTCTTCACCGACGAGTACGAGGAACTGCGCAAGATCCCGAACTCCAGACTGCTTCTGACCGTAGACAGTACGGCAGGAGTGGAATGGGGCCACAACGTCGGCGTCGTCACCACGTTGTTCGACAAGATGTCCTCCAAACCCGACAATACGATCATGATCACCTGCGGCCCGGATATTATGATGAGATTTGCCGTGAAGGGACTGCTGGGGCGGGGCTGGAGTCCGGAACAGATCTACGTGTCGCTGGAGCGCCGCATGAGTTGTGGTATCAAGAAATGCGGCAACTGCCAGATCGGCCCGATCTTCGTATGCCAGGACGGTCCCGTGTTCAAGTTGGCGGATATCCAAGGCCTGCCTGAAGCGGCCTTATAAGGAGGTGTGATCATTGGCGAATCCGAAAGTCGCGTTTTTCAAATTCAGTTCCTGCGCAGGCTGCCTGCTGAACGTGCTCAACATTGAGCCGGTGTTGCTAGACGTCCTGGGCTTAATCGACATCGAGCATTTTGTTATGGCGAAGCGGGACAACCACCACGGCCCATACACCGTTTCTTTTGTCGAGGGTGCGGTCACCACTCCGAAAGAGTTGCTTGAACTCAAGAAGATCCGCGAGGAGAGCGCCATCCTGGTGGCCATGGGTACTTGCGCTGTTACCGGCGGCGTGCCCTCCATCAAGAACTGGTCAGGAAAGACCCAGGACCAGTTGACAAAGACGGTTTACGCAGAAAACGTCAACGATCCGTTCTTGGCCTCATTCCCGGCCAAGGGAATCGACTACTATGTTAAGGTGGATGCCTACCTGCGCGGCTGCACCTATGACCTGGGCGAGTTTGTGGAGCTGGTAAAGAGAACCCTCAAGGGAGAGAACCCGCTGTTCAGGACGCACAGCGTTTGCGAAGAGTGCAAGCTGAAGGAGAATGTCTGCTTACTGGTCAGCAAGGGCCAACCTTGCCTGGGTTCCGTCACTGCCGCTGGCTGCGGCGCTCTCTGCCCCAGCCTGAACAGGCAGTGCGAGGGTTGCCGCGGTCCTGCCAACGACTGCAACGCGGCCTCCCTGGCCAAGACGTTTTTAGAAGACCTCGGCCTGTCCAAGGACGACGTGGTGCGCAAGTTCCGCAAATATGCGGGGAACACGCCGGAGTTTAGCAAAGGAGCTGAGGCTGCGCTATGAGCGACCGGAGACTGTATGTAGACTACCTGGCCCGTATGGAAGGCGACGGCGCTATGGACATTGTTATCGGCGAGAATGGCGAGATCAAAAAGGCTGCCTGGGAAGTCTGGGAGCCGCCGAGGTTCTTTGAGGCTTTCCTGATTGGCCGCAAGGTCGAAGAGGCGCCGGAGTTGGTACAGCGCATCTGCGGCATCTGCCCCCATGCTCATCACATCGCTTCGTTGCGGTCAATGGAGCGGGCGATGGGGATCAAGGTCAGCGAGCAGACCAGACTGCTGCGTGAGCTGATGCACTACAGCGATTGGATCATGAGCCACGCTCTGCACATTTACTGCCTGGCAGCCCCAGACTTCGTGGGCTACGAGAGTGTGGTCGCCATGGCCGGCAATCCGGATCTGCTCCCGATCGTGGGCAAGGCCCTTACAGCCAAGCGGCTTGGCAACGACATGATCTTGGCCATCTGCGGCAATGAGATCCAGAACCGTACCTCGGTGCTTGGCGGCTACACTGCCGTACCGAGCAAGGCTACCCTGCAGGCCCTCAAGGAGCGTCTGAAGGCTGCCAAGGTGTTCGGCATCGAGACCGCCAAGCTGGTTGTCCAACTGGGCAACGTCGAACCCTACAATAAGCTGGAGCGCAAAGCGGAGTATGTCTCCCTGTACGATCCCAAGCGCTACCCGATCAACGAGGGTAAGCTTTACTCCAACGAAGGCTTCGAAGCGCCGGATGAGGAATACCCGATCTGGCTCCTCGAGAAGCATGTGCCGAGCTGCAACTGCAAGCATGCCACCCTCAAGGGCAAGGGCAGCTTTGTAGTAGGTCCGCTGATGCGGGTCAACAACAACTTTGACACTCTGTCCGCTGACGCCAAAAAGGTTGCGGCCGAAATAGGCTTCTCGGTGCCGTGCTTCAAGCCGTACTTTAGCATCGTTGCCCGGGCGATCGAGTTCATTCATGCCATCGACGCCTCCATCGAGTTGATCGATATGCTCGGTGAGCCGAAGCTCGAGGAGATCAAGTACGAGTATAAGGCCGGCGAGTCCTACGCTGTGGTCGAGGCTGCCCGTGGCATCGCCTGCCATGGCGGCCGGGTCGACAAGTACGGCGTCATCCAGAAGTACGACCTGATCGCCCCGACTGCCCGGAACATCGCCGCCCTCGAGGCCGACTTCAGGGCCTTCGTGCCCCAACTGCTCGACCTGTCGGACGAAGACTTGACCCTCAAGTGCGAGATGATGATCCGGAACTACGACCCGTGCCAGTCCTGCGCTACCCACTCCATCAAGGTGAACCTGCGCAGGGAGAAGTAAATGGAAGCTGATCTGCTCGTCATCGGCTGCGGCAACGAGTGGGCGTCGGACGACGCCATCGGGCTGCAGGTGATCAGGAGCTTGAAGGAATTGAAGAAAGATCAGCTCCCCGACGGAGTAGAACTGATTGAGGCCGGTACCCCCGGCCTCAATTTGCTTGATCTCTGGGATCGGGCGCCACGGGTGATCATGGTCGACGCCATCAAGAGCGGCGCCGAACCGGGGACGGTCCACAGCTTTGATGCCTCGCTGCTGCCTCCCCGGGACGTGATGCCGGTCTCCTCCCACGGCGTCAACATCATCGACGCCGTGGAACTGGGGAGATTGCTGGGGCGACTGCCCGCCCAGATGACCATCATCGGGGTGGAGATCCTCTCCGAGGAGCCCTTTCACGTCGGCCTGACTCCGGAGGTGGAGGCGGCGGTGCTGGTGGCGCAAGACCGGGTTCTGGAATGCGCCCGCAATATACTTCAAAATATCTGACAGCGACAGATAAAAATAAGAGAGGCCCGGACGGGCCTCTCTTATTTTAGATTGCCATTCAGTTGCTGTATCAGTGGCTACAGGGCCAGGAGCAGTGCCAACACCGCTGCCACCAGGGTCATCACCACGGAGACGATCAGAGCGGTCTTGATCACCTGGCTCTCGATCCCCAGGGCGTCGATGGTAGCCGCGGCGTTCTGCAGCTTGGCCGGCGAGATCACGCTGGCTAGCCCGGCGCCGATAGCGGTGGCTGCCGTCACGATCAGGGCATCGACACCGAGCATCTTGGAAGTCAGGATATGGTACTTGGCGAACATGGCAATGGTCGAGGCCTCGCTGCCGCTGACAAACCCTCCGAACAGGCCGAGATAAGCGCTGATGAATGGGTAGGCCCTGCCAAATACATGGGACGACCCTAGGGCCAGCACCCCGATCATATTGGGAACTATGCCCTTGGCGGTCTGAATCACATTGACAAAGTAGGGGCCGGAGTTGTTCATTACAAGGGCTATAGCGAAGAAGATAGCGGCGGATAACACCGGCCTCGGGGCACGCCGCAGCCACTTGGTCAGGGTCTCGCTGATCGCCTTACCGCTCGGCTTGAGGAAAATGGAGGCCAGGATAGTGCTGATCAGTACCCAGGTGTAAGCATTCCAGAGCATCCGGGTAAGGATAGGCTTCTGGCCCGGTAAAATTGCCACCGGCAAAGCCCACTGGGTATATAAGATGTTATGCAGCCAGGGCCAGTAGGCGACTATGAACAGCATGGGGATCAGAATGAGCCAGGGGCTGAGGGCGATCCCCAGAGGCATCTTTTGTTCCACCACCAGGTCGGCCTCGGACAAATAAGAGCGGTCGATGATCGGTTTGCCCAGAATTTTCAGGTAGAGCAGCATGATCAGCATGGTACAGGCGCCGGCTACCACTCCTGTCAGCACTACCCCTTGGTTAAGAACCGGAGTGTAGGCCATCACGAGTGCTATACAACCATTGGTGACCCCGGCGATCAGGCAGGGGATCCAGCCCTTCCTGATTAGGTCCCACCTGCCGACTACCCAGAGCATCCCGAAACCGATCACTGTGGAGATCACCGGCAGGAACCGGGAGAACACCTGAGCGGCCTGCACCAGGGTTACTCCCGTCAGGTCGGAATAGGCTACTAGAGGGGCGCCCAGCAGGGCGAAGGTGCATAAGGCATCAAAGCCGATGGCTGGCAGCAGCACGGCAATGAAGGTGGAGTAGCCCAGGGCGACCAGAATCGGCGGCAGGATCGACACCGGCGTGGCGCCGACCGCCACCAGCAATGTGCCTGCTCCCATGTTGATCAGCATGATCTGCACCGCCTGGTCGGAGGCGGCGAAAGTTTTAACGAAGACAGCGATACGCTGGATGGCGCCGGTGGCCTCCATGAAGGTGATCTGCAGGAGCGAGGTTAAAACCATCAGGGATACCGGAAATGATTGAATAATACCTGTCAGGCTGGCCAGAAAACCGGTTACGAGGGATGTTTTGAAGAACAACAGGGCAATCGCGAGGGTCAAAATCCATCCGATGACGCCGCTTGTGTCTGCTGCCGCCCGGAACTTGGTCATCAGTAAAAAAATGACCACAATAGGCAACAGGGTCAAAATTACAGCCAAAACCACTTCTCCATCCTCCCATCCTACTGTTTATTAAGTTTTTTAAATCGCATGTAAAAAGTATATGGTAATTTTCAAAGACCATCAAGTAGTTTTTACGACAGTACTTTTACGACTTTATAACTGAAGAGCTCCAGTTAAAAACAGATCCTGCAGTGCCGGTAGATGGCGGACGAACGGATCCTTTCCGGTGGTCAACAGGACTTTAGCAGGATTATGACGTTCCGACAGGGAAATATAGATGATCCGAGGCGGACTCGGTGGTGTTTGCTACGAATAATCAGGTTTCGTTGGTTCACATCTAATTTACGGAATGGGGAGTATTCATGAAAATAAGCAAAAGAGGTTGGCTGATCCTGGGGTTATGCGCAGCTCTGGTGGTTTCCCTGGCCTTTAACGGCTGGCAAGCATTGCAGGGCAAGATTGCCCGCGGTGATACTATGACCGCCCTGGGGTCAACTGTGAATTTTGCCCTGGCCGGTTTGGATTCGGGGGTGTACATGACCGCCAATCAGGCTGACTGGAAAGATTCCAATTTTCGCTTGGGATTTTACAAGAATTTGCTGCAGGCGGATGAGGGATCTGCAGCAGCATCGCAATTGGCCGGGCTGACGTCGGGTGATGCCTCGGCGGTAGCCGGCAGGCTCGGGGATTTGGCAGCTCGACTGGATTCAACCTATCTCCCGGCTGCCCAGCGTCTGGCCAATGGACAGGCATCGGATGTGGACCGTTCGTTGCTGGTTAATTTTTGCGACAGCGTCCGGCAATCCGGATGGCCATTAAAGGCCCAATTGCGGGATCAGGGGTGGACCAAACTGAGAGGCTCTTTGGATAGCCTGGCCAGTATCCTGGGTCCTGTCTCGCAGCGCTCCCAGGTATTTAACGTGCCCGATTACCCAGCCGACCAGCCCTCGGATACCAGCAACCAGACAGTGCCCACGACCCAATCCCCATCCCCTACACAACCTGCAACCTCGGGGATCAGTATTCAGATCGGACCGGCCAGTGGGGCTTAGTTTCGCTTTATAACGATTGGGCGCTCTGCAGGATAACCAGGCCCTTCTTGACCATCTCTTTCACCAGCGGCAGTACCCGACTGATATTCTCCTCGGTATCGACCACTTCGATGATTACCGGCAGGTCGGTGGACAGTTCCAGGATACGGCTGGTGCGCAGCCGCTTCTCGGGGCCGTATCCCTCCATGCCCCGGTAAACCGTGACTCCGGCCAGACCCAGCTCCCGGAACTTCAGTACCAGGGCGTGGTAGAGGGCAGCGCCCTGCCAGTGCTCATTCTCCCCGGTATAGATCTTCAGCAGCTTCACAGTTTGTTGTTCCATGACAATCCCTCCTAAAATCGGGTTACAGGCGTCCTGACAACATAAAACCGAGCCAACCAGCAGCCAGACCGGCCAGTACGCTGCCCAGCACATAGGCCAAGGCGGTCATTTTTTCTCCATCCTCCGCCAGCTTGATGGTTTCGTAGGCATAGGTGGAGAATGTAGTATAGGCTCCACAGAAACCGGTTGTCATTCCAGCAAACAGCCATGGCGCAATGTGCGCCCCGGCTGTCAGCAGACCAGCCAGAAAGCAGAGCAAAAAGGATCCGGAGATGTTGATGATGAATGTGCTCAGCGGGAACGACTGGCCCCAACGGTTCATGATCATCCGTCCCAGTTGATAGCGGGCGATCGCCCCGAACACTCCCCCGACGCTGATTCCCAGCAGCAATGGCAGCATGGTTGCTCCTCACCCCGGCTTGGTTGCTACTCCTTAGTGTATATACTTTTGGCTCTATAACTACTTGGGAAAACGAATCTCTATTCGGTACTCCCGTACGAGTCATGTGAGTTTAAATTATGGCTCTGCTTCCAGGCTTTTATCCAGGGTGGGCCGGCGGGCAAATAGCGAGCGGCCGGCGATTATACCCAGCCAGGTGCCCAGCAGGCAGCAGAGCACTGAACCGGCGCCATACAGCAGCCCAGCTACGGGTTGCGCCTGCAACAGGTTCAGGGTTTCCTTGGTAAAGGTGGAGAAGGTGGTGTAGGCTCCGCAGAAACCGACCCCGGAGAAGAGACGGAACCGCGGGCTGAACAGGAAGCGCTCCAGGGCCAGCACCTGGATCAGCCCGAGCAGCATGCTGCCGGTGATGTTGATGAACATGGTGCCGTAAGGAAAAGCGGCGCCGAAGCAGGAGACAAAGAGTTGCCCGACGTAAAAACGGGTCAGGGCCCCCAGGATGCCACCCAAGCCTATCCAGAGATAATCCATGCTATTCCGTCCCTTATTTACTATCTGGCTGCGGCAATGCTGTAGCAGCAGATAACTCAGTCAATTCAAATACTTCTCCATTGGTCCGGAAAATCCTTGCGCCCGGTAGACGAGCATCGCCTTGGCAAGGCGGAGGTCTCCGGTTCCAGGCCGGGTAAATACTCCCTGGAGG
>Ga0187886_1001581_pt1 | contig 20315 bp, 16 predicted proteins | sample June2016WEW_20_1_FD_133001 | JGI IMG/M metagenome (GOLD analysis project Ga0187886, IMG submission 133001) | Peatland microbial communities from SPRUCE experiment site at the Marcell Experimental Forest, Minnesota, USA - June2016WEW_20_150 | ecosystem: Environmental > Terrestrial > Soil >... | reverse complement strand
GAACGGGTCGAGGGGATTTTGGCGTCCATGAATCAGTTTGGAAAATCGGCCCGGGAAGCGGCCTGGAGAATTGCGGTGGAGTTCTGGCTCCAGTCCAGAGGATTTATTAAAGTGCACATCCCCCAAAAAGTGTCACCCAATTTTACCCCCATTTTTTGCTCATGAATAGGAGTGTGTACAATCAAGGACTCGCGATCAATGCGTCCCCTCTTTGCCCCAAAATCAAAATTCCCCTGGAGGGATTGGACCAGATCTTCTGGTTTGCCCCGGGCTGCGATTTTTCCCTGGACGTCGAAGATCCCCGTAATTCCTACTGGATTGCCTACCAGGCACTCCAGACTCGCTTTTAATTCCTGGTCCCTAGATACAACCTGAAAATCCAGCGATATGTCAGGAAGGTCTAATTTTATCACTCCCGGCATAGAAATACCGCACAGATTGGCCTCATGAACGATAACCTTCATCCCGTCCGGGTCTAAAAGGAGGTCAGCATAAAGGGGCTGTAAAGTATATTTTTCATATTCAAAATATTTCAATTCCACCCCTATCTTTCCCCGCACAGGCGGAAGCTGAGCTTTTTTGTCTTTCGGCGAATCTATCTTTTGATTTTCCGTCTTTCGGCTATCTTTCTTTTGATCCTCTTTCTTCAGCTCTTTTCCTACTTTCTTCCATTTGAACCCATCTGCCGAGACCTTTAGATTCAGGAGCAATCCTTCCCCGGAGAAATTTATGTCACCATTCAGGACAAAGGGTTGGTCATCCCAGGTGCAGGAGGCCGATTCCACTTTGATCTTCTGTCTGGCAGCATCCAGTGAAATTTGATTCAACAACACCGGTACCGGCAAAGGTAACAAGTAGTCAAGGCGCGTCCCCTGGAGCTTCCCTTGAGCTGTTGAGCGCAGGGGCTGATCCATCAGAATGTGGGCGCGGAAATCTCCCTTCAGCGAGCCGGTAAAAATCTGGTTCTTGAGCAGGAATTGGTCCAGGGTGGTTTTTTCCAGGTTTCCTCTGAAATCAAGGCGGAATTCCCTTTTTTGGAGGGCCAAAGCAAGGGTGGCCTGAGATTTTTCATCCTGAACGCGCATATGTTTAATGCTGAAGGCTCCAGCCTGGTAGAACATATCGATAAAAATTCTGGGCCCTGCTTTCCCGGCAATATCTCCGGTCAAGGATGTTTTCCCATTCCTATCCCAAATAACTCGGGCCTGCGAAATTGAGAGAGGACGGACTCTAAACTTTTCCGGCAAATGGATCTGGTCTGAAATCCACTCCATGAATTGAGAGCCCATGTCTCCGTTGAAGGTAAAATTGAGATGCCGCAGGTTTTGCTGATAGTCCTGCAGAACACCCGCTGCCCTGAACGAAGCATCCAGGATGCGCATTCGGGCGTCGGAGAGGGAAACTCGCTCGGGAGTTATCTCAAATTTTGCGCCAGGCACCGAAAGTGAGCCCGGAAGGAGCGCATACTCTGCGGAAAGATTCTCCACCTTCCCGGCGATTCGAAAGCGCCATTTTTCCGGATGAAAAAGGGGTCCTTTCCAATCCAGGTTTGATACTGCGACAGCGCCTTTCAAGGACTTGAGGTCCTTCTTTACATCGCGAAACTTATCCCAAGAAGATAGCAATGGAAATATTTCGTCCATAAAGATGGCCGACTTGCCGGACAAGATCTCGAGGTAAGGCTCAGCCTTGAGGTCGAATCGAGCCGCAAACCCAGAAAGCGAAGATCTCCCCAACTTGACGTTCAGGTTTCTTATCCCCACTTTTTTCCCATCATAAGAGACCTGCCCGCTTTGAATCTCCAGCAGATAAGGAATTTTCGCGTAACGGGTGACCAGGTTTATTTCGTGCACATCGACCGTTACCTTGATCGCTTTTAACCTTTCCCCCAGGATCCACTTCCCTCGAGCCTTGCCCTTGATTTCCTGGATGAGATTGATTTCTTTCAATACGTTTTCATCTTTTGCCAGTTTCTTCAACAGCGGGAGGATTTGAGCAAGATCCACCTCGAAATTTGCTTCCAGGTGAAAAGGGATGTCCCTGCCTTCCAGCCCCAATCTCAGGACCCCTTCTTTTACTTTTATCTTCTCCCCCCACCGGGCTTCGAGGCTTTTCCCTTCCAGGAACCCCTTGGAAAAGATTACCTCGCCTTTAACCTCATCCAAGCCGAAGCTCAGCCCCTTACGACCGACCATCGCTTCCGAGAGAAAGACCTTTCCCTCTACCATGTTTCCCCGGATGAAAAGGTTGTCGATTTTTCCCAGATCATCCATGGAACGGCCGTGCGTCTGGAAAGTCAATAGAGGAATCTTACCTCCTTTAACTATTTCAAAAATTTCTTGAACCAACGGCACATCTCCCGCCAGGGCCAGAGCCGCTTTCCTCATCGAAGTTACCTCGATCTCCCTTCCCTCAAGTTCAACCCGGATAAAAGGAGCGGCTGAGTCTATGTCCAATTTTCCCGTTATTTCGACCCGCGGATCATCGACATTGAATTCGGTGAGGGAAACCGCTGTCTTGTTCCCCTCCATTTGAAAAGAACCTTTCAGCTTTCCCCCCTTTATTACCCATTTTTCATTTCCTCGATGCAAAGTCAGGTAGGGTATGGAACCCTTTACCTCCGCCTGAAGAGTCCTCTGCCCGTCCGTCTCGAAGCTGACCTGGAGATCTATTCTCGAATCTCCCACCCCCAGAGGGAGCAAGGGAGATAGATAACTGGTTACCAGGTTTGGGCGGAGGCCCGTTAAATCGATGCGCCCTTTTCCCTTTAATTTTCTCGCGTCTAGCCAGCCTTTGATATGAATGTCTTCCCAAAGATTCGATTGACAGGTAAGCTCGATCTCGAGCCTCTCCGGAGGGAAAATAATCGTTGCCTTAATATCCTGAAACCAGAAAATAGACTGGCTGGCTTCTAATAGATTCAGTCTCCCTTTTTCGATTCGGACCGTCAGATTCGGCCAATCGGATTCCATGAGAGCCACAAGGGGAGTCACGAGTTCGCCGATGACTGCAGGAGAGAAGGTTTTGGACCTTTCCTCTTTTTCCCGTAACCTCTCCGGGAGCGGCAGGGTGATATTCGGAGCTTCTATTTGGATTCTGCAAATTTGTATTTTACCCCGGAGCAGGGATAAAATTTGGGGATAAACCGTTGCCGACGCCAGAGACCCGGTGACTTTCCCGGTTATGGATAGACTGGGCTGGAGGATCACCACCTTTGGGTGAGGAAAGAAGGATATATCTACCCTCTGAAAATTGGCTTGGCCTCCTACTTTCTGGGAAATAAAGGCCAGTATCCTTTCTTTAACGGGTTCCAGATTGATGAAGTAGGGTAAAAGAAGAAGAAAAGCGAACAGGAGAACCAAAAGGATTCCGATCCCCCCGAACACCCAGCCTCCTTTCTTTTTCTTCCTCGTTTCCTTCCTCATTCCACTCCATCGTTGGCTCTTCAACTGCCCTCGCGTCACCCCTCCACGCCGCCACGGCTAGCGCAGCTGGTTGACCCACGAGCCATCCTTGAACCATCTCCCGATCGACACTTCAAGCTCGCCGGTCTTCTCAACAGCATTGAGGAAGTTCTGGAGCCAGTTGATCAGCAGCAGGTCATTTGCCGGAATCGCGATGCCAAGAGGCTCATAGGAGAGAGGGTTCTTCAGTGTGGCCAGCCCGGCATCAGGATAGCGATAGATTGACACCTGGCAAATTGGCATGTCGGCCACCATGGCTTGCGCCCTGTCCTCCCGCACCATCGTTATGGCTTGGTCGTAATCATCCGTCAGGACGAGTTTGGCCTGAGGGAACACTTTTCCCGCGAAGAGCTGGCTGGTGGACCCTTTGAGGGCGACCAGCACCTTATCCGGATTGTTGATTCTTGAGACCTCGCCCATCGATTCGACGGTGGCCTCCTTGGTCAGGATGGACTTACCGGAGATGAAGTACGGCCCCACTAACGCGACCTTCAGGTTGCGGGCCGGGGTGATGGTCATCCCGGACAGGACCATGTCCACCTTCCCGGCCTGCAGAGCCGGAATGAGGTCGTTGAAGTGCATCGGCTTCAGTGTAAGCTTGACCTCCAGGCCACCGGCGATGAGGCGGGCCAGGTCGACTTCCAGTCCAACGATCTGCCCGTCTTTCATCGTCATGTTGAGGGGAGGCATGCTGGCCGCCGTGCCCACCACCAATTCCTTCTTCGCCAAGATCCGATCCAGCACAGGGGCGAGCCGTGCGCCGTCGGCCGCGACGGCCATCTAAGCGTATCCAGCCATCAGGCCGACGACCACCAGTAGGGCTACGAGACTTCGCTTCATTCGCATTCTCGTCCTCCTTTTCTGACTTGTTTGTTTTCTTTCAACTTGACCTAAATGTTACATAAATATTCGCATGGTGCAAGTTTGTCATTCCCGCGAAGCTTGTCCTCGCAGAAGTAGACCTGGATCATCTTTCCTATTTTGTACCTGGTTGAATCAGGGGGATATCCGTTGTGATGGGCTGTTGGCGGCATCCATAAAACGCTATCCATCCACCCGATTGTCTTTAATGAAAACTTCCACCCTTTCTTTTTCCTCGCCTGTGAGACGCTGGACCAAGACCTCTTCCACGAACGGCCGCAGGCTTCCGGAGGCATTATTGAGAATAGGCTGGAGCTTTCTGGACTCGCCATGCAGATCGCTGACGATGTGCACCGTCCCTTTGGGCAGCTGGAGAATGCCTTCGAGATAGGGGATTTCCACACTCGCGGCGGCAATGCTCCGAAATCGGTATGCCAGGAGCCGCTGAAGATCACCAGAACGTTGGCTCCCTTCATGGCATTTCTCCATTCTTCTCAGTTCGGTCTTAGTTTTCCTACCGCCGCCCGGTCGGCGAGCAGCCGTGCTCGATCTTGGCGAACCCGCCCGGCTGGGATCGAGAGATCGCCGTTGCGCAAGCGCACGAGCATTCCAGCCTTCTCACTTCCGGTCACCACCCACAGGATGCGCCGGGAACGATTGAGAACTGGATACGTCAACGTCATCCGACGCCTGCCCTGGTAGACCCCGGTCAGAGCGACGTCTACGGTGGTAACTTCGAGGACCGGATCTCCGGGGATCAGGGAGGCGGTGTGGCCGTCGGGCCCGAGGCCAAGGTGGGTGAGGTCGAGTACCGGCGGCGAGCCGGCGATCTCCCGGAGAGTCAAGGCGTAGCGCGTGGCCGCGTCCTCCAGGTCAGGCGATTCCACCGGCATGCCATAGACTTGCTCGGGGCGCAGCGGGGCGCGCGCCAGCAGGCTTTCGTGTAAGTGGGTGAGGTTCCGGTCCGGATGTCCCGCAGGGGCCACACGCTCGTCCACCTGCACCACATGCACGCTCTCCCAGGCAACCTTTTCGCCTGCCAGGGCACGCAGCATTAGCCATGGGGTGTGGCCGCCGCTGACGGCTCCGATGAAGCGGCCGCGCACGGCGATGGCCGCTCGAGCCTCCATGGCGATGATCGCGGCAGCCCTTCGGGCAACCAAATCGGCATCGGCAAGCACTTCGATTTTCAGGGCAGCTTCTCCAATCCTGATTTAAAGTTCATTATTTCCTCCTCATTTTGCAGGTCTTTCCACGTGGCCTCCGAACCCGAAGCGCATGGCGGAGAGCGCCTTTCGCGCGAAGTCATCCTCGCCCCGGGAACTGAACCTCTGATAGAGGGCGGTGCTGAGCACAGGGGCCGGCGCTCCCTCTTCAATGGCAGCGACGAGGGTCCATCGCCCCTCCCCGGAATCTGCCACGCTCCCGGCGAAGCTGGATAGGTCAGGATTTTCGATAAACTCCATGGCGCAGAGGTCAAGAAGCCACGAAGCGATTACGCTACCCCGTCGCCAAAGCTCCGTGATATCGGCCAGGTCAAAATCATACTGATAATGCTCAGGCTCGCGCAGAGGCGTTGTTTCGGCATCCATGGCATGCTCCCTCTTCCCCACATTGGCATGGCGCAGGATGTTGAGCCCTTCGGCATACGCGGCCATGAGGCCATATTCGATTCCATTGTGAATCATTTTGACGAAGTGACCCCCACCGGCAGGCCCGCAGTGAAGATACCCCTGCTCAGCCGTTCCACCGACTTTCTCTCGACCCGGTGTTCGAGGAATCGAGCCCCGGCCGGGGGCGAGGGCTTGGAAAATCGGATCCAGATACTTGACCGCCTCTTTCGGCCCACCAATCATGAGACAATACCCGCGCTCTAACCCCCAGACACCTCCGCTCGTTCCGCAGTCGACATAATGGATTCCCTTGGGCGAAAGCTGCTTGGCATGCCGGATATCATCGATGTAATAAGAATTGCCGCCATCGATGACGATATCCCCCTTTTGCACGCGGCTCGCTACCTCGTTCAGCGTCTTATCGACGGCGGCCGCGGGCACCATCAGCCAGACTACCCGCGGCGGCTTGAGCTTGGCCGCAAGCTCCTCGATCGAGGAAGCGGCAACGGCCCCGGTCTCCTTCGCAAAGGCTTCCCTCGTCTTTGCCGTGGCCGAATAAACAATGACCTCATGACCCGCGCGCAGCAATCGGCGCACCATGTTTCCACCCATCCTTCCAAGACCGATCATTCCCAGTTGCATAGGGTTTCTCCTTTCTGTTTAATTCCTGGGTGCTCGTTCCCCGTTCTTCATTTTTCGCTATGCGCTTTGCCCCAAAAAGGTCATTGAAAATCCGAAATCCGAATATGAAAATCTGCCAAGGGCATAGCGTAGAGCGCATAGCGTTGGAAAAAACTCCCTCTCTTTGAATTTTTCGTTTTTGACGCTATGCTCTGTGCGCTGTGCGCTATGCGTTCTTCGTTCCTAATTTTTCCCCAGCGCCCTATTAACCGCCTCTTCGAGTTTTGCCAAACCATTCTTCACTTCGCCAGTCAGATAGACCCGAAGGGCCCGGCGGTTCCGCTCGGCTAATACTTCAAAGCCCCCCCGCCTGTGGCGCCTTTTCCCGGTAGTGGATTTACAGACTTGAAATGGATGGCCTTTTCATTGGGCTTCCCGGCCGTGGCGTTGGCCGCGGTGGCGGCATCCGTCAGGATTCTCTTCATGCGCTCATCCGGGGCAAACGGCTTACCTTTCACGATGCCGATGTCGGAGATCAGTAATTATCAGCTTTTCGAGCTATATGCAAGTGAGCATTAGCAGGTGGAAGCTTCAATCGGGATTAATCTGAGACTGTTTATCGAATCAAATACTCGTCAGGACACATTGACCTTGGGCGGAGATTTATCCACGTAAAGACTCCAAGGGACGGACCTCCGCATCTTCCGGCACCCCCGATGGTACTTCAAGATTTCCCTGTTAGCCGATGCGGAAGATAAGAAAAGAAAAGCCCTGGTCCAAATTTAAACCAGGGCTAAGAATAGGGTCAGCCGAAGGGCTATGGCCCGGTCACGCGCGGCAAAAAGGGGGGGTGCGTTTATTTAAATCATTAATTTTGCTGAATATGTTTGGTGGCGGTGCAGGGACTTGAACCCCGGACACTGCGGATATGAGCCGCATGCTCTAACCGACTGAGCTACACCGCCACTTGGATGAAGGGATAATAAATTTTTCTAATGGATTTTTGCCCGATTGTCAACTGAAAAGAAAGTAGTTCGGCTATCAGACATCGGCTCACCCCCCTACCCTACCCCTCCCCCTTCAAAAAGGGAGAAGATAAATCTTAATGCGAATTCTTGGAGCCGACGCCTGATCGATGACCGCCAATGGCGGATAGCTACTTAACCAGCAAATGATCTGGTTTTACATGTTTCATGGACTTGAAGATATTTTCCTTTAAACCTCTGTGATCTATCTCCAATTGCTTGAGAAGATCCTTTATATATTTTCGTTTGGAATTCTCCGCTGTCGGACAGGGGCTTTCCAAGACCGGGAGTTGCGCTTCTTTGGCAAATCGTTTGAGAAGGGATTCCTCTATGTAAGCCAAAGGCCTAATCAGGTTGAATTCGCCCTTGAAATACGTCTGGTAGGGAACCATCGTGCTGATTTGCCGGGCAAAGAAAATATTGAGAAGAAGGGTCTCGATGACATCGTCTTTGTTGTGGGCCAAGGCCAGTTTGTTGCACCGATAATCTCTTGCCAGTTCGAAGAGCCTTTTCCTTCGAAGTCTCGAACAGAGAAAACAGGGGCTGGCTTTGCGGTTGTAGTCGCTATGGGCAAGTGGGCCGATGTTCGTTTTTTCGATGTGATGGGCATACCCCTCTTCCTGGAAGTACTTCACCAGGCATTGAGATTGATTCCCATTTACCCCTTCGAAACCCAGATCCACATAGACTGCGATAATAAACTCCGGCTTAGGAACAAAAAGCAGCGGCCCGTTTAATAGCTTGATCAACGTGAGGCTATCTGCCCCGCCGGAGACTCCCACCAATACGCGGTCCCCTTCTCCAAGCATCCTATGCTTGAGAATCGCCTGCTCCAGGCGTTTTCTAAGATGGAGATGGAGTTTACTCATCTTTCCTAATTCGGACCCCAATCATAAAATTATAATAACCTGGAGGCGGGGGTTTCTGTCAAGAATTGGACTCTGGTGATTATGCTTTCATGATTTTCCTTGCCGATATCCCATCAATTTATACACGAGGCCGAAAAGCTTCCATCCTTCAGGCAGGTGATATGTTATGAAGTTCTTTATGGTCCAAGGTTGGCGATCCGGGTCCACGTGAGAATAACTCTTAAGGATCTGCAAATACACTCGACGAGGGTTGGGGGCGGCCTGGGCCAGGCGTAGAGTCTCCGTGAATGGAATCATGTCATCGTCTTCACCGTGCGCTACGATCAGGTCCGCCTGAAGATAAGGCAAAGCGGGTCCAACGGAGAGAGCTTCCATCGAGGCTCGTAGGTCAGCCGGGAGCTTCTGGATCAGGGATTCAATCCGCTGGGGCTTGGAGGGGGATAAAAGGGCCAGGATATTTTTCCCCTCCTCTCCCAGAAGGGGCAAAAATTGTTCCAGGGGGACTTTCTCATCTCGCAGCTTGAGTTGCACGATATTTCTGAGAATCGAGCGGTCCACTGGCGAATCAACAAGGTGGAGATTATTCGCCAAGAAGACCCATTTCCCATACTCCTGAGGTTTTTGGTAGTAAGTTTTTCCTCCAAATTCAAAATTCCCGGCGGCGATGAAGGCGATTACATTCTTCAAGTCACAATAGCCACCAAAAGAGACCACAAAACGGACCTTCTGCCGGATCGTTGGACGGCAAGCGGCGATTATCGTCGGACCGGCTCCATAGCTAAAACCAAAAAGGCCGCAGGATTGAGGAAGGACATATTTTTTTAAGGAAAGGAAATATTCATAGGCCGCCTGGATTTCGTCGATATCCGAAGGAGCGATGTGGAAAGAACGCATTCCTTTAAAATCAGGTACGAAGACGACGAAGCCCGAGCGACAGAGAATCTCGGCAAAATGCCTCAGGCGCGGATCATCTTTTCCTGTATCGACGACCCCGTGATTGAGTAAAATCCCGGGACACTTTCTTACAGGCTGGGAAAGGTAGAGGTCTGCTTTAACCAACCCGCTGGGTCCCTTGTAGAAGAACTCCTCTATCCTGGGAGGGGAAGTCCATCTTGCAAGCCAACCCCGCGATTCGAAGTTCAAGAGCTCACTTAGGACGAGCGCGCTCCACAAGGCCCGCTGAATACTGGCAGAAAGAACAACGGTCAGCGCCCCTAGAACCAAGAGGAGCACGATGAGAGTAGCTTTTCCTCTCATATTTTCCTCAAGGTCTGCAATATTCGACGCTGGCCGGGTATCCGTTCCAAACCGGAAAGGAAAACCATGAGAACCTGTCTTTACCTCAGTGCAAAGCGGAGACCGCCCGGCTCAGGTCCCGGAACTGCTCCAGGGAGAGGGCTTCCCCTCTCGAAGTGGGATTGATTCCTGCAAATTGCAGGGCTTGGTGTATTTTGCTCATGGGCAGGTGGGAGAATTCTCCCAAATGAATGGCGTTGGCCAGGGTCTTTCTCCGGTAGGCAAATGCCGAACGGATGACCCGACGTAAAGTTTCTTCATCCTTAATTTCTACGCTCGGTTTCTGCAAGATTTCAAACCTCACCACAGCCGAATCCACCTTGGGCGGAGGGTAGAAAGCCTGGGGGGAAACCGCGAAGACAATGCGAGCTTGAGTATAAAGCTGGGACCAGAGGCTGAGAGGGCTGTAATCCTTCGTCCCTGGCTTGGCCACCACCCTCCTGGCCACCTCCATCTGAAGCATCAAGACCAGCAGGGAAAAATGCTCCCGTTCCTGAAAAAGGCGGAAGATCATCGGGCTGGAGATTTCGTAGGGAAGATTCGCTACCACTTTCATCTGCCGTTGGCTTTTTCGGAACAGAGGAGCGAAATCAAATTTTAAAGCATCCGCCAGCAAGACCTCCACCTGCTCGTTTTCGGAGAATTGATCTCTCAGGGCACTGGCCAAACGGGGGTCCACTTCGAGGGCATAGACTTTTTTGACTCGCTGGGCTAAAGGAATGGTGAGGCCGCCAAGTCCCGCCCCAATCTCCAAAACGATGTCTTCGGCTTGCAAGGCAGCACATTCCACGACTCTGCGGAGGACATTGGGGTCAACGACAAAATGCTGCCCCAGTTTTTTCTTCGGACGGATCTGAAGCTCTCTAAGTTGTTTACGAAGGGAATTCAACCCTGCCTGACCGCTTTCCTTTTTTCTCTCTGTAGAGGATGATCAATTGCTTCGTGATAAAATAGGAAGGAATGGCAAAGAGCAAGCCGGTAATGAATCCGCCGATGAACATGAGGTAGGAAACTTCCCAGCCCAATTTGATGAGGTGAGAGATCGAAAAATCCGAAGCCGCAAAGGAAGAAACGCTTTTCCCGGTAATCACTCGCCCCACTTTGTAATCTAAAAAATAGACCAAAGGAAGCAAAAGGGGGTTGGAAATCCAAACCCCCGCGGCTGCCGCCAGTTTGCTTTTCTTCAGCAAGTAAGCAATCGAAACGGCCAAGACTGTGTGCAGGGGAACCGTGGGGGTCATCCCGACGAAGACTCCAATGGCCATACCCCCGGCGACTTCCCCTGGCTGGCCTTTCAACCGCATAAGCCTAAGGTAAAGGAGGCGGAGGCTTCGTTTCCACCTGACCCATCGGTCGCTAACCTTTGTTTCCTTCCCCCAGACATCCTCTTCTGGCATAGACATCACCCTTGTCCGGATCCTCTCCCAAACCTGGAATAGGCATTCAGGGAAAGGTTGGAGCGAGCACCTTCTTTCAGGAGATGGAAACCGGCTACAGCCACCATGGCGGCATTATCCGTGCAGAGAGCGGGTGGGGGAAAATGCACCGTAATTCCGGCAGCGTCTCCTTCCCGATAAAATCTTTCTCGCAAACGAGAATTGCAGGCGACTCCCCCCACGACCACAACTTCCTGAGTTGATTCCTGGCTGGCCGCGCGAAACACCTTCGTTACCAGAATATCGACAACTGCCTCTTGGAAGGAAGCGGCCACACTCTGAATTTGATCCGGGGAAAGCTTCTCCTTCAGGCTTTGCACATGTTGGAGGACGGCCGTTTTGAGTCCGCTAAAGCTAAAATCCAAAGAGTCCGGTTCCAGTAAGGCTCGGGGGAAAAAAATTGCCATCCGATCCCCTTCCCTCCCCAGACGATCAATGACCTCTCCTCCCGGATAGCCCAACCCCATAAGTTTGGCGACTTTATCAAAGGCCTCCCCAGCAGCGTCATCCAGGGTTCGGCCGAGCAAGACCATCTGAGTGTGGCTTTTGACTCGAAAGAGGCTGGTGTGCCCACCGGAGACGACCAGGGCGATGAAGGGAAATCTTAAAGAAGAGACTGAAAGGAAGATCGCCGATATGTGGCTGAAGATATGATCCACGCCCACCCAAGGTATTTTGAGAATGTAAGCGATCGATTTGGCAACAGCGATTCCAACCAAGAGAGAACCCACCAGGCCAGGCCCCTGGGTGACCGCGATGGCGTCGATACCCTGGAGGGATTCTCCGGAACTACACAAGCATTCTTCGACAACCGGGAGGACGGCCTCGATGTGCCTTCGGGAAGCAAGCTCCGGGACAACTCCGCCATATTTTTTGTGCAAAGCGACCTGCGATGCCACGACGCTGGAAAGGATGATTTGCCCATCCACCACTACGGCGGCGGCCGTTTCATCGCAGGAAGATTCGATCCCTAAAACTTTCATGGCCAGGGTCAGTATTTCATCCGGGTAATTTCCTGAAGCGCCTCGACCAGTGCTTCTACATCTTCTGGAGTGTTGAAATATCCCAGACTGGCTCGGACGGTTCCGGCAGGAAAGGTTCCTAAGGTCCGATGGGCTTGGGGCGCACAATGTAGACCGGCCCGGACCAAGATGTCGTAAACGTCGTCGAGGATGAAAGCGACTTCAGCCGGGCCCAGGGAATCCACGTTGAAGGAGACCAGGGGAACCCGTTCCTCTCCATCCAAAGGACCGTAGATCCGAACCTCCCTGTTTCTTTTTAACCCTCGGAGTAACTGTTGGGTCAGTTGTCTCTCCTTTTTCCAGATTCTTTCGACCCCCTCTTCCAAAACAAACAAAACCCCCGCCCCCAGACCGGCAATCCCAGGGGTGTTCAACGTGCCACTCTCGAACCGGGCGGGCAAGGTGATGGGTTGATCTTCGGATTCCGAGTCCGTCCCCGTCCCCCCTTCCTTCAGCGGCCGCAGGTCAATCCCTTTGCGGAAGTACAGGAATCCGGTTCCCTGCGGACCGTAGAGCGATTTGTGTCCCGGGCACGCCAGCAGGTCAATCTTCATCCTTTCTACGTCGATGGGTAGGAGGCCAGCAGTTTGGGCAGCATCCACCATGAACAGAATCCCATGGGAACGGGCAAATCGTCCTACCTCTTCGATCGGAAGAAGCGACCCGGTAACATTTGAGGCATGGGTGAGGACAACGAGCTTTGTCTTCGGCTCCAAGGCCTTTTTCAGCAAACGGATTTTCAGATGGCCCTGACGGGAGCAAGGCACCTGACTAAATTTTACCCCTGCCCTCTCCAGCCCTCTTAGGGGCCGGATGACGGAGTTATGTTCGATGGAAGAAGTAATAACGTGGTCCCCTCGCGATAGTAGCCCTTTGAGGCCCAAGTTGATGGCCTCTGTGGCGTTGCAGGTGAAGATCACCCGCTGGGCTTCGGCAATGCCGAAGAGGGCGGCGATGCCCTCGCGGGTTTCGGTAATGATCTGGTTGGCCTTACGGGCCAATTTGTGGTCGGAGCGACCGGGATTTGCACCGATTCGGCGCATTACTTCATTCATCTGGCGGCAGACGGCTGCCGGCTTAGGGAAGGAAGTCGCAGCATGGTCTAAGTAAATTGACACAAGAACGATCCTCCAGTTCTATGGCTATGCCTTTCCGAGCGCATTCCTGCACCCGATACCTATGGGCAATTCCCCCGGCCTGCCGTTCAGAAATCCCTTGAAACCCTTGCCAGTAAAGGTGGGTTAGCCCCCCAGAATGGAGGCCATCTGAAAGATGGGGAGGTACATGGCTACGACCAATGCCCCAATCGCCGAGCCGAGGAAGACCATGAGTAACGGTTCCAGCAGGGAGGTCAGGGCGGCAACAGCGGCGTCCACTTCGTCGTCGAAAAAGTCTGCAATTTTGCTTAACATCGAATCTAAGGCGCCGGTGGATTCACCTACGGAGATCATCTGCACGACCATGGGGGGAAATACTCCACTGGCTCCCAAAGGTTCGGCAATGGTTTTCCCCTCGCCAATGCTCAATTTTGTCTTGAGGATGGCTTTTTCGACGGTTTTGTTTCCGGCAGTCCTGGCGACGATTTCCAAGGCCTCAAGGATGGGGACCCCGCTGGAGAGCATTGTGCCCAGGGTGCGGGTGAACTTGGCAATGGCTACTTTTCGGATGAGGGAGCCAAAAATCGGAAGTTTCAGAAGATAGTCATCGACGACTTCTCGCCCTTTCTCCGATTTGTAGTAACGCCTGAAAGCAAACCCCAGAACGATGAGTAAAGCACCCACGAGCAAGAAATATCGCTGTAGGAAATCGCTCAGGTTAATGACCAATTGGGTAAAAGCTGGAAGGGTTCCTCCCATATCGGCAAACATCTTCTGGAAGACGGGGATCACGAAGATCAAAAGGCAAGAAACGACCACCAAGGCAATGGCCATGACCACGGCGGGATAGACCATGGCCCCCTTGACCTTCTTCTTCAGGTTCATGGACTTCTCGATGTAGGCGGCCAAACGGTTTAGAATCGTGTCCAGGATACCGCCCGTTTCCCCCGCGGCCACCAGGTTGCAAAAAAGGTCATTGAAAACAGTAGGATGTTTGCGTAGAGCCTCTGCGAAAGTAGAACCGGCCTCCACGTCCGCTTTCACTTTCACGAGGATTTCTTTAAAGGTAGGGTTGTCCTGTTGACTGGAGAGGATCTCCAGGCACTGCACCAGCGGCAGGCCGGCGTTGATCATCGTGGAGAATTGCCGGGTGAAGACGACGATATCCTTTTCTTTGACTCTTCTCCTAGTAGAAAATTTGAGCCTTTTTAGAATATCCTTGGGTTTGGCCTCGACCTTGATAGCCTGAATCTGCTGCCGGCGGAGCGCCATTCTTACGCCGGCTTCATTGGCTGCTGATATTTGCCCGTGCTCGATCGCTCCTCTTCGGGTCCGTCCCTCCCAGACATATTCCATTTGAATCCTCCGAATACCTTAGAGATTTCCCTCAATCTTCAACAGTGCTTTTCAAAACCTCTTCAACGGTCGTGATGCTTTCCTTGAGCTTTGTTAGGGCAGTCTGCCGTAAGGTCTTCATGCCCAAGCGCATACCTTCTTTTTTGATTTCACTTGCCGAAGCTCCTTGAAGGATCAGCTCCCGGATTTCCTCTCGGACGGGCAGGACCTCGTACAAAGCCACCCGCCCCTTATACCCCGTATTGTTGCATTGGGGGCAACCCGTTCCTTTATAGCAGGTCCATCCCTGTATTTCGTCCGGAGCAACGCCCAGGTTGAGAAGCATCTGCGGGGAGACCTGAACAGGCGTTTTGCAAGATTCGCAAATCACCCGCGCGAGCCTTTGGGCGGCGATCAAATTGACCGAGGAGGCTACGAGAAAGGGTTCGATGCCCATGTTCAACAACCGGTTGATCGTGCTGGGAGCGTCGTTCGTATGCAGAGTGCTTAGAACCATATGGCCGGTAAGCGCAGCCTTGATGGCGATTTCTGCCGTTTCGAAGTCCCGCACCTCTCCCACCATGATGATATCCGGGTCTTGCCGCAGAAAAGATCGCAAACAGGAGGCGAAGTTCAAGCCGATCTCTTCGTGCACTTGGACTTGGTTAATTCCCATGAGGTTGAATTCCACCGGATCCTCGGCCGTGGAAATATTCTCGGTGATCTGGTTCAATTCGGCGAGTGCGGAATAGAGGGTGGTGGTTTTCCCGCTTCCCGTTGGCCCGGTGACCAAGACCATTCCGAATGGTTTATGGATGGCGTCCTTAAACGCTCGGAGAGCGTTTTCTTCGAAACCCAGTTTGGTCATGTCGAGTTGGAGGTTCGCTTTATCCAGCAGCCGCAGGACCACTTTCTCTCCGAATAGGGTGGGCAGAACGGAAACCCGGAAATCCATCTCTCGGTCTCGGCCCAATTTCATCTTGATGCGCCCATCTTGAGGCAGACGACGCTCTGCGATGTTCAGTTTGGCCATGATCTTCACCCGGGAAAGGATGGCGTTCTTCATTTTCATGGGTGGTTTCATGAAGTCATTAAGCACACCGTCGAGGCGGAGACGGACTCGAAAAGTTTTCTCGTATGGTTCGAGATGTATGTCGCTGGCTTTCCGTTTGATGGCCTCGGTGAGAATCATATTGACAAGCCTGACCACAGGGGCATCCTCAGAGGCCTGCTGCAGCTCATTTATGTCGACCTCTTCAGAATCGTCCAGAAGCTCCATCTTCTCCTCATCGCCCATCGAACCCATCATGATCTCCGCCATGGCGGACGAAGGATCATAATATTTGTCGATGGCCATTTTGATGGCACTTTCTGTGGAGACGAAAACCTCTACGTTGCAACTGGTCAGAAATTTGATGTCATCGATGGCCAGAATGTTGGAGGGGTCGGCCATCGCCATGCGCAGATTGGAGCCAGTCCTTTTAATGGGGAGGATTTGATACTTGTAAACGACGTCGGCGGGGATCAACCTGACCGCTTCGGAGTCAACCTCCACTTCGGCCAGATCGATAGCCGGGACACCGTAATGTTTGCTCAGGAAAGAAACAAGGTGCTTTTCGCTCAAAAACCCGAGTTTTACTAAAGAAGTCCCGAGCTTGTTTCCTGAGATCTTTTGTTCCTGAAGGGCGTCGTCCAGTTGTTTGGCGGTGATTAAGCCTCTTCTAACTAGCAGTTCGCCCAACCGGGCGGTCATAAAACCTCCACAAGAATACTCTTGTTACTCAAATATAGGAGAAATTTTGAGGTTTTGTCAAGATTTTTTAGGCTTTCTTTTACACCCTTATCGTCAGTAGAGGAAAAAATCTGAAGGGTTTAGCCGCTTTTTCCTCTATGGGTTTTCCTATGAGAATGAAAGTTTTGGGACCGAGGTTGGCATCTCTCCTTGCCCCCCTTTCACTTTCGGGTCGAAAATATGGAAAAACATATTCATTCCAACTAGTTTGGAGGCCCGGGGGGCTTCGATTCACCTCCCCCTCGTTTCGTGAGGTCGACCTGACCAGTCTCGTTACTCGGTATCCGTCCCAAGCCACTGTTTAAAATACAAGGAGGTTGGACTTTTTCTAGATCGGGCGGTAAGATCATATCGATATGTGCATAGCGCTTTGAGCTTAGCGTATCAGAAATTGTGCGGCCGATGTTGACCTCGCTCTTTCCCCTTATGCTCAGGCCACGATAGGAATGAAAATTGAAAGGTCAAGAGGAGCATGGCGACCTCCCCTATTGACAACGCCTGATAAAGGGGGTACTTTCATCCTCGATTTTCGATTGACTCCCCCGGAGGAGAGAAAGACAAGGCCATCTAGCATGATTTTATAACGGGGGCGCATTTCTGCGGGCTGGAAGGGACCCTAATGGACCGTTTCATCGTTTGGCTGGCTTCGGGGGGGTACAGTGGATATTTTCCTTTTGCGCCCGGAACTGCCGGAACGGTTGTTGGAATCCTCGTCTATCTGATCTTCTCCTTCTTCCCGGCTCCAATTTACTTGTTGAGTTTAGCCGCTGCTTTTTTTTTGGCCTGGTGGGCCGCGGATCGGGCAGGAATCATTTTGAGAAGAAGGGATAGCCCAAGAATCGTTATCGATGAGGTTGTGGGGTATTTGATCACGATGACCCTCCTGCCCCGGACGCTCACAACAATCATCGGGGGATTCCTTTTTTTCCGGGTTTTGGATATAATAAAACCGCCGCCAGCCAAATTTATCGACCGCCAAATGCAGGGAGGACTGGCTGTCGTTCTCGACGATGCGGTAGCCGGGATATACGCGAATATTTTGCTGCAGGCGATCGCCCAGTGGAACCCACACCTTCTTTTTATCATTGACCGCTGGTTCCTTGGGCCGGTTTAAAGAGATGTTCGCTAAAGAGTACGCTGAGAAACGCGGAGAAAAAGCTAAAGTCCATTTGGCCCTTTAATCTTCCATTTTTATTTTTAGATTTTGGCTTTGATTCCGTCTTGGCCAGCTCTGCGTTCTCCGCGGTGAAGGGAGCCGCTCAAGGGGGGTTCCGTGAAAGTTGACATCATCACCGTGGGAAATGAATTGACCACCGGCGCAGTGGTGGATACCAATGCGGCCTACCTGGCCAGTGCGCTCACCGAGCGAGGCTTTGAGGTGACCTTCATAACCACCGTCGGCGATAACGAATGGGGTATAGAAGATGCTCTCCTGCGGGCGCAGGAGCATGCAGAAGCCATCCTCATAAGCGGCGGCCTGGGTCCGAGCGTAGACGATATAACCGCCAGCTCGGCCGCCAAAGCCTTGGGCCGACGGCTGATTATAAACAAAGAAGTGCTGCAGACCATGCGGGAAAGTTTCGCCCAGAGAGCAATGGAAATGCCCCTTGCCAATGAGAAGCAGGCCCTTTTTCCCCATCAAGCCGAGATCATTCCCAACCCTCTGGGGACTGCTTCCGGCTTTATCCTCCGCCATAAGGGAAAGATCTATATTTTCTTGCCCGGAGTTCCTCGAGAGTTAAAGCATCTTCTGCAGGAAAATGTCATCCCTTTGTTGGAGAAAGAACGCCAGGAGAAAACCTTCCATCGTTCTCGTACCCTTAAAGTCTTTGGTTTTACCAAATCCGCCATTGCCGACCGCCTCAAGGAAATTAATTGCCCAGACCATTCCGCCTCCCTGGCTTACCTCCCGCGCTTTCCGGAAAACCATGTGAAAATTATGGTCCATGGAAGATTCCTGGAAGAGGTCGAGAAAACCCTGCAAGAACTGGAGAAGCTCATCCGGGAAAAACTAGAGGGGCGGGTCTTTGCTGCCGATCAGGAGACGCTGGAAGAAACCGTGGGGAATCTTTTGCGGTCCAACCGAGCTACTTTGGCAGTTGCGGAATCCTGTACCGGGGGATTGATCACCCATCGTCTGACCAACATCCCCGGCAGTTCGGATTATTTCGACCGGGGAGTCGTGGTTTACAGCAACCGGGCGAAAGTTGAACTTTTAAAAATTCCCGAAGAGCTTTTGGCCACGGCCGGTGCAGTCAGCGCGCCAGTAGCTGAAAAAATGGCTGAGAGTGTGCGACAGATCAGCCAGTCAACCTTGGGACTGGGCATCACTGGGATCGCTGGGCCGGGGGGAGGTTCAGAAGAAAAACCGGTAGGTCTGGTATTCATTGCCCTTGCCAGCCCCCAGGGCACCGTCTCAAAAAAATACCAATTTTGGGGAGATCGCGAACAGATCAAGATTATTTCTGCCCATACAGCTATCGACTGGGTACGAAGGTTTTTCCTGGGTATTTTATAGGAGAGATTGCCCAGAGCAATTGATTTATGGAAGGAATCCGTTCGTTCATTGCCATCGAAGTTCCGCAGCCTTTGCTGGCCAGGATGGGGGAGCTACAGAGAGAGCTCAGACGGATGGAAGCTGGCGTCAATTGGGTGCGCCCAGAGGGGATCCACCTAACTTTGAAATTTTTAGGCTCAATTAGCGCGGAGGAACTGGAAAAAATTGCGCGGGCCATCGCCCCTGTTGTGGCGGCAGGGAATCCATTCGAGTTGAGGATTCATGGCCTAGGGTGCTTTCCTTCAACCCGTAACCCCCGGGTCATCTGGGTCGGCATCGACCGGGGAGGGGAGGAAGCTTCTTCCCTGCAGAAAGTCATCGAGGATAAGGCAGTTGAGGTTGGTTTTCCACCAGAGGGACGGCCCTTCAAGCCCCACTTGACCCTGGGGAGGGTGCGCACTCCCATAGGAAGGAGCTCTTTAATCCAAGTAATGGAAAAGCATAAAGATGTGGAAATTGGGACTTTCCCGGCCCATGAGGTTTATCTTTTCAAGAGCGAATTGAAGCCTTCGGGAGCGGTCTATACGAAGTTGCAAACTTTTCCTATGGGAAAAAACCAGATATAAGCTGCTGAGAGAAGCAGACATCATCAACAAAAGATTCACTTTTGTTGGATCAAAAATGAGGAGGGAAGTATGCCGGCCGAGACCCATAAAGAGAAAGCGATCGATTTGGCGGTCAGCCAGATCGAGCGTCAGTTCGGCAAAGGGGCCATTATGCGCCTGGGGACGGATGCAGTCATTCCGGACATCCCGGTGATTCCTACGGGTTCTTTGGCTTTGGACATCGCCCTGGGTGTGGGGGGGATCCCCCGAGGGCGAGTGGTGGAGATTTTTGGTCCGGAAGCATCGGGCAAGACCACCTTGGCCCTGCATATTATCGCCGAGGCCCAAAAGAAAGGGGGCATCGCCGGGTTTATCGATGCCGAGCACGCCCTGGACGTCGCCTATGCCCGGAAGCTCGGGGTGAAAACCGATGATCTTTTGATCTCCCAGCCGGACACGGGAGAGCAAGCCCTGGAGATCGGCGAAATGCTCGTGCGCAGCGGGGCCATCGATGTGGTGACCATCGATTCTGTCGCCGCGCTCGTTCCCAAGGCCGAGTTGGAGGGGGAAATGGGGGATGCCCATATGGGCCTTCAGGCTCGCTTGATGTCCCAGGCCTTGAGGAAGCTGACTGCCACCATCAGTAAATCGAACACCTGCGTCATCTTCATCAACCATATCCGCATGAAGATCGGCGTGTTCATGGGAAACCCGGAGACAACCACCGGGGGCAACGCCTTGAAATTTTATTCCTCCGTTCGCCTGGATATTCGGCGAATCGG